>Ga0207997_1000004_pt1 | contig 102368 bp, 185 predicted proteins | sample AntAceMetag02UKN_FD_184777 | JGI IMG/M metagenome (GOLD analysis project Ga0207997, IMG submission 184777) | Saline lake microbial communities from Ace Lake, Antarctica - Antarctic Ace Lake Metagenome 02UKN (SPAdes) (version 2) | ecosystem: Environmental > Aquatic > Non-marine Saline and... | reverse complement strand
ACCAACCGCCACCGGATAAGAGAATACTCGTTTCCCCCGTGTTATGCGAGTACCAGTAATCCGTGATATACGTACTCTCAAGTCCTCCTGTATCTCGTGATAAGAATAAATAATCAAATCCGTCTTCAAACAACGTATATTTGCTATAACCATCTAATAATATTGGAGTTGCTGTTGAACTATAATATGTGTCTGCTGCCATTTCTGCACTGAGAGTTGTATAATTATACTTTGTTATTCTATATTCTGCATCAACAGCATTATAACCAATAACATAAGTACACGCATTACCCCAAGGATTCTCTATTCCTCTCCAGACAACAGGTGTAAAACCATCGGTGCCATCACCAGTTCCCGTTCCATTGGTAGCAATATTTATATCAGCATTATCATCACCTGTGTTACTTCCGGCAAAACCCACACCAGCCACTTTATCAACAATTCCCCTACCAAGCCCCGTCTGTGAATCAAGAGTGCCAAGATCCATTTTTACAAGTGTGGATAACAAACCATGTGAATAAACATTTTCATTTCCCCAACCAGTTCCTTTATTATTTGCATAATCTTCAGAATCATCTTCAGTTAATCTACCAGTATTTGGAAGATCGGTATAAGAGACTCCACCCGTAACTGGTTGAACACCCGTTTTAGAGTATAATTTAAAAGTAGTATCATCTAATGCACCAGACGCGTCATACGCTCCAAAATACATCGCTCCTTTAAGAGTTCCACCACGCATATAAAAATCATCAAATACTTCATATCCAGCGCGCTCAATTGGCGATACCCAAAATGTAAGATTTCCAGACGTATTAAGAGTTTTATACCACGCAATTGGAATATGTACCATTACATCTCCAGCAGAACCATTAAGTGTTAATCCATCACCACGAGCGTTTGTACCATATGTAACTACACCGGCTTCTGTAACTGTGCACCTCCAAATATTTCCAAAAAGTGTACTATTATCTAAATCTGGTTTGGATATATCTGTTCCATCAGCATCTACATAATGAAGTGTTGGTGATGAATCCAATGTATTCCAAGTAAAACCATAAGCAGAATTATCTGTCGCTCCAGATGTAGGATTATTTTTATATACAATATCTCCTGCTGACACTGGTGCAACTAATAATAATGCTACCATTATCAGTACAATAGGTATCAAATATTTTAATTTTAAATGTTTTTTATTCAATTTCATTTATATATCACAACATATAATCTCAATATTATATATTATAATATATAAGATTTTCTATCACTCAATCAAAATATATTTTTTGTCCAACCCCCAAATTTTTTATAACATCCAAATATATATCATAAATATCAGTATTATAAAACAAAAATTTCTTTAAATTATATGAATTACAATGTTTAATCCAACCATTATATGACATAATACAACTCAAAATATAATCATCTGTGTACAATCCACGATTGTTTTCTATATGTTTTATTTTTCTTTTTAACTTTCGTGCAGATGATTTTCTGAGTAGTGTATAATTTCTAAAATGCTTATAACCAAGAAAATCTATATTACATTTATCAACAGAAAATATTTGTGTTTTGGAATTTAATGTTAACTCTAAATTATCAAATAAATATTCTTCTATTTCCAAAAGTAGTTTTTTCAAAAAATTTTTATTATTGTGTAATATAACTGCATCATCACAATATCTAATATAATATTTCATATGTTTTTCTTCTTTAATCCAATGATCAAATTGATTTAAATATAAATTACTTAAATACTGTGATAAATAATTTCCAATTGGTAAATTTTTATTTCCACCCGGCGAATATATTAATTCTTTTAAAAGCCATAATGTATCTTTACATTTTATATTTCTTTTAACTATTTCAAATAATATATCGTGATTAATATTGGGATAATATTTTGTTATATCAAATTTTAAACAATATTTAGTATTATATTCATCCCTTAAAAAATACCGTAATCTATTAGAGCCGGAATGCAATCCTTTTCCGGGGATTGCCGAATACAAATCATAAATAAAGATATTATCCCATATTGGTTGTAACACCTGCATTGTAGCATGGTGTACAATTCTATCTGGATAATATGGAAGTTTATATATAAATCTCTCCTTTGGTTCATATATTTTCTTTATTGTATATTCAGACGTAATATAAATCTTATTTTTCAACATTTCACTTATATTATTTATATACAAATCTACATCTTTATTAACCATTTTAACACCAGAATAATTAAATTTTCCTTTTCTAGCATTATTATGAGCCGTTTTTAAATTATTTATGTCACAAATATCAGAATATAAATTACCATATTTTTTAACCATTATATACCTCACAAAATTATTAAAAACATTAGCTCTTCCATATAATATGAATTCTCACAATTTTAACATCATTACTAACACATATTAATGGGTGTTGCTAATTATTTGGCAAAATGCTACTATATAACATTTCACTCTGGTTATAATGCTGTTCAGAGCCGCCCAAAAACAACGTCCTGAGCTAGGTGCGCACCGATATTCCGATTGGATTTCGAGGCAACATTATTCGAATTCAGATAACTGACTCCTGCTTTCGCGCCATTATTCCAATTGCCACCGGATATGAGAATACTTTTTACACACTATAACCATACTAACATATTTATTCAAAAGTATAATACTTCTGGTATTTAACTATCTTTGCAACAAAAGGAATTTCATGTTTATTTCTATCAACTTGATCCAATAATACACCAGAACCCGTCATTATTATATATTTATCATCATCTTCGGAATTATAAAACTTAAATTGTAATATTATATATTCACCTTCATACTTACTTGGACGTATAATATATTTTAAAATGATTATATTCATTCCTAAAATATCATCAATCCGTTTTTTAACTCCAGACAAACTCTTATTTCCACTATCAAAATCAGAAAATTTATGAATATTTACATCACCCATTTATAATATTAATTATTTGCTCTCCCAAATAAGTTTCGGATATTAAACATTATTTCCAACACACTTATATATAATATTATTATTAACAAAACAACAACCTTTCATAACGTTTTTACAATCAACAATACCAATAACACCACTCTCTAACAACTTTTCAACATCAATACCAAAATATTCATCGTGATCTACAACAACAATTATAATATCAGAAAACTTCAAAACATCATCGATCATCCTTGTCACATTAATATTATTTTGCAACCCACCATTTTTCTTAGCATCTTCAAAATTAACATAAGAATCATGCACCATTATATTATTACATCCCAGAGCAATTCCACGTTCAGCAATACAATAACACTTATTTAAAATTTCATTAATGATCATCTGTGTGGGTGTCTCTCTAAAATCTCCACTGTTTTTTATAAAAGAATACCCAAGAATACCTATTTTAACACCATTACTATCAAAACATTTACCATCATCTCTCTCATATAATTTACAAATGATATTATCAACCTTATCAACAACAAACACGCACATATTATCATTAAATTCTCTAGCTTTTAAAAACATTGATTCATCACTATTTTTACAAACATACCCCCCAACACCCTCTCCATTCAAAAGCAAATAAGTATCTTTAGTTAAACAATGACCACCAACACCTACACCGGGAAGCAATAAATTTCTTGCAATACCTTCTCCTTTTAAAGAGTTCACACCTTCTCTCACCTTATAAAAATCTGCACCGTGTAAATCACAAATTATAGCCAACTCATTCGCCATCGCTATCTGCACATCACGTATTGCATTCTCAGATGTTTTTGTGATCTCTGCTTCGGTTGATGTCATTGTTATAAATCTAAATTTGTCTCCCGATAATTTTTGATATAATCTTTCAGTAAGTAATGTTGATGCATCTGATGCTCCACCAATAATACGTGGAAGAAGGGTTATGTTCTCGATAAGTTTTCCCACCATTACTCTTTCGGGAGCGTGAGCGAGGTAATAGTCTATATCAAGATGTTTATTATGGTGGGATGTAATATAATTCGTGATGAAATTTGATGTGAATGTTGGAAAAACTGTTGATTCAATGATGATAAGTGGTTTCTCTTTTGAATGAGTGAAAATATTATCTACAATTGATAAAATGTTTTTGGTTTCCATCCGCTTTGTTCCACGAGAGACTGGTGTTTGAATGCAGATAATAAATACATCTGATTCTTTCGTTTCTGACCAATCTGATGTAACTTTAAATTTCTTCTGTGCATAAATATTTCTAGATGTATAATATGGTTCTATTAATTGTTTATCACATGTCTTTAAACTATTAAGAATTGTTTGAATATGTGGTTCATCTTTATCGAGTGGATTTTCATAATTATTCAACTTGTCAATTTTATTTTTTGACAATTGTGAATCTGATCTTTGAATACCAATAACAGATTCTATTTCTGAAGATTTAGCAAAAGAGAGAGCACATGGAACGCCAACATAACCCATGCCAATGACAGTTATATTTTTAAGGTTGTTAATCATTATATATTATTTAGTTATTATAATATATAAAATGAAAGGAATGTTTTAATCTTCGATGTAAGAGCCATATTCATCATGCACATCTTTATTATCTCCTATAAAACATTGAGCTTCAAGATGAATAGGATCTTCTCCATTGTAAAATTGATCTATTTCTATCCATTCTATATGTTCCCCAACAAGATGAACCCACTTATTATTACACCGATAATCCTTAATAAATACTTCATCATCTTCACAAAAATTAAGTTTGAAATGTTCTATCAATACTCCAACAGTCATCATGATTGATTACCGACTTTACAATGCGTCTCATAAATTACATTCATAATATAATAATTATAAAACACATAATACTTTTTAGTAATTTCTTTTGATATTATTCACTCACCGTTTATATCTATAATATGGACTCTTCTCAGACTCTTCATAATATTCACACTTTCTCCAATCAAATCCAACCATAATAGTTTCACGAAGATTTTTTATATGTTCAACTCTAATCTTATTTATACATTTTCCAATATTTACAATATCTTCAGATTCTTTAAAATATTTACAATACCCACAGCAATTTTCAAATGGATATTCACCATTCTTCTTTATATCATAAACATTTTTACATGATTCTATAACATATCCCATCTCCACATCACACGGTTCCCCAGCATATGGATTAGATTCAATCATCCAATAGTATCCATCAACCATATATATGCCATATTCTTCAGGTAAGTTTTTAAAATAAATATCTTTTAATTCATTTCCATTTACACCAATATCTTCAGTTAAAACTTTGATATCAAAATCAAGTTCAAGTGGAAAATCCAAAAGATAGTTTCCAAACCTAGTCACGGCAATAAGCATGTCACTAAAATAGTATTTGTTCATTTTTATTTCACCATATAATATAATTAGCTTCTAAACTATTTAATAATTATGCTATTTCAACACTTCTCATCAATATATTCGTTAATATTATCAATCACAAAATCCGAAGCATTAATTATATCATATTCAACTGAATTACTATTTGTCTCAAAACAATGCATTAAAATTTTACACATATCTTTAATATAATATTTACATTCATATTCTTCCCATTCAAAATAATAACCAAGACTCATTGCAAGATTATTCATATCATTATCCACAAAATCATAAATATCAACTTCAAAATGATATATGAATGATTGAACATCTTCTGGAACGTTATTTTTTAAATCATTTAACTCTCTTTCGTAATCATCATAATCATCAAAATCGTGCACACTTAAGAATGGGAAATCATATTCATCTTCTTCAACTAAATAAACGTATTGTTTCCCATTATAATCAACAGTTACAGCATACTCCTCCCATTCATAATCGTCAACATTATACTTCTTAAAAAGCTGCCTGATTTTCCAAGCTTCATATTCCATTAGCCACTCCCATCGTTTACAGATAGTTTCTATATCTTTCTTAACCTCTTCTTCCGTCTTTGGTTTAAACACTTCGTATCGTTCATCATCAACACAAACAACACCGTATCCACCACAGATTTCACAATTTACAAATGTAGGAAAATCATCTTCACATTTTACGATATATCTACCTTCGCCTTTACATTTTTTACATCTAAAATATACTTTTTCATTTTTCATTTTTAATCACTCCATTATCTATCTCTAAGATTTCCCGCATGAATTTCTTTCAACAAATCAGTTACTGTAACACACGATTCAAAGATGTATTCAATTTCAACATTATTTATATCAGTATTGTAACAAGACATTTCAATTTTATATGCATCCCCAAGATAATAACACGAACAATCTTCCCACTCGAAATAATACCCCAAAGTGTCAGCGTAATCAGACATTCCTCCATATACATACTCACTAATTCCGATTATATAATCTGCGAAATCTTTTACATTTTGTGGGATATAAGTCATGTAATGTTCATAGTTTTCATAATCAATGTAAACCTTATCTTTTCCATCAAACAAATATTTATCACTGTTTGTAAAATTATCAAAAGTTTCATTACCAGTATCATAACAATATATTTCTCCACCGAATTTTATTTCAAGGGTATAATCATCTCTTTCATAAGCTTCAATATTACACTTCTTCTTCGCTTGTCTTTGTCTCCACACTGCTTGTTCCGTTAAGATTTTCCAAAGATTGCATATCTTCTTTACATCTTCCAAAACATTTACATATGATTTCATTGCGCAGATTGAAATAGTTGGATCATCAATACAAACAGTGCCCACACCATTACACACTTCACATTTCTTAAGGTGGTGATGTTTATAATTATCCTCTTCAACCCAACACGTTCCACTACCGTTACACTTATTGCATTTAAGAATGATTTTATTGTCATTTACTGATACATTTTTTAATACATTTTCTAATACGTATTTAATATCTGACATGTGTAATAATTAGTGTTAATAGTATATAAAAATAGTGCTTTTATATGTGATTTAAATAAGCTTGCCCTCTTCAACAAGTTCATTAACAATTTTAATAGTTAACTTCAAATCCATATTCAAAGCATACGCAACATCAGATGGATAATTTTCGACATTTTCTTTATAAAAATTTAAGATGGTTTCTTTCTGATCATTATAAATAAGATTTTCTGTAGTCTTTGTATATTTCTTAATTTGATCTTTAGTAAAAACTTCATATATACATTTCCCACAATGAGGACATGTAATTGATCTATAAGAATGTGGTTTAGCCCCCCATGATTTGCCACACCAAGGACATACACACATTTCAAGACCAATTGTTTTCAAACCTTCTGTATAATATTCATTTTTTTTCATATTTTATTTCACCAATAATCTGTTCCTCTTTCTTTATCTTTTCTAAGAACTTCACCAAACTTTTCAAAAAACTGTTTCTCCTTTTTTCTAAAATGTCTGTTTCCAATTCTCCTTACGCATGATGGAGAATGTCTGTACCAATCTTTATACTTTAACAATCGGTTTGTTCTTGACATGACACATAGGTATTTGATTTATTCTGATATAAAAGTTTTGATTTATCACCCTGCACGAAAATCACGAATTATAATTTCTTCTTCTCCATCAGATTTTAAAACTTCACAACTTGAGTATTTAGAGTCCAGCCACATTTCTTTCCCTTCATCACCATACAACTCCTTTATTACAATTAAGTTTCTTGCACGTTTTTCTGTTGACGCTCTAACTACAAATGCATCTGCCGCATCATATTCTCCACTAGATTGATTCAAATCTTTTAAAACCCACAACTTCATTCTTTATCCACCGCAAGTCTCCCATTCCCATCAGTTCTCAGTCCACAAATTCCATGTCCTGTTGGTGCAATAACTTTTCCACTCTTATCGAATATTAAAAGTTTGCAAATTCTTTCATCATCATATCCCATCAGAAATACATTATCTTTATCGTTTGGATCAGTATCCAACCACAATGTTACTGTATTTTCTGTATCTAATTTGTTTCTAATTATTAGTTTCGTCATTCTTTTTTCCACCCACGTTTTTTTCTTTGAACATAATTTTCTGCTAACATTTTGGGATGCTTGGGATCTGAAGTTTCTCTGAACAAAGCAGCATAACGTTTTTGTTTTTCAAGTTTCGTCAATTCATCACGTGCATCATCCCACGAAGTAAACGATTTTTGTGATATGTGTTTACACGAAGTTTCATCTATATATTCCCGAACATAGTATCGCTGAATATGCTCTTTCCTTTTTTTCATGCTATACCAATTATACAAAACAGAACTAAACAAACGAACATACACATACTATAATCGATTTCATAATCAGTCATATTTAATTCACCACATCTCAACCTTATTATCCACAGCTCTCGGATGAATATTTTTGCCACATTTTGGACATACAATTGCTCCGCAAAATATTAAAGAACCAACAAATTTATGTCCACATCGATTACAAATATATTCTGTTTTATTTCCACCTTTACCAAGTGATGCATCATTAAATATACCGTTACATTTCATACACATATATTTTCACACATATTTAATATGTATTTAATAGTATTTATTTTTTGTGATTTAAATAAACTTACCTTCTTCAACAAGTTCATTAACAATTTTGATAGTTAACTTCAAATCCATATTCAAAACATACGCGACATCAGATGGGTAATTTTCACCGCATTCTTCATAATGTTTCAAAACAATAGCTTTTTCATTATTATATTTAATTACCTTCATAATTTTAGTATACTTTTCAAGTTCTTCTTCTGTTATAACAACATCTCCACAACTATTATTACAATTCGATATTTCGTCTAGCACATTATAACAACATAAGCGCAATTTAGTCATCTTTTTATCACCAATATTCCCGCCCTCTTTCTTTATCTTTTCTAAGAACTTCGCCAAACTTTTCAAAAAATTGTTTTTCCTTTTTTCTAAAATGTCTGTTTCCAATTCTCTTTACGCATGATGGAGAATGTCGGTACCAATTTTTATACTTTGTCAATCGGTTTGTTCTGGACATGACACACAGGTATTTGATTTATTTTGATATAAAAGTTTTAATTTGTTTATTGATCAACTTTAATAAAATAGTTTAAATCCAAAACATATTTTTTATAATAATAAATGATATTAGATAGTTTTATATATTTATAAGTCTAATTATAGTTAGTATAATATAACAATTATTAAAAGAAGAGGAACTATTACAAATGCATTATAACAAGCATTGAAATAAAACATAACCACAATGTTTACATGTATACACCATTTCTTTTCTGCCTGTTATACTTGCTTCATTGAAAATCCCATTACATTTCATACACATTCTTTTTCACAACAATATAATATGTTGTTAATTATATATAAAACTACCCAGTATCATGCACAATTAAACTCTGCACATCTTCAACAACACAACCTATTTCGCCACACTCCCCACCAAGATAAATATAAAAATGACCATAATATTCATCTTCTGGAACATAACCACGCTCTTGATGAATAGTTTCCCACACCGCTATGAAATGATCCGGTGTTAAACAACCTTCACATTTATAAAGATATTTCGACACTATATGTAATGGGATCTTCTGGACAGTTATCAGTTTAATATATTCATCATGATTCTTAATCTTTAAAACATCGCCATTGTTTCCGTAACGTTTTGGTCTAAGTGTATGAATCTTATTATGATTTCTTGTTTGGTTCAACATGATTTGGGTGAATGGTATTTCTTTCATAGATGTTGTGCTAGGTTTCGAGCTGTATCTTCGATGTAAATCATAAGACAGTAAAAGAAATAAAGAGCAAAGAATGGTGATATAATAATGATAAGTAAAAATATTGTGATGTCTGCATTGTTCGTAAATAAACCAATAAATAATGAAATGATTGTGGAAATAACGACAGTATTGCGTAGTGAATTCTTTTTTCTAATGAACTTCTTAAACTTGTATTGTATATTTTCTAACATTATATATTGCCCCTAATTATAAATACTTAAATTAATTGCAACCGCACCAACACAAGTCACCATTACACCAATTAATATCGTCAATGTCCAATCTCCGAAATCAAAAAGATCAAACAATTCAATTGCCATGATAACAGATACAATAATTACCAAAATGATATTTAATATTTCAAATAATCTAAGATGTTTTCTACACAACTCTATAAATTTATTATACAAAATCATCTAATCACCACCAACAACATATCTGCAATTCTCAGACCATGCCACATTCTCTCCACGCATAACACCGCGATAAATCTTCATATCATATTCAGTGCCAATTTGTAATAAATCCAAGTTAGTTCCGACAGTCTCCCCGGTTTCTAACTCTATAATTATACCAATGTCTGATACTGGATATTTGTATTCCTTCACTCTATTATCAGTGTAACAAATCCTATCGTTAACGTAATCGATAGATGGTATATATTCTATATTTAATACAGTGTGACGTTCCCAAGAAAATATGGCGTTGTCGAAGCATCTGTCAGAATCTTCTTTGTATGTGAACGAGTCGGCGCTATTATATTGATCTGATTTTAAACAAACAGCTCCATATAAACCAAGTGCAATTGCTATAATTACAACTATAAGAAGGATATCAAAAGGGTTAACATAATCTGACATTTATACATTACCCCTGATAAACAATACAATAAACACAATATAAAAAGCAAATACAGGAATGCCAATAAATACATTACCAACAAAATATGCACCACTAAAAGATATTAAAGCTGTCAACACCATCATTATGATTGTAACCTTTACATGATGCCAATTATTTTTTAACCAATTTCTCATTTTAAATCTCCACAATTTTATATATATTTATTACGTTTAAATATTATATCTGTAGAAAATGCAATGATAATAACATAAACAATACCAATCAACCAACAAATACTTATCACGCCGCAAATATTTATCAAAATTAAATTTTCATAAACACACCCAACAAGTCCAACAATAGCAACCACCACACCTGTAATGAAAAATATTGGATTCAAATGTTTAATAAATTTTCTTTTAAAGGGTTCTGCAATTTTCTTTTTAATAATATTTTCACTCATTTTAATTTACCGCCACACTTCATCTATATTCTTTTTCTTCTCCAAACTCTTTCCGAATCTCACCAAATATTACACCTTTAGTTATTCCATCCATTTCAAGTCTTTTAATTCCTGTTGGTGAAAAATTAAGCCTGTCACCATCTCCAAACACCCAAATATATTTTCCTACGAGTTCACTAAAATCATTTACACCAAACTCTAAAAGAATTCTACGTATAACCTCACATCCATATGCTGTCCCAACACGGCACTCTTTTTCCTTATCATATATATCCAACGCCAAGCCACCAATTCCTTGTGAGCCGCCTTCCTCGTAGTCTACATGTATCCAAAAATTTAAAACTCCACGTTCCTGAATTTCAAATTTTGCACTTCTAATTTTTGCAAGTTTTTTATTCATTTATAATTCACCAAATATAATAATATATTAGTTTAAATATTATATATAATTATTGTTTTGCAACACATATAAATTTAAGATGCTTACCACTCAATTCCCAAATATGTACACAATTCACAAGACATATCATAATCATTTTGAAGTTGCATAAATACTTCTTTTTCCTTTTCTACTTCACCAATCTCCAGATACTTTTTCGCCAACTGTATTATATCCTTGAGTTCTAAATACAAAGATTCTTCGCCATTTATATTTTTTATTATTGTTTCATATTCTTCAGTGTAAATATTCCCATCATGAGAATATAGGTTGCCTTCTTTCTTAGATATGATTTCAATTTCGTGCGCAAGAAGGTTTGTAATATATGTTTTCTTTTCAGTTTCAATATATATTTGCCGAACTTTTTTCATAGCACCACGGCTCGTAGCTATATTTGACAAAAAGAATTTACCACCAATATAAACATCTATTAGATAAACTGCGTGATCTTTACTTATGTTTTTACTAATATAACAAGTGTCATCGTAACTATCTATTTTAAACTTATTACACAATCCAACAACAATATAATTGAGAAGGTTTGCATCATGAATTGAAAGATCATATTCAATCGCACCACTTATTCTTTTTGATGCTGGATTAAATCTTTTAAATTCTACATATGTTGGAATATCATCAATTACTTTAATTAACTCATTAACGGTTGGATTATATCTCTCTATATAACCACATTTAATATTCTTAATGCACTCTGGATATGTTCTTTTAAAATCTTTAAATTCACGCTCTTCCAAAAATAATGGCTTCTCTACAAGATAAAAATTTGATTTATCATAAAGTTCTAACATATTTTGATAATGATATTCTGATGGTGAACATACAGATATGAGGTTTGCTTTTGATCTTAAATCTTTTAAAGATGATGTTTGAATTATTTTATCTGAGATTGATTTTAAATATTCATCTGATTTGAAAATGGATCTGTTGATATCATAAACGTAGATGGATTTGATATCATCTTGCTTTAAATAATTTCGGATGTGATTCTTTCCCATAAAACCACAACCACATACGCCGGGAACAATTGAATTATATTGTGACATGATATATTAATTGGTTGTTTTATTATTTAAATGGTTGTTTTATTTTTGTTCCCACAACTCATTCCCAAAATAATAATCATATTCATTAATTTTAGATATAATATAATATAAATTATCCAAAGACAATGTGGGATGAACAGGAATACTTATAACAGTTTGAGATAGTTTTTGTGCATTTTTATAACAGTGATAAACATCAACACCAGTTTTATAATATTGTTCTAAACCATATTTAATATAATATTTTAGTAATGGAAGTGGTTCAGGATAATAAATTTCAGATTGAATGCCACATGTATCAAGATAGTTTTTAAATTTAGAATTCAAAAATCTATCACCATTCTCTTTTATCCTAAGAGTGTATTGGTGAAATACATGTTCATTACAAACAGTTGGTTTAATAAACATATCATTATTTATTTTTTCATCATAAATTGTTGCATGTGTATACCTAATACTATTCAAACAATCTAAAACATCAAGTTGTTGCATACCAATTACCGCATTAATCTCACACATACGATAATTATATCCAAAATACGGCTGGTTATATTTCATTGATTGTAAACTGCCACACACATTCGAATTATCAATACCATGATTTCTTAATTGCTTTATATATATTGCATCGTCTTCATCAGATAATACCATTCCTCCTTCACCAGTTGTCATATTCTTCGTTGAATAGAATGAAAAGCACCCATAATCACCAATTGTTCCAACATGTTTATCACCAACTCTAAGACCAGCAGCTTGTGCACAATCTTCTATTATATATAGTGTGGGAAACTCATTTTTTATTTTCTCGACATCAAAACAATTGCCATATAGATGAACACCAATGATAGCAACGACATTTAGATGTTCATTGTATTCCAACACTTCTTTAATTGTCTCCACTGTTATAAGACCATCATCGTCAACATCTGCAAATAAAGGTTTAAATCCCGCCATTAAGATAACATTGGCAGTTGCATTAAATGAGAATGAAGGTGCGATGATATAACAGTCATCAATTTCTCCTTTCAATTTTCTCTTAACACATTCACACGCAAGATGAAGTGCTGCCGTCCCACTGTTAACGGTGGAAGTACATTTCCTTCTACCAGTATATAAATCTAACCCACGCTCAAACCCCTTTACATATTTCCCCGTTGTTAGTTCGCCAGATTCTATTATATTCAAGATTTTACCACCAATTTCAGATGTTAATTTTATGTGTGGATTTGCTATTTTAATGACGCTCATATGTAAATATGCACACTATTACATTATAAGCATATCGTTCATATCATTTCAATCACTTTTTGGTCCGTGATCGAGAAACGCAATTTCGGCATCATTTTGTATACAATATAGATATCCAAATACGTATTGCGCTTAAAGCTCTTTTTTGGTAACACGTTTGTACATATTCGTGTTACTAAGTGCTACGAACGTGATATTCGAAAATCCACTATTTTAAATAATCGCTATATGGTCTTGAATCATAAATAACAATATTCTATGAGAATGAATCTGTAATTTAAAGCCCACACATCATTTGTTTAAAAAGCACCCAAAATGCACGTTTTTGGCAAATCTATTTTTTCGAATATTTTTTGATCGAAAATCGGGCAAAGTTGTGCCACTTGGGGTAAATGGATAGTAATCAACGAATCCAGAAAGATATCCTGAATGAATCAGGTTTTTACAACCATATTAGTGCTGTTTTTAACTCAATTTTATGGGCTTTAAAATGCCAAAAAGTGACTGTTTACCCCAACTGGATCAAATGGCGCAAATGCCCGGTCATTTTCAAGAACTTTTTTTTGAATGTGTTTGAGTCATGAGATAGTTCATCATAAGTACACCTTGGCTTTTTTTTTTCCTGTACTCTTTACTACAGTAAAATAATATAAAAGGACCATAGGGAAGTAGTGGCACATAAAAAAAGCCAGCGCGCATATCCCAAGATCACGATCAAAAAAAAGTTCTTGAAAATGACCGGGCATTTGCGCCATTTGATCCAGTTGGGGTAAACGCTCACTTTTCAGCAAATTAAAGCCCGTAAAATTGAGCTGAAAACGATACCAAAATGACGCTATTTTTAAGTTCTACATGGAATATCTCTCTGGATTTGCCAATTACTATCCATTTACCCCAACTGGCACAACTTTGCCAATTTTTCGATCAAAAAATACTCGAAAAAATAGATTCCCCGATTTCGTTCATTTTGATACACTTTTTATTTTTGACCCAATTTTTGTGATATGTATATGAGACTGATTACAATCATACGATAAAACTACAATAGTATATCATAATCAGAAAATATTAAGTTAAATAAATATTTTTTTACAATATTATACCTTTAACATTCATTACAGAATATATAAATATAATAAAGTTTATATGTTATATGTGTTTTATAATGCAACAAGTATTCGATAGTCACATTCATACAAAATATTCTAAAGATGCAGGAATGGAACCCTACAAACTGATGAAGCGTGCTAAGAAAGTTGGTTTAACATCTATAGCAATAACAGATCATAATCAAATTAAAGGTGCACTCGAAGCAAAAAAGTATGAGAAAGAGTTTAACATCGAAGTGATTCCCGGTGTTGAAAGGAATACTGATATTGGTGATGTGATTGGGTTATTCATTAATGAAAGAATAAAGTCAAAGCAATTCTTAGATGTCGTAGATGAAATTAAAAATCTTGGTGGGTTAGTAGTTTTGCCACATCCATATAGAAGTCATTTTTTTAAACACATTGCTGAAGTAGAAGAGCATTTTGATTTTATAGAAGTATGGAATGCTCGCTCATCACCTAAACAAAATAAAATGTTTGAAAAACATATTATGGATTTTCATGAATTAAAAACAATAACGATGGGGAGTGATTCTCATTTTTACAATGAACTTGGTAATGTAAAAATAAAGTTTGAAACAGACATAGATAATTTTGCTTTTGTAGATGCTATTGAATTGACATATAGTAAAAAATATAATATTCTTAGATCGATATTCAAAAGTTTTAAAAATTAAATGATTATCCTTTCCTATAACTTCTCTTCCTAGAACCCACTTCACGATCACACAATCCATCCGTCAATCCAATATAAACATTATTTCGTCCAGCATGATTGAATTGTATATTCCTGCCATTGATAAGTTCTTTGATATTTTTGTGATGGTTTTTAACTTGTTTTGATTTAACCTTAGCACGTCCATACATTTGTTCAACAATAGATTCGCTATCTGTATTGATCATAGCATTACTCACACCATTATCAACAGCATATTTTACAGCTTCTTCAATGGCAATGTATTCAGCCTCTCCACTTGTAACACCGATTGGTAGCTGTTCACTCACCATATCAACGACTTCTCCATTCTTAATACATACGAAGCTATATGATGAGCCATACTTTCCACGTGACGCACCATCCGTATAAAATTCAATGAAAGGTATTGGTTCAGTCATAATCATACCACTCCTTTTTTCCTTCCATCTTTTCACCCATATCATCACCAGCAAACAGAATACCTTTTACAAATTCACTGATGTCTTCATTCTTATCAACAATATAATCAGCCACAGACTTCTTATTATGTAGTGCACTCATAACACTTTCATCGATTGTTCCTTCAGCAAGCAGGTGAATGTATGTGCATTTATTATCCTGACCAATCCTGTGTATTCTGGCTTTGGCTTGCTCATAATTTGCAAATGAATAATCATATGAATAGAATATAGCTGTATCTGCTCGTGTTAATGTAATACCAAGACCACCAGTTTGCAGTTGAATAATAATCACATTTGGATTGGTATCTTCCTGAAACGATTCAATTAGTTTCTCTCTGTTCTTTGTTTTACCAACGAGTGATTTAACTGTTCTTCCGAGTTCAATCATCATCTTTTCAATAGCGTTTATTTCTGGAATAAATCTGCAAAAGATAACAAGCTTTTTATCAACCGGGAAATCTTCAACAAGTTCTCTTAATACATCAAGTTTTTCTGTTCCGACTTGTGTAGCAGTGATGTTTGTTTTTCCATGATCAATTTCTACAATTGAACCATCTTCTTTTAATTCGTAGTTATTTGATAAGAATCCACCAGTGATTTGTGATAAGCGTAGTAGTTTTGTAATAGCTATAAAGTTTGCGTTATTTGATTTGTCACTCTCATCATATATTTCTTTGATACATTCTTTACATAATGCATCATATATCTTTTTACTTTTCTTAAGCTCACAATACACATTCATGTCAACTGTTTCAGGGAGATCTAAAGCATCGTCTTTTGTAACCCGATATCCAATTGAATGTGTACGCTTTTGTAAGTCATCGATGTTTTTATAGCCAACAACTTCTTTATTTTTATAACCACCCATCAATGTATATTTACCTCTGAATGCATAGAAATCAACTCCGAAGATATTTGAATTTAAGAACCTGTATTGTGAGAATATATCCAATGGGTTTTGTGTAATCGGAGTTCCTGTTAGAATGTTTTTATATTTACACAAATCTCCAATCTTGTGAATCGATTTCGCTCTGTTTGAATTCCTGTTTTTAATCCGTTGTGATTCATCAAGAATTACAAGTGTTTCATCTCCACCTTCTTCACCAATCCAATCCAGAATGTCACCATAGATTCCACCAGTAGAAGTAACCCGCTCTTTTCCATCGACAATAGTTTTCTTTTTCCTCGATGAAATTCCGTCATAACTTACAATCATAATATTGAGTTTGTTAGCTTCTGTCTTTTGATTACGTAGTAACTTTCTTCTTTTTAGTGTTGTTCCATTGATAACAGTGATGTTTGTCTCAATCGTTGACATTGTTTTAAATTCTTTTCGCCATACACCAAGAACACTGAGTGGAGCAATGATAAGACACTTTTTAATTTCACCTTTTAAGAATCGTGTCCCGGCAATCGCAACCTCTGTAAGAGTTTTCCCACAACCCATTTCCATTAATAGTGTGGTTGAGTGTGTAGCCATACCAATATTATATCCAACAATCTGATGCTCGAATGGTGTAATTGAATTTATAATGGGAAGATTGCGTTTTAAAACAACCTTTCCATTTTTAATATCCCCAATCTTTTTAATTGCGGCTTCTAAGTCAATTTTTTCAGTGGTGTAATTGTCTATGAATTTTTTACATTTATCAGACAGTGTTACCAGATGTTTATTTCTGATGGTGTCGTTATTCAGTATTTCAATAATATTATTGGTTATTTTATTATTGTTGGTTACACATTCAAAGCATGAAAGATCCCAATTCCAAAATGTATGAGGGTATCTTCCGATATTTTTTGTGATATCTTTGAAGTCATATTGTGTGAACCATCTGAAGTGTAATGCATCTTCAACCATAGCAATGTCCAGATGATTAGATTTAAGCGTTGATTCCATTCCAGATTTGCTCGATGTGTTTTTAACAACGTCTTTATTCTTTGTTATATAATCGCGTGTTTCATCATCCATTGTTACAATATGTCTTTCTAATACTTCTTCATTTGTAATTAGTTCATATAGTGATTTTAAAGAGTCTTCACGGATTGGATATAACCAAACCTTTTCATCTGGATTCCAACTTCTGCCGGGGATAGATTTTGCAAAATCTTTAAATCCATATTGCGAGTTTAATTTTATTCCTGTGATACGTCCCGTTGTTGCTTTGTTTAAAAATAATCTGTTTACACCTTTTTCTTTTTTATTAAATACACTCTTGTCTATGTCAAACGTCTTTTCAAATTTAAGTTCTTCCCACTTTTCATCATACTGCCGTGTATATTTTTTAAGCATATCATATACATCGTTTTGGTGAACTTCAGTCCATTGTGGGAATGAAGCTATCCAGTGTGCGTAACCAGTGTCGGGCTTGTTAAATCCCACACCGTTTAATTCTTTAGCATAATCATAATCGTTTGATAGTATTCTGTTTAAAACCTGTCTTACTGTTGTCAATTTTATAACCTCCTTTGAAATAATTGTAATTGTGTGCATTAATTTCTAAAATAAATATACCACTTATTTGGTTTGTTCTCTACTATCTTAATATGTGCACCAACCTTTTGTAAAAATCTAGCTTCATTATTAGCAGCCAATTCTGTATTAAATGATTTAAATAGCTTTTTATACCAAAGCATTTCTCCTGTCTCTTTACAATAGAATTTTCTTGCGAAATAAATATCATTCATGGTTGTTTTTATCCTATTATTATATCGTTCTTGTTGTTTAAATAATTTTGTGTTAAAATCTTCTACCAAGTAACTGGTATAAATCATTCCACATTTTATTTCTTTTTGTTTTAAATTCCTGTTCGTATGCTCTGATTTCATTAATGTGTGGTATTGCTTTTGCTAAACAATCGCTGCACATAATATAGTTACTTTCACGAGTCATACAATTATTACATAATACTTTTCCACAATAATAACAAAATTTAGTATATTGATAATCACCACTGTATACAATATCTTTGCCACACATTTCACATTTTTTAATCATTTTTTTAATTCTCTCCATTTTTAATTTCAAAGTTGTGACCAAAGTAGTCTACTTAGTCAACAACTTTGCATTCAATTTCATAAACCGGATTTACCTTGTCAACAAATGAAATCCAGTTAAAACATGTATCGACACCTTCCATTTTGATAACTTCTCTCGTTCTCCCATCATATCTACAGGGCACGTAAGATTGTTCTCCACAGGAAGCGCATTTTAATTTCCTATAATGTTGTGGTATTTTTATAGATGGTTTCGTAATACTTCCACAACTTTCACACCTCATAAATTTGTTCGCGGCTGGCTGTATGATTTCACTGTCATCATCTGCATCGAATCCAAACCGTTTCATGTTATCTTTGAAAGGTTTGCCATGAGTGTGATCAACGAAGTGTGATAGTTCATGGATGATTAAATTATCAAGTCCACGTTTATTGGTTTTATTAAGGTCAACAAAGTGTCTTCCGTAAAAGATAGTTCTGTTATTGTAAAAACATTCTCCCATTCTTTTTGATGTTTTAGGATTGAATCCAACTATTACATCAGTAACATTGCCATTAGAAACAACTGAAGCAAGTTCTTTGGTTTTTGTGAACATATATTCAGTTGCCTTTTCGAAATCATTGGTGTAGTCATTATCGTTGTAATCATTATGGCTATAATCATTCTTCATTTTTAATTACCAGTCTTTATTTGATCTGTCTTTTATTCCGTTAAATTTTGTTCCGTTAATACTGCAATCTCTTAATTTTAATTCTTCTCTTAATTTAATAGCTGAATCACAATTATCAAATCGACCCCTGAATAAATATTCTCTTATTAAATCACCTTCATCTAAAAGAGCATCATTTTTATGTTTATTCATATGTTTAAGAATTTTGGTGAACTCTTTTTCTATATCACCATTTTTATTTGATTTATAATATAAAATATGTGTATCGTATCGTAGCCATTCATGATATTCATCTTTGTTATATTTTGTTACGATATATGACATTGCTTTAGACATTATTATTACCTCATTTTATAACATCTTTAAAAAATCTTCGTGGTCTAACATTATTCTTTCAACAAGTGCTTCGAATTCATTGCTTTCTAAACATATTGTTTTTCCATGTTTCTTTGGAGCAACATTTGGATTGAAAATGATTTTGATTAATCCTTTAGATTTTACTATGGCTACATTGGTTGGTTTAATTGTCATTTCTTTTCACCACTCTTTTAATACCCATTTTAATGTGTCTCTAATATGTATATACTTTTTCTTAATGTCTTTTGGATTTGCTTGGTAATTATTTGAACAATCTATACGTAACATTTCACTGCGTTCTTCTCTCTCTAAATTATTTAATTTGTGTTTAATTTCTTCTTTGGATCTCATTTCTCAATTACCCACTCCAATGATTTTATTCTCCCATTTACTACATTTATAATATCACCAAGATAATTCCACGATTTATCTTTATCTGCTGCGTTAATCATCTTTGAAGCATATTTTTTAAGCTCTATATTTTTTTCAATAATTTCTTCTTCAGTTCTCATTGTTCCATCACCCATTTTAAAATATTTAAATCTGCTTTATGTTTTGCAATGTTTTCGTAAATTTTCATCACTCTTTTGGAATCGAGTGTATCACAAATTTTCAAATCATCATTGTATGCTTTTATTAACAACTCTTTAATGATGATGTTGTGTTCAATTTCTTCTTCATCTCTCACCCTTTATCACTTCCTATAGTAACCATACGCTTCTTCAAGATATAACATAATATCTTCTTCTTTTTTAATAACCCCTTCACATGATTTTGGTAATACTGTTATAGAGCCAGTGTCTACAACATATTCAACTATCACTTCTTTATATTTATTTCCACCTATACACACAAATATATGCTTTCGTTTATGTCCTATTGCGGCTACGAATCCATCACCTATTTTGTAGATTTCAGTTTTGTATGTAATGTATGGTTCGTTAGGATGTTTAAATGTAGTTTCAAACAAATTTTAATCACCAGAATTTTTTGGATTTTTGATAATAAATGTAACCTTGATATTATTATGATCAATATATTCTTTGGTGTACATCATTCTTACATTATGTGCTTTAGAAATGTTAATCATTAGCTCTTTAAACCACATTGTTTCTACCGGAGATGGTAACGATTTTAGGTGAAAAGAAACTGCGTCATCGGTTGTTTTTACTTCTGAATTTGTGTGCTTTGCATATGTTTTGATAATGTTTGTGAGACCATTCATTGCATTTTGTAAGTTGTATAGTTCTGTCATGTTGTTTGTCACCATTTTTATTTGTTGCTATATCTTTCTTTAATATATGTTGGTAGTTTGTTATCTTCCACTATTGTTTTCAGTTCATCAATCTGTTTTTGTAAATCTCCAACTGTTGATTGGAGAACTTTAATTTCATTGCTGAGATTTCTTGCCCAACAATACATTTCTTCTGACATTTAATCACCACCTTCAATAAACTTCTGAACTTCTTTTGCCAATTCATATAACATGTTTTCTGTGAGAGGGATAGTTGTATTTACTTTACCTTCATCATTATGTGCGCTTATTTCAGCAACATATCCTTCATGTTTCATCCATTCATATGTTGGTTTCTGTATTTTAATTTCTTGTTCTGTTGCCATATATTCTTACCTCATTTAATCCATACCATTGCGTTTATATTGTACACATATAACATTTCCATTATCATCATACATCTTTTCAATATATTCAAGATGGAGTTCTAATTTTTTACAATATGGTTTATCTTCATATTGTTCTGGACGTAACATACACAAGTCATTTGGATCAATTATTTGCTGTGGAGTGATATCGTAGAAATCACAATATTTACAAAACTTTTCTTCCATTGGATTAGTATATTTTGGTCTGTTAGATAATAATTCATTTAACAATTTTTGTGCTCTTGTTAATTCCAAACCACCCAATCCATTACAACTATCAGTGGTTTGTCTTGCAAAATCATCTTCTTTGTAACATCCAATACGATCTCTTAAACCGTAATAACAAATTCCTGTTATGTTGAATTTACATTCCATATCATTACACTCATCAAGGTGGTGTTCTGCGCGCTCAATTTCTTTAGTCATTCAATCATTTCCATTTTCAATAATATCTTTTGTATCTACTTGTAACAACGGACACCATGATGGAAACATGGCTTTATAATCAGATACATAATCTATTTTATATTCTGTGCTAACGTAATCATCATATGTTAAATTATATATTTCAAGCACTTTTAGTTCATCGTCAAAGTGTGTGCACATATCTACATAACCATCTGTGTATTTTTTACGTTTGAAGAATGGACATAATAATCCACAATTTGGGATTTTTAGTATACGAATTATATCGATCATGATCATTTATTTATAGGAAATTTCTCAAGTTCTTTCATTTGTGGAACTGTTAAATTATAACACTCACAATCATCATCATCAAGATTAGGACACATGCGTTCATAAGTATCTTGGAAAGAGCACCCACCGTTTTCATCTAAAAATTTACATTTATTTTTTGTATACAGCTTTACATATTTTGCATCTTGTCTACTCCATTTTCCACCAATAAAATAACCTAAAACCATAAGTTCATTTATACTTAAATTTTTCTGGTGTTCACACATATTGATAAATACTTCAGATGTAGAATTCGATTTCATAATAATGTCATTAGCGATTGATAAACACTTTTCAATGCGCTCTATTGGCATATTAATATTTTTTAATTTGGAGATTGGTAAGAATGATAAATCAATCTTTTCTTTAATATAGTTTAACATTTCTTCTGTATATTCACCAGATTCTAACAAGTCATCGAGGTGCATTTTGCACAACGTTTCATTTTTATCGAATCTATAAATTGTTTCTTTAGTTGTTTCATCACATTTATCTTTATCGTTTTGTTTCATTTAATTAATACCTCGTTTGTTTTTTTAATATGTCAGTTACTTGTTTGAGTCGCATTAATCTTCCCACCAGTATTCGAATTTATCAAGTTTCACTCGTAAACCATTTGTTTTCATAGCAGCCACTATCTTATCAGTATCTGCATATAGAAACCTTGATTTTTTGAGTTTTTCTTTGAACACTGTCTCTGTTGTATCTTGAGTGTGCCCATCAAATTGTTCATGTTTAAGGAATGGCATTAATGTTTACTCCCATATTTGTCGTGGTTTATTACTTTATAGCTACGAGTAACTGTTTTTATATAATTTTCACTCACAACAAATACAGATAGTTTTTTTCCATGTAAACTTTCAATGTTTTCAATTGTTGTTTTTCTAATTGCTTTACAGATTTCAACCATCTTATTTCCTGTTTTCTTCACCCCATATACATCTGTTGACATACGCTCATATATAAAATGATAAAATCCATCTACACTATACCCAATTTCAATATAATCTTCACCGGATAGACCTCTTGATGTTTTAATAAATGCTGAAATAATTTCTGCATTATACCACCCATTTTCTCTAATTCTTTTGCGCTCTTGTTCATCTGCATATTTATTACAGTCAAAGAATGGTTCGCTGTTTATATTTTCTTCATCATCCATTTAATTATCCATCTCATTTATTTTTTTTCAAAATCATTTCTGTTGTTCCATTCTCCACACCAGTCATCACAACTTTTATTTATGGATTCTGGAAACCTTCGACATATAAAACTACATGCACACCCTCTCGATATTCTCAACCCATAATAACAATTCTCACAGCTCTTTTTATCATCCATTTAGCAGTCACCTCAAAAAATTAAAATGATTAATCGTCAAACATTTCATCGTCTGAAGGGTCTGCCACATTTTCAACTGGTCTTTTGTAAACCATTTTTTCAATGTTCTTTACCAATGTTTCTGGATTGATTAGCAACCCATTAAGATCAAATCTCATTTCACATCACTCAATAATAATAGTTTCAGTTCCTTCTTCTTCACACTCTGAATCATACTCTGGTTTCACATCATATGATTCGACAACAGGTTCAGGCTCTTCTACAACAATTGGTTTGGGTTCTACGACTTCTACAACTTCTACAGGCTCTTCAATGATTTCAGCTTTTTTGCAGCTAAGCATATTCTCAATGTTCTTTACATACTTATCTGGATTAATTAATAGATTTTCAACATTTAGTTTCATTTGTATCACTTCTTTATTTGTTTGTAATTGTTTATAATACTTTTCAACACTTTACGTCTTTCATCAGCTTCGATTGTTTCAAAACTATCATGTGCAACTTTTAAGCAATCGTCAAACATTTCATCGTCTGAAGGGTCTGCCACATTTTCAACTGGTCTTTTGTAAACCATTTTTTCAATGTTCTTTACCAATGTTTCTGGATTGATTAGCAACCCATTAAGATCAAATCTCATTTCACATCACTCAATAATAATAGTTTCAGTTCCTTCTTCTTCACACTCTGAATCATACTCTGGTTTCACATCATATGATTCGACAACAGGTTCAGGCTCTTCTACAACAATTGGTTTGGGTTCTACGACTTCTACAACTTCTACAGGCTCTTCAATGATTTCAGCTTTTTTGCAGCTAAGCATATTCTCAATGTTCTTTACATACTTATCTGGATTAATTAATAGATTTTCAACATTTAGTTTCATTTGTATCACTTCTTTATTTGTTTGTAATTGTTTATAATACTTTTCAACACTTTACGTCTTTCATCAGCTTCGATTGTTTCAAAACTATCATGTGCAACTTTTAAGCAATCTTCAATTTCATTTATAATACACGCATCTTTGTATAATTGGAATGGACACGTATAACCATCTTTGCGCTCACAATTATTATCACATACATCATTTACTATACATGCGTTGTTGATTTGTTCTACGAGTTCAGAAATTTTTTCAAGTCTGTCTACAATATATTTATCGGAGAATTGTTTATTTTCCATCTTCAATCACTTCTCAATTGGATGCACATCATTGTAATTTGTATCATTCATAATTTTTTTAATTTTTTCTTGTGCTTCAATAAGTTTAATATTCATCTTTTTAATCATACAGTGGTCGGTATATACTTGAAATGGACATGTGTAATTGTCTTCTCTTTCACACTCGTTTTCACAATCTCCACTATACTTACACGCTTCTTCAAGTTCTTCTATAAGTTCAATCATGTTATTAACTATACACAATGTCCATTCATCACAGCTTCGTCTGTCTACCATTTAAACACCTCACATCATTACCGTTTTCATCTACCATTTTGTAATCGCAATTGTAGTCATCATTTTCTTTACACATTTCTTCATCATTCTCATCTGTTTGATAAGTGACATCACACATCTCAAGTTTAATAATTGGTTTACATACTAATACACATAATCTTTCTATATCATCACTCCATTCGTCGTTACATGCTCTTTCTCTTTCTTCACTAAGTAATTTATTTGCATGTAATAGAGCACTTTTCTTACCATCATATTTCTCACAATTATACAGGTGTAAATATTGTTCAGTGTCAATAACTAAATACTGTAGATCATTTTTATATTTTTCAAAGGTTTGTTTGTCTCCATTCAAATCTATAACCATGTGTCTTTGTGTAATGAGATTTGTATTGAGATCATTTTCTACAACGATAAATTTGTAATTGCATATTTCATCAAAACCTCTATGCCAACAATTACCTTCTTTATCATAACCATTTTCATCTATCTCTGATTCATCTGGTTTGTGAACAACATCACACTGTTCCAACATTCTAATCGGATAACATTCTAATACACACATTTCTTCAGTGTTTTCATGCCATCCTTCCCACGCACACCACCTTTCATGTTCAAGCTAATCATGTAGAATCTCGCACGCCACATTCTTCGAGTATTCAAGTTCTCTTTCACCATCTAATCCAACTACAACATACACCGGATCATACTTCTTCATCATCAACCTCTTTATTCATCATCAACCTCTTTATTCATTATCAACATTTCTCTCACTCACAATCCCATTAATATTATTACGTATCTTGTTTAAACTATCATAAATTATATCGAGATGACAGTAATCTTTGTTCATTTCAAAAGGGCAGGGAGTTCCGTCACCCATTTTACATTTATTATCACGCACATTATTTTCTAAACAAATACTGTCTAACCAACCAACAGTATCAATAAGTTCGTCCACTCTTTTTAGCATTTCTTCATCTGCCATATCTCTTACAATTGTCATGGGTTCATCCTTGTTCTCTCATCCATATCGTTCTTAAGATCTTCAAACAAATTTGTAATTTTTAATATATTGCAATGCTCAAGTTGTTTTGTATAAACTTCATTCGTATTATTAAAAATACAATCTTTGCAACCGTTCTTAGCCAACGTTTCACATTCAAGCCAATAGTCATCAAAGAATTGTATGGTTTGTTTTCCTAACCTTTTGATTTCTTCTTTGGCTTGTTTTGACATTATGTATTGTTCTTTTGTTGCGTCTTCTTGTTTTGTCATTTTTGATTTACCACATTTAAATTATTGAACTGATTGATCTAAGTGTTTCTTGAATTGCATAATAATCGGGGTTTGTGATATGTAGATAAAGAGAACCAAGTGCCATGAACACTATAAATGATATTATAATTACTAATACCATAGTAAAGACTAAAAGCATGAAATCCTCGTCCTCAAGTTTATCTCCAATTTCCATTTCTTTATTTGATTTTAATATCCGTTTGTATACAAGATATAAGGTTACACATGTGGTTATAACTACGAGAAATACTGTAACAGTTAGTGTTATCGATTGAGTTACACAAAATTTAGCATTAATACTTGTAATTTCAGTAAGTGCGATTCCTAATTTATCTGCGAGTGTGATAGCTGCGTCTCCGAGTTCCATAATTAATCTACCTCTTTTATCTTATCTTTGGGAGTAACACTACACCCATCCAAATCACCAACAATCCAAAATGATTTTGAATTGTAATGTTCTGATTCATATGCATCACAAATATCTTCTTCGATATTTATGTTATTTAAATCAATCTCATTATCTTTTCCAAATATATTATCTATAATTAGTTTGCATAGACCTTCTTCATCAACATCTTCAACTAATTCTTCATCTGTGTGCAAACCATATCCGCCATCAACATCATATAATACATATTTGTCAAGCTCTTTATTCCAAACATTTATGCAATAAGATACAGAGCATAATAACATATCATTAAAACAATCCCAATTCTGTATAAAGAACACGTGTGGAGAAGAGAAACCACCACGAGCATCAGCGCCATTATGTGTTTGAATGATTAAATATTCATGTCCACCTGTATGATCTACGAATAATGTATATAACCAATTACCATTTAAAAGATGTTCATAATTATATGTGTAACCGTGTGATTCACATTCAAGATCAATTTTGTATGATTCGTCTTCTTCTTCATCATAAAATATAAATCCATTTTTAACAATTGCTTTGCGCCATTCTTCTACATTATCCCGGTATGATTCTTTGTTGTTGTTAATATCGTTCCACAAGTCTTGTTCCATCTGTTTTGATACTTCATTTATATCTAAAAATGCATTGAAGAAATGAAATAGACTTTTTGAAATTATTAGATTTTCATCATTTGAGATTTCGAGTTTTGATTCTGGTTCGTTAATTAATGTAACATCTGCTAACCTTTGCCATCTCCTATTAGATTCACCACCTGAGTCTAACATACTTGTACCTGTGTTTTCTTTTATGATCATTGAAAGTGCATTATCTTTGTGCCCTTCAAGGATTTCTTTTGTTATGTCTTCTTGATATGTCATCTTTTGTTTCACTCCTGTTTTACCACGTTTGGATTATATACAAATATAAATCCGTGGAAAATAATTGTTTCTTCTGCAAGTGTTTGGTTTCCACAATTGTTAATTTCATATCTTTTTAAAAGTTTTCCTACTTTTTCCATCAGATTTGGAATTAATTATATCGTAACCAAATTCCAATTCATCTGGTGAAACTTTATAATTTTCATTTGTAAATTCTCTTGTTACATTTATAATGTTGTGTTCTACTTCATTAATTTCTTCAATTGTGTCAATTTTAATTAACATTTTTCTTTTCACCTCATTTTCTCTATTTCAATTGCTTCACGATATTTTCTTTTAATAGTGTTGATTGCATCGAATACACAATCAATCTCTTCATTTGCAGGCGGTGTCATTTTGTCTTTGTGATAATCGCTACCAGAACAATTCAAACAATTCTGATCACATTCTAAAATAATTGCGTTGTAATAATTTTCAAGTTCATCAAGATGCACACCGAGTTCTTTGAAATTCGGCTCGTTTATATGAAGTTCATCAACGTGTTTCATTTTTCCTTTCCTCTCCTCTCTCTTTACAACTTTCATACCATTCTTCTAAGAATTCGTTGTTATACATATCTGTTACCGAAATTGAGCTATCTATTGTTTTACCGACTCGAACTGCTCCACTTTTTCCCAAATATCTGTAACCATCTTTTCTTGCATGACTCATTCTGATATATTTTGAGCTGCTGTAATGTTCGTCAACTTTCCATTCAAGCGCTTCAAAATATAAGATGAGAAGGTCTTTTCTTTTTAGTTTCATACTTGTTCCCATATATCATAATCTCTGTTGTAATATTCAATCGAAGTGCAGCCCGAACTTCCTCTCCCGAAATCATCAAGCGGTTCAAAATATTTATGTTCCCATCCTTTATCACACAACAATCTGCCATAATAGTAAAGGTAATCATCACCATCAAGGAGTTTGAAAGCTATGTGTGGATAAGAGTTCCAAACTATCTCATCATAATCTTCTGATAAGATGGTAAATTTGGGTTCTTTATCATTGAGAAAATTAAATACATTAAAGTCAATTTTGAACATGTTTTAGTTAGTCCTCTGTTCTTTCACCGTTATTTTTTTGTGAATTTTCTAGATATCTTTTCCATGTGTATTCACCGTCTTCTTCTTTATCATCTTCTTCTCCACTGTCTTCATCTTCTTCTTCATTTACAAGTTCTTCAATATAATTTGCAATGATATTAATCATCACATTGATTCTGTAGTATTGTCCAATTTGTAGTTTTATAAAGATATCAGTTTCATTTGGGTCGATCCATCCATTTTCAATTGCTTCGTTAATATTAAAAAGTCGATTTGTGTTATCACGATACCATCCAAGTTGGTTGTAGGTTGAATCATCTGTTTCTGAGTCGGCAATTTCATAACCAATATCGTGTGCATCATCCCATGTTGTTATATCCCAACTTGTCAGATGCTCAAGAATATTAATGATTGTTCTGTAAGACCAGCCGTTTGGAATCTCTTCATCGTGACATTCATAAATCATGTTGCGCAGATTTTCATCATCTTGAAATTCTCGTTTTACTCTGTAATATTTACCTTTGCAGTCATCTTCATCTACATAATCTCTTGTTGCTTCTTCAAATTTGTTAAGCACATCTTTTACTGCTTCGTTAAAGCTCATAATTTATTTCACTTCATACTTTGTCTAATAGTTCTTGTAGCTCATCGTTTATAGTGTTTTCGCTATATTTCACAATTACATAATCATATTTTGCACAATTGACCATGTCCTGAACAATTTCATCAAGAGTCATTTCTTCGTAATTAGATGGTAAATCTTCTTCTCCATTATAATACCATTCCCAAAAATCCCATATGCCCATATTCTCCACACATGATAAGTTGTCAATAAGATCATAAACACGTTCATCTAATTCCCAAGTTGCGCGATCATTAAACTGTCCGATGTAGCTGCTTCCATTCCACTTTTCGCACCAATGGTTTAATAGTTGTTCAAGCATTTCTTTTATATTAGAATTCTCCCATTCATCCTGAAATCTTATCACATTAATATCACCGGGAAGATTATAATATGATTCAAAACCGAGATGACTTCTCATTGAATAAGTGCCATCTTTATATTTTGTTATAATATCGGCGGTTGCATTTTCCCAATCAACAACAAGATAAATCAGAGCCTGTTGATAATTGTTGTATGGATCTTGTTCAACAACATCCATTTCATTCTCATATTTAGATATAAGTTTTAACTTTTTCATTGTCATAATTTGTCTTCTCCTCATTCAAAATAATAAATGCACCAATAATCTGTTCCCATGTGGCTTGTAAATAGTGTGCCAGCTTTCATCATATCAAGAATTTCAACCACATTTTTCCAATGGTCTTCAATGAAATCAATCACTCTATCTAATGTTGTTTCTTCTGTTACTCCATCACTAAATGCTCTGTAGTATTTGTATCCTATCATCAAAACCTCTCAAATTCCTGCTTCATTAACCAATTAGCGAATTCATACCACATTGGAACATCTATATCCCCACCAAGATATGTTTTATGATGATCTTCGCGCTCATTTTCTGGTTTTTCGTTGTATAACTTCTCAGAATGTTCGTAGTGTTCAATCGCATTTACAACTCTACTTTCGATAATACTTTTTGTGCCTTCATCAAGATTATTCCAATGTGTTTTAATAATATTTACGATAGTATGTGGTAGATATGTCATCCTTCCAATAGAATGATCAAGCGCCGATGTTAATACAAGTTTGGCTTCTTCTTGATTTAAAATAATTTGTGGTTGTTCATCTGGCATCATTATCTAATCCTCATCATATTCATCAAGAATGTCATCATCATCATAATATCCACATATATCACTGATGTTATCTACAATCTCTTCACGTCTGTTTTCTGATAATAAAAATCGTCCCATGTTATTCACTCACTGTTTTCGTTTGCATAGTATTCGTTAATTTCGTCAAGCGATTCTACAGTGAAATCACAATTGCCAACAAGACAATCGTTATCAATATCCATAGCCCAAATTGGATATAATTCTAATCCTTCAGGAATAGTGTATGATGGTAGGTTACATATATCAACTCCAAACGTAGTCAAACAATAGTCACAATAATATTCTCCACATAGGATATTAATGTTATTGTTTAGTTCATTTAATAGATCGCGCAATTTACCCACATTTTGTTTGTTCCAGTGCGTAATATCATATGCGAGTTCGTTACAAGAAATTTCCAGTTGATCTTTTTTTGATGTCATTTAATGTTTACCTGCTTTTGTATTTTGAGAATGCTTTGTCTTTTCCGTGGATGTCAAAGATATATTTGAGTTGTAACATTTCAGAATTGATAACATCATACACTTCAGATTCTATAAGATATTTTAAGATTTTGTTTAAAATAAACATAACTTGTACGTCATTTAATGATAGGACAAAATCTATGAATTCTGTGTTTTCGTCTTGTATCTCACTTAAAATTTCATAACCAGAAATGTAAGCTGTTTGTTCAGTGGATAATTCAATAAATACGTTTGTTAGTTTCTCTCTTCTTAGTTCTTCATTTGTTTGCATAATTAACAGCCTCTTACATATTCTTTTTTATAGAAGTCAATATCATCATCCATCATTACAATTGTATGTTCAATTTCTTTTTGCACTCGTTCACATTCAAATAGTGCTCTTAAGATTTCATTTTGCATTACTGATTCTATTTCATCATCTGTCATTGATAATATTAATTTATCAATATCCCATCCACGTCTCTCTGCTAACGACCATAACAAATCATCTCCGGTAATACACATTGTTCTCGTTACAGATATGTTACTAAATCTTTTCACAATTTCTTTGTCGAATTTATTTACTAAATATGAATCAAGCATAATTATTCACCTTATCAATGTCATCTTCCATCTGATCAATTGTTAATTCTATCTCTGGAATTATCTGTTCTTCAAAGAATGCACATAGAATGTTTTGTAACAAGTTTTTGATTTCATCATCACCCATTAATATAATTGATTCTGTAACTTTTCCATGTCCTCTTTTTGCGAGACATACTAATATATCCGTACCATTTAAATAAAGAGTATCATTTGCAGTTATGTTACTGAATCTCCCGACAGTTTCATTGCCAAATTCTTTACTCAATTCTTTATGAAACATAATTTAATCATCATCCTTTTCTTCTTCAAAAATTTCATCTCCACATTCATCAATTTTCGTGATTATATATATTTCTGTTTGAAGATCCTCAACAACTCCTTGATCTAATAGTTCATCGAGATTTTCATTACTCACAAATTCTTCTACTTCATCTTCATTTTCCAAATCACTATACTTTTTTGTGATAAAAAATGATACCTTTGTACAAACTTCACAATCTGTCATAATTAATCGTCTTCTCCTTCCTCTTTTTCTTCCTCCCATGTTTTTGTTACAAGAACTTCAGTTACTTCTACGTTAAAATTTTTAACTGTTTCCTGATACAATAGTTCTTCGAGTTCTTCACGGCTCATAATCATATCTGCTTCTTCTTCGTTTTCTACACCATTATACTCTTTTTCTAAGGTGAAAGTTACTTCTGCAACTGCTCTACAGTCCATCATAATTAATTGTCTTCCTCATTAGTTGCATCAAGAATCTTTTTGATTTCAATATATTTTCTTTCCACATCATCAACTTTATAAAGTAGTTCTTTTAAATAACATGATTTTTCATAATCATTGTAGAATATGCACTCTTCATCATGGCAATTATTTTCACAATCTTCAATTACATTTTCAAGAAACCATATGTAATCAGATACTGTATTTTCTCTAAAGTTTTCAAACAATTCTATAAATTCGTGTTTTTCATTTTCATTAAATTTTTCGTCCATTTTTAATCATCTCCATTATTCACATTTCAAATCCACACTTGAGACATTTGTAACCATCGAAGCACCATTCGTTACGTTCAACATACCCAAATACATTCTTCTCTTCAAGTTCTTCTCCACAATTTTCACAGAATAATTTACCTCTATATTTTCCAGAACAATCCATGTTTATTAAAGTTTTTCCATTTGAAACTCTGTAATCTCTGAAATTGATTTTGTGTTTTCCATATTCAATAGACCAGATTCCACCATTAATAAATACTTTCTCTCCTTTCTCAAAAACTTCGTCAACAATATCATCTATACGTTGTCCACAATCCATGCAATAATCAAGGTCGTTATTTTTAACTTGTTTTTTTGTAAGTTTTATAAGCTTTTCCATTTCGATCACATCATTCAAGATAACTTATTTCTTCTGCTATTTCTGCAAGCTCATCAGATATCATGATTTGACAGTCTATTAATTTTTCTTCGGGAAGATTTAATTTAAATAAATTGTCGAATTCTTTAAGTAACATTTCTCGTCTGTTTTCAAGGGTGTTGAGTTTTGACATTTTAATCACGTTTAATAATTTATTTTATCTGGTATCAAAAATGAGATTTTTATCAACTACTTTTAAGAATGCACAGAGATCAGCTTTACAACTGATATCCACTGCACCATTACGAATCATTTCAACTGTTTTAACAAAATCATCAAAGTTATCTTCACATTGTTTAACCCAACCTTTCATTTTACATGTTTTACAAGGTGAGTCAAAATCATTGATGTGTGGTTCAAGAAATTTTTGAATTTCACCAGATTCGCGGTGTATTTCTGTTTCGAGAGAGAAGATATGACCACCGGGACATATCCATTTAATTACCATTTTTATTCTCCTTTGCATTCATAGATAGGATGATTCTCTTCTTTTCTCTCATCAATTAAACTGGTTCCACATTTTCTACAATAGCCACCATTCGGTTTTGTTCCAAGATTCATGTTTCTACTATCCCAACAAATGATTCCACATTTGGGACAGATTAATACTGTATATTTATCTTTCATAATTTTCATATTAAACTTTAAAGTTTTCCACCATCAATACACATCGCCATATATCACCGTCACACAACTTTGCAACACGCTCCCTTGTGTTTATACATTGATGCGCACGATGCTTGTAGGGGGGCTGTGTGTTAACATTTAAAAAATAGTTGTGTTGTTGTGTTTAATTTCATATCCATTTTCTTCTTTATTTGATTACACCATTACCTTGCATTATCTGTTTTAACATTTCTTTTCTGACATTTTCTGTTATCACATTTCTTTCTGATCCGATTGTGTGTATGATGTCATTTTGTTTATCGTTAATTTTCATCTTCATCTTCGAGCATAATATTCACACTCTATAATTATTCTCAATATTATTTAAAATTATTTATTTTTAAGTCTAATAGCTTCAGCACTTCGTATAGCATCGCCGTGTTCTCTCATTAGATCTTCATCATTTACTGAAAGATATGATGAATATTTGTTTCTAATACCTGTTTCTGTTTCAACAACTAAACAATCGCCATCTGTTTCCATGATGTCGTCTTTACAATCTTTAGATTTAATAATAAACAATCCTTTTTTATCAATAACAAATACATAGTCAGGATTAAAAGCCACCGAGAGGGGATAACTTGGGATTTCCATGACATTCAAATCGACTTCATCTTCGTGAATTCCAAGCAGCCGTCCATATTTCTTGTTGTAATCTTTTCTGAGTTTAACCAATTCATTAAACTGTCTGCATACAATATTTGCGTCTTGTTTGTCCCACCCTCTGATTAATTTAGTAAGCATCTGTCCACGTTTTACAATGACATCTTCTGCTGATGTTTTGTTGTACGTGATGTTCTCGACGTTCTTTACGATGTTGCTGTGATCTGTTTTTACATTTAGTTTCATTTTGTTTTCCTCGATAGTAGTTTATTCTTATGTGTATTAAAGTTATTTGTTTGTAGGTTCTTCGTTTGTGATTTCTTCAATTTCACTATACTTTATATTAACCACGCCGGTATATTCTTTGGGGGTGGCATCGATGATTTTATTGTGTATAATATCACGGATTTTTTCTGCTCCCTCTGCGTTATCTGCTTTGAATTTTATCTCTCCATCAAAAGAGACTTCACATTTTGTTTTGTATGTTTTCATTTTAGTCATCTTGTTTACCTTTAACTTCTTCAATTTCGTCAATCCAAGAGTCTTCACAATATATATCAGTTGGTTCTTCTTCAATTAGTTTTTCCCACTTTTTTCTTGCTTCGTCCTCATTTTTTGCATTTAAATCTACATCTCCTTCAAAAACCATTTTATATTTGATTCTATATGTTTTCATTTTAGTCATCTTGTCCCTCTTTAACTTCTTCAATTTCGTCAATGTAAGAATCTACACATTGTTCAGTTTCATCATTGTAAGCCGGGTCATCATTCCAGTCTCTAATTGCATCTTCTTTTGATTCAGCTTCGATTGTAACGTTACCTTCGTGCACAATGTGGTAGAATATTTTATACTCTTTTAATTCAATTTTAGACATCTTTAATCACAACTTTTTAATTTTTATTTCTTTTGTTTTCAATTTATATTTTATCTCACACGCTCCATTTTTATATGCAGTTGGGGATTTTAAGAAAATACGTTCTGCTTCATCCTCACTTTTAGCTTCTATAAAAGTTTTTCCTTCTGTTACACACTCCCAGCATAATTTGAATAATTTAATTTTGTTTGTCATTTTTAATCACACTCTTAAAATTCATATCCGAACGATTCAATGTATTCCATTTCGTTTATACAACACTGACTTTTATTATCTTTATCTAAAGGTTCACCACAATAAGAGCACAGGTAATGATTTGGATCTATTGGTTTTTGGCAAACTTCACAGAACATAAGAGATCCTTCGAGAAAGAAATCTAAAACATCTAATCGTTCAAGATCGTAATCATCATAATCTTTTATTTCAGATTTTAAACATTCGAGACATATAACACTGCCATCATCGAACATTGCATAACAATTTCCGTTGTAAAAAATTCTTCCATTGATGTCGTTATCTTTTTCCCACTGTTCAAAATTTGATTTAAGAGCTTGTTTATCTTCATCTGTTAATACAATATGCATCATTTAATTAATCACCTCCGAACTATATTCTTCAACAAATTTGGCAATCGTATAGAGTATTTCTTTTACCGCTTTTAGATAACCATCGTCGAGGATTGTGATAATACTTTTTGGATAATTATTTCGTATATAACCATCTAAAGCATCATCTGCATACCAAATTCTACATTTATCTTTTGAAAACATGCCTTTTGAATACCATTTGAAGATATTGAGTTGTTCTTCGTAAAAAACATCCTTTAAGCACTCATCAATATAATAAATGTCTTCTACATACTCTGGATTAATTTCAATGATCATATTGAGAAGCTTAACGGTTATCTCTGCATCCCAATCATCCCAATCATAATTATCATGTATCCGTGTTAATAATTCTACAACATCTTCTTTTATATATCCATCACCTAAATATTCACACCCACCGATTTCTAATGCGATTTCATGTGTATATTCTTTTGCACTCCACCCATTAAATCCAAATTCAAATTCGTTTCTTAGATATTTTACCAATTCCATATGATTCATTTTAATTTACCACCGTTAATATTCTCATTATACTAACACGAGTCTTAATTCTTCATTGGTTAATTCTTCGCAGCAAAAGTCAGAGATTTCATTCTTGGCTCGCATTGTTTCTAATATACAAATTTTACCTGTATCTCGTTCAAAGATACACTCACCGTCTTCTGCGTAGTATGGACATATATGTTCCTTTGCATTAATTAAATCGATCACCTCATTATTAAGAAGCTCACTAACAGCTTCATAAACTTCTGGTAAATCAATAATTTCAGATACTTTCATATCACGAATCAGTTCAAAGAGTTCAGCATCAAATTCTTCTTGTGTAATTTTCGTCATTTAGTTATCTCCAAATTTTTAATAAGTCTCGATTCTTCAGTCGTAAGAGTTTCACATCCCCAATAATCAACAAGATAATCACCAACGGGACTTTTTATTGGACATGGCGTGTTTAAATTTTTCAGTTTACAGTTTTTGGCAGCAATAAAATGGGGGCAAACAATGCGCTCCCAATAGAAATCTTTTTCATTGTCTATATATATTTTATAGTCTGATGTATATCTATTTGGAATGTGGTTTTTACATCTGTCACACCACCATTTAATGCCACCTTTATAAACATAATGTCGAATAAAACCCTTCTCATTACAAAAGGGACATTCTTTATCTTTCATAATTCATCGGTGGCTCATATACAATTCTCTTTCGCTGCAACTTTCGATAACTTTGTCGCAAAAGGTTTTCATATCTTCGTTTCTTCCATCAAAATATCTGTCACCATTACATTCATTAACGTGTTTAATTAATTTAATTACAATACCTCTAAAGAAAGACTCTTGTAATGTTCTATGCGCTCCTTTCCAAATTGGTATAAAATCTTTTTCAAAATCAGTGCCGGAGATGTTGTTTATATAATCAAACAGATCTTTAAAAAGCTCTTGATTTAAAGCTGACATGCTTTGGTTGTATGTTGACCAGTCTCCTGTCTCATGATATTTTGTAGCAAGCTCATATTTTTTATCTCTGTAGTTCATGGATGTGCCTCCTCATAATTTTTAATTTCATCTGGAATCATATCGTCATCATCAAGAGATTCGTAAATGAAATCTCCAATTGATGCATTATCACTTATTAAACATGATATATTATCAGCGATTCTTTGCATATTAGCATCTGTTAATTTATTAACAACTTTTTTAAGGAATTCTGTGTCTTCAATTTCAAAACGATCTCCAAGAACTTCCATGATAGTTTCTCTGTCAATTGCTACACATGAGAAAATTTTGTAGAGTGGGTTATCTTGCATTTTCATTTATTGTTACCTATTTTTAACAAACTCTTTAATCATATGATAACGAAGAATACCTGAGATCGTATCATACAAACCAAGTAATTCAATCATATTTTCTGGTTGTGTAGAATCATATAATTCTTTTAGCCACCCGTCATATTTGAAAAATTCTGCTACGTCATTTCCAAGCATGTCATAAACATCATTACTTAAGAATCCATCTTCGGTTATTACACCATCTTTCATTTCTCAATCACATTTTTAATGTTATCAAGTGCTGTATCTGTATATCCAATTAATTCAGCAATCAAATCGCCAATCTCAAATGTATTATCTATAAGATTGGATAATTCTTCTGCTATCTTTTCCATGTCTTCATCAGTAAGTGCGCTAATATATGGCAAAAGAATTTCTTCACCACAGTCATAAAATTTTGTTAATGATGCTAACAAATCTCCACGACAAATGCTGCACGCTGTTACAACAATGGGGAATTTTTGGGAGCTTAAATTAGTTTCCATTATAGATTCTCTGAATAATGATAGTTATCTTTAACGATTACACCATCAGTATAACCATTCTTTTCTGCAAGTCTGTTCATGTAAGCAAAGAATTCACTCACTTTTTCATGATTGTAATAGTATCTGAGTTCATCCTGTGTTGTTTCATATTGTTCTTCATCAACGCGCTTTATAAGAATTTCAAGTCGTTCGTGGTGTTCAATATCAGAACACCCAAATGCATCTTCAATATCACCATTCCAGAGAGCGTTCGCAAAGTGTCCCATATTTCCAATGATTCTTCTGTAACCTACCCAATCTGGTTGTGATCTTTCTTTCTTAAAACCGAAGGCACTTTTATCATATAGAACTTTGTGTATAATGTGATCTTCTTTGCATACTGAAAATTCTTTTATATAATCCATGAAAAGTTTTGATGGATAATCTCGTAGTGCATTTCCATTGAGTTTATTATTTCTTTCATCATTACATAGTTTTTCATGTGCTTCATAACCATTTTTAAAATATTTGTAAAGAATTGCTGTCATCGTTTTATCAAGTTCAAGTGTTTCTTCATAATCAAGAACATTGATATTGATAACTTCATTAAGCATTTCAACATTTGGTATGGTATAGTCTGAATTTTTTTCAAGTTCTTTCATATCTTCAAAGAATAAATCATTCATATAATTATTTTCTGAAACATCAGCAAATTGTTTAAGTTCTTCAAGTCTTGTCATTTTAATTCACATCCTCTTTTTTTACAAGTTGTGCTTTCGTTTTTCCATCCTCATTAAAAATTTGTAGTTTGAGACCATCTTCTTTACATCGTCTCATAATGTCGTCAATCGCGGTGTCTTCAAGCTTATCTTTGTTTTTGATTTCAATAATTTTAACTGGTGATTCTGCATATATGTTATTTTTTGACATAATTATTTCTCCTTTTTTATAATTGTTTAATGGTGTTATCTTTGTTCATTTTCTTAAATACCCACCATCTTCTATTAAACTTTCTTCGATTAGATATGATTTGCAACATTCATTACCATTGTTTCTTAATTTATCAATAAAATCTTCTTCTCCACATTCTGTACACATATAAATTTTTTCAAGTTTATCACCGTTCATCATCCATATATCTCCCCATGTATTTGAAATAAACACATCTCCTGTATGGTTATTAAAATAAATTTTTGGTTCAGATTTTATACTAATTATTTCATCTTTCATGTGAGACAATAATATTACAGCCATTTTAATTTCACGGTGTCCAAAGTCTCTCCAATCTGTTATTAAGAATTTATTCATTTAAATCACTTCTTTATTATCGTCCTCTAAAATTAGTTGGTGGGGTATAACTGGCTTTTTCTTTTTCGCTCTCTTCATCTTCTTCTTCATCATCAATTAAATTGTTTTCTATAAGATATTCTTTACAACAATCTTTTCCATCTTCTAAAAGCTCATCTATTGTACCTTCTTTTCTACATTCGGGGCAGATATAAACATCATCAGCTATTTCACCACATTGTTTGAGATAATCAATGCAACACTCTTTACCATATTCTTTTAAATCTTCTGCAAAACCTTCTTCTCCACACTCTCCACAAGAATAAAATTTTTCTAAATTATCTCCATTCATCATCCACACGTTACAATTTTCATCTGAAAGAAAAACACAACCACTGTATGTATTGAGACATATGCTGAGATTTCCCCATGCATTTGCTTCAAATATATGATCAAGTAGTTCTTTAGCCATTTCAATTTCGCAGTTTCCAAATTTGCTTAAATCTAATGTTACAATTTCATTCATTTAAATCACCTTCAATCTTTATATATTCATTTTTAATTTGAGATTTTTTACGTTCAATAATTTGATTTTTTTCATTTAATCCAACATAGTAGTCGGGTTCAATAAAATAATGTTGATATATATCATTTTTAAAATGAACTCTAATGCCATGAACATTGTGGTTACATTTGTTTACATAAGTTAATTTTATATCTTCTTTTTCACCAGTTAAAAATTTTACAATCGCTTCGTAACATTCATATGTTCCATCAAAACGTATCACTTTAATGAATTCTCCACGAAAATGTTTTACCTTATACATCATTATACTTCTTCTTCATCTTCTTCTTCATCATCATCACTTTCTTCTACAAGTTCTCCAATATAATTTGTGATAACATGAACCATCATACTGATTCTGTTGTATTGTCCGGCTGATAACATCGCATCTACATCAAATTTCTCAGTGTCAAATAATCCTTTACTGTATGTTTCTTCAATATTATATTTTCTGTTTGGACGATCACTATACCATCCGAATAATTTAGATGTGAAACAATCTACTTCTTCTTCAGCAATTTCGTGATCGTAACCATAGTCATACATTATATATTTTTCTTCAATATCAAAACCCGTCATCTGTTCAAGGATGCCAACGATTGTTTCATAAGTCCAATCATTTGGAAGTTCATCATCGTGACACTTAAAGATCATGTTAGTTAGATCATCATCACTAAACTCGTCTTTAACTCTATAATATTTATCCTGATCTTCGTTATCTCTCGTAGCACATTCAAATTTGTCAAGTGTTAGTTTTACAGCTTCATTAAAGTTCATAATTAATTTTCTCCTTCAATCTTTGTGTAGTGTTTTTCAACCTGTTTCTCATCACGCAGTATAACTTTTTGATTACTATCGAAACCAATGTAATCTCCAACACGTACATCATAAGGTTTTCTATAACCACCATCTATAACAGTAATATTTATTATACAATACTTCAAATTATAATCATCTGTATAAGATATGTGGATAGTTTGATTTTTATGTGTTAAAAACATTACAATTGCTTTATAACATTTGTGTGTTCCATCAAATCTCATTAATTTTACTGGATTGCTATGAAAATGCTCTACTTTATATATCATTGTACTTTTTCCTCGTCATTAATAGTCCCATCCTCATAAACTCCGGGATAGTGAGCAAACGCACCGCCATTTTCTACACTATTGAAGATGTGAACATACGTTTTTCCATCAATAGAATCATGGCAGATTTTGTGTAAATAATCAAGTGTGGCATCTTTACTGTTTTCAAATCCAAGTATAGGGTATAAAAATTTACACGCTTTTTTAAGATCCCAAAACCACAGTGATGTAATAACATATTTCTTATCATTCACAAAAAAGAAATCGCCGGGATAACCAATAGCTTCATTTTCAATGATTGCTATTTTTTCGTCTTTTGATATTTGTTCTTGCTCAACATGTAGTAAAGCAACTGATATTTCTCTCATTTCAAACTCCCGTCTTCTGCTTTAAAACTTTGCATAAATAAATAGATTTATCATAATCAAGACCCCGTTGCTCATCATATGCTTCATTTGCCTCCTTTTCCGTATCATATTCATTAATCCATGGATAGTATGCTTCATCTGAACAGACCAGATATTTCACCCTTGTCATATTTCTTTTTCCTCACTTATTTTTATCAGCTAACAAATATGCAACAAAGAATGTAAAGCATATTCCTAATACAAAACCAATTGCATAATCAACAATCTTACGATCTTCCAGATTATATTTTGTATCAATGAAAAACATCCCAGTATATTCATTGTAATCAAACTTAATATAATCATCGTCATAGATATTATAACGAACATTACTTATAATATGTTCGTTATAACCATTATCATATCCATCCTCATACCCATTAATATACGCCGAATTGTGATAGTTATAACGGATATTATCAAAGTTGTATGTATAACCTCCTGCTGCAACCGGGATAATCAAGAGTTGCATAACAATTAATAGTAAAAATATTTTAGTCAGAGTTTTCTTTTTCATAATCTTTCTCACCAATTCCTTTTCAACAAAATACTGGTTCAACCTCGAATTCTTTTCCACAAAACTGACATTCAACCAAACCATCAGCGTCAAATTCAAGATGTCTTTCACAATCGCAGTAAGGACAATACCAAACTGCACAATCTTCAAACATCGATTCGTCTTCATCCAGTTTTCCAAATAATATATCTAAATTTTCTTTCATAGTTAGTGTTCTCCTTTACTTTCAACATAATTAGAAAATGCATCTAATACATATCCCGGTTCAGCCCAATTATAAGTATCTATTTCTGATACTTTGTTTATGAAAATTAGTGCAAGCTTTTTATAAAGTTCGTATGCTAATTTAAATCTATCAGCAAAGTAACCATATGATTCTGGAATATATTTCAATTCAGCGCCATACATATCTTCAAATGACATATTTTTGAGTTCAATGTATTCATAAGGAAGAGCAGTTGTAATAAAGTAGTCAATATTAAATAAATTTCTGTAATAATATTGATGTGGAATTGTAAACATTTTATTTACCAATTCCCACTCTTTATTTACATCATATAACCACCATGCAATGTACCGTGAAACCGAATCAAAATAATTGTTGTCTTCCAGATAAGGCATTAAAAGTTCATCGAAGAAATCATCATCAGTAAAATCATTTGGATAATATGTATCATTTACTATTTCAATAATATCTCCTATGTCATAACCGGGATTTGTTTTTAAATCTGAGTTGATAATTAATATTTCGTGATGATGATACCCACAACTTTCATCCAGTGTTATAAGCATATCTGCATTTTTGTAGCATTCTATTGTAATTTGATCGTAGGAATAATCAACTCCATGTTTACTTAATCTTTCAAGCAAATCACTATATTTAATGGGTGGGTAGTCATATTCAAGACCTCTACTACAAGAGTATCTATCATCGTTGTAATTAATGAATAGATGACTGTCCTCTCCAAAATTTTCTTCTAATAGATCGTTAAATTCATAATCATCTAAACGGTTCGTTTCAATCATTAATCGATCATAATATTCTTCACTGACAAGCTCCCACCCTTTTTCATCGTGCCTTAAGAATTCTTCAATGTCTTCTTCACTTGTGTTATGATCAATGATATTTCCGTTTTTATCTTCTGCTGTTATTCCCCAATCTTCATCTGCACACTCTTTAATTTGATATATGAGTTCTGCGATAACATTTTCTTCATCGAATTTGTAAACAACTTTTCTCATAATTAATTACCACTTTTCATGCTTGCGATAAACATGTCTATTTAAATTCATTACATCAATCAGTTTTTGTTCCATTGCATCTTGTTCTTTGGATAAATGGTTTGCTTTGGTCATAGAATTACAAGCAATCAACTCATCAATTCTATTTTCAAAAATAATACTATCTTGTGCTTCTTTATCAGAAACTCTAATTTTTTTAACCATCTTTTCTTACCACCCAACTTCAAATAAATCATAATCTAAATCTTTATCAACGCCATATTTTTCATACACAATTTCTCTAAGTTTTGGCATTGCATTTAAAAACTTTTCAAATCTTTCTTTAGTAATTGCCTTTTCACCGCACATTTCATCAATATCATAGAAGATATCGAACTCTTCATTGTTTAGACCCACACGAATATCTTTTAATGTCTTCGCGCATACATATTTAACATCCTTAAAGTGTACTGGGATGACACTTATTGGAACGTTAACTTTTTCTTTTGTTGTTAGATGTTCATATTCAATTAATTCATCATAACCATACACCCAATCATAATTGTTTATATCAAGACCGATGTTTTTAAAAGCTTTGGCATAATCATACAGAGCTTCTTTTTTAGTATGGTATTCTACATTTCCAAAGCTGTTTTGATATTTAAGTATGTGATTATCAAAGATTCTAAATTTTCTTTTGTTATCTTCAGATTCGAGTTTGGCATGTTCTTCTTTAGAAATAATTTTGTAGAAATAAATGTTCATTCCCATAATTAATCACTCATGTTTTATCATAATATTTTTCAAAGATGGCGTCAGGTCTTTCTTGGTTTTCACAATAATCTAAAAATAAAATATATTTTTGTCCACCAGTGGTTTCAATTATCAATTCTTCAAAAATTACACTGTCATTTTCTGTAATATCATAAGGACTTATATCTATGATTTTTGCTCCGAGAAATTCTTTTATTCTATTTTCATAAGCGATTTCTTTATCTGTTTTAATATTTTTGACGAGTTCATATCTTTCTTTAGTTAATTTTGCAATCTCTTTATTGAGTTTATCAAGTTTTGTCATTATTTATCATCTCCGTCTTTGCTTCTTTTCCCATTCTTTGCTTTAAAATTTGTACATCTCATAGTTGATTTAACTTCCATATCAAATATTTTACATTTACCAAGTTCATCATTGGTTTCATAAGGTTTGTAAAAATGACAGACAGAACAGATGTTTTCGTTCATTCTCTTTCAATCCCTCAATTCTTCTAAATATCTTTCATGCAAATCTTGTGGTCGCCTTCGGTTGTGTTTTTTACATTCTTCGCTCACATATTTCCCGATAAGTGGCATTGCAAGTTTTTGATTTTTAAAGTCTTTGTTTCCAAGTTCTTCTTTTGCTTGGTGAATTGATGAGTTAATATCAGATTCGTCAAGTTCTTCTAAATTAGAACCTACTCGCTCACTTTTTGGTTTTCCGAGTTTGTGTTTTGGAATGACAGGTTTAATTTTAAAGTAAATTCTTTTATTATCATCTGGTAATCTACCTTCTCTTGGTTTTCCATCAAAGAGTGTTAGTTCGGAACATACTTTAGCTACAACGCCTTCAATATTTTTATCTAAACAACATTGCTTTATTTTTTCAATGTCGATTTTTAATTCGTCAAGCGTACTAAAAGTTCCACCGTGAATAGTTTTGGCTGAATTGATGTCATAATTACGTGCAATTTCGTGCATCTCCATTGACATACAGAACATTTTGTGTTTACAATCCCATACATCGAACATAACGAATGAATTTTCAGTATGTTTTGTTGTTTTACCGGGACTCTTACCTTTAATCATAAGTTCCCCAAACAAAATAATTTCACCACCGTTATAAAAGTGTTTGCAATCTTTTAATAAACGCAAAATGTTATCATAATAATCGAGTCCTTTTACGTAATTATATATCTGTTCACTTGCAGGAGAATCGCGTTTTGTTCTGATAAGTATTTCATCGTTTTCATCAATCGCAATACCAATATTTGATCCATCGTGTTTTTCTTGAAATGAAATGTGCTGTCCAATTAAAACTTCTGGAGCGATTAGATTCTCAAAATAATCAACGGATGGATATTTAATTTCGTCAAAGTCTTTTTGTTTCATTCTTTTTCATTTCCTTTCTTGTACCCAGCTTTATAAAATTCATAACAAAGCGCGATGTATCCACCGAAAGTAACATCACAGTGACTGAATTTTTCATCAAACCAAATATCTTTAAAAGTTTCATCAAATAAGTTATTAAATTCTTCACTTTCTGATGGTGTGAATTGCTTTGACATTTCTTCAATGGGTTTCATAATCCACTCTCCAACTTTTCATATTTGCGTTCTAACTTTTGTCGTATTTTTATTTCTTTATTTTTAGAACCCATCATCCAACCAACATAACTTTCAATCCGCATTCTAATGATAGCACCTTCTGAATATGAAAAGATTATAAACAGTTTTTGTTTCATAAGACCGGCACGACGTTCTTCCCAAAATTCCGCCCATTCTCTTTCCCCTTTAGACCAACAAGAAATATCAAGTTTTTTAAATTCTTTAGATGATAGATTTACCAAAGCATCAAAATGTTTATCGATCAGTTTGGTTTCTTTTAATTCACTTTCCATATTAAACACCTTTGAATCTGCCATACGTTCCTTCAAGACTTTCTCGTTTACCTTTTAGTCTATTATAATCGGCATCAAAAATTTCTCCAACATAACCCAATCTATCCATATAACATTGTGCATCAGACATGAATCTTTCGGTTTTATAATTATCCATAAACGCCGATATATCATCAAGAGACCAAAGACTTTGTGCAATATCTACACTTCGTAATATTAAATCTTCTTCTTCTGTAAGTTTCCGTATAATTTCACCCATTTTAATCACATTCTATATAGTTTCCTTTATTCGCCATATTCCACTGATTTTTTACTTCAACTGCTTCTTTGATAAGAGCGTCAAGTTCTTTAATCGAAAGAATATTTTCTTTTACTTCAGAAAATAATGTAAATTTGTTATTCGCTCCACGTTTAACTTCAGCACTTATTGTTGTTTTGATAATAATTATAGTATTTCTAAAAACAATTTTCGGTGCTGGGTATGAAAAAGCTTCTTCTTTAACATCATCATCTAATTTCATTGCCATTTTAATCTACCCTCTTCATTATTTTCTATCTCTTTTAATTTTTTGTGACAAAACTCTCTAAATCCCGGTTTGCATTCATGCACTCTTGTATAATACAATTCGAGATGTAGATTCATAATTTCACACATTGTATCAACACCTTCATGATATTCCCCTGTTGAATTGTGTTTTAAACGGAGAGATGATGTTGTAATATCGTGAAATATCTTTTTAGTGTCGTCGTCCATGATTAATTTACCTCATATTCGTTTCAAGTTCTCTCAATCTTTTTAGTGCGTATATTTCAGATTCTTCATAATTTTTTGAGCCTTTAATATGTTTTGAATCTTGTAAACTCATATGCATTCCGATTATTTCATCTACACTATCGATACCTTCAAGAAATTCTCCAGTTGAATTAACCTTTAGACGTATAATTGATGTTTTGATATTTGTTATTAAACTTTTACATTCTTTTTCCATAATTAATCCTCCTCATTATCTTCTATTTCTTTTATTCTTTTTATTGTCGCCTCTTTAAATCCATATCCACAATAATGGGTTGAGTCATAATATAAAGCCAAATGATAATCTAATAAATTATTTACTGTACCTACACCTTTTTTTAAATTCTCCATCCGAATTATATTTTAAATTATTTACCGATGTTCTAAAATCTAAAATAAATTTGTTAAACTTTTCTTTTTCTTCTGTCATTAATCACACCTTATCAATCCGTTTTTAATGATTTTGTTGTTATAGTCTTCATCTTCTTTCGCACTTTCCAACATTCCGATATAATTTTTAAAATTGAACAGGTTTTCATCAAGCCAACACTCGAATGGTTCTCTATCAGTTTCAAGGTTTTCAGAGTCGTATTTTAAAATACATTTGCTGCAATCGTGTGTTACCCCATTATGTAATTCTATATCAATTTCAATAAGAAGTTGATGAATTTTTTTCAGTTTTGCATGAATTGTTTTGTTGTATGTAAATCTCAGGTCTTTAAAAATTGGGTTACTCATTCTTCTTCACCACAACATTCAAGCTCATTTTCCCAACCTTCATAAAAGTCTCCCCAACTTGTCAACAAAAATTCCCCATTTCCAGTATCATAAAGAACAGTTCCGGTATATGTTTCGCCGGTGTTGACATAAAGTGCGATGATATTTTCATAATAATGATTTATCCATGCTCTTTCATCATTAAGTGTTTCGACACCGCATTCATCCATCATTTCATTTGCTTCGTTTAATACACCAATTACATGATCCACTTCAAAATATTCTGTTACATAAATTTTCATATTGAGCATTTTTGAAAGTTGTTTTGCATGTTCTGGTGTGATTTTTAAGTATTTCTCAAGATGTTCTGGTGAGAAATCTTTTGTTGGATTATACATAATATATATCCTCTTTATTTCATTTACCTTCATTCATAACTTTCACTCTCCACACTCATCATCTTCATCATCGCTCAAATCATCCCGATCATTGTATTCCGTAACAACCATTTGAATAAAAATATCGCATGGATCTCCCTCTCCTGAAGTAACATAACAATCAATTGCTTCAGCTGCATCATTGAGAGCTTCTATATAAATTTCATCTTCATAAGCTTCTCTGCTGCTTACCCCATTACAAAAAGGGCATTCGATTATTTTTTCATTAGTTTCAATCACTCCTTTCCATTTACAAAGCGGGCATTCATCCACGTTACTACAAGCGAAAGGCATGTAATATTTTCCTGAAGGATAGAGGGAAAAAACTGAACCGAGAAGAATTGAACGGACAATATCTTCATTTTCATTTTCAAATGTTTCTTCAAGTGGATCAGCGACTCTATCCTTTGCCCAATCAACAATATCTTTTGCACTCTGAATTATTGCTTCATCGTTGTGATATTCATCTGAATTCACAAGCTCTTGTATGCGTTCTTCAAGGTTGTCGATCTTTTGGATTTCTTGTGGTTGTTGTCGTGGTTCTGGTTGTGTCATGATTACTCCTTAAGTTTCTTTTTCATAGATGTATTTATTGCAAGTTCATCGGATAAAACTTTGAGATTGGTTATATTAATGGGTGTGCAATTTTCCTGACAGAACTCTATTTCACATATTAGACTACAGATATTACCGTTTAAAATACCATTTAAATAACTGATTTCGGAATTGGTTAGCGTTATTGTTTTTTCTGTCATGATTAATCACATCTTTTTAATTATGATCGAAATATAACATATCTCTTAATTTTTCAACAAACATCTTATCAATTTCAGAGCGGTATAATGGCTCTCCGCATCTATCATTGTTGTAATTATAGAAACACCAGTCATTTTCTCTCCAGCATTCCATTGGTGAACCCCCATCTACACGATAAGGGTCTATACCAATAATGCTCATAAAATTATCTGGAGTTTTGCATAATATATAAGCAAATCTTTCATGACCAGATTTGTCTATACCAAGTGACATGATCTCTCTGTCTCTCACATCAAACTCAATCACGTCTTCATCGTTGATAATAAGCAAGTTTACACCGTTAATGTTTAATTCTTTCATGATTTCTCCTTTTCTTTTGACTCCTCTAAATTGTAAACGGTAATTGTGTTTGAACAATTTGACGGGATTAAATAAAAACCGTTGTGTTCAAGTATCATTTTTTTAAATTCCTCAACTACTTTATCCGTCATATAAAATGGACATCTTTCATTGAGACACTTGTTATCTACACCTGTTAAGTATGGACAAAACATTTCACGTTTTTCTTTCATAGTTAGTTCTCTTTCCAGTTAGCGACAATTCCGATGAGTTTAGCGATTTCATTTGGTGATAAGTAACTATGTTCGCAGCCTTCATCTTCAATTATTTCTTTTTTCATATTAACGTATTTCCAGATACATGAACCATCTGTATTGGTTTTATAAACGAATACTTCAGCAGTGTGTGATATTAAAGAATTTTTATCATCTTCACAAGTGTATGGTTCGACTTTCATATAATTTGTGCAATAATGCTCTTTTCCAAATCTTATAACTATCGTTAAACCATTTTCAAATACCATTTCAAATCCGGCAGAAAATAATTTTCCATTATATTCATTTGTCACTCCTGATATATACGGTTTTGATGTATCCAGTGGTACACGATCTTTATAATAATAACATGTAGAACTTTCTCTTATACATTCTCCTTTAATAGCGGGCATATTGATGCATGGACATTTTTTATCTCTTTTACATGTTATTGGGTTATACATCCAGCAATGTTCTATTGTTAACAAAGTTTTCATTTTAGATCACTTTTTTCCTATCGTTTTCAAAAACCATTTTAAATCTGTTAAGTTATCAATAAATGTGAGTGGACATTTTTGCTTATCATCACATTTTGTCGCAAATCCCCATGTCATACACTGCCCATCTTCAACATGACAAAGATTTGGAATATTTGCTTTAACATAACCAATTAACTCTTCTGTCTTTTCAATTGCGCCTTTTTCGTCAGAGAGTGGGTTATAAGTTTTGTATTCATCCTCAATTGCAAAGACGAGTTGTGAACCTTCAATAGTTTCAAGAGCGCGCTCCCTTTCTTTATCATGGTAGCCCGAAGTTTTTTTTCTGAATTGAAGACCACAATTTTCACATTTCCACCAGTCGGGTTTTGGATTTGTGTAGTCAGCTTTTACAAAATGTGTGCTACCACATCTTATACAGTGGAGTTTAAAATTGTCTCCATTGAGTTGCATTCTCATGGTTCAACACCGGGTCCAAATATCGTTCCAAAATTATGTGGTTTGTTATTTACCAAACTTTTTCGCCCTGTAATTTCCCATGTTACATGTTTAAGTTCAATGAGTTCAAATTTGAATAATTCTTCTAAAATATCCATTCTTGAACCGTCATCCATATTCAGTGCAAGATTAGTATCATCTACTGAATATGGAGGTTCAAATAAAATATTTCCAAATTTTAATGTTTCGAGTGTAACAAAAAATTCAGAGTGGAGATCATCTGATATTTTATTTTTGATACATAAGTTGTCGTTTTTGACATCCCAATCTTTGACCGGACGAATTTGAATTTTCATATCCGGTGAATTCCAATAGTAAAGATTTAACTTAGTAACACCGGCTTTAGCTAATTGCGATGTTATTAAATCACTCTCACAGATTACACTTAGAAATTCACGTATCAATTGTTTCAGAATAGCAATCTCTTTTTCAAGCTGCTTTATGAGTTGTTGCTGAGTTACATCGAGTGTGTTAAAACACGATATTTCATTTTCGAGAGCTTTAATATATTTTTTTAACTGCTCGATATATTCTGCTTTATCTGTCATAGTTCTTCACTTTTTAAATATCAAAGTCATATCCGCATCCATTGCAGACATAACTTCCAAACTCATCCTTTTTTTCAAATTCTGACACCATTTTACCGCAATTGATGCAGAAAAATTCCGCTTTCCTTTGACTAAGATCATGATACAGGAATGCGTCAAAACTCCCTGTAGCTTTTGATCTACTGATGTTGATTTTATGTAATCCATCACCAATCGAACTAACGCGCCCTTTTTTGAAGACAAATTTCCCTGATTTGAAAAGTTCGTCAACAATTTCGCATTCGTTTCTTCCACAGTCAAAACAGAATCTGCTGTATTTGACTATCTCTTCCTTTACCATTTCTATAAGTAACATTTTAAAATACCTCACAAATTCTCTCACAATCTGACATTGGGTAGCCACATTGCCATCTGTACACGTGAACACTTTGCTGATATTGCATTCGTGATAATTCAGCACGTACTTCTGTTTTGTTTGGATAGTATGTGCGTAGAATTTGTCCATTCAGTTCAATAGTTTCGATATAAAACTCCGGCTGTCCCATGTAATTTTTCATTATTATCCCCTCCTGTCTCGGTGTTCATTTATAGCAACACCGATTTTCCTTTTCATATTACGCGCAAATACTGCTTGTGGAATGCTATTACTAACATTCCGCAGGTTTTCTCTCATAAACTCAAGTTCACGGATTGTGAACTCAACGTTCATGAGGTCTGAACTTTTTACGTTCATTAATGTTTTCGCTTCCATTCAAATGTATGAGAGTGGAACTTAACTTTGAGTTTATCAACATTGCCACCGGCTGTGATATACTCGTAGATTTCTCCAATCTTTGTTTTGATGATTTCCTGATTCTTTCCTACGTCGATCCATTTGTTGGAATAGATTGTAGAAAAGACTTCACTGTCACTATTTCGCTCTGGATCGCTTTCTATTGTAAAATCCACGATATTTCCCCTCATGGATTCTACAAATTCTGACAGAGACTTCTTCCCGAAATTTGTCATTGTTTTCTCCAGATTTAACGATCTCCCATCGTTCTCTCATAGCTATACGTGAAACTCTTTTTCGGATTGAACCGGACGCCTTGGAACGAAAAAGTTTGGATATTGTATTTTAACAGGGTGGTGCATGATTTCAAGAGGTGTGGGATGGGTGGTAGTATTTATAGATTGATAACTCCTGATTTCGTGTCTTCTGCAATCTCCTTGATGATTTTCGCGTTCTTTGGCAGGATAGCTTCGGAAAGTGCTTCGACTCCCTTGCTGAAGATTTTTCCGTTCTCCATTGGAATATGAATAATCACATGCCCCTTGAACATGCTGACACTGATTTTTTCCAGAGTCTCACCTTTTTCCAGCTCTTTCTCCAGAATGTCATAGTTCACTGGAATCTTCTTTTCAACCGAATCTTTCCCTTCAGACACCGTGAGCTTACCATTACGCAGCATCTCAAGAACGATTTTTTCTTCTGCCGAGATCTCAAACTTTGTTGCTTTTGCTTTTGCCATTGTTTTCACTTCCTTCAATAAATATTTTAACGACTTAATTTGTCGAGTTCTTACAACTATACGTGATTTCTCTTTTTGGATCGAACCAGAGCTTACGCTATAAAGCAAGAGAAAATAAAAAAAAGTTTCAGAGGTTGATGACCCCTGATTTCACATCTGCTGCGATCTCCTTGATGATTTTCGCGTTCTTTGCGGAGACAGCTTCTGCCAGTGCTTCAACGCCCTTTCTGAAGATTTTTCCGTTCTCCATTGGGATGCTCACAATCACATGCCCCTTGAACATGCTGACACTAATCTTTTCCAGAGTCTCGCCTTTTTCCAGCTCTTTCTCCAGAATGTCATAGTTCACCGGAATCTTCTTTTCAACCGAATCTTTCCCTTCAGACACCGTGAGCTTACCATTACGCAGCATCTCAAGAACGATTTTTTCTTCTGCCGAGATCTCAAACTTTGTTGCTTTTGCTTTAGCCATTTTCTTTCATCTCCTGTGCTTAACGCGCGTACATAGATAAGACTCTCGTATAAAGAATCAAGAAGAAGAGGATATCAGAACAACCAATACCAGCGACGGCGTTAAGCACTTACTATCTTGGCAGTTTGAGTATATAAAGGTTTTGCAAAGTATTTATTAATAAATAGTAGTGGGATTAGATTTCTTTATTATTAATAAATAGTAGTGGAATCAGATATCCTTATTATTAATAAATAGTAATGGGATTAGATTTCCTTATTATTAATAAATAGTAGTGGAATCAGATATTCTTATTATTAATAAATAGTAATGGGATTAGATTTCCTTATTATTAATAAATAGTAGTGGAAGTTGATTTCCTTATTATTAATAAATAGTAGTGGAAGTTGATTTCCTTATTATTAATAAATAGTAGTGGAATCAGATTTCTTTATTATTAATAAATAGTAGTGGAATCAGATCTCTTTATTATTAATAAATAGTAGTGGAAGTGGATTTCCTTATTATTAATAAATAGTAATGGAGGGGGGTATATGGTAGGGATAGGGGGTATGTATCGCTGTTAAAAATCGCACCCTGTCGTATACCGGCATAATACACCACGTAATATGGGTGTATACGGGGGTATACCCCCATACCTATACTAATATACTAATATATAACATGTAAAAAAGAGTTTGATTATAGTTTAATTTTTGGTATTTTGAACTTGTTTTTTGATAGTTTACTTAGTTTGAGAATAGATACCGATATTCCTGTCCCATTTCTTACTTTACTATCTTTTTTCTGTTTTGGAACTATATTCATTTTAAACGCTGAAGTGCTCAATTTGGTTTTTGGCTTAGTTTTGCGTTTTGTAGGTTTACCTTGTTTTCTAGTTGTTGTAGAACCCGTTTTCTTCTCCCACATGACATAATCGTTCCATCTGGTCTTTTTCGGGTTGTAGTATGGTTCGTCATTAACATTCTCTTTTATTGTTTCTTTATCAACTTTGTATTTATCAGTTGGTCTGCCTGCTTTATCAAAGTATACGTAATATCTGCTACTTCTTGGATAAATGTTAATTATTTTTTTAGCAGTTGCATATTTAAGGTCTTCTTGCTCTACAAGCCCCTTATCGACATATCTTTGATTTTTCGAATCGACCACTAGGTATTCCCGCACTATCCCTTTGAAACTAGCTTCCTTTCTAATTCCACGAGAGTATTTCGCCACCTTTGGTTTAGTTGAATTTGATTTCTTTCCTTTTGATGATGAATCGTCTACAACAACAGCTTCGATTGTATTCGATTCTTTTTTATCACTTGTAGCATTCTTTTTAGCTGACTTACGTTTCCCCTTGGTTTTTGGTTCATCTACAACAACAGCTTCATATCGTTCACTTTCATCTTCGGGTTTTTGTTCAGTTACAGTATCATCAATCAAAGTTATAATTGCAGATTTACTTGGCTTGTCATATTTGAATTCATATTTTCGCCCTTTCATATCATACACATTACTTCCAGATGTTATCATAATTGGTGGGGATGTTAGTTTCGTTCTTGATTCTCCAACCTTTTTAGCGTCTCTGATTGCTGCCGGTATTGTTTTTTGTGATAGTTGTTTAATTCCTTTGTTTGTTCTTTCCAGAGTTAACATTGGTCTGAAGTTATCTACATTGAGATCTGTTCCGTCTGCTACACCATCACCAAAGAATAGATAATAATTTTTATATGTTTTATCCGCCATTTTAATCACCTCATATTTTCATCCGTGGAAATTTTATCTTACCTATTTTTATACCTGCAAACTTTGGAGTCGATACTTTTACAGAGTTTGTTGACATTGGATTTTTAATATTCATCTTTGTTAGTGGTTTCTTTATTTCTGCTTTTACATTACCAAAGTTAAATCCAGTTGTTTTTATAGAACTCTTTTGAATTCTCTTTTTTGGTGCATATTGTTTTTGTTTTGTAGTAACTCTCTTTGTAGTTCGTTTCTTTCCACTCACTCTTTTTCTCATTGCTTCTTCACCTATAGCTTGTTCATTTCTTATTTTATCTATAACATCATCTTTTAATTTTTTAAACATGCCATTTGAAAAAATATACTCAGTGTTCAAATCATAATCGTCAACACCCCTTGTGAATATGAATTTTTGTTTTGTCAATTCTTTCATATTGTCATCTTTTATATTTGATGTCAGTATATCTACTTCCTGTTGTGATAGTGGTTCAAATGAAGATGCAACATTTTTAACATGCCCACCAACAAATGTATTGAAATTCTTTTCAGAGTTGTTCAAATCACTCTTCGATAATTTGCCTACATCGTCGAGTGATTTAAGTAGAGCAGATGGATTCTGTTTCGATGATTTAGCCTTCTCAGGTTTAACAAATTCTTTTGCCTTCTTTTTAGATGACTCCGATTTTGGAAAGCTTTCTCCTTCTTTTATCATGGTATCAGGTATAGTTTGTCCAGCTTTCTTAGTTCCTTTTTCATATAGTTGATATCTATTTTTGTTTGCACTCTTATCAATTGCAAAATCTTTTTCTTGTCTTGCAGCAGAAGCAACCCCATTTTTATCAATTAAACTATAAACATTTATGATAGCTTCATATGGTTCTTCTTCAACTTTTATTTCAAACTTTTTTTCCTTTCTATTTCTTCTGCTTACTTTATCTCCACTGCCTTCTGAGCTTGGTTGCGGATAAGCATCATTTTTGAAATACTTATATATATTTCTTCCCGACTCTTCATCATATTCAGGTTTCACCATATTTCTATCACCGTTAACACTCTTCTGTTTATTCAACTATTTATAACTTTCTGAAAAAAATTTATATTTTGATTTTTGGTAGTTTAACAATGCTATACTGCTTTTTCTTTTTAAGTTCAACACGTTTCTTTGTATATGGGTTTACTGTCTTTATGTTTTTAGATATATTCGCACTTGAAAACCTGTTATTCTTAGAGCATGCCATTTTCATATTTTTCCTAAACTGAGTTGCACCTTGGATTGGATTGAACTGGTTCTCTCCATATTGCTGATTCTGTACCGGCATAGTCTGACCCATCTGCATATTATTCACGGTTGCAAACTGCTGATTGACCTGATCCTGTTTTGGCTGAACGAGTGTGTATTTCTGTTTATTCTTTGTAACACCACGTATATTTAAATTCTCAAGTCCAATTTTTGGTTTTTCTTCCTGAACGTATTGTCCTTCTGGTGTAACATAAATCGCCCCACTTTTTTCACTACCACCAAATTTCTTAAGTGCTGGTAGTTTAAAATCTTTAACAGATATAGTTTGTTTGTATTTTTTCCCGGCGCGTGTGGATATATCTTCAGTCTGAGAATCGAAAATACTAGCCCTTTGTTTATGGATTGGAACCATCACACTCTTTAATGGAACGCGCCCACTCTTGACACCGACGTTTCTTGTGATATTTAAATAACCAGTTCCCATACGTCTTCCGCTTGGTGACTGTATTGTTTTTCCAAGATTTGTTGCTATGTCTTTTGATGGTGGTTTTAGTAAGCGATCTGTATTTATTCCATAACTTGTTTTAAACTTGCCTGAACCTCCTTTTCCACCAACTGTATCTAAAACATCTATTAAATCTTTTTTGAATCCACTTCCACTTTTAGCTTTTCCTTTTGAGATTGCTGCTTGGTATTTAATTTTATTTTCTTTGCGCGCACCTTCAAGTCTGAATTTTTCTTCTCTCTTCTTTTTTATTTCATCATCATATTTAAACCGCGTCTTATCTTTTTCATTTAATTTTCTCTCTTCGGATAATATTTCATTTGTTATACGTTCTATAGTCCACTTTGCTTGATTTGCAACAATGTTTAATTTGCTAACCTCTTCTGAACCCATTGGCGAACTCTGTATTTCTTCTCTTAGAACTTTTAATTTACTCTCTTCTTCTTTTTTTTCTTTTTTCAGACTTTCAATATTATCAATTATTTCACTTTTCGACTCTTTCATCGTTCCTATTTCTCTATCACGCTCAGCTTCTAAGAATGCTATTTCGTTTTCTATACTTTTAATTTTATCAGAATATGCTCCCGGTGTAACAAATCCCGTGGGTAATCCACCTTCAGCAGCGTATCCATAATTTCTGCCTTCAAATCTTCCTTCGATACCACTAACTAATCCTCCACCTGCTGTTTTTGCAACATTACTTGTCTTCCCCAATACCTTCTTTCTGGCACTTGCTATCACTCCCGGTGCTTCGCTAGCATCCTTTGCCATAGCTTTTGCTCCAGATGCTATTTTTGCAATAAATTTTTCCCTGCCTCTTTGTAGCAACCCCGGTGTTTCTGTTGTCTCGCTTACGGGTGCTTCTTTAGTTTGGACGGGTTCTGCTGCAACTTCATCCGTATTTATAAACTCTATAATATTGTTTGTAGCATTTTCATCTTTCTTTCCATCTTCTCCCACATTTTTCACTTCTTCATTATCAGCCATTATATATCACCGTCATAAGGAGTATTTTGAAACTCATAGTATTTAACATTTTCCAGACCTCTTTTTATTTTTAGATTTTTTGCTCACTTTACTCTTCTTTGTTATTTTCATTTTCATATTGCCGTTCTTATCTATATCGACATCACCACGAACTCCAGTTTCATTTATATAGAATGTTCCGTCTTTTATTCCTGACTCTCTTAAAGCAGCGATTGCATCTTGTTCAAGTGATCTTTCTATTTCCTTTAAAGTAAACCCATTTATTTTAGAAGAGCGTGCGGCATCTTTTATAGATTTTTTATTAATTTTAATTGGCATGATAAGAACAGTGTGTTGTAGGATATATAAATATTTCTATGAAAAGATGGGTTGGGTTGTGGGTTGTTGGGGGGTTATAAAAATTTCAGTGTAAATTCTTCTCTTTCATAAGTTCCGAGTTTTTTTCCGGTTTTAAAATCTATGACTTCTATTGATACAGTTTTGCCAGATTTCTTTTTCTTACTAACATCCAATGATTTTTTAACATCGGATGGGTTTTTAATACGAAGTGGTTTTAATTTACCACCATAATTTATTTTGAATATTAATTTATTCATCTTATTTTTGTTTTTTAAAGTCATATTTCACCGCCTACTTATAAAGATGTCTGTTAGCAATACAGCCATACAAAGTGCGAATAACACAATTCCGACTGCTTTTGCCTCTGGTGGGAATATCAATCCAAACATACCAGCAGATAATATTCCGATTACGAGTGGTATATATATCTCTCCACTTCTGATCCACGTTATCGCCAAATAGGTAAAGTAGATCAATATAAAGAACCAGTAATTAAATATGTTGAGGATTGGTAATAATAAACTTACGGCGAAATCATACATTGGGAAGTTGCCGGTTGTGATAGTTTGGTTTAACCAGTATTTTGTATATGTTCCATTATTCATATCATAATCGTAAGAAGCGTCAAATGTAACGGTTGGATACCAGTTCTCTACAATTAAGTTTCCTATGAAATCTACAATAGCTGCGCCGAAATCAAATATAGGATTTGTGTGCGCACCAGAATCATCATCTAATTGTGTGGCGGTTGCAGATATAGTGGCTTCTCCTTCTGCTATCCAATATAATTCTACATAACATAATATTGAACTTAAATCACCAGCCTGAATTACATCATCTATATCCAACCCCGTGACTTTAACTGAGTTTGAACTATCATATTGAAAAGTGCTGGCTCCGTAAGATAAAAAAGCTGGTGGAAAAGTGATGTCATTTATTTTTACCACGTCTTCATTAGAACTGGTAAATATAAGTTCATATCCAGAAATTCCATCTGTAGAATCGGTTATTATGATTGGAACATTCGCTGTTCTTAATGCCACAGCTTGTTCATCATTATGTATTTCAAATGTATAATCTCCTATAGAAATATCATAAGCAGCTAAAGCGGGAGAGACGAGAAGAAACAATAATGTGATTAACAAAAATAATTTTACTTTCATTGATAATCACCACAGTTGTGTAAAATATGTTGTTTTGAACACATTATATTGAATGTTGTGCACAATATTGTTTTTATATAAATATTTTCGTAAAGCATTGTTTATCACAGTTATATAATTAAATGATTTATAATATATAAGTCTGTCGTAGAACTAAAATATAACTTTCTTAAAAAAATTTGTGTTGAGATTATTCCATTGTTTTTCCCGATACACCACGAACTACTTGAACAATGGCAACAACAAATACCATCCAGATTCCAGCTTGCACCCCATTTGCTATAACTTCTGGGAATTGTAAATCTATTAATATTCTCGCAACTCCAGTAAATGAATCTGCTATAAAACTAAAAAATGCTTTTATTGTATCTGTTATTGTAAAAACTTCAAATAAACTTAAACCGTCTGCTGATGCATTACTAAAATTAGAAGCAGCACTTATCATTCCATAATTTGGATTTACATATGACATAGATAAATTCGCTGATTGATTTCGTAACATTATTGTAGAGTTGTTAACATCTATAACAGCAATCTGACCGGGATAATAAGAGTCCATTACTGGTATAACTGTTAAAATTCCCAATGATATTTGGAAAGAAAGTATAAAAATAATTATTAACCATGCTCGCATATTTTATATTCACCTAAGATAAAATTGTATGTTTAGTTATATAAACTTTTCTTAAAATATTTATTAAGTTTTTGAGCCACGGATAAGTGACGTGACTACACCAATAAATACCGCTAACATTATAACCGAGTAATCCAGTGTTATAACATTGAAATAACGTAACATGAATGCAAGGAATCCAATGAGCACAATACCTTTGTTACTATTCATCCATGAGAACAATCCACCAACAACCATTAAAAAGAGAACGCCAAGGATGTTTTTAAACATATCATCTTCGTAAGTCCATCCAAATATATCTAGATTATATGCTGAAACGAATTTCTCTATTATCATATGATCTCCATTAGTTCTATAGATATCAAATACAATTTTATATGCAGATGTATCGTATGGTGGTAAGTGATATGTATCATTTACTGACATTGTTGCAGAATATGTTTCAGTTTTAACATCCGTATCAGAATTTATATTATAAACTCTTACTGTAACATCAGCATTTTCACCATCAGTATATGTATAAACAATTGCATCATAAACTATTACTGCATCGCATGTATAATTATAACGTGCCTGACTAGTAGTTACAGTTAAAGTTACGTATGGGTTATTTTGCGTGATATCAGAGAATATTTTTGTGTGATCATATTCTGTCGCTGTTATTTTGTAACTATAACCATCTATAATCTGGAATATGAATCTTCCGTTTGAATCTGTTGTTGTATAACTATTTAGAACCCACTCATATTCTGGGTATGTTACTTGGGACTCATAAATTTCAATAGTTTTTCCAACGCCTTTTACACCATCTATATATAATGAACCTGTTGCTGAAAAGGTATCTGCTGCAACAACATCAACAGTTGTATTAACCGTTTCATATAATCTTGTTCTGCCATCATCATAACCAACGGCGAAATAATCACCCGTTAAAGACATTTTTACCGCATTTACTACATCATATACAGTTCCCGAATAAAATAAATACCATCCACTAGCTGCATCTTTAGAAAACACATAGTATTTTTGATCTTGTGAACCTGTAATAGTTAAAAGACCAGTAGATGCCGCTATATCAACTGAATTGATTGCCCCACCGGAATTATATTCACCAACTGCTACACCATCTGATTTGAATATGTTTGTAGCAATTCCTTTTCCTTCAACATAATACGAAGCTGCGTTTGATGTTGCTAATGAATATGTTGTACCGGCAGTAGTTGGTGTGGTATCGATTACAACTCCAAATCCCGTTCCTGAACCAGTGATAGGTATTTTGTTTATATCCGAACTTGTTGCTGCTATTATATAATCACCAACTGGAGGTGTTGAAAGTAATGTGACATTATCGTCAAGCGTAATTGTATCCTGAAGTGTTACATAGTGAATTGTTGGGATTGATTCTTCTGCTGCTGCTGTTCCTGTGAATATGTATGGGACTGTTACTATGACAATTCCAGTGTTACCATTATCGCCACTATCTCCAATTATTCCGCCAACATTGCCATGCACTGCGTTTGCGCCATCTCCACCAACTGTATAATCCGTCCCAGAATATGTAAATATTTTAATACCACCAGCACCGCCAATACCACCAGAAACACCACCACTCCCAGCAGAACCATAGTTATCTCCAGCACCACCAGCACCCCCCAGACCATAAGAGCAATCGCCACCGTTTGTTCCAGCAATACCACCAGAACCACCTACAACAGTTGACGAATCAAACACTGATGAACCACCACTACTACCAGATGATCCACCTGCGTTATCTGTTGTTCCTCCAGCACCTCCACTTCCACCATTTCCAACTGTTATGGTATAAGATGAACCAGATGTTATTGATGGAGTTGTTGTATTAATCCAGCCCGAACCACCTCCTCCACCACCACCACCGAGTACTATAGAATATGCAACACGGTGTCCACCACCACCTCCTCCACCACCAGAACCACTAACAATGTGCACAGAGGCAGTTGTAGAATACGGCGCAGTCCAGCTTGTAGTCCCCGAACCAGAATAAATATAGGTCATGTGAGTTGTGTTTTTCACCGTTGTCAATGATATAGCAGTAACCGGAGCTATAACCAATCCAATACAAACAAACGCCAATATTAAAAGTAAAATTTTCTTTTTCATTTTAATCACCCGTAAAATATCCATATTGTTGATTCACCATCTGGATCAAAGTAAATATCATAATAACCAGTTACAGCATTATAAGTTCTTGTAGACGATATTGCATTAGCTTCATTATCAGTTAATGCAACCACTGTTTCACCATGTAAATAAAATATTGTTGATGTGGCTAATGCGGGGTTGGTTGTTATTGCAAAAGAAACTAATGTTCCGGCAGCCGTCACACCAGTTAATGTTAAAATTCTTCGATAATCATAAGAACTCATATATATATTTTCATGAGTTGCATCAGACCACGTTGTCCCATATCCATATTTATATAAATATAATGTCGCATTTGTCGCTCTACTCATTACCATATAATTTTTGTTATCTTGTGATATAACTCCATTATTCCATGTCCCGGTTGGTGGTGTTATATTTCCAATATCTGTTTCGCCCGAATTATATAATTTTCCTCTACTTGCAAATGTGGTTAATAGTTTACTTGCATCTGTAGGCATATCAATATCAACAGCAGTTCCCCAACCAGCCGTGTATGCAGGAGTCCAGAGAGTTGTTCCAAGAGTTCCGTCCAAATAAGTCATATTTCCATCAGTTGCAGATGTTCTATATCCAATTTTGCTTCCGTCTACTGATAATAAAAGCTCTTTTACATATGTGGATTCCGTATCTTTTGTCCATTTAGTTGTATTTCCATCATTAGAATAACAAGTAATATTTCCACTTTTATCACTTACAACAATATTATTTACTAAGGTATCAAAATCAATATCTGACACCGCACCATACATATCTTTAGTCCAAACAATTCCCGGATCATCTGTTGCTAAAACCGGAACTACAAATAACAATATCACCAACATCCCCAAAACTATCTCTTTTTTACCAATCATGCCATCCTCTCCTCTCTCATCGAATTAACAATTGCCCATATTACAAGTGATATAACGAAGACGATAATCAACGAATACTCCCACATCCAGACAATATAATCAAACATATCCGTTCCTGCCGTAGAAGAGCTTGCCCCACTATTCATTGCTATATTATAAAATATCTGTGTTACAAAGTCACTAAACAAAGTGTAAAGTAACATAACCGTCCCAATTGTTAATATCATAACAATAAGGATATACGCTGGTGAATAAGCTCTTTCACACCACTTTGTAGACCATTTGTTAGACAATTTATCACACACCTCATTGCATCCTATAGTCATCTCGCTCCCTCCTGAAACTCATCATAAACGCCCATAGTAAAACAGCGGGCATGAAGAACCGTGGGAATAATGTAAAGAATACACGAACCTTATTAGCAGCATCGAGATTACCAAATTCATTTCCGGTATAATAAGCAACCATCTGATATAATGCATCTATCACAACTCCATAAAAAGTTGTGTAAGATAGCATTAAAACCAAGAAACTAACTATAACTACAATCCAAACTGCCGCCAATGATCCAGATGTATAATCGATTTTGCCGCAAACTATACGTGATAAAAGTGTATTGGTACAGTCTCTTTTATATGGAATTATAGCCCGTTTGCCCCCTTTATTGGTTTGTTTATTCATATATTACCTCGTTTTTGTTATTTAATTTTATACTATATAAATGTATTTAATAAATGGAATAGAGCAGTTAATAAATAGAGTGTGGTGGGGTGTTGTTTGTTTATGTGGGTGGGGTGGATGAGAATTGTAGAGTAAATTGTTGTTGGTTGTTATTTTATAATTTCATGAATTTTTCTAAGTTTTTGTTAATTTTATTGAACTGTTTATATTTTGATTTCAGATTTGTTTCTCCAATTACAGTTTCTCTCTTTGATGGTAATGCAGATCCACCAGAGTAAACGGTGAATTTATTTTTAGGATAATACATTTTTTGTTCTTTTATTGTTTTTGCTTTATCCTCTTTCTTTTTCTTCTTTTGATTTACTTTGAATATTTTAGATATTTCGAATTCTGTTTTTATTGGGTTGATGAGTAATCGGGTTTTTGTTGCTGCTAAGTGTTTAGATTTCTCTTTTTGCGGTTGTCTTGGTAGCTGTGGCATGAATGGGCGTGGTTTTTGGGTCTTTTTTGGTTTTGGTTTTTGTTTTTGAACTTGTTTTTGCGTTTGTTTATATTCCTGTTTATATACCAAGTCGGTGATTTGTGCTACTTTTTGCAATTCTTTAACGGATTGCTTCTCTCTTTGAGCTTGTTTTTCTTGTTGTGCTTGAGCTTCCTTCTGTGCTTGCATCTCTTTCTGTGCTTGTGTGGATTTTTGCGCTTGAACTTCTTTCTGCGCTTGAGCTGAACTTTGGATCGACTCTTGCATTGATTTTTGTGATTGTGCCAGTGATGAAGATTGAAGTGAAAGCTGTTGTTGTTTTTGAACTTGTTTATGTAGTGTTTCGGTGTGTAAATGTGGTGCAAGCAATTCTTCAAGATTGAATTTTTGTTTAAATTGTTGTTTGAATAATGGTCTCGTGAATTGTGCAGCTATTTGTTTATTTAAATTTAGAGATGGTGCTGCAAAGTTTGACGATTTCATCTCCCCCTGTGTATATGGTGCTTGTAGTGGTTTCGATGTTTGTATTTTTGATTGTATTTCATCATTTTCTATAATATAACCTTTGTTTATGAAAGGTAAATCTTCTATGTTATCCACATACATTGACATTGGTGCATAATATACATTTTGCTCTTGCGTCTGGTCTAATTTTTTACCTTTCTTTTTCTTATCTTGTTTAGATAGTAAAATCATTCCGTCGCTTGTAGTTCCTGCTTCTTTTGATTCATCTATTGTTTTTGATTTTGTTGGTTTTGGTTTTATGATTGATTTTTTAATTATGGTGTGTTGAGGTCTTGTAGATGTGGGTGTTATAAATTCTTTCAATGATGGGATGTTTATTACATTGCTAAATGGTTTTTTTACATTTGGTGATATATAATCTTTTTTTGCATCTTCTTTTTCTGAATTAAATGTATAAATTTGTATTTCAGTAAGTCTGTTATATAACTGAATCATTGAATTCTTCTTCTTTTCATCTACTTCTGTATTTATCATCACATCTAATCTTTCTGTAAGACTAATAAGACCGTCCTCTGATAGTGTGTTTAAAATATCTGTTATATCATCCTTTTTAGATAAGAAAGAACTGGGAATAGTGTGAGATCCATCTTTGTCTTTTTTAATTATCTCATTTATTATTTTTTTATCTGTATTTGTTATATCTGTATCAGATATTTTTGATAACATTTTATCTCTTGCTATTTCCATATCTATTCTTATTTTTCTATTTTCTTTTTTGTTGTTTAACTCTTTTTTGTATGCGACTATATCAACCGTTTCAGGTCTTTGATCTATTATATTTTTGATAAATTCAGGATTGGATCTTTTAGTGTTTATCGACCCATCTTTATTTAAAACTATTTTTCCCGACATCACTCCATGCAAAACACCTTTGGTTATTCGTTTTTTCCAAATTTCTTGTTTTACAAACTCTCGTTCAGACTCAATCTCAGTTAAATATTTTTTTGTTGATTCATCTCTCATTTCTTTTCCTTTGTTTGTGTATAAATCAATTGTATAACTTTTATCATTGTTTTTAGATATTTTGAAATGTATGATAAATCCATCAACTTCAAAATATGATATGTTATTCGATTTTAATTCGAGTAATAAATTTACAATTTCTTCTAACTTTATATTAGTGTATTTTCCAATTTTATCTGTTTTAAATGTATATTCATCATATTTTTGAAAATTCCATGGTTTGCCATATGTATTTCCAAGGATATTTAATTGTGATGAATAGCGTTTTTTTGTTCTTGTAGTTATATATCCCTTTTCGTTTAAATAATTTAAATATTCGTCTATGTTTAAATTTGCCAGTTGTTTATTGGTATCACTAATATCAGTTTTCCTTTTTTTTGCAACTAAAAGATTTCTTTTTACATTTTCCATTATCTGGTTTTGTTTAGATATTTTATGATTTATATATTCATCTGTTTTATTTTTTAAGTCTGTATATAAACTCGTATCATAATTTTTATTAGCCTTTGATAATTCCAATGTTGTTAAGAAATTATGTAAGAAAACCAACCCATCGTCTGATAATGCTGGGTAAGTTGTTTTTAGATAGTTTGATTCTATGATATATGGTGGGTTTAAATCATATAGGTTGTTTGATTTGTTGAATTTAAATATTTTTTTTAATAACTTTTTATCAGAGCTTGTTAAAAACCATGATGGTTCTTCAAGATAATTTAAGAATTGTCTATTGGTTACAGTATCTCTACTTCTGTCTTCTTTTAATTGTTTGTCAGCTTTTGCTTTATCTTTTGCTACTAGAAGATTCTTTTTTACATTTTCCATTATTTGGTTTTGTTGAGTGGTCTTTTTTTTAGCATCTGGTTTTTTGCGATCCATATACTCACTTGTTTTATTTCTTAATTCTGTATATAATTCGTTATCATAAGTTTTATTAGCCTTTGATATTTCCAAATTGTATAAAAATTCATGTAAGAAGAATAGAGCATTATCTGATAGTTTCGGATAAGCTGTTTTTAGATAATTTGTTTCTGTAATATATGGTGGATTCAAATCGTATAAATTATTTGATTTGTTAAATTTAAATATTAATTTTAACAATTTTTTATCTGAATTTGTTAATAACCATATTGGCTCTTCAAGATAATTTAAAAACCGTCTGTTAGATAAAGTATCTTTTGTAGATCTTTCTCTTAATTGAATTTTATCTTTTTCATCAGCTTTTAATTTTAGAAGATTTCTTTTTACATTTTCCATTATCTGGTTTTGTTGGGTAGTTTCTTTTTTAGCATCTGATTTTTTGCGATCCATATACTCACTTGTTTTATTTCTTAATTCTGTATATAATTCGTTATCATAAGTTTTATTAGCCTTTGATATTTCCAAATTGTATAAAAATTCATGTAAGAAGAATAGAGCATTATCTGATAGTTTCGGATAAGCTGTTTTTAGATAATTTGTTTCTGTAATATATGGTGGATTCAAATCGTATAAATTATTTGATTTGTTAAATTTAAATATTAATTTTAACAATTTTTTATCTGAATTTGTTAATAACCATATTGGCTCTTCAAGATAATTTAAAAACCGTCTGTTAGATGAAGCATCTTTGACCATTTCTTCTTTTAATTGTAGTTTATTGTATATATTTATTTTTTTGTTTAATTCTTTAGAAAGTATTTTTTTACCAAGGGGTGTTGATATGGTTATTGATATATCTCCATCTGGTGTTTTTTTAAAGTTTATATCTCTATATTCTCCTTTCCTTATATTTATTTTGTTGCTCTTCAATGTTGGGTTCTTTGAATCTACATTTTCAAAAAACCAGTTTAGTGTTGATTTATCATCGTGTGGTATATTAAATATTAATATATCATTATCAACGAGCGCGAGTTTTGAATTGTCAGCAATATATTTTTTCGTATCTGTTATATATTTATCAGCCCTAATTATTCTTATATCTTTTTTATTTGTGATTTGTTCTATTAAAATATTGCCGTAAATGTCATGAACTGAATTAGGTGACATATAATATAATTTGTGTATGTTGCTGTTATGCAAATTCTTATTTATATTTGCTAATATTTTATTTGGTGATTTTTTTACAACTATTGTTTTGTGTATATTGCTACCCCATTTTTTTGGCATTGTGCTGGTAGTTATATTTTTTTTAATATTAAATGATTTAATATTCGAATCTCTTGTTTTCGGTTTGGGTGCTAAAACATCCTTAATTTTATTAAACTCAGAGTATTGATCAGCATATTTTATTTTTCCACCAATCATTTTCTTCTCTGGCTCTGTAGATATTTCAACAACTCCTTTATTATCACTAGTTCCTTTCTCTCCATATTTTTTATATTGTTCATAACTTTTTGATATTTGCTCAAGCTTAGTCATTGGTTTAGCAACTGTTTTTTTACCAGCTGCTTTGATTATTTTTGTTGGTACCTCTCCTTTTTTAGGCATCCAGCTTCTAATTCCAAACAAAGCATTGACAGACTTAGCACCAACTGTGAATGGAACCAGTTCTGTTGAAACTATTTTTCCAAATGAATATGCACTTTCAGAAGGTGTTTTAAATGTTTGTGAAGTATCTCCCAACAAATATCCTGATGGTGTTATACCACTTACTTCTCCAACAACATAATCACCATATGGAATTGCAAGAGCGTCCATACCATATCTTGCACCAGTCTCTCCATATTTTAAAGCTTTGCCAAGTATTCTGTTTTGCAATGGTATTGTTTTAGTTGTAGTTTTTTTTGCAACTTTCGCTATAGAAGGCATTGTTGATGCTCTTCCTAATTTAATTGTGGCTGGGATACCAAGTTTGGTTTTAATCCCAACAATGGATTTTTTAATAGGAGATGCAAACATTTTAGAATCCACGATAGCTTTTTCGGCAGTTAACAGAGTATCTCCATACCTTGCTACCTTTCCAAGTCCTTTTCCAACTAAACCAAATCCACCACCAATAGCATAAGAACCAATTGTAACGAGAGGTTCTGTTCTTAGCCCTTCATATTCTCCGCGAACAAATTGATAGCCAATATTAATTTGTGGATTAAATATAGTTGTAATTTTGTCCAGCGCTGTAACATAATCTGAATAATTTGCTTGTGGTATTAGCCCAATATTTTTAGCAATATTTATACCAAGTTGGTTATATGAAGATGGTAAGTTTGGCAAAATATCACTTGAAACTTGTGATGCCGTGTATGGAATTCCGCCCCATTCATTTTCTTCTATTTTTTTATTCATATTTTCAAGATTGTCATATTGTTCAGATATTTCATTAATTTTCTCTACGTTCTCATTATATTTTTTTAATATTTTGTCTGTGTTTGTTGGTAGTTGTATATTTCTTCCATCATTATTTGTTGTGAAATATTTTCCAGTCTCGTCAACGAATAATGTATCATCTTTTATATTATATTTATTAAAGAAATCTTCTCCTATTTTTATTTCTTTTTCATATTTTTTTATTTCATTTTCTGACGATTCGAGTTGTGTGGTTAATAAATCTCTTGATGTTTTTAACTCATTTAATTGTTCGGATGTTAATCTTTCTGTAATATAACCACCAGTTGCGCCTTTCATTATTGAAGTGGTTATTGGTGAAAATGTTTTTCCAACTTGTGTAGCCACTAATGAAGGAATAATAGATAGCATTGTGGTATAAATATTATTGCTGGGCGTTTTTGTCTTACTTACATCTATTACTTTATCTTCTATACCAGTTGTATAAACTTCTGGTTTACCAAGATGTGGTTCATCTTTTGTTAAAGTGGGAATAATATTTCTCAATCCATGAGCTTCTATACCATAGTTTGAAACTATCGGTGTTCCCATGGGCATTAGCACATTTTCAATGTTATTTAATATTGATGGTTTTGTTACTCTTCCTTCAATTCTATCTACTATTTTATCAACTCCAAGAACAGCTCTCTGTGTAGCATACGCTCCTGAAATTCCACCATCACCATACCATTTTGGAGATTCATAATGTGTTTTACCAAGTGCTGTTAATATTCCAGCTTCTCCACCCATTCCAGTATAAGCACCAGAAGAACCACCAGAAATCAATCCACCAGCTTCATTTCTTACTTCGTAACTGTTATCTGTATACCTTGTTACGAAATAGTAAACTCCTTTTGGTGTTTTGTAAATATCTCTTGATGTTACGGGAACTGTTGTTGATTCTCCCATAAATTTACCAAACGATCTTTTTTCTCCTCCACCAGTAAAATCGAATTTCGTTGTAGCTGTGTAATCTGTTGCTTTTTCACTATCGGGAACGTTTTCATATGAAATTTGAGAAAATGTATTTCTGTCAAACTGTTTTGTAACTTTTTCATAACCAACTATCATTTCAGGTTTTTTTGCTATTGGAGACCATGTAGATAAATGGGGCATTGCAACTGCTGCACCGATTATTTTGTTTCCAACATCAGCAGTAGAAAATCTCATTCCACCAAGAGGAGTTATAGTATCACTAACAGTCGATGCAATTGGTGAATATTTTGTTGCTAAGCCAGATATTATATTGGTAAACATTGTTTTACCTTCAATTCTATCTACTATTTTATCAACTCCAAGAACAGCTCTCTGTGTAGCATACGCTCCTGAAATTCCACCATCACCATACCATTTTGGAGATTCATAATGTGTTTTACCAAGTGCTGTTAATATTCCAGCTTCTCCACCCATTCCAGTATAAGCACCAGAAGAACCACCAGAAATCAATCCACCAGCTTCATTTCTTACTTCGTAACTGTTATCTGTATACCTTGTTACGAAATAGTAAACTCCTTTTGGTGTTTTGTAAATATCTCTTGATGTTACGGGAACTGTTGTTGATTCTCCCATAAATTTACCAAACGATCTTTTTTCTCCTCCACCAGTAAAATCGAATTTCGTTGTAGCTGTGTAATCTGTTGCTTTTTCACTATCGGGAACGTTTTCATATGAAATTTGAGAAAATGTATTTCTGTCAAACTGTTTTGTAACTTTTTCATAACCAACTATCATTTCAGGTTTTTTTGCTATTGGAGACAATGTAGATAAATGGGGCATTGCAACATCTAATGGAACACTCCCCAATTTTCTAGATTCAGTTGTAAAAGTTGTCCGTCCTTTTGGTACAAATAGTGGTGCAAGTTTTGACTTTTCACCCACATGTATGGTTCCTGACGCCGCAGCGACAGGTTGAACTGGACTCAACCCACCGAATAATTCTATTGCTTCTTCATCAAGTTTTTTTACTAATACAGGTGGTGGTATGAATGGGGTTAATGCAGGTGTGCCAATTTTACCCCAACTGCCAAAAAACTTTGACATTCCACGTGCTATATTATCTTTATTAGCAATTAAAAGTCCACCAATTGTTGTTAATGCAATGGCTTCTGCTTTTTCTTCATCTGTTCTTTTATCACCAGCTTTTATTTGTGGAAGTGTTAATTGAATCGGAACTTTAATTACTTGTTGTCCCATCCCTGTTATATCAACCTTTGCCCCCATCAATGTGTTTTTAATAGCAAAAGGCTTTATTTTTTTTATTTGTGGAATCGTGCCGGGTTTTATTAAACCACCCTTTGGAGAGTATTTTTCAGAATCAACAATTCCAGTTGGAGCATATGTTGTCATGAGTTTTTGTGTTGATGTAACCACTGGACTTATTAAACCACCACTTGGAGTGTATTGTTTAGAATCGCTCAAACTGATTGGTGTATATGTTTTAGCCAGTGAAGTTTGTGTTTCTTCTTCTTTTTTAACTTCTATTATATCTTTCGTTTTTTCCACAGCTATATTTTTTAAAGTAGATTGACTTATGAACGGCAATTTTGCTTGAGCACTTAAAATTATATCATCTGTTATTTTTGTTTGTTCGGCTTGTGATGTCGTGGTTGGTATTGCACTCTCTAATGGTTTTATTATCTCTGCTTCTACAGCTTTTCCGAGTATTTGTCCTTGTTTCCAGTCGTCAAGACCCATTAATTTTCTGGTTCCGGTAACGGGATCAACACTATATAATGCAGCATTGGCATCAGCTCTTGTTTTTGGATCATCACTTTTAGAATCTTTAATTAATTCTGTATATGTTGATGATGAAACTCCCGGTCCGTGTGTCATTACCGCTTCAGCATAAGCATCAGCCGTAGCTTTATTTTCTTCCCACGCTGCTTGATCAGCTTGTATTTCTGTATCAGTGCGACCACCTCTCCATAAATTTGCTTGCTCCATACTTTTTTGTACCGCTCTCCACTCTTCCTCTCTTTTTCCCGGCAATAACGACAATTCATACAATTCTTGATTTATAATATCTACTTGCTTCGCTAATTCTTCATTTTCCTGATCTTTCTTCTCTAACGCTCCGGTTTTAATGCCACCAATTGGAAGTATTATAGCTTTTGTCGAAGAAACTATTTTATTAGCTATCTTCTTCATATTTGATATTGCTTCTTCACTTTTCTTTATATCTGGGGTGGCTTTCCATATCCCACCACTGCCAAGATTCCAATACTCGCCTATTTCTTTCTCTCTTTCCGTTACCGAATATTTCTTCTGCTCTTCTTCAGTTTTCTTCTGTATATCTGCTATATTTTTTAGTAAACTCTCTCTCGTCCTTAAAGATTGTGTTACGAGCGCGCCTCTTTGAAGTTCAGCTAACGTTCCCCCACCGAGTGTCCTATCAACAAGCCCTACTGGAGCTATACCTTTAACACTTATGCCTTTTTGTGCCATCACGTTTACAGTTCCAGTTGGAGTTATTGATTCAACCATGTATGTTTACCTCTTTTTTATTTTTGGGATCTTTCCGTATTTCTTTACGTGTATTTTTGAGATTTGTTCGGCACTTTTACAAATTCTATAAGCTGGGTTTGCAATAGTTATTTTCTCTAAATATGTTTGTTTCCCTATTTGTGTTGGTACGCCTTTTCTTTTTTCCGCTACAGTTTGGGGGTTTGTTGGTTTTTTTTGTTTAGAAGAACTTCCATTAACTATCCCCGCGCCAAATAAAACCGATGCATCAGACGATTCTTTTGTAGTGACATCTCCTGACATATCTCTAACGCCACGGATTGCCATTACTGTTGAAGATTCTGTTGCATCTATATATGATGGTACACTAACGCCCGGTTTTACTGTTGTTAGTGGTTCTAATACTATTCCCATATTTTACACCTCTAGTAACTCTCATATGATTCATCATCTATAAAAGATTTTCCATCCTTTTGTTTTCGTTTTGTCATTCTGCCTATACTAAAATCAAAATTAGCACGTGCGACAGTTGGTGCTTTAATTCTTAGATTTTCTTTATTTAAAATCTTTTTGAGGTTTAAACTATTGAAACCATCACCGTCTTTCATTTTTTGATTAGCATTCTTAATCATATTACTTTCTTTTGCGCCAATGTTATGAAGTTTAAAATCTCCAATATTCCCGCGAGTTATTTGTTTAAACGTAGAATTATTTATCTTTGGTAAGTTTATTTTAGTTCCATTCATTTTACTACCGTGTTGCTTTGATTTGCCACCCACGTTTATTTTTAGATTGATTTTTGTATTTATCTTTGGGAACTCTACACCATGCCCTTTCCTGTTACCAATTCCGGTTTTTATTGATATATTGTTTTTAATTTTCATCCCATTGTTTGATTTTTTTGATTTTCTCTGTGTGGTAGCTCCAACTGACATGTTTGCATTTTTAGGTCTAAATAGATATTTTGATACCGAATTAGCACCGATTATTTTGCTTTCTGTATTTTGAGTGGGTTGTTCTTGCACCTGTTCATTCCCACCAACCTTTCTCAATTTTATGAATTTCTGTGCAGCTGGGGTTATATTTGAAAGATTGAAATTATATCCACGCGGTTTCTCTTTTAACTGTATCATTTGTGGCTGACCTACCATTTGCGGTTGTTGAAATGTTGGGAGTGGTTGAACGACTTGCATTGGCTGAATATTTTGCATTGTTTGCATTGTTTGCACTGGTTGGGTAAATTGCTGAGGTTGAACATATTGTGTCGGCTGTTGTGCTTGCTCTATATATTGCGTGTTTCTTTCTATTTCTTCCTCTAGTTCTTCGTCTTCATCTGGATACCTTTCTGTATCGTCATAATCTATATCCATCTTAGTCATTTCATCAAACTTATCAAATGGAGGTTTCTCAGCTAAATCTTCTGTTGTAGTATAACCAACCTGTCTTTTGTAATCTTCCTCTTCATCGTCATCTCTTGGGGCTTTAAGTGCTTTGTATTGATCAAGAGATTCAAAGAATTTACGAATATTGTTTTTATCATTTGTCGATAGTTCTGTCTCTGGAAATGCTGCAAACGCATCTTCCATCCAGTTTGGTGGGAGATTTTTAATTTGATTTGGGTGTTGTATAAATTTATTTGGATTCTTTCTATATTTATCAATTGTCTGAAGCAAGAGTATTTTTAAAGATTTGTTTCGTGAATTCAGTCTTTTAGCTTGGTAATCAAGTTCTATTCGTGATTTGTGTGCTTTCGTATCTATTCTACTTAATTTGTTTGCATCCTTTACTATTTTATCTTCAAGCGTTATTTCCTTTTGTACACCCTTTAATTCTCTGATTTCACTATCACTGTCTGCATATTCATCATCATAAAAATCTTCTTCCATATAAACACCTTATGATAAATGATGTATGCTACTATATAAATTTATCGAACAGAAAAAAGTAATTGTTTGAAATTAGAATAAATTAAATCCTAAGTCTCCGCCACCATTCATAATAAGGAATCCTCCGGCAGCTACACACGCTATAACTATTATAATCATTATCATTGAACCACTTCCGCCTTTTTTAGTTGGAAGTAAATTGCTATAATTTTCAAGATAACTGATAACTTCTTCATCTATTGCAGCACGAATTTCAACTGGTTTTATATCAGCAGTGTAATTTGTAACATGTCCGATGGTGAAATCTCTGAAAGCATTTATCTTTATAATTGTTGAGTTTTCGATAACTGGTTCGCCGTTTTCATCCTTCTGTTTTAAGGCACTTTCTAATTGCTCATAATTTGTGTATCCACGTTCATAGAGAACTTCAATTGCTTCTGCCATATCTGGATCTAATACAACTCCCCAATCATCAATGACAATAACAGTGTTTCTATCACCAAGTCTGTAAGTTTTTGGTGTTCTCTGAATAAATGAGAATGGTGGTTTCTTAGAATCAAACATACCGGATGAATATGTTGCCGGAACCATTTTCAATTTATTATCACGCCCAATTAATAATAAAAGATCTTGTTTTTTAAGTTTTGCCATTAGATATGGTATAACAGGTTTGAGCATTATATAACAAACCATATATCCACAAATTAGTAAAAATATAACGAAGCCGAGTACCATGAGTATCATTGTTAATAAATCCATAATAATTATCCTCTAAATAGTCCACCGAGAGATTCTTTTAATGTACTGATGACTCCCGGCTTTGTTCCTACCGATCCCATTGGTCTTTCACTATAATCACTTTCTGAACGATTAATAGTTGTTGCAATGAGTGTTCTTTCTCCACGTCCCAATGATTTTGGTAACATTATCATTTGGGAATAAAATCTGATCTGTTCAACATCGCTGGGAGATAATTTTTTAGCAGCTTTCGTCCACCCAGCCATACGTATAATTCTGTTTATTGCCCTATTGTAATTTTTGAGATCTGCTTTATCTGGAATATTTATAAGCTCCAAATGTCTGGATGATATTCCCCATAATAATTCTTTGATATTATCTGGTATGTCATTTGGTTCAAGGAGATATCTGGTTTCTTCCTGAGATTTATTTAGATCACTATATCCCTCATAAACAGAACTTCTTTCATATGGATTCGCTGGTAGTTGATCTTCTGGATCTTGATAGCGATTTCCATTTTCATCATATTGAGGTAAATTTTCATCATATTCTTCGTCATATTCTTCTTGTTCGGTTTCAGAAGACATTTCCTCATAATTATCATATTCTTTTGTCATATATTAAACATCACCGTACGTTATAATTAATGTAGCTTATATAAATATCTTATTGTTAAATCTGCTGACTCACTTTAAAATTGTGATAGGCATAATATGTTAAAAATAATATGAAGCATAGAGAGATAATTGAAAAATATATTATGCCTATTATATCTATCATCCCTCTGACTGGCGCTCCCAAATCATTTATATATGTTGTCATAAAAGATGGATTTGTCATGGATTTTACCTCAGTTTGAAAAATACACTAACGACATAATTATAATAATACCACCAAAGAAAAATATAAGCCATGGGGAAATTGTAAATATTGTATCAGACACTCCCGCAGACATATTGTAAGCAGCACTTGTATTATTCATCAAACCTGTTGTTGTTGTATTATATTTCGTCATAAAATCATTTGATATAAAAATGAAACTAATTATACCAACGACAAAAGTAACAAAAAATAACATTAACCCAACTACCGGCATATCACCACGCTCATAATTAATCTCTGTCATGTTTTTTCCTCCGTGTAACTTGGAAATCTTCAACTGATGCACGATTTGATACATCTCCGGTTTTTTGTTCACCGACTTGCCACATTTCACTGTCTGGTGTTAAGATATGCTGTGGATTTTTATTATGCATTCCAATTGTTTCGTCTGCTTCTAATACAAGTAAATAGAACATGTTTAATAATGCAACTATGGCAAATGCAACAGAAATAACAGTAATCCATGTTGATGCCATAACTTCATATGTTGGTGAATAAGTAAAAATTTCGTATCCGATTGTTGTAGTATTTGTTATTGTTGTAGTGTTAATTGTTGTTTGATTGGTTATTAACACAGACGTAAGATTTGATGCATATTTGTCATACCCCAATTTAGCTATTCCCAAACTTCCCCATATGAGCGCGGGAGATATTAAAAATGCTAAAATAGAATTAAATTTTGCAGCCTTTAGTTTTGTTTGTGATAATATGAAAAAAACAGCAGCTATCGCAAAAAAGAACAGCCAAATGTAAAGATCTGTATATCCCGTATAAGTAATAAAAATATCTTCCCCTACCATATATAAATGCCTCTGGTAATAATTGTTGATTGATCATTATATAAGCTTTTCTGTAAAAATATAATTTAAAAATACAATAAAATTATAGTGGTGTTTTACTACCACACATTTGTTTGTTATATTCAACCCATTTAAAAAATGATGTTGGTTTTACTCTGAGCCTAGAGCACCTGCAACAATACCGATGATGAACACTGCGGCGAGAACGAATATTCCTAATGCGAGGAAATTAAACGCCGTTCCCGTGTTGTTCATTACGGACGTTAGTGATCCCGAAAGAGCAGAGTTAGTAATTGTTGGCATGTTACTTTCCATATTGGCGACTATGATAAGACCGACCATCATGGTTATTGCGGCTATAACGATTGTGAGAATAAGCGCAACCATATCGATCTCACCAGATTCTTTACGAAACATATTTTACACCTCCACAATATTTATATACAGATGTCTATTATATAAGTCTTTCTATGGAATTTATAAATGAAATAAACCAATATGGATATTTTTAAAGTAGTGTGATATATGGAAAAAATAATTCAAAAATGCAATAAAATTATAGTGGTATTTTACTACCACACCATGTTCTTGAGCTATACTTAGACCATTTAAAAAATGGTATTAGTCTCAGTTTGAACCGAGAGCACCAGCGACAATACCGATGATGAACACTGCGGCGAGAACGAATAATCCTAATGCAAGGAAGTTAAACGCAGTACCTGTGTTTGCCATAACGGAGTTGAGTGATCCTGAGAGTGCGGAGTTAGTAATTGAAGGCATGCTGAGTTCCATGTTGGCAACTACAACTAAACCGACCATCATTGTCACTGCGGCGATAACGATTGTGAGAATAAGCGAAACCATATCGATCTCACCAGATTCTTTACGAAACATATTTTACACCTCCACAATAGTTCATATACAGATGCCTACTATATAAGTCTTTCTGTAAAATTTATAAATATAGCAAATCGAATATATATAAACATTTTTATTTAACATATTGAAACGAATTGATAATGCCCCACTATTGTGATTGAATCCAAGTGAAAAATATAAATAGTGGTATGATTTTTAAAGATCATCATAATACACATAACGCGCAGATATATAAAAATTGTTTAAAGTTGTCGTAAAAGTTCTGACATTTTATCTACGTCAAACTCTATTTTTCCGTCAGCTTTTGGTTTAGTTGGATCAGTATTTTTACATGCCGCGCCCATTTCATCATCATCATCGTCATATAAGTCAACCACTTTATCTTCTTCAAATAGAAATACTGTATCAATTTTGGCTTTCATTTGTAATTTGTCAAATGTAAATACTCCCCAACCATCTCTTTCTATATAACCCGTTCCTTGTTGTAAAGTAATTGCCGCAGTTTTACCTATCATAGAATCTGTAACCTTTGCACCCTTCAAATAGATTGTTGTTAAAACTTTACTCATCATACTTTTATCAATATCTGTTTTTTGGTGAGTGCACATAATGACACAGATATTCTTTTTACGACATTCACGAAGGATATCCCTGTAAACACGGATAGCGTGCCATTGAATTCCACCCATACCAGAAGGTAACATTTCATCAAACTCATCGAAAATAAATCCTAAGAAATCAATGCCCTTATGTCTTAGAATGTAATACATGAATTCAATCCACCATAGAGACTTATCAACATTGGGATCTTCAAGGTGCTGATCTTTGCATCCTCTCTTTTTAATAATGTTTTTTAATGATTTACTTAGCTTGTAACGCTGAGGTTCATATATGCAATTTATAGAACCCTTTACTAATTTTTTTGATAAATCTGGAATTGATTTGTATACGATTATCTGTGGCAGGTCTTTATTTATTTCACTTTCTTTTAAAATGTGAATTTGGTCTTCATATCTAAAGGTGACGTGATCTAAATCCTTTTCATAGATATATACGTATGTGCTTTCTTTTTCAAATGAATTCCAAATATCTGTGTCTCTTGTTTTCCATATAATTGTCATCGGCTGATTCTCTTTTGTTAATGGGTCTTTGCAGGTCAAACTCTCAGCCAATGTTTTTAATAACGTTGATTTGCCAGCTCCAAGAGAACCAAGAATTAAGACTGTCATCGCTCCGAAGTCTGCCGTCTGATATAGAATCTCCTTAAACAATCTTGAACCAATTACTTTAGGTACATTTCCACCGCCCATTTGTATTACCTAGTATCCATATGCATCATCATCAGATTCGTCTTCTTCATCATTATTTAAATAGTCATCATCGGGCGCTTTAAGCTTTAACGCTCTTTTATTTGTCTTTGATTGCTTAACACTATTCTGCAAGTAGTATGATATTAGGTATTGTATTGTTTCATCGAGAGAACCAACTTTGTATCCTTGCTTTCTAAGCTTTTGTTTAATGCTTGCTAGGAATGCATGTATCTCAGGGGTAACTACTATGTGTTTGGTCTCTTTTTTAACATAAATCTTTTTGCTTTTTATAACCATTCTTAATCACTGCTCTTGTACGTTATTTAATATGGTTATATTTATATCTTATCGTTATTACAAAAGGGTATGTAAAATAGATAATAAATATTAAAGTGTATAATAGCACAGGTATTTGATTATTATAGTATAATGTTAGTAACTGTGCTGATTGTATGTGTTTATGTGTTGTTTCAAATATTATTGAACTCATATGTAATGGTGTATAAACACATAGAAAAGCACACCGTTTGGTGCACTTTTAAAAGACGTGCATATGGGGCGTTATTGTACAAACGCGCGGATATATGACAACATAAATCATAAAAATAATATGTGATAGAATTGTGTGGAAACGGTATGGTTTAGTTAGTTCTTGCATTGTAGTGTAGTGGTGTTTTGATGTGTTGTTTCAGAGAGAGGTGCGCGTTTTTTGTCTCGCGCTTGCTCCACGCCCATAATTACATAAACCCGTATATATAACCAACATCGAAAAAATGCGCAAAATTTATTTTTTAGAGGAAATGAAGGCTGTATATTGAGTATTAGCCACTCAGGATTTTATATTGTCTGAATAGTGTTGTTATTATACATCACATATCATTATATATGTTAAAGTGTAGCACAATCGCAATGAAACGCGAAACGGAAGAAGTGTAAAAAACAGTAATAGTGTATTAATGATTATAATCTATACTGATTATATATCATTCTCTGGTGTTGCTATTGGTAGTATACCTTGGTTTCTGCCAATATTGGATCTAAGGTTAGACACGTTAAACATGTCTTTTGTTATAGTCATGAGTTTGTATTGAACTGCTATCCGCAATAATTCATCGAATGAGACATTGACTTTTTCTTCGGCTCTTTTCCAGTTTCCACCATCTGTTCTGTATTGTCGTAGTGCTGTTTCTACATTCTGTATTTCAATTTCTATTTGTGCATCGGCTTTAGTTTCTCTCAGCGCAAACAACATAGCCTTTTCAAATGATATAATGTTTCTTGCAATCCGTATCTTATCTAAAACTGAGGGAGCATCCACATATGCTGCTACAAGATGAGCCAGAACATCACGCATAGTACCGATGTCGAAATCATCTTTCTCTATATATTGTGCAATTGGTCTACCATCATCATCTGCACTTGTTTTTTTCTGTTTTTCTATTTTGGGCTGTCGCTGCTTTGGAATCGCATTAGTAGACGATTTCTTAATTATTTCCATGTTCTCCATATTAAATTATGAAATAGGTGTATATATAAATATGTCGATTATTCTATAAATCTTATAAATTATATAGCCGTTACACGCATTGTATTTTTTATAATATGTATGGTCGTAATATAATATACATGATGTTATAGTGCTGTAATGTGTTAACACAGAGGCTCAGCATTCAACACAAAAAAGTTTGACGAATGTTTACATGTCTACCCATGATATCGTGGCTTAGAAACGATATATGAAAGCAGAAAGGTTTATATACTAAGAAAAAACCAACCCTGTTCATATGTATTTGAATAGATCTCCGAGCAATATGGTAATAATGAATGCTGCTGAGATTGGAATTACAAATGGTATGCTGTAGAGAACCCAATATTTAGTATTTTTATAATAGGTGTTTATTTCAATATTTTTAGTGTTATAAGGTGAAGACTCATAATTTATTGTTTTTAGTGTATTGGCTGTTGTTTCATTTCCATTTTGTAAAACAACTCCAAACGCATTTTTAAAATTATCTGGATATAATTTTCTCGCTAAAAATAAATATGATAATTTTTTATGTTTATCAAATGCATTTCCATCTTTTATGTTTAAAATGAAAGCTAATAATATCATTGTAAAACAACATATAAAAATATTTTTAACAAATGACATTACAAAAAACTCATTAAGAGATATATAAAATGCAGATAATGTCATCACTCCTATGGCAATTGCGTCAGCTCCACCAAATGCACCAAAATATGAAAATCCAAGTGATGCTATAATAACGATTGAAGCTGACATTAAAAGCATAGCCGCCCAATACGTGTTTATCCAACCAGATTGAACTTCTATTATAAATGTAACTATTGATAACCCAACTCCGAAAAGAGCTGGATACCATGTTTTTAATGGTATTTTTCTATATTTGTAATCAAGATATGAAGCATGCACAATTGAATATATAACCGGAATTAAAGCTACGTATGCTGGTATATCTAAAAATAATTTTGAAATCATAATTTATATTTGATTATTCTTCCGGTGTTTCTTCTATATTTTCTTCGTCTTCAAACTCTTCTTCTTCTGATTCTTCTGCTGCCTCTAACATTGCATTAATTCTTGCATCGACTCCAACTTCGATAGCTTTTGCAATTGATTCAGCAAATGACGAAAGCTCTGTAGTAATGCTGTCACTCAATCTTACATAGAGACCAGTTATTTTTGTTATTTCATCATCGTGTTTTGAAATAATCTGAGCAAAGTTGTTTAAATTGGTCTCTATATTTTGAACATGCTCGGCAATAGTTTCCATATTCTCATAAATTTCCATGTTCAGTTCAGCTCGTGATTCTTCAACAATTTCTTTTTTCTGCACCTTTTCCACCTGCTTTTTTGGTTTACTACTTGACTTGTTCATAGACATTTCTTTTCTCGGAATACTATTTAATTCTTTTGCACTCATGTTATTCACCATCTACCATTTTTATTTCATACGCATTTATAATTTTGGTTAATACTGTATCGAACGAATCTCCCATTCCACCAAACGATTTAATTTTATCTTTTAATTCTTTGGATATTGAGATTGTTGAATTAACCTTTTTATCATCTTGATTTTCTGTAACCATACTTATAAGTTATATTATTGTTATATAAATACTTATCGTTTACAGAAAATATAACTCATATATATAATTATTCTTCAATACCATTTGAAGATTCCCAAATATGTATTAAATCTTTTTGGAATCTATCACCGCTCGCTTCTAAAGCTTTTAAATAATCATTATACATTTTTATTGCTGTGGGGCACATTTTCCACTTTGAAACTTTATCTTTTCTATCTTTTGGCATCTTTACAATCCATTCTGAAGATCTTAAACGTGTCAAATGTTTTTTAACAATAATTTCTCTATCCATAACTTTATTATATTTTGATGTTCTTCCATATGCTTCATTCCATTTAAAAGTGTATCCTTCTTCACTGAATTCATCACATATTGTTAAAATAACATCTGTCCAGTATCCCCTAGCGCAACCCATTATAAGCTGTGTAAATTGTGCCATATTGTATCACCATTATAGAATATATATAAACTATTATTTAAACATTACTTATAATTGTTATAATTGTATATAAATATATTTAAAAATATTTATATAGTTAATGTTGGATATATAACTATAAACGGTAATGTTTATATATAAAAACTACAGTATATGTTTAGATTCAATTAAAAATGAAATGTTAAATAGGTGAAGAAAGCGCGTATATATAAAAGTATGTATTATGATGAATGGAGTGTTATGCATCATCCTTTTAGCTTATCGAATACTTTTTTGATAGCATTTCGTGATTTAGCACCTGTTGTCTTTCCCATTTCCCATGCCGCATTGAACTTTATAATTTGGGATTCGTCTAAGTTCTTTGCTTTTTCGTTATTATCAAAGATTTCTATAATTTTATTTCTTAAATCTTCTTCATTCTCAGCTTGGTTTTTAAATTCTTCCATCCCACCCTTAGAATTGATCTGAGTGCGAATTGACAATCTTACAAATTCTTCAAGTATTTTTTTATTCATTAGTGCCCATGTTGGGTTTGCATCCTGAATAGATTGGGATATATCTGATATGAATGTCTCGGAAAGATTGTTTTTAAATGCCTTTTGTTTTTTGAGAAGGGTTTTTCTCTCTCTTGTATATTGTTTCAGCCTAAGTTTAAAATCTTTATTACTTTCGTCTACATCTTGCGTTGGCTTTTCTTTATTCAGTTCTTTCTCTATATATTCAAGTCTTTCAAGTTCGCCCATTTCAGAAAAATCAATAATCTCTTTCATAGATAGTTATTAAAAAAATGTATATTTAAGGTTGCTGGTTGAGTATTTAAAAATCATAATAACCAACAGCGCCCGCATTTTGAGAATTTACTGATATTACTTCTGATTTGTAAATATCCCAATCAGATATTATATTATCTTCATTCCTAGAATAAGCTCCACACATGCCGTCAGGGTCATTTTGGAATATTACTTTATCTGTCGGAACTATTATTTTATTACAGTAGCAGTCATCGTTTCCCCAATAATTGTATTCACATATGTTTTCGAATGCTCCATGCTTTTCGATAAATATTCCATATTCATTGTGGTTATTAACTGAGTTCTCTTTTATATAATTGTAGTCAGACTCTATTACATATATTCCGTTTTTATTATTATAGAGAGTATTAGCCCGTATTAAATTGGTATCAGAATGGTCTAAAAACACCCCATTCTCTGAATTATCGCGGAGTATGTTATTGTATATTTTGAAGTTGTTACAGTATTCTAAATAAATACCGTTTGCATTGTCTTCGAATATACAATTTGTTATCGTTACATCAGCTTTATAAAGTCCCATGATAGCAGAATCATATAAATTCATACCAGAATTTTTAAAAGTTAAACCGGAGATATAGACGTTACTTGACTCTATTGTGATGATATTATCCATATTCCCACCATTAATTATCGTCCCGGTTTTACTTTTTAGCGTAATGGGTTTGTCAATTATTAAGTGCTCATAATATTCATCACCTGTAATTATAATAGTGTCATAATCCGAAGACGATTTAATGGTTGATGCGATATTGGTATTGTTATCACATATTTTTAATTTGGAATCTGTAACGTCATAATTTTTTGAGTTAATAACATTTCCTTTAACAATGATATTAAATCTCCATCTTCCGTTAACAAGATCCTCTGTTTGTAATGGTGCAGATTTTGATATGTGCATAACGTTATCAACAGAACTGTAATAGTAATATATAACAGAGTCTTTATTAAACTCTACGAAATCGAAGTCAACTGTTGATACTGAGCACGCTGGAAGCCCGTAATTAACCAATACTTCTGGTGGATAAGATGAAATGAGCAAATCCTTTACGTTTGCTATATTTTTACCTGTGTTTGTTAATTTTAAATATTTGTAACCATTTGCATTTTCAAGCATTTCAATAGAGATATCATAATGTTCGGTTGGTGTTATCGGTTGGTTGGGTATTGTTTGCTCTGGTTGACCCTGTGGAAGAATAGAAAATATAATGCCCAATACTACAAGTGCAACGGCAATTACAAGCCCGATGCGTAATATTTTTTTAAAATTGAATTGCTTTTTTGAATTTTGATTTTTGATATCTATTTTAATCATAGCGATATATAGAGTAATTCTATATATATACTTAATTGATTAGTGAACTATATTTGCCGACCCCGTATTCATTATCAACCCAAGTTTCCCAATCTTCGCGCATTTTTGGTTTTTCTACGTTTTCTGGGTTCATTAAGTAATTTATTTTATCATGTATTCTCATATCAACAGCTTTGGAGAACCTATCGTTTGTTTTTAAATCATATACTCGTTTCAAACTGTGTATTTTTATAATGAGTTCATAATATTTGAATGCTAAAATTGTAGTGTCTTTGTAAAGAATGTTTTTATCTTTGTTGAATAATGGGGTGTATTCATTATTTTCCATGATATGTTGTTTATATAGATAATTTGATATCCATAAGCATACCTCTCCAAATGTATATATATCATCATTGTCACTTCCATTTATTTTAGATATGTTTTTAAGTGAATCATCTAAATAATCTGGTTCGTTATGAAATACACGCAAAGAATTGAAACTCATGACAACATCTGCAAATTCTTCAACGATTTTATAAAACCAAGAATAACCAAACCGTTTTACTTTCATGGCGGATTGTATATATTCTGATGTTTCCTCTATCATTAAAACTGTTTGTAGTTCAATTTTATATTTGTCGAGAAGGTAATAATAGAATGTTGTGTTTTCAATCATGCAAACCTTTCAACAAATTCTGAGTTGGATATGAGTGTTTGTTCACCTGTTACGTTATCAATAAGCATCACAGGATAGGTTTCTACATCCATGAACGTTGCATTGTAATTAAAATCATCTATAAGTGTTCCACCATTATCTTCACCATTAACCACATCACAAACATACCAAGGGATCGCTATACACAAAATAATTATAATTATGTAAATAATTGTTGTTTTCTTAATCATTTTAATATCACCAAATTGTCTATATATAGTATTGTTGTATTGGTTTATATACTTTTCTCATTGTTCTGAATCGTAATAGAAAGTATCAACCCATGCAACAGTTTTTTCATTCCATTGACACCTGATTATTTTTAAATTGTAGGTTTCTCCGATATTTAAGTAACCAATACCCGTAATAATTTTATTGTTTCCACCAGTAGCAAAATCATATTCAGTTTTTAATGGTTTGAAATATGCATCCACACCGATATATTCATTATCGCTTCCAAGAAATTCATATGAAATTTTTGTAGGATACTCATTTGAATATGAATGGTTGTAATTTCTGATATTATAAATGGTGTGTGACTCTATTGTTTTTGTTGCATTTTCATCTACATATGTGTTTATATTATTAGCACTTGTTTGTTGTTGAAATTCGTCACATGTAAACATTCCACCCATACATAAAATTAATATTGCTATCGTAAATAATGATATGAGTGCTACCATTATACCATCATCTTCATTCATTATATATCACCATCAATAAGCATATAATCATCAAGTATAGCAATCATTTTCCCACTATATTTACATCTTGATATTTTCATGTTATATGTTTTGTGCAACTCTAAGTCTTCAACACGTGTTAATATACTATATTTTCCACTGTTTTCATAATCTTTCTCTCTTCTCTCACCGAAACCAATGCAATCTCTATACATACCAATATATTCTCCCGTTTCTATTTTTAATTCCCAAGTTGGTGATTTTGGATATTGGCAGTTGGATACCATATAAGAAAACATATCATTATATGAATTAATTGACTCTATTGTGTGTATTTCAGTGGTTGTAATGGAGTTTTCTTCAAAGTATTTTGTTTCACCGTTATATGATGTGTTTATGGTTAAAATCAATACTATAAGAGCTATAGTTAAACAAGAACATATAATAATAGCTACTTTTTTAAAATTTGTTATTTCCGTTTGTCTCATTATATATCACCATTTATATAATAATTTTCAAACCAAGCAATGTCTTCACCGTTCCAATTAACTTTGTGAATGAACATTACACATTTTTTATTTAGTTCTAAACCATCAGCACCTGTTCCAATAATTTCACCCGTATCTAATTCAACTTCATAAGATATTTTATTATCACTGTCGAATGTGTACGGTAAATATTTTTCAGTTGCTTCTGTTGTAGATGTTGATACATACATATTTATATTTGTTATGGTGTGTATTTCTTCGGATAGTGTTGAAGATGACATACACTCAGAGATGCCGTTTGATAATTCATTGTTGTTATAAATTAAAACTCCAACATTTATAATACAGATGATAAAAATAACAGAAACAATCATCATCACCATATTTAATATGCTATCTATACGATCACATTTGCCACTCATTAAATATCACATCCAAAAATTAAGATATCAGTTCCATAATTTCTTCACTCAACTTATCTTTGTTCGTTTTATTAAATATTGCATCATCATAAAAATAATCAGTGAGATCACATTTTGTGATCTTCACAACTGGCGCATTCATTGTGTAAACACCATTCATGTATAATTCTGATATGTTTTCAGACGCTCCCATATCTTTATTAACAAACTCCACTCCAAGGCTCTTCAATTCAGATTTCACAATTTCACAGATTGGGCAGACTTCAAGAGAATAGACAACAACAGATGTCATTTTAATCGCCACCAGATTTTTCTTTGTTTACATTAATGATAAAGCTTGTAAGTAATGCATCTGGATAATCTTTTGCTAAAAGTATTTTAAATTTTGTAATTATTTCATCACATTCAGTTTTTGCAGTCCACTCATTTTTTGCCGGGATATAAATCGTGTTATCCAAAGTTATACGATACGTGTTCATATCATACATATTAGTTCTAATAATAGATAAGTATTTCTGAAAAAATAGTGCACTATAAAATTATTTGAATTTATTCACTCTTTCGGACAATATTTAGAAAAAACATCGATAGTTCTCGTAATATCTTTTGTAAATGTAAAGTATCCAATTTGAGTATTTTTGGCTATATTCATTGCGAAATCATATAGCCCTCGTGGATCTGGTCGTGATTCTCCAAGCCAGATATCAAGAATATTTCCACCAGCAGATAATGCAAAGAATGGATTTTCAATTTGAATGCGTTCCTGCAATGTTAAATCAGCATTAGCAGCAACATGTAAACCATTTGTATAATATACTGGCAGATCTCTCGTTGTTGATCGCAATCTGTCGAATTCCTCAATGTCCCCACAGACGTATTTTCTTGCCATTTCTGAGAATTCATCATTTAATAGATCTGTAACTGCGAATCTTTGTGCTGTTGTTTCTGCCGGTGTTCTCGCCACAACAACTTCAAAACCTTCTTTTTCTGATACTTCTTCAGCATATTTATTTAAATCAATAACAATCCGAAGTGCCATTTTCTGTGCTTCTTTTGATTCATGCAGTTGGTGTCCTGTAAGCTTGTTAACAACTTCATTTATGCCAACAACTCCGATAGTATACACAAGTTCATCAAGATACACACACATATCGCCAGCATTCCCAGTATTTGGATCAGGTGGGCACATAGTTGCAAATGGAAGCCTATCGTGTTCTATAAGCTCTTCCAGACGTGCGCGCTTAATTTTAAACACTTCTGTTGCAATATCAATAGTCTTTTTATATAATTTTATAAATTCTGCATAATCTTTAGCTTTATAAGCAATGCGTGGTGAATTTGTAGTAATTACCTGACAGCTTCCCATAGAGAAATGTTTTCCGTCTACAAAGTTCATCTTATCATCAAATCCATCAGAATCCATAGACGTTTTCATTTGGAACGCACAACAATTACCAGTAATTAATCCATTAGATAGTGTAAATCTATTTTCTGTTACTTCTACCGGATCATATACTTTGATATTTGGGTCATATTCTTCATAAATAAACTCAATCTCATCGGTTAATTGTTTAGACATATAAGACTCATCAAATGAATAGATTGCATTTTTTAGAATCTTGTGCGTTGTTAATGGATTCAGAATGATATTTCTTTTTATAAGTTCGGTCTCCATACCAAGCGAATTAATCATTAATTTTAGAATGTGGATTTTGTCACCATTGCTTGATTTTAATGATGTATACATTTCTTCTTTATCGTTCATCAGAAGGCATGAATCACCGTAAATAATTAATTCTCTTAAGAATGTGTATTTATCACATTTATTCAGGCAGAGAAGTTGTGGAATTTGTGGCTCATTTTTGTTTAGATAATTGTGGACTTTAGCTCTAATTGATAATACATCGAGGCTTTCTGTTTCGGGTAGTGATGACAGGATAGCTACTTTATCTTCAATTTCTACTTCAATTGCTGGTTTAAAGTCCCATGTTACACCATCTTTGCTACAGTATACACTATGATCTTCTGTGCAACGATATTCTCCATTCTTCTTTGTTGAAATGCGCAGGATCTTTGTAATACCATCAATATCCCGTTCGATTATCCCATTGTTTATAACACCATCCCCGACATCATTATAAAGAATATCTGTTTCTTTGAGTTCTGAGATCTGTTTTAAAATGAATCCACTATCTGTTTTAACCAGCAGTTTTGTATCGTGGGTCAGACATTGCATACATGAAATTTGAGTTTCAGAACTTCTATGTGCTGGAATCATGTTATCGTAATAAGGTGTGCCAAATTTCGATGCTAATTCAAAAGACAAAGTATATAAATCTTTGTATGTTGGAACATCTGGGTTGGCTTTATCAAATTCTTCAACATAATCACGATATTCAGTAAAGCATTTTTCTATAGCAATTTCAGGTTTTGGGAACGAGAATGGCTTTCCTGTAGCATCGCCGGGAAGCATGACCTGCATTAGAGCTTGGAATAGCAATCTAACTTCTTTCTCATAATCGCCATAAACACGCAAATCTGTTCCATTTTCCCCATTCCATACTTTTCCACGATATACAACTGGTTTATCACGCCATAATTTTGGAACTCCCGGTGATAATTGTAATGAACTGAAAATTGTTTGTCCACCGCGCGCAACCAACATCTGTGTAAATTCATATACCAACATTTGCATGCACTGAGTATATACTTCATAATCTTCGTTTTTGAAATACGGTGCTAAGAATGTGAGGAAGTTATAATAACCCGTTCCACCAGCCTGATTTGTTTGTGCCGCTCCTAAGAAATTAACGGCATGATGAACAGCTACTTCGGGATTTTTAGCTGGTTTAGATACACTTGCATTAGTGCCTTTTCCGTCTGGCATGAACCCATAATAGAATAAATATCGCAAATCAAAATCCTGACAAAAATATCTACTTTCAAAATATTCGAGATCGTGAATATGTATATCCCCTTTTACGTGCGAGTCCATAATATACGGTGGAAGCATGAGAAGTGTTTGTTCTTTGCTCAATTTATCGGCTTTTCTTTTGTGCCCCGTTTCTGGATTTTCAACAAGATTTGCATTATCTTTTGCTCCGTATCCAGTGCCGAGATCAATATCATTTGCATCAGATAACGGCACTCCAACACGAGAACACGTATTATGATATTCTCGCATTCCTTTTTCTGAAAATATTTGACACACCATTTCTCTTACCATTGGACCGCGCAGGTATGGCATATCGAGTTTTAAAATTCTCGTTTCTACCATTCTCGCAACTTTATTAGCAAGTTTTTCATCACATGGAGGATAGTTATAATATTTTTCGCACATTTTTGTATCAGATAAGATTTGGTTCACGATATTTGTTCTGTCCCACTTAATATGGTGTCCATCTGATGTTCTTACGTTAGGTAATTCTTTTTCATTTAACATGTTTTAAACTCCGAAATTCTTGAAATAGGTAATAAGTTAGTAACAATAATATTAGTTTTAATTTGATATAAATGTTTTGGAATGGTTGGTGTTTCTGATTGCTGTTATTTATTTTTCTATAATTATTGTGTTTATAGTATTGTTTTATATTCTTTTATTCCCATGTTTTAACATCTTTCCATTTTTTGGTTTTACAAATGGGGCACTCTGTTGCTTTTAATGCTATAAGATCGTCTTTTGTGTCAACTCCAGCACGAAGCCCACACTCAGAACATTCGTAAACAAACTTTGTATCTTCTTCCATACTCATATATTACACTCCAATCATCATAAAGTTTTCCATTTCTTCACTATTCACGGTTACACCATCTTCTCTAAAATATTTTTACCAGAATCGATATAATGGTTGCCTTCACACGTCCAACAGGCTTTTCCAATTGGCATACCGTCATGCGTAATCATGTGGGCAGACATTATTTCTTTCATTTCTTTACAATTACATAAGAAGTAATCAATTGTAACAGGTTCACTGTTTTTATTGATTTCTATCTCACGCTCACGGTCAAATATAGTGTGTTTACATCTATAACAATCAAAATGCTTCATGCAATATAATATAAGTTCCCAAAGTATATAAAAATAGTTGTTTAGTTTTGTTCTTCTTCAATTTCTTTACATTCATTAGATTCGCATTCATCATATTCCTCTTCATCACCATCATCAATGAATTGTGATAATATAGTTGAAAAGTTAATGACATTCGAAGCGATTATTTCCTCAGAATGATATCTAACAATTCCATAGATTGCACCAATTGCCATTAAAGCATCACAAGCACCAAATAATGCTACGATGAATGGTGGATAGACAGGGCTAAACAAAGATTCTACAAATACAAATGTCATTCCTACAAACGCAACTGTGAAAATAAGTAAAAGTGAAAAACTCCTACTCAATCCATACGCGGTGATTTCTTGTTCCATGTTATATACCAATACACTCAGAGTATTTATTCCTTCCTAAACATTTTAAACCAGTATAATCCGAAGATTGCTGATACAACTGCGAAAATAATCATAGTCCACATTGCTGTTAAACCAGACATAAACGCGGAAATTACACTAGAAAATGCAAACGCTACACACATTCCCATGAATGCGCCCATAAGAGTTGCGATGTTAGATTTGCCAAATTCATTCTTAGAATTGAGTTTTGCACTCTTTTTTGGTTCCGAACTCTTTTTACCTTTAAGTTTAATACTTAGTCCCATAACAATAATTATAAGTGTTATAATATTTATAACTTTTGGTATTAGTTGAGACGATTTCCAACAGTTAACTTGGTGGCGCGCTCTATATATGTATTACTTTTTCTATTTTTAGCTGATCCACGCACTTCTGTAGTTGATTGTACGAGTGTTGTGAGGAGTTTTCTTTTTTCTTTAGCTTCTTTTAATAACTCAGTTCTTTCGTCAAGCTCAGTTGTTATTGCACGTGCTTTAATCTCTAATTCTTTTATTTCATCTTTTAATTCTTTAATAATCAGAGTCTTTCCTGTAAAACCCGAATCGTCAAACTTATCTAAATTTTCCGTCATATTATATAGGTGTATTAAAATACTATATAAACGTTTCGTTGTGAGAATAGCGGCTTAGTATTTTTTGTTTTGGTGTGTGGATTTTATAAGTGGCTATATCATTTCGAATATTGTCTTTTAACAGTTTATACATAGAGTTGTGTAAAACATATGTGATTTCCCTTTCATCATATTTGTCTCTTTTAAAACTAACTTCATGCGACACGGATATAATATCATTTTTATTGTATAGCTGAAGCTCATAATATATTATTGTTGAATCATTATAAAAATTGAGTTTTATGTAGTTAGAATTTGGTTTTGTTCTGGACGTGGTGAGGTTTCCAGAATCTATATGCCAATATTCATCTATCGAATTTAATTTGATATTTTTCATTTGCCATTTCTATAAGCTATCTTTACTACTTTAAACTTTCCGACAAGCTCATCAATATCTGGGTGATGCTTCTCAATTAGTTTCTTAATATTTTTGCGCACTTCTGTAGCTACGTTAGATGCTTTATTCTTGTTAATTTCAACCTTTTTCACAGTGATTTGTTCAATGTTATCACCGTTACGTTTATATACTTCGAGAATGTGTTCAACGTTTTTACCAATCGACATCTTAGTATCTTTTACATATACCTTTGTTTTTGGCATTTTTAGATCCGATGCTAATTTATAATTCTTTTCTTCAAGCGTCCAGAACTTTACAGTTGGAATACCCGTCACAGATTTGATTTTAATACCTTCCATGTTTATACCTCTTTAGAAATACTATATCGATAATGGTATATAAAACTTTCCTATATATAATTGTGTGGAGAATATTATAATCTAATGTTGTATTTTTGTATGTTTCTTTTGATGTAATGGGGGATGGTTATATTTCTACGGTATTGTATCGCTCCCTTCTTCAAATTATCATACTTATCAAGCAGTTTTTCATAATCTTCGGTGTATGACGTTTTATATTTTGGTGGTAAATCATTATAAAGAGACATCATGTGCTCCACTCTTTGTTCGATTCGTGTGTGTATTTTCATCAGTTTGAATTGCTGCGCGTCACGTTGTTTCTTTATGATTTTGTAATCTGAGCTTGGAGTGTTTTTTATATTTTCATATTCATCTCTTAATTTTGAAAAAGTTAAATGGGTAGCATAATATTCTTTATAATCATCTATTAGTTTGTCCATTACCTCATTTAAATTATATTTCATTGTTATTTCCTCTTTTTTAATCCACCAATTTTAATGCAATTCTTGAGTATTGAGTTTCCACTGAGATTGTTCATCTTAGTTTTCGTCTTCATATTGCCGAGTGTGAAGTTGTTTATGTTTATTTTGGGTTGTGTTCCGAGTGCTTTGAAACTCTTTATATTAAAGTTATTGTTAATTTTAATCCCGCAACCAATTTTGGGAGCTTTTGCAGTTTTTGTTTTTGTGTTTTTACCCTTTATCATTGAGTTTATATTTTTCAGCTCAGAATTTATATTAAATCCTTTTGTTCCGGTTGTATTTGGAACACGTATATTTAATTTTGGTATGGTCGATGATTTTATAGCGTTCTTTCTGAATAGTCCTGCACCCTTTCTTACTGATATTAATGTGCTCAGTGGTAAATATAATGGCAGGTTTCTATTAACGTTATCATACTCTACTGTGTAGTTCTGTGGGAGTTGTGGATTGTCTATGTCGAATGTTGTTGTTGTCCCATTAATGTTTATAGCAGCTATGATCGGTTTATTGATATTTGGATCTGTCTCTATTAAAACAGTTATATTTTCATTATTTTGTCTACCTTTGGTAATTTTACTGTCATCATTGGCTATATATCTGTATAAATTTTTGAAATATTTCTCTATAAATGCTCTTAAACCATCCATATTTTTCATTTTTAATTTTGCCAACGGCTCTGTATCTCCTTTGTTTTTAAATTTAATTAGCTCTACAGTTATATTACCACTTTTTGTTTTTGAAATATTGAGATGCACTGATCTATTCATATTTAGCTTTTCATTGATGTTTCTAAAGTTCATCAGTGTTAATGTTGGCATGAGCTGTGAATCTGCTTTTAAATAATATTCATTTTTAAGTGCTCGTAGATCCATTGGAATTATTTTGGTTTCATCTTTAGAATTAAAAAGTGCCGATTTACCAGTTGGTGTTTCTCCACCGCCACGTGTAACTCTTTTTATTTCTTCTTTGTGTTTCGCAATTGTTGAATATACAAGTGGTTTTATATGTCTTTTGTCTACAAGTGGTATCAAATCTTTTATTTTATCTAAGAATACATAGAATAAACGTCCGTATTTAGCTTCATTTATTCTATCTCTGGCTTCTTTCCCTTTCGCATCGTATTCTACAAGATTTCCTTCGATCATTGTGGCTCTATTTAGCTCTCTCATTTCACGTCCAAGTAAGAATTTAAAGAAGTTTTCATCTACGGATTCTATATAATCTCTAAGTTCATCCATATTTTTTACTTTTATAGTTTCAACAAATTTGCAATCGTGCATTGTTTTGCATATGTAGAATGATGCTATTATATCCGTATAAATATGTGCTCCATCTTCAGAAACATGCGGTTCTCTTACAACTTTTATAAAGATTCCTTTTTGTAGATTTCTTCTTGTATTTGTAACAGATTTTTTCATTGTTAATTTATCGTAATATTCTGTTGTTTCAGCGACCAGATAATATTCTTCTGTTTTAGCTTTGTGCAATTTCATTTTGGATACGGATTCTCTAAAATTGTTAGCTAATGACAGTAAGTGATTTTTGAATTCAATATCTGTTTTAAATAATTTAAGTATGTTTTCAGTTGATGGGTATATTATTTTTAATTCATTATTCATTATACCTGCATTTAAATTATCGTTTTCGTAAAATGAAACACTACCATTTGGTGAATAAAACGTATAATATTTATGCATATCATTTATTTCGTCCTGAAAATAATTCTCCACTATAAAAACTGTATTGTGTGCAGTTCTCATATTTTGTGGTATTTCAGATGGTTTTGGATAATCTGTTGGAATCTCTATTATAGTTTCCATTTTTTTAGTTCGTGGGTTTCGTATCTCTACTAATTCGTCAGCTCTTTTCCCAAGAGTGACATAATAATACCTTTCTCCCACAAGTTCGTTATCACCATGCATTTATATCATCACCTAATATATAAGTGAATGAATTCAAACTATAAAAATGTTGTGTTATTTTTCAAAGCCGCCAATTTTCATAGCGCGGGTTAAAATAGAGTTTGCTTTATTTTGTTTGCGTTCAGTTGTTTTTCCACTCTCTTTTATTGTTATTGATTTACCCGTTGAAGATAATCTGGCAGATGGATAGTCGGATAATACTTCTAATAATAATTCATCTTTGTTGTGACCTTTATAATGTTGATATAGTCCATCATCTGTATAAACTTCGATATAGGGGTCTCCATCCGTATCTATTTCAATGATATATGTTGGTTTCATTACTTTACCTTTTTATACTTAAAGTTGTTATTTAAGTTATTTATAACTTTCTGTTTTGATGATTTGCTTACTTTAACTATTTTTTCCATATTGTCTTCGACATCTTCTGTTGATTTGTCGGCAACGAGTTTAGTATTTATTTTAAATTTGGGAGTGCGTTCCTCTTTTTTTGGTTTGTGTTTATTATCTGATATTAATCTTGATTTTTTAGCTTCAAGTTTTTTCTCCATTTTATCTAATTCTTTGTAATAATCTTCAAATTCTTCCAAATGATCCATAGCTATACGTCTTGCTTCGGATTTGTTACAGGTGTGCTCATATTCAACTTTTTCACCAACGTCTAACCAATAAGGATCGAAATCTTCTTCTGTTTTTCCAGTGCTACGAGAGCCACATTTTATTTTAGTCATGGTAAATACATGAGATAAAATAGTATATAAATGTTTTTATTATAATTTTATTTTTGGCATTTTAAATTTTTTAAGATTGTTGGAAATGTTTAGATGTTTATCCAGTTTGATACCTTTGAACGTCTGCTTTGATGCGCTTTGTTTGAGTTGTCGTTTCGGTTGTTTCTTGCTTTTTCTATATCTAAATTTGCCACTTTCAAACTTCTCGTCAAGCATTTTTATATATTTGTCAAGAGTATATACAAAATCACTACCATCAGACAGTGATACATAATTCATATCATAATACTCTCCCTCTTCTTTTATTTCTGCAAGATGAGAGTGTATTGCGCCATATTTTTGTATATTGATTCTCTCACGTTGTTCTTTCATTGGATCTTTGAGATATTTAACTCCTTTTATTGGTATATTGCCTTCGTGTGATACATAAACTTTACTCATTGGCTCTAATTTTCGATTTACTTTCATCCTTTCATATTCATCAATAACCTGTTCCAGTCGTTTAACTAAATCCTCTTTTTTCTTTTCCAATATATCTGGTGGTATTCTGGCGTGGTGTTTTTGTATTAATTTGGAACGTTTGGATTTATCGTGTTTAAATGGTATGGTTATTTCAGAATCTGTCAGCACATCATATTTATTTTTCAATCTTGATATCTCTTTGTATAAATCTTCATAAGTCTTTTCAACACGTGTATTATAATAATATAAATTGGCTTTATCTTTGAATTTCATTAATTTTTTGCTATGATCAGATGCTGAACTTTTTATTGTTGGCATGTTAGATTCGTAATATTTAATTCTTGCATCAATATCTGATTTAATGTTATCCAGCATCGCATCCATTGTATTTATAGATGAATGAATGTTATTTGATATATTCTCCAATTTGTGCCATTCATCTAAGTAATATTCAAATTCTCTTTTCGAAACCATATTTTATACACCTACATTATAATTACAAACATAATATATAAACATTTCTGTGAAGTGATATATACTGTAAAAACATATATATTATGATGGATTTTGTACGGATTGAGTTAGAAAAGGAGTATGAAAAGGTTAGAAAAGATTATGATAAATGTATATGGGATGGCAACCATATTTTGAATAGAAAAGCTGGATATATAGATGATAAGTATGAACTCGAAGAACATTATTACGAGGAACTTAACGAGATAGAATCAAATCTTGAAGATGTTGACGATGAAATAGATGAAAACAGAATTATATTTTACGAGTTAAGTGAAAAAATCGAAAATATAAAAAAGAAAATACGTGAATGTGATGAAGAAGATGAACCGAAATTTAAACAACCCGATTATAATCCACCAAAGGAACAAACAAAATTGAGTGATATAAAATGAAACGATATTTAATGAAATGTGGGCATGTGTCACAGGGTTTAGACAGAGATGGTAATTATGCATGTAAATTGTGTTATCCACGTCCAGACTCTTTGATTATTGTAAAAGAGATGCCAAGTCTTGAGGGAAGGAAAGCAAAGTGTAGTGATTGTGGAAAAATTGTTGAATCTAGTTATGATTTGCCATTCTTTAAGTATAGAAATGGTGAAAAGTTTGATAGTTATTATTGTGGCTGTTGTGGATGGAATTAAAGATAATCATCCAGATCATCAACAGATTTTCCCCACCACAAAGATAATTTTCTAAGTTCTTCCAAATCAAAATTATGGCTATGTGTTTGATAAAAGCTATATAATTCATCAACGTTTGTTTCGATTAAGTAAAAAACTAATATAACATCTGGGTTAGATAGCATTTGGATATTGCATTTTTCATCAATTCTTTCGTTTATAATAAATTTTATTTTATAACTATTTTTCTTTATAAATTTATCAAATGCTTTATTAAAATCTGATAGTGTTTTCATTCTCAATAGTTTTGCTAATGAATGGATATGGTATGTAGATTGTGATATGCTTTTACTGTGTAAGAAATCAACATGTTTATACAATTCATTTTCTAGTCTACAATAGATTGATATTGAGCTTAATGGTGAAGCGTGTGGTATGATTTCCTTAATATATAAATCATAACCACATTCACTGCAAAATTTTACTGGGAGGTGATATAGTGGATCATATCGTTGATTTGCGTAATAAATACCACCACAATTTGGACACATTTTAATTTTATAAATTACATCACAGTAATCTTTGTTATTATTTTTCATAAGATATGTAATTAATATGTAGTTCACAATATTTAAATATGTTTATTCAGGTTTGTCTTCCCAAACATTTTTATTTTTGTCTAACCTCAGATGTTTTGTTACAAGATATACTCCACAAAATTTACAATATTTAATAGCCTCATTATATTTGATATAGAAAGTTCGACTATCATAGTAAACTTTGCCGCATTTAGGACAAATAATTTGTAAGTACGTTATATCGTTTGGATTCATTAGTTATTACCTAAAAATAGTATAACCTTATTGTATTTAAAGTTAACTGTTATATTTACTTGGGTAATGTCACAGCAAAGGTAACTTTTTTATTTTTAATACTGATAATCGCGAAATGAGAATCACAATGTTTGCACACAATATTGTTATAAATGTACGGCTCTGGAATATAAAAATCTGATTTGTATTCTACAACCTCTCCACAATTTGGGCATAACCACGAGTAAATAAAATAATTGTCATAGAAAGTATCAGATTCACAACCTATAATAGCGATTTCTACTTCTGTTTCATATTCATTATAAACATGCGTTCCTAGTTTATCGTTATAGAATGGACACTCTTTACACCAATTTTTGTAAATTTCTGCTCCATATCTTGTATTATGCATAATACATTTTGTAAGTTTGGTATCAATATATTCTACAATTTTCGTCTCAATCTTTTCGTTTATAAGTTTCATAACATGTTTCTCCTATTATAGAAGTTTAAACTCAGAAATGAATTTATCAATTTCATCATTTTTCTTAATTTCAATTGCGAGCACTGTTGTCGATCCATTGGGAATTTGTGTAAGACCAAAATCGGAAACAAAAACAGAAGTGATATTGTTTTCACGTAGTTTTTCTTCAAGTGCATAGAGATCATCCAGAGAATTAGTTTTAAGCACAATTTTACGCATACCTTCATCGCCCCACTTTTTTACATAACTGTTGTCTGAGAGTGCCATAGATGCAATACTGCCATGTGCAACTTGAGCGGCGATTTTTCCACACCCCATTTTAAGGTCTTTTCTTACAATAATAACTTGTTTATATTCCATACATATTATATTTGTATCTAATATTATTTAAATCATTTTATTGGATGTGGACAAAATTACTTTTTGATTTACAATTTGGCTGGCTATGTTTGGATAAATAGAGTTGAGTAAAAAAGAGTGGTGTTGAGATTGTTTTTATTCTTCGTCTTCAAATTTTGTATCGATTACTTCTTTCCAGAATTCTACGAGTTTTTCATCTTTGGCATTTTTCCACATGAAGGCTATTACAAACATTATGCCACCAATAACAATAATCGTTCCAAATGGAATTATAGTTGACATTGCACCAGAAGATTCAGCAAGTCTTAATGCGCCATTTTGTGTGGTTTCATTTATAATAAGTATTTTTGAACACATGTTTGCATAATCACTACATGCTGTTGCTATAAGTGTTAATAGACCTATCATAAAGGTAATGAATACACAAAAACAACTTAGTTGTGCTGTATTACGTTCGGCTTTTATAGCAATGTCTAGTTTGTGCTCTAAATATTTGTGACTTTTGCGCCTGTATTTATCAATGAGTTCTGATTTTTCTTCAGCCTTTTCTTTTGGGATGATTTCTTTTAGTGAAAACATACTATATAATATGTATGTTTTTGTATATAAAAGTATCTGTTTGTGAGGATATTTGTTGTAGATGTGTTTATATTATTTTAAAACAATTAATATATATGAATCAACAATATTACATAAATAAGATGTCGAATGGTAGTATAAAGATTTATAACGCCACCAAATGGAAAAGGAGTGGGTTTGTGCCTTCGTTTAAAAATATTGATGAGATTCTTATGGAAGCTGCATTGAGAACATATAAATAATGTAAATAGTGTAAATAATATATTGTATATAATACTTATAATTATTAAATGTGTTATATAACTTATAATTTATAATATATTATGTGTAATATTTATAATTATTAAATATGTTATATAACTTATAATATGTGTAGCGTCAAAAAGACCTCTATGACGAAAATTTCATAAAAATATTTTTAAATCTTATCATAAACTTGATTTATCAATATTGAATTCGATTGTTGTCATAAGGTTATTGAATAATTATGACACCCTCGGTTTAAGTATGCAAAAGATACCTCTTTTTTTAATTTGTGAAATTATAGAAATTTCATTGACTTGTTATATAGTGGAAGTATTGCACCAGAGGGTTTATATATAGGTGTGTGCAAATATGTGGTTGGTGAATGGCTAATGCACGTTACTAAAGTTAATGATGGTGAGTCTGTGAATGATAATATCAAACCTGTACATGTATTTGGGTATGTAAGGGTGTCTACAAATTTGCAAGATCCTGAAATGCAGATTAAAGCTATAAGAAAAGAGTGTGAAGAGAAGGGTTACACGTTAGTTAGGATTTATAAAGACATTCGTTCTGGTAAAGATAATAGTAGAAAAGAATATGTAGAAATGATGGAAGCATTGAAAAACAAAGAATATGGTGTAAAAACACTTTTGATCTGGAAACTTGATCGTCTTAGTAGATCTCAAAAAGAGTTAATTAACGATCTTGATTTTTTTAAAATTAATGAAATTGATTTTATTTCTATAACTGAGGGGCTTGACACACATACAAAAATGGGTGAATTCATGTTTTCGTTCTTGGCAATGATTTCAGAATTTGAGCACTCTTTAATAAAAGAGCGTGTTCAAGCCGGAATTGAGAATTATATTGAAAATGGTGGCAAACTGGGAAGACCAAAGAAGGTATTGGACATGAATCGTGTAAAGCAAGACATACGGTATAAAATACCTAAAACAGAAATTGCAAAAAAGCATGGTGTCTCTTTACGAACATTATATAATAATTTGAATGATCCAAGTAATGTATTACCTGTTGATCCTAAACAATTAGTTGAATTGCGAGCAAAAGGTTGGTCTATTAGAAAAATATCTGAAGAGTTTGGAATAACTTCAGCAAGAGTGTATGAAATGTTGGAGAAAGCTCAAATTGAGATGCTTGAAGAATTGCGTGGTTAAAAGGTGTGATATAAATGACTATAGTATATAAAAACAGTGATTATAATAAACTAGTATGTGTGTATGTTACACAGTTACCTCCACACACAAATGATGTCTCACAATTTAATTTTATTTATAAATATTGTGAAATGAAAAATTATAAAGTTGTTAGATCTTATGTAGATGAAAATCAAGATCAATTATCTAAAAGAGAGAATTTTTATAAAATGATTGATGAAATGAAAACGATGGATAATGTAAACACTGTAATTATTCATAGTATAGAAAAAACTTTATTTGATTTAACAGAGATATGTGAGGTTAAAGATAACTTAAAAAGGTGCGACATCACTTTAGAAAGTGTTATTGATGGTGTTGAATCTGGAACTATAGAAGGTTGGTTTATATTTTCAATGCTTTCAACTGTTGCAGAATATAAACGAAATATAATAAAACAAATAAAAGAATTTGATAAAACAAATTAAAAAATAACTATAATTATTATAACTTTATAAATTATTATAGATAGTTGCGATCATGCATATATCTAGATTACAAAATAATGTGGGTGTTTCAATGCTTATTATAATGCATATTGTAATGTATATTACTCATGTTTCAATGCTTGTTATAATGCATAGATCATTGTGATGAGTGTAGGGTATGTAGGGTTAAGCCCGTATATCGTTTTAATGCTTGTTATAATGCATAGATCGTTGCGATCAGACACCGGGGAATATTTGGACGATAAATCTGGTTTCAATGCTTGTTATAATGCATAGATCATTGCGATGCACCTGCGATTGTGACTGTCAATAGATTTGTTGTTTCAATGCTTGTTATAATGCATAGATCATTGCGATGTTGACAATAAGCGAACGTATCGATACATCAACTGTTTCAATGCTTGTTATAATGCATAGATCATTGCGATTTTATTGAAAATGCCATCAATTTCACCAGAACCAGTTTCAATGCTTGTTATAATGCATGGATAATTGCAATTTCAAATTCAGGAATTCCCATATAATTTGTCTGGTTTCAATGCTTGTTATAATGCATGTTATAATGTATATTACTCATGTTTCAATGCTTGTTATAATGCATAGATAGTTGCGATCGCGTTTTCCTGTCTCACTCATCTTATCACCTCAGTTTCAATGCTTGTTATAATGCATAGATAATTGCGATCAGAGCGCCGCGAAAAAGCACTACAAATATTATGTTTCAATGCTTGTTATAATGCATGGATAGTTGCGATTATCACCATTAAATCCATATGCTCTGTGTATATCGTTTCAATGCTTGTTATAATGCATAGATTGTTGCGATATCAATCACCTCGCATCAAGATACTGATCACGCCGTTTCAATGCTTATTATAATGCATAGATCATTGCGATGATGATAACATATAAATACAAGTGGCACGTATATAGTTTCAATGCTTGTTATAATGCATGGATAGTTGCGATTCCACATACTTTTGAGGTAATCCCAGAATTTAATGTTTCAATGCTTGTTATAATGCATGGATAGTTGCGATTATATACATGCAATACCATATTACAAAAAAGGTGTTTCAATGCTTGTTATAATGCATGGATAGTTGCGATTGAGATGATATAAAAAACTATATATAGTAGATGTGTTTCAATTTTCAATGCTTATTATAATGCATAGATCGTTGCGATAGTATATCATTTTTCTTTCAATTCATTTAAAATACTGTATATAGTCCAGTTTCAAACATCAGTATTTTGCGAACCTAAACTTACCAATTTGACAGTTGTTTTTAACATAGTTTTTACCTATCACACATACTTATTATCTTCTATTGTATATATAA
>Ga0207997_1000003_pt1 | contig 112896 bp, 186 predicted proteins | sample AntAceMetag02UKN_FD_184777 | JGI IMG/M metagenome (GOLD analysis project Ga0207997, IMG submission 184777) | Saline lake microbial communities from Ace Lake, Antarctica - Antarctic Ace Lake Metagenome 02UKN (SPAdes) (version 2) | ecosystem: Environmental > Aquatic > Non-marine Saline and... | reverse complement strand
CATGTACTAGCTTTCGCCCATTAAGAGTACTGCGATAGTGAGCGCAGGTAAAGAAGGCCATGCTTTTACCTTCGTCTAGCGTGAAATACCCATATTCTCCGTCGCGCCAATATTCTCCTGTTTCGTCCCACTTCATACCGCAGTGTGGGCACACAAAATCAGGCGTTTCGCTCTCCTTTGTCTTAGTAAGATCGTTCATTCTATCACTCCTCTACCTTACCTTATGTCTTTGTTTAAAGGGCTTCAGTTAGGGATTAACGTCGTTTTTCACTTTATATGTTTCAAGTGTTATCGCCAAAGTTAAGAAATGCTCGTATTTCTTCAATCGTAGTCCATCCAGGATGTGATCGTTCATAATCCGGCATGATGCCCTCAAGATCAGCAAGCGCACATTTCAACAGTATTGCCATCTCATCGTTCTTTTTTCTCAATCCCGCGATTGTCTTCGTCCAGTCATTATCCATTGTAAGCCCCTTCTATAAAGTTTGCTACTAAATCACGGATTGCGTTCTCAAAGTCGTTTAAGGTAGTCTCACCTTCGTCATATTCGTCATATGCTTTTGTTACCAGTTCCGCAAAGTCTCTACTGTCCATTCTATCCTCCCCTTTCCTATTGTATACTCTATTGGGGTTACTCTTTTTAACTTCGCAATTAGGGTTCAACCACCGTTGTTTAGTGCCTATCAATTCGGAGTGTTCCGCATTTCGGACAGGCGCATACGGTAACATCGTGGTTTCCTCCATGGTATCCCGTATATTCTATTGTAGCCTTCGTATCAACTGTGATGAATTCTTCATCACCAGATAAAGCCTTGCGCTGTCCGTTACTCCAGTCCACTTCGTACTCATACCCGCATACGCACTTCATAATTCCTCCCCTGTTCTACAACCTCAGTATACGCATTCCGCGCTCGTTGTCAAGCCCTTTCAGGCGTTTTGAATAAAGGAGCGGGACCACCAGCTCATAACTAATGGCCCCTAGTTCAAGGAGGTGGAGATGGTTATTCATGTTCTTTTATCAGCGAAGATGCCCAATCGTAGGCGTTATCAATGTCAGCGTTTGCATTCTCCCGAAACTCAAATCCCATCAATTCACTTATCTTATGCAACATTACTATGTGTAGCGGATGGCCTTCAACCCAATCAAGTCCAAGTCCGTGATCTGAAGCGTAAGCACCAATAGCTAGGCGTACTACTTCATACCATTCTACGAGTACATGGTGTAAGTTAAGAGAATCCAGGGCGTTATATGCGTCTTTTGCTGCGTTTACTATCCTGGCGTCTTTTCTACATTCTTTGTACATGCTACACCTCAACTGTGATTTTGTTTACTGCCTTATAGCCATAGAAAGAAATCTTATTGCATCCAGTCCACTTGCTTCCCGGAGCAAGGCATGGATGGTAGATAACGGCTATAAATGCACCATTATTGGCCTTGACGAACATACCCTCACCGTCACCGCCGGGTGTATAAACTAACCCTGTAAATACAGATCCATTCGGAACTTCACTATACACAATTCCTCGTATACGATTTTTACTGTTAGCTATCTCAAATTCTATCGTCTTCATGTTAGCTCCTTTACATCTCGTTAAGACACCAAAACAGCGCAAATACCAGTATGCCAATTGTAAATAGACCCATTACATACCTCCTTGAAGAGCGGCTGGCCGGGTTCGAGCCGGATTGCCGAAACGCTTGCGTCTCGCCGCAGCCATCAATTTCCTACTCGTTCGCCTCCAAATAGGCTAGAATCGCCTCTACTACCAGATAGTTGATAGAGCGATCCTTCTTTTCGGCCATGTTCGCCAGTCGTTCGATTGGGGCGTGAGACTCTACCTTCTTCTTTGGGAAGTACAAAGAAAGTTTGTCCAGTACGCCTTCAGGTTTCGCTGCTGCCTTTGCTGCTGCCTTTGCTGTCATGTTGTATCTCCTTTTTGCTTTTCTAAGATCCGTACAAATATCATAATCTAAGTCGCGTAGAATGTCAAGAGGACAAATGTCACGTCTTTTTCTGGTACTCCCGGCAGGACTCGAACCTGCGGCAACCGGCATATAAGACCGATACTCTTCCAACTGAGCTACGGGAGCGCATATACTTCATTCTCCGGTATAATTACAACCCATAATGTTTTATCCACTTCCTGATAGAGTTATTACTAACTCCGTATTTTCTCCCAACACCGCAAAACTGTTGTCTTCCAGGTCGTTCTTTAAGGTTTCCTTAGTTGGCCACTCAACCTTTCGTCTACCAATTTCCTGACACTCTCTGGAGCAATATTTTTCTTGCTCCCCTTGAGTTATGGACCCGATCAATCATTCTAGAACGTCTCCATCCAATATCCCAACACGCCTTTCGCTACTTGTTTTGGGAAACTAAACTCTTCCTCAAGCCAACTAGCAGCGCCAAACATGTTGATCCGTCCTGATTCTCTTAGGTTATCTAAGTATTCAAGTGCCAGTTCTAGAGTTTTCTCAGGCTCCTCGGTTTCCATGTCGTATAGTGGGTATCCATCAAAGTCTTTGCGGAGTAAGCCTAGTATCTCCTCGTGCTTGTCTTCGCTTGTGATGTCCTTATCATCCATTTCATCCGCCTCCTTCAATCGTAGGTATCATTATAACCATCCATGCAGCAATTAGCAAGGCGATTGATCCACTAGTAGCCGCCTTGTTCTTCCTAAGCGATAGTGCGCCACTTGCAAGCAACATGACTACTGATAGGATTAGTTTCCACATTTTCAAGCATACCCATGATTCCATTTTTCCTCCTAAAACTATACAAAGGTCGCTACGTTTCTGCGCCAACACTGTTGCTAGTAAAGTTAGTATAACACGCTGTTTCAGGTATCGAACGTTACATAATGATGACCGAATCTAGCTGTCGTAGTTTAATACACTTCTAGTCAGTAACTTCAGATCGAAGGCTAGTGCTAACACGAACAACATAGGTACACACATCGCGGTCGTACTCATCAAGATTGCGGTTATCAGGCTCAAAGTACTCAGCCAACATTCTATGCTCTTCTTCTAGCGGACATACTAAAACCTCGTCATGTCCAGTGTAAGTTACCATTTGCATGTCATCGCTCCTATTATACGGGTATTTTGTTGGTGTAACATTTTCATAGTGTAATTCTTCCAGCAGCTCGCAGATTGATTCCGGCGTTGGATCTTGTCCATGTCGCCGTACAAGTTCGTGGAATAGTTCTCCAAACTCAGCGAACGCCTTCCACGCATCACTAAATATGCTCAGTTCTGGACACAAATCGCCGCCCAATAGTATCCAGTCTATAGAAAACTCGTAAAAACATCCATCGTCTTCTTCGTCCTGTAGCATGATAAGCACAGAATCTACGATTCTATTAGGGCGTTCGCCATTATTTCCTAGAGATGCTTCTCCATACCATGCTTCTTTCAGGTGAACAAATGTCTTTCGCCTTGTTTCACTCATAGTGTTACTCTCCTTTTCTTGCCTATACACCCGGAAGGATTTGAACCTTCGGCCAGCGGTTTAGAAGACCGCTGCTCTGTCCGCTGAGCTACGGGCGTTTGCCGTACTACGAATCTCGCCAAACAGGATCATCAATGTTTATATATTCCTCAAACGTCAATGTATCCTCGTTAGGAAATGTAACTGTGCCGCCACGAGCATCGACAATGAGGACACGGTTATCGCCATCACCCACATTTCCAGAGATACCAAAACCAGTTATGTCTCGTTCTTGTCCGCTAACCATTTCGCAAAAGATTATCCTTGCCAGATAAATTGGATCGCCCCATCTGCTTCTTCCGGCCATCAAAGCCCTTTGCAGTGTTTCTGGCAGCTCTGACCCATTCCAATGCGTGTAGAGATAAACAGAACCAGAACCGTCTACTCTTACGTTTGCTCGATCACCCATTTACGATCACTCCCTTTTGATATTTACACCCTACTGTATTTCCGCTCAAATGTTAATGGAAGAAACATGGAAATTAGACTGGACAAATGTCCTATTCACTGCGTTTTGTCTGTTGCGAACACAAACACCAAACAAGCGCAATTAATCCCAAAGTAATATACACTCCGTTGTCAGTTACTGCTGTACACGATACGAAAAAAGCGAACACTGCTATGCCTAATACTGTTAGCATTTATCTGCCTCTTTATGTATGATTTAGTTGAGTTTGCGTTCTAATCCCACAAGTTGAAGAAATTATCCTTGAATAGATCCATTCCTCGGCGGTATCGCACCATTGCGGCTTCATATTCCTCGCTACTAAGATTGTCATTTAACGCTTCTTGCGCCGCCTTGAATCCGTCTATCATCTCCATAAGTACTTCTTCCCATTTTTCAAGAGTCGTGTCAGAAGGGTATCCGTTCCCGTCTTCCTTTAGCTTTGTTAGTGTGTGAATAATAATCGGGCAAAGATAACTGTCAAGGCTCCACCATACCGTATCATCCCATCCACGAACAACTCGTTGCCATGCCCATCGTATCTCGCGGAATGTGCGATGGATCATCTTATGTGGATGCGTTAGCATATATCTTGTGCGGTATCCGTACATTGTCACTCCTTCTCGATTACTTCATCAACAAGATCCCACTCCAAGAACATGTGCGCAAATCGCTCGCCCATCGTATAGCGCGATGGTGTATTTACGCACCCATTCGGAACAGTAGGGTGGCATCCTTTACATGTGAATACGTCAACATCTGAGCACCAACTGCAATCATCACACCCGTATGCCGATGATGCGGGATTTGATCTCATCCCTTCAAATAGAAATGAATACTTGTAATGTGCAGGTTCTCCGCACTCTTCACATTCGATTCGCCGGTGAACATGCGTTGTTGTGCGAATATCTCCCTCGCCATCTAGTCTTGTTATATCGCTCATTCTGCCTCCTTCTCTGCTTCCGTTAGTTCTTTCTCCAACATAAACCACTGAGTATGAGCTGATTGAAACATTGGATGAGTAGTTGGCAACTTATTCACTATTGCAGCAGCGTGTTCTACTATCTCTTCCAATCGTTCTATCTTCATTGTCGCGCCTCCTTCAGATAGCCACAGTATACACAAAAACGTACCGATTGCAAGCCGCTAACTATATGGTTGACATCATTGGAGTTTTAGTGTATGATCTGACAGAATCGAGCGACTATAGCGAACAAAGGTTAACAGTAGCGTTGAGCAAACGAGTAACCTCGAAAGACCCAGCGGCCCTTATGGGCAGGTAGCTCTTAGGCTTGACTAGTCGCTCAACAACAAAGGGAGGATGTATGAAGACATTTCTAGTGTGGTTTATGTACGATCATTATTGCCAGGGATATGAAGATGCTCGCGCATATGCTTTAGTGTATGCAACATCATTCATTGCCGCCACAATCAAAATAAAAGACGAATACAGAAATGCTAGAGAATTCGAGAACATGACTATTCTTTAGTGGGTGACGATTATTAGGATATTCGGCGAAAAATGGGCTTTTTACGGCCCATCTTCGTCGATTGCCAGTATTGCGTTGGCTATAGCGGCGCATACACTTTCTATCTTTGAGCCACGCCCAACTCGGCCATAGGAGAACTTACAATTGTACATACCCTCGTCTCCATTGAACCAAAGTTTGAACTCGATGTGATCTTTCCTAACATCGGCCAAATAATCTCTAGTCTCTCCTACAATATGTTCTAGAAATATGGGTAGACTATGCATTTTTCTTCTCCTCGATCCTTTTAATCGCAGCTCCAAGCTTCTTGGATTTACGCTTAGACAAAATATTATCGCGGTTCGCCCAATAGTTCTTGTTTTGGTTCGCCCTTATCTCTTCTCGATTCTCTGCGTAATGATCTTTCTGTTGAGCGCGAATTTCCTTCCTGTGTTCTATGTAGTATTTTCGATAGTACTCACTTCTGCGTCTTTTCTTTTCTTCTGTGGATAATAGTTCCTTAGCCATGATTATTCCTCCCCTCCTTCAATATCTATTGCTCCAGATGTATTTATTCCGCCTATTTCATCAAAGAATTTTCGACGTGTTTCGTCATCCAACCCCTCAGTAAACTTAGCCCAGTCAAGTTTATGCTCAACCCTCGTCTCTCTGACCTCAACTTTTTTCGGAGCCTCCTTCAATATGCCTAATTTGGTTAGAATATCAGACTTTGTTTTTTCGGCGGCGTCCATATCATTCAAAAGTTTCATCATAATACCCCAAACTGCCGGTAATGCCTCTAATTCATCTAATGTCAGCGTATCATCATCGTCTTTATCCGGCGAAATCTTGTTAGCAAGGCCCAATAGCCCCTCGAAAAGTTGCTTTCTGAAGTCTTGCGAAAGATTAAACGATCCAATTGTAGTTACAACCAATCCAGATACGTCATTAATGCCGATAACATCTAGCCACCAGTCTGATTTTCGTTGCCAATCTTGGTCAATAGTGGCCGGAACAACACCATATTTGGCACTCAATTCTTCGGTAATCTTTCCGCGCTTAATACCACGTAGGCGCATTTCAAACTGCTCTTTACGCCTCTCTGATACAAGCTCCTTCTCGTTATATTCCTGTATTTCATTCATATTGTCCATCCTGTTCGGGCGTAAACCCAAATCCCTTATATTCGTCGGCGTAAACGTTCGGGTAAAAGTCTACAAATGATTTGTGGAATGATACGTGTACCCTGCCCAGTGGTCCGTTACGTTGCTTTGCAATGATAAGCTCGGCGGGAACAACAGTATCAATCTCTTCGGTTTCTGTATTATAGTAGTCATCCCTATATATGAATATCACCATATCCGTATCTTGTTCCAGGGCACCGGATTCTCTCAGATCAGCTAGCGTTGGTCTCTTATTCTTAACTGTTCGCTGTTCTGTGTTTCTATTCAACTGAGACAGCGCGATAATAGGTATCTCAAGCTCCCTGGCAAGCTTCTTCAGCGTTCTAGCTGTCTTAGCAACTTCGTTCTCGCGGTTACGAGTGAATCCTGGTATCTCGATTAACTGCAAGTAATCTATAAACAGCATATCAATCGCCTCGTTCTCTTTCATTCTTCGCGCTCTTGAAACAATATCCGATAGCGGATTTCCTGGAGTGTCATCTACATATATCGGCGCAGACCTAATCTTGCCAGCAACATCAGTTAGACGCCGCCAATCCTCCATGCCCATATACCCACCGCGCATCTTCTGGAGATTAACGCGAGCCTCACCGCACAGTAACCTTTGTAGCATTTGTTCCCGCGACATTTCAAGTGAAAAGAACCCAACTTTATAGCCATCGAGCGCCGCCCTTCTAGCTATTGATGTAGTCATCGCGCTTTTTCCAACGCCTGGGCGAGCTGCAATTATAATCAAATCAGAGTCTCTAAAACCAGACGTAATCTTATCTAATTCAGCGAACCCACTAGGAACGCCAACGACCCCACCGCCGCCTTGCGCGTGTATCTGCTCAAGAATACTAATTTGTTCAGCTACTTCGTCGCCTAACATAACGTAAGGCGGTTTATCTTCAGGCATATCAATGTCGCCTATTATTTGTGTCGCCTTAGAAAACACTTCAGCAATATCAACGTTTTCTTTATATCCGACCTCTTCAATCTTTGCCCCAGCTTCGATTATCTGCCTCATAGCAGACTTAGTTTTCACAATGTCAATATAATGCTCTATACTTGCGGTCGTAGAAGTACGATCCAATAACTCGTTAAGGTACATTCTACCGCCAGCTTTCTCCATGTCGTTCTTGTCTTCTAGGTGATTTGACAGTATTACAATATCCGGCGGATCACCAGCATCTAATAGCTCTTTAATAGAGGCGTATATAACACGATGTCGCGCTTCGTAGAAATGCTCAGGCTCTAACTTTTTCTCCTGGACAATACGACACACTGATTCCGGCTCAAGCATAACAGATCCCAATACAACCTGCTCTGCCTCTATGTTTTTAGGCAATTCTCGTATATCAGCCATTATCCCCCGTTAGTTTACCTTTCCATCTACTTTTTCCGGTTATCTGTGGCACTATGATGTCTTTGGGTATGATGTAGCGTGATTCCATTTGTTTTGCGGCTTCCATTGCGTATGACGCGCTGTCCGCATAGTGGCAGATGCCTTTGTCATATATGCCCTTCTTGCTGCCGTCTGGCGCTGTTCTGTACGTCCTTACTGGGGCGACTAGTTGGTCAATTGCTTCCTGCGGTAGATTAGACGGCAAGTTCATCCCTAAAAGGCGAGCGTAAAACTCATCAAATTGTTCAGTCTTATTTACTTTTATCGTCATTGTATTGTCGTCAATAATTCTATGCCCAGCCAACCCATCAGACCTCATGCACATCCAGGCATCTATCCCCTTTTCTCTTAGCGCCTCAACCATTGTCTTGGCGGCGTGACCTTCCGGCCCAGCATCAATAACGACGCATTTTGGGTTGTACCTATCGACATATTTATCTAGCTCTCCCCAATCATCTAACAACGCAACGGTCAACAGATTTTCGCCGGACTGCACCCATAAATGTAATCCGCTGCCAACATCTAGACCCATAACAGATTCAGCCGCCTTAAATACCATGTGCGGCTGGTCTTTCATAAGATCGCGTACAGCCTCTTCAGTTAGTTTTTTTGAATTCTCTGCGTACGGAAGACCAAGCACAGTATTGTGAAAAATCCGCATCTTATAAGGAATTCCTTGTGATAGGTTCCACTTAATAATTTGGTCAGAAAGGTCCACGGTAGGACTCATTATCTGGTTAAACTGGAAGCCCCTAACACGATGATCTGGAATCTTATGCTCGTAAAAACCAGTCCAAAAATCTTTCTTCTCAAGACGCTTATAACACTGAGCGCATTTATAGCAGTGGTTCACAACATCTACGTTCCCCTCCCAGCTCAGATTTTGTTTAGCGCCACAGTAAGGGCAGATAAACATCCAAGTGCCTTGACTCGACTCTCGATATGATTCATGTATGCCTTTGCCAGGATATGTCGGGTGGCTCAAATCAAGAATCCACTTCAGGAACGAACCCCCAAGTGCCTCAAGTATCATTGCCGCGTTAGCAGGTGGCATTTGGTCTATTTCATCACGTATAATATAGTCAGCGGGCGTTTCTTCAAGCCCCGCCTCAGACTGCATACCTTTCAGATGGATAGACGCATTTCGCCCTACTTTTAGCTCCAAATTATCAATTGCCGTAAAATTCGACCTTATCCTAGGGGAGCTTCTTATTATTTCGTTAATTCTTGCGCCTGCGAATTTTCTCAGATCCGTCTGCCCGGGTAAGCAATAGATCACATTTGCGGAAAAAACGTCGTTAGCGTAAAATGCCGAGTTAATTGCAAGTTCAGTAGCGCCAATTTGCCTTGGCTTCATTATCACAAGATGTCTTGGTCCGCCTATCGAGCGGCTATAGTAGATTTCTTTTAGAAAGGGATATATATACGGCGGTGTGTCTATTGAAAACGGGACATACTTCAGTTCAATCTTAGACTTGACCATCCTATTGCGCTTACTCCATTCTAAACTGTTCAGCTTAGCGATATCGCTTTCTGTTATTTTAAGTTCGTTCGTCATCGTCCTCCTCTTTTAGATACGCCCAATTTTGACCGCACGCAATAGCAGCAATGGTCGATCTCCCTACGTTAAAATCCGCAGCGATTGATTTATGCGTTTCTTTCCCAATACGCAGAATTATCTTACGCACATCTTCTTCTTTCAACTTGCTGTTTGGCGCCTTCTCCCCGCGATTAGACCTTAATCCCATGGCATACGAATGGCGTTGGTTTTCAGACGATGTTACATATTCAAGATTCTCTAAATGGTTATTCGCCTTACGCCCATCTTTATGATTAACTTCCTTGCCGTCAGGGCATACACCAATAAACGCCGCCGCGACTAGACGATGGATTCTGAAAAACCTGCGGCTCCCGTCTCTATTGAGATAGACACTCCTGTATCCATACTTATCTGTCTGATTCCTGAGAACCCTCCCCACAACTGCGCCTTTCCATTTCTTTACCCTCTTGACATTCCCCCAATCACTAATCTCATACCATCCTTCATAGCCAACTACGTCTTTCCAATTTTCCATCTCCTTCATTCCTAACACCTCATGGTTATTTTGTCAGGCGACCCGCATCGTTCCATGAGATGGATCAATATGACCCACGACTTAGGCCGCCTGCATCTATCATTATACACTATTTTATGCTATTTGTCAAGTATTAGTGTTTCTTCCAGCTTATCAACCCGTCGATGCAAGTATGAACGCTTTTGTGATTGTGTTTGGATGCGCATAGATTAATTTAGACAGATCGCCGTAAGACACAGACCCAAAATCGGAGTAAGCCAAGCCAAGTGGACGTACATCAACAACCTCACATAATGCCTGAATGTATCTTTCCGCTAAACTGTGTTCTAAAAATGGCTTTGCCCCAACATGTATAAGATGTGAATTATCCAAGTAGAACTCGTGATACTCCATCTGGTCTGCGTTGTTGTCGGCAAATACAAGATCAACCAACCCCCGCGCTGCTGCTATATCGTTAGGATAATCTGGGACCCAATCATATTCTTCGTAGTCGCCAGGATAGAATCTAGCCAATTTATCACAAAAGAAGTTGATTCTATTGCCAGGGTGGAGTAATTCATCAGCCTTGACACGTAACTCCTCATCTGTCATTGCGTTTATTTCTTTTTGTGTCATTTGTTTTCCTCCTCAATCAAGTAATTCTCAAACATCGCATACCTGAAAAACGGATTGTCCATATAGTTACCAAGCATTTCATCCGTCCAATTTTCAAATCCATAAACCTCATCAGGATTCCAATTATCAACGAATTCCAGCATTCTCCCACCTCCTATGCCTTGTTCAAATGAATGCGCCTCTATTTCCAAATAATTGCGCTCTATGAATAACTGAGACATGCCTTTAATCCTATCAATAGCATCTTCTCTTGTGATATATCTAGTGCTTTCAATGCCCATTATTTCTCTTTTCCAAGCTCAATCGACGCACTTGTTAACGCTATGCTAATGTCTAATAGTATCATTTTGCGAAACCTCAAGTCTTTTATGCGTTTCTGATCTCGCCTGATTTTAGGAGAGAACCATAGCGCAGGTTCTCTTAGTATCCCTACAATATTCTGGTCAATCTTGTCAATCCTATTAGCAAAGCACTCCGCGATCACCCTAAGTGTCTTTTCCATTGTTGCCTCCTTTTATTTTGCCGTCGTATTGTAAGACTTAAACAACATCGAACAAAGGAACGTCATCCCCAACGCCTGCCAGAAACTAACCTCTGAAACCCCTGAGACTACATTTACTAGCACTCCATTCCACAATAGCCACACGGGAACAGCGCTCAACAGGACAAGTCCGCCAAAAACAACCAATAGACCAATAACGGCTGTAGATTTCATATTATCTCCCTTATACCATCTTTAACTCAGCGAATCCTCTCGCAACCCTATTCTCAATAACGCTCACAATATCAGGAACTCTATAGGTGAATGTGGTGTGCTTTTCGATTTCTGCGTCACTCGGATAAGCAGAAAGTGCATCCGCCCACTTAACCAACTTTAGAATATCGCCAAAAGCACTGTTCGTCCCGTTACCAGCCTTGTTGCTATCGAGCATTTTCTTCCACGACATAGCATCTGAGGATAGGTACAACTTCGGGCTTTTACCCCCACCCTTCGGAGGCTTTCCCATCTTATATTCCCATTTGCCATTACTTGCGGCTTTATATACAGTATATACGTTGCAATTGAGCATTTTCGAGACACCTGATGCAGCAATCCACTTTTTCATCAGTCTAGTTCCGATAATTCGCTTGGTGCAAATACGAACGATTTTAGTTCTCCGCCTAAGAATACGTTAACCTCATAGCCATTGTCTTTAGGTCCGATTACTGTTACGTTTTCTCCCAGACATTCTCCGCGTTCACTATGCTGCCAACATTCTCCCATTAAAGATGTTGCCTTTACTACGTCTCCCGCTTCTAATTTCATAAATCCTCCCTTAATTATAGCTCTTGTAATCCCCTTCGCCTTCAAGTTCAAGGATTGCTAAGATGGCGTCGAACACCTTGTCTTCTTTTTCATCGGATAAGTAAATGTCAAATTCCATCAACGCTTCTTGAATGAATTCGCAAGCATTAGCACAGATATGAGTTACATCTTCCATCCGCATCTTCTTCATGTCGCCTCGTTTGTCAATAAAGCTATTAATATCTGCGTATTTCCACCACTCTCTAGCGCGTAGACTGTCTCCTATATGCGATCTAAGCGCCTCTCGGTTCTTAGAGTTTAGCCCCGCTTCGCGTTGCTTTGACCTACGGTAATCTGTAACGCTACCAGCGCTAGCACATGAACGAGAACAGAATCTGGCTTGTCTGCACCCAGACGAAGTTTCAAACTCTTCCCCGCAATATTCACACATTACGTTTATCATTGGAAGTTTTCTACCCTTGTTGCCATATATTACGGCACAAGAAAGCGAGCAAAAGAATCTATTATTCCCCTTTTTGTTCTGTCTCGTTATCTCCTTCTTGGGTTTATCAAACAACTGCCCGCATTCAGCGCATTTTATTGTAACTGTTTTCATCTTTATCACCATCTCTGGTGGAGGCGTCGGTGATTCGAACACCGAGTCACGATCTACATTCTACACAACGTCTACAAGCATATCCAGTTAGGCATGGATGCCTTGGGGTTGACCAGCTTCGGTCGTTCCACCACTTGGTCGATTAGTATTGGCTCAACCAGGAAAGCCTCTGTAGGTCCCTTGCTCTAAGCTGGGACAGGTACTGCGTTTGCCAGTGTGGCGTTGACCGAGAAGAGTCCACTGACGAAGCTTACGACTCGATCCTTCGCATTAGCGAAGAGTGTTTTAATGTTGAACTTTGTTTTTGTTGCCAGTTTAGTAGTTGGCGCTACGCTTGCAATCATGTCTTCCTGTAACCGCTCGATTCCAAAGTCGCCCCCATATATTTTTTGCCTCCTATATGTACTAATTATACACTACTCTTCGGCGTTTGTCAAGCCGGGGATTGTTGACCAATGAGTCACTTTTTTGTATATATCGCCTGTCCCGTCAACAGCCAACCACCGGCCATCATCATATTCAGCGAAATCACGTTCGCGTTCTCCGCATGTGTTTATGCGTACAATCTCAAGACACCACATTGCCTCTTTGTTTGTAGGCAAACATTCTTTTACTGGAATAAGGTCAAGATTAACCTTGATATGTTTTGGTGTTTCACCGCCGTTAATCTTAAACGCAATGAACGACTCAAGTTCGTCAACGTACATCGGGTAGTCAGATATCTGTCTGTTGTAGATGTACTCAGCTGTTTCTTGTGCTATTTTCATGTTATTACTCTCCTTCCTTTAGCTTCTTTAACTTTGTCTCTAACCTAACTATTTCTCTTTGGTGTTTCTTTTCTTCTTCCTCTTCTCGCTTTTCTATTTCCGCTTTTATTTCCGACTCGTTTTCACTGCACCACTTCTTATAATTTGCGAGCTTTGTGTTATAAGCTTTCGTTCGTTTGGAGAATTCTTCGTCCGATTCATCAGCCTTCCAGTAAAGGTATACAATATAATAATCATCCCAATACTCGCGTTTTTTGTCTATCGTTACACTCGCAAGATCAATACCTTGTTCGGCCAGAAAATCGACTATAGATTTAAGGCTTTCTCCCTCGAATATCTCCTTCTCATATTGTTTGTTCTTTATCCGCGCAGGCTTCTTTGGCTCTTTCTTTATCTTCATTTTTACCCCCTTACCAACGTCTTTATCGGCAGCGTCTTTGCAATTTCACGAAGTTCGCCAACTGTCAGATAATCATTCTTCAGCTTATCCCTCACCTCAATATACGGTTGTAAGTAGTATATATGTGCGTTTAAGTCACTAAGCAGTTTACCTATGGCGTGTATTTCTGAATGCCTAATTCCTGGCGCTGCCGTTGTCCTAAACTCGTGCGGAATGCCACTGTCTGTTATCAACTGAATACTATCAAATATGTCTGTAGTGTTAACATTTGTACCACAACGCATTGAATACATGTTAAGTTTGCCTTTTATGTCCATGGCGATGTAGTCTAGCAAGTAGATAACCTGTTCGATAAGTTTTGGGAAACTGCCGTTAGTATGAACGGCTACCCTGTATCCTTTGCTTTTCAACGCATGGATTGTCTCTATGATTCCTTCTTGAGCGAACGCCTCGCCACCTGATAAAACTATGCAGTCTATTTGTTTAGGGACTAACTTGAGTGCTTCATCCAATGAATACACTTTTCGTCCATCTGTGTCAAATGGCACCAACTCTTTATTGAAACACCATGGACACCGGAAATTGCACCCAGACGCAAAGAACACTGAGGATACTTCTCCAGGAAAATCGACGGTTGAGACAGGTTCTACCCTTACAATATTTATAACGCACCGTCCTCTTCATACTCATCCTCCAATAATCCTACAAGTGTATCAACCTGGCCGCAAATAACCATATATATAGTGCTATAAGAAGGATTGTCAGCCAGTCTAACTAAATTCTTAAGGTTATATTGGATAGATTCGGCAATACTAAGCGCGTCTTCGTTCATTATTCTCCTCCTTCAATCGCATCAACTATCTCGCTATATATGTGATCTAACCCCTCTGATTCAGCTCTGTGTGTTTCCATAGGAAAGCTACCGCCAGTTGTTTGCGGATATGATAGCCAGTCTCGGAGTTCTTCTAGTGTTTCGCGTGAAATTTCAACCATGTCGGAAAGCAACGTAAAGGCTCCTTCTTCAATTTCTCCGCATCCACAATAAGGACATGATGGCTCTCCTCGATTAAAGTCTGTATATTCTAGCTCGTCGTATGTTCCTTCAAATTCACAGTTAAGGCAATGGCATTTTGTTTTGAGGTCAAATTTCTCCATGATATCTCCCTTTGTCAGTAAATTTCGTACACATCCTCGTTCTCTCTTAGTTCTCTCAACGAAGCGAATGTTGTGCCGGGAACAATTGCGCCAAGCATGTCTTCGTCAACACTAAAGTATTCAGCGATTTGCTCCTGCGTGTCGCTATAACGCCTTATCTCTTGCACGTCTTCTGTTAGTAGTTTCATAGGCCATCTTCTTCATCGTATTCTGGAAAATATGCCAAGCCCTCATCTACTAGTTTTTGCGCTACTTCGTCTTCGCATGTAATAGCAATGTAATGAGTGTCGGCACATATATCTATGTGAGTTTTTGAGGTGAAGACACTAGAAATGCTGTCAATGTGTTTAACGACTCCCTCTAATCTTTCAGCAAGCAAATAAAGTGCCTTTGCGTTGTTGCCTTCTTCCTCTATGCAGGACTGTAAATCATCCCCCTGTTTGAAATACCCCAGATGCACTTCTACTGTTTTCATGGTTTCTCCCTTGTTGCTTTAGATTGTGCGGCTGGCCGGGAGCCGTGCCTTCCCGATCTTATGGGTTGCAGTGGTCATATCGACTTGCTTTCCGCCTGCCGTTCGCACGTCAGATCTTCCTAAGAAGCCGCAACCGCACAAAAATCATTATATACTATTCTTTGGTGTTTGTCAAGTCGTCTTCTGGAACATCCCCAGAAACTGTATAGTTGTCTCTTTGGAAGAACTCGGCGACCTTGGCATCATTAAACGCATCAAGCGGCCTTATGTAGCCAACAACACGGGAATATATCTCGCATCTTTCCTCACATTCTGGGCAAAACAAATGTTCTCCAGCAACGTACCCATGATTAGGGCATACGGAAAAGGTCGGAGTTATGGAAAAGTAAGGCAAATGATAGTTTGTCGCAATCTTTTTGATGAGAGCCTTCAACGAGCCAATATCAGGCGCTCGCTCGCCAAGGAAAGTATGGAACACAGTCCCTCCAGTGTACAATACCTGTAGCTCGTCTTGTAAATCTAGAGAATCAAATAAATTAAGCCCAGATGATGCAGGCAATTGGGAAGAATTCGTATAATACGGAGTATCCCCGCCAACAACGTCTATGTTATAAAACTTGATGTCGTCAAGATATTTAAGGTCTTTCAGCGCTAGTTTGAAGCTTGCGGATTCTGCGGGGGTTGCTTCCAAGTTGTAAATATTCCCAGTGTTGTTCTGAAACAATGAAATGACCTCTCTCATATGCGATAAAACCCTAATTGCAAATTCCTTCCCCTCTTCAGACATAATATCTGTATCGAGCAAATTGTACAAAGCATCATTCATCCCAATTGTGCCGATTGTCGAAAAATGATTATGCCAGTATCCTTTCCCACTAACACTAATATCTCTAAGATAAAACTCAGAGTACGGATAAAGCCCTTGTTCTGTTAGCTTTTCTAGAAGTTCTCTCTTAATTTCTAAAGAGTCTTTTGCCTTCCACATAAGCCCAGTAAGAATATCTAAAAACTCCTCTTCGTTATCTGCGATACACCCAATTCTAGGCAAATTAATTGTGACTACACCTAAACTTCCAGTCTTGGGATTTGCTCCAAATAACCCGCCGCCCCTTTTGTATAGATCTCCGTTGTTGATCCGCAGCCTACAGCATTGGTGTGTGACTATACCATTAGGAAGTTCATATAGATGTTCTTTTGTAGAAACTGTAAAATTATAAACAACATCCGATTTTGAGTTCTCAAAAGAAACAGACTTAACATCAACAGTATAATAGTCGTCATTAAAATCGTTGTAATCTCTTTCTTCCAGCTTATAGCTTGTAAAGCGTTCAAAATCCGACTTATCCTTCTTGAAGTATCTGGTATTGTTTTTATTCACAGAATAAGAAACTCCTCTACCAATAGAAGAACAAAGGACAACAAGATCTTCAACGAGCTTTTTATTAGTAGTGTGTGCTATATTTCTTACCTTTTTACTTCCATCAGTATCTTGGTATCCTTCAAACATTCCCTCCCTAAAAAGAAGGCTTGTGTTCCACGTTTTATAGTCTATCCTTTTTGTCTTTGCTGTTGTACCACGAATATATTGAGATACAAACCCAACGGCCTGTCTGCCATAAACGTGAACCTTGAATATGTGCACATCTTCCTGTTTATAATACGATACTTCACACCCGATTGCAGTAAAGAAATCATATATCCTTTTAACTATGTCTTCCCTTTCTATGTTTATGGCGAAGTTTATTTCAGAATCACTATGTGTTTGTTTCCATCCTTCTCCAAGAAAATAACCAACCATTAATCCGGCTTCGTAGCTACCAATTGCCTCATCTATATCATATGCTCTTTTTGCAAAAAGAAGCATATCGCCAGCAATTAGGTCTTGGCTCTCAACGTTTGTTATCTCTCCGTCGCGCACCACAGGGCATTTATGCTGCATCGAGAAATTCTGCTTCAACCCATTATCAAGCATGATAGACACATACTTATCGTATTTATCATACGGGACTTCAAACATGTCTGAGATGCTAACAAATTTTCCATTATTAAGTATGCTATAGCTTGGTTTTTCTTTGCTGCTTATCCACCTAGAAACAATGTTTCTAATTTCATCTATAGAAACCCTCCCATTCCCATTCTTATATATTACATTCTGTGAACCAAGAATAGCCATGCTTCTGACATCCTCGGGATTCATATCGCTGTTAATAAAATTAGAAAAATACGGGGTGCCGTACTTGGCCGTCATTTCCCAAATTGGATTGTATATAGGGTTTTCCCAGTCAAAATCTTCTGTTAGATTATATGTGGGAATTGGGAACGTGAATGGTCTTTCACCAGCATCGCCCTCAATCATAATTTCAGCGAATGCTCTGTTAAACATGTCAACTTCATGCTGTAGTTCACCATACGTAAAATCGCACGGCTTCCCTCCAACGATGGCTGGGAGTTTCTTTAGATGGTCTGGAACGACTAAATCTAAAGTGAAGTTTGTGAATGGCGCTTGCGCCCCAACGCGAGTCGGGACGTTCAAATTGAATATAAATTCTTGGACATTTTGTTTCAAATCTTCGTATGAAACATTGTCAGACCTAATAAAAGCAGCAAGAAATGTATCGACATTAGAGAACGCTTGTGCTCCTGCCGTTTCCCCCTGTAGCGTATACATGAAATTAACTATCTGCAACATCGCAACTCTTAGATGTTTTGCTGGGAGAGATTCGATCTTCCCTCGAACACCCTTAAATCCCTTAGTAAGAAGGTCCATTAAGTCCCATCCCACACAGTATGAGCCCAACGTTCCAAGGTCGTGAATATGAAAGTCCCCGCTCTCGTGCGCCTCCTTAATATCCTTGGGATATACCTCATTCAGCCAATATTTTGAAATTTCATTTTCAGTTATACTCACGTTCAAACCCTGTAGCGAGTACCCCATATTGCTATTCTCTCTGATTTCCCAGCCTTCCCGACTCAAGTACCTATCTATCCTATTTAATTTTGTCATATTTATTTGAATTTTCTCTCCGTTTTAATGCGGACTAATAGTATACCATATATTCAGTTGATTTTCAAGTTTTATTTGTTATGTGTGTTATTTATGGGACTGACTTATGTTTCTTAAGAAGCATCTAATCCAGCCATAACCTTACTAATCCTCTCAACAAGTTGTTCCTCTCCAATATCGCCAGAATATAACCATTCGATTTGATATGCTAATTTTGCTGCGTTATCAATCATTTGTTGTGCAACATTTAGCAGCGAGATAGTCTCTTCGCTGAAGCCATAGAAGTAGCCAAAGTCTCCCTCTTTTTCATTGTTGTCAATTTCACATCGCAACTGATCCGCAAAGTGTTGAATCTTAAAGCATTCGTAATCAAAATGTCCACCGCTCATTATTCACTCCTTGTCATTTAACAAATTCCCTAACCAGCAGCCTGGCTTATGTTTATCGCGCTTCATATCTCGTTTACATACAGGGCAACCACCCTCACATATTTCGTAATAGGCGCCACCAAGACCTTCACGCGCAGAGTATTTGTAAACGCCAGCCTTTTCAAGCTTTCGCAATTTCTTAATATCGACAAGAACCTTTTCGTTGACATCACCGATATGGTGTCCAGTCTCATCCTCAAGCCGCAAGCATTTCTTCATCATTCCTCCTTATGTTTCGCGTATGTATTCTCCTTTGTTATGTGTGCTATTTATGGGACTCCCATTCCGCATGATGCTCGCCAATGCTCATATCCCGCACGAGCTTAAATGAATCAAGCATCGCCACAAATATCCTAGCAGTGTTATAGGCATCGTCTCTTCCACAGTGTTGGACTCCCTCAAATTCCATTCCCAACTTATCCAGCGCCTTCTTTAGGCCAATCAAGTTTGTCATCCCTATCCACATTCCGAAGAAATACTTCAGGTTAATATGCGTTGGCGGAAATGGATAATCAGTTACATGAAGATCAGCCATCTTCCAGAACATATTCTTATCGTAATCGCCCCACGAGATCATAGTGTACTTTCTCGAATCGTACTTCTCAGTTAGCGTTCTAATGGCATCTACATACTTTACGCCTTTGTCTTTTAGTATTTTAGTAGTTATTCCAGTAAGGTCAGTGCAATAATCTGAAACCGTCGATCTTTCTGGATAAACATATATTGATTCACCCTCACCGATTTCATGCGTTCTAAGATCAACTGGAACTACTCCGATTTCTATGATTTCGCTTCTTTCACCCTTTGGCGGGAATCCAGCCCAACAGGTACTTTCTACATCACAGACCAAAATCTTATCTGCTTTTCGTCTCATTGGTACTCCTTTCGCTACGATCACAATCATACAGTATTTCAAGGCGTTTGTCAATGGCTTGCTTTTTGGCGTTGATTAGTGTATAATTGTGTTTGTATTGAAGGAGGCGCTATGATTGAAGACAAGTGCGCAACTAGATTGACGTTGGAGGTTGACTATCCAGAAGGTACATGCGCTTACAGTGTAGGGATTCCTAATTGGGACCCTGACATGGATCAAATGGTAGACGAGCTAATCAGGCCAGTTCTATTGGCTGCTGGGTGGCATCCTAATAATATTGACGCTATATTCGGAGAGAGGTAAGGGGGAACATGGCTAAGTTACAGTACTCATCGAAATGGAATGGAGAAAATGTACCGGACAAAAATGGGCTTAAGGACGACGAGCAAGAAGTTTGTATTTACTTTTCCGCTAGATCGGCCAAAGAAGGGACTGCTGAAGTTGGTTCTCATATACCGGTAATAACACGAGCACTTCTTGAGTCACCGTTTTTCAAAATCAATAAAAATGGGCTTGAGTTGTCAACTACTAAGCATCCTTACGTCATTAGTGTTTCTGGAAGAATACCGATTCAGTCTTTATTGATTAAATCACCGCGCAAGGCTGGCTCATTGGCAAGCGTTATCGCCAACAAGGGAAGATGAGCGTAATCCGAGGGCGTTTGAAGCGTTTTAGCAAAATAGGCGAAAGATGCGCGCGCAAACCCGTACAGGGACAGTGTTTTAGCATGTGCAAAACTGCTATTTTATTTGCACGTAAGAAATCGCCCTTAACTAGCTTGACATACTTGATATGCCCTATTACGGAGGTTTATATAGCGTGACGCATCCAAATAAGGTGAAGGGGAATGTTTTTGAGAGGGAGCTTGTAAATAAAGCAAAAGAAATTGGCATAGAGGCCGAAAGGTCATACGCCAGCGATGGCCGCGCTCTAGGAGAAGTAAAAGAAGTCGATGTGGTTATTGGCGGGGTGCGGATTCAAGCGAAACGCAGGAAGAAGTTACCCGAATATCTTAGAATAGACGACGGTGTTGATATCGTTGTATTTCGAGAAGACAGAGGCGAGGCATACGCGCTAGTTCCATTCGAGAAGATACTTAGGCTTATAAAAGAAGGCAAGTGGGAGGAGGATAACGATGGATAAATTACCAAGTTATGTAACAATTCAGGAACGAGAAGTAATGCTAGATACGGTGAACGCCAAGAACGATACTAAGCGAATCATCTACAGGATGACTACTGCTAGTAAAAATCCATACGAAGAAACTATGCGAGGTATTTGCGAATATCTAATTGAAAAGGAGTCCGATAATGTTAAGGCGATTGCGTTCTTCTTTTGGAAAGGATCGTCTCCTTGGGGCCAGATTGCAGCACTAGCAAGTCTCACATACGCCCCGGGGGGTTCATGGGAAGATGCATTTGATTCATCTGAACCTATGGAACTTGTGCTTGACTTCGATAACTATTGCGATCATTGCGGAGGACGTGTTTAATGACTGATCTAAGGATTGCGATTATCGGAGACAAAAGTTTCAACGACTATCCTGGCATGAAATCTGTCTTAGATACGTTCGTAGACATCCATGCTGAGGAAACAATCAGTATCATTTCAAGCGATAGCAAGGGAGCATCATCGTTGGCGAAAAAGTACGCGCTGGATAGCGACATTGAATTCAAGTGCTATCCAGCAGACAGAGAAAGCTTTGGTGCGATTGCTGGACTTATCCGTGATAAAGAAATGATCGGAGAGTCAGACAGAGTAATTGCGTTTTATAGCGGCAAGCCCGGCGAAACAAAGAACGCGCTGGAGGAAGCCGACAGAGCAGAGATTCCCAATTACGTAGTAGGTTCATAACTATCCACCTTGACTTCCTCTTCAATCAATCCATTCATAACAAAAACTCTACCAGCACGCTTACGCATCGGCGAATATACCTTATCAACTCGTAATAGTATTTGATTGTCGTCCAGCGGAATTCCACCTTCCTTAGCGAATACTGGGCGGCAATGCTTGAAGAAATCATCCTTGTTGCACGCAACGTATAGCTTTTCTTTACTCGAACCATTACCGTTGGGTTCTATCAGCCCATCTTCCACGAAATCCTTCTTAAGATCAGTGAATGACGCTGATCGTGCTTGCAACAATATCTCAGTGTATTTTGCGTTCTCTTCTACAGTAAGAGACGACTTGCCCTCTAGTGCGCTTAGTATTAGTTCTATTTTCGAGTAGTTTACGCCGTCGTTCCATTCTAGCCCTAACGATTCTAGTTGTGCGTATGCCCTTGCTTCTTTCTCAGACTGATTAGGATCTAATCCAAGTCCCGCGACTAGCTGTTGAGGCGACTTAGAATCACCAGAAAGGCTATAGTGCTCCCATACAAACGCCAGGATCTTAGCCCTATGCGCTTCGCTGGAAGCCATTGCTGATAGAGCGTCAATACTCTGTTCCAATAGTTCCTTGTCGTGCTTTATATAGAACCACAACGTATCTCTATCTCTGATTGCTCCATTCTGGAATACTGTCAATCCGTTTTCTTTGTCTTCGCGATCCCACTCGTTATCTTTGATCTGAATGATCTCATCTGTTTTCAAGCTATGACACTTAGAACACAACGTCATTCCATTCTTTCTATCGTCCTTTGTAGGGTCACCGCCAGATCCTCTAGGGCTAACATGGTCGGCCTGCAAGAATCCAACATACTCCTCATCTTCTCCATTGAACCCACAAATAACACAACGATACCCATCAAGCGCCAGCACGTCTTTCCTAAAGTCAGGATCTCTTTTTGCCATCTCTCCTCCCGTTTTTCTTCAGCCTGTAGTCCTCATCTCCATTAAGTAATATAATACAATCTCCACACATATCAGCAAGCCTAGAAACAACACGAGGGCTATACGCGCCGCCCATTTGTGCAAATCCTAAATTGCTTGATATGGCTATTGGAAGCTCTTTATTGTACCTATGCTCTATTATCTCTTCAGTAAGCTCCTTTACATACGGGCTTATTTTTCCATCATTGCCAGTTCCTTCAGACATAAGTTCGTCAATAATAAGAAGATCAGCAGCCTTGCATTCCTCAATATATCCAGAAGAAGACCCGTCTGAAAACCCATCCGTAACAGCCCTGAATAGTTCTTTGTGCGGCCAGAACACTACGCAGTTACCAGGATCAGTAACTAATACATAGTCGTTATCGTCAAGTAGTTCTAGATCAGCCTCTCTATTAAACTCGTTAGCCAGAGACACAAGCAGGTGCGTCTTGCCACGACCAACAGGCCCAGTAAGCACAACGCCGCCAGAAGTTCCATCTAACAGCGACTTACACGCATCCAGGGCCTTCCTATGCGCCGCTGACAGCACTTCAAAGCTATCGAATGAACACTCGGCGAACCTATCTCCAATTAAATCTCGATTGATTATCAACGCACCACTGCTCCATAGTCATCCTTTGATTCTTGTCCTCTATACAATCCGCCCTTCTGTCTCTTTCCGCCTGCCGCCCATGCCCTAGCAGAGTTAAGATACCCCTCAAACTTGGACGCCCTGAAAAGCGTTATTGGCCTGACAAATCCCATCATCTTATCATCACCAAGCCACTCCATGCATTTATGCTCTACGACTAACTTTAGGTCATATTCGACATATCCGTCGTCGCGCATTCTAGGGATAATAACATTCCTAGATGTCTTAGAGTGCCGATAGCTAAAACTCACGTTGTATTTCTTAGCAGTCTCGTTTATGTAATCAGTTATCCTATCGGCAGCCCTATTGCGTGCTTGCAATCCAGCATCATTAGATTCTCTAGAAGCTAATACCTCCTCTAAAAAGTCCGGTATTGGAAACTCGGCCTTTACTTCGTTATCTCGGCTACTGAACACACCAACTATATTCAAATATTCTTCTCCGCCATCAGAAAACACAACTATCAGTCCGTTGTTCTCTAGTTCGTCAATCCACTCTTCTATAATTGACGGCGATGTTTCTCCGTTTATGTGGCGGCTCTCAAACAAACGTCCGTTAATCTTTTCCGGCGTCGCAAAATAACTTCCGTTGCAGTCACATCGGGCCAAGATTCTTGTATAAAGCATCTCAGCCCCAATGCTACAATTGTTAAGCGAGCCAAACTGTGCCTTTCTGAGTGGACCCCATCGCTCGCAAATAGCCACTATCCCCTCCTTTAGAACGGTACTTCCTCGTTGCCTTTATACGGTACGTTGTCGCCATATACTGGCTTTGCTCGCTCTGAGTCCTCACGATTGTCAAGGAACAACACGGTATGAGCGACAATCTTGGTGAAATACTTCTTGCGGCCGTCTTCTCCGTCAACTGCGTCAATTTGTAATCGCCCCTCAACGTAAACTCTCTTTCCCTTTGTCTGGTACTTAGCGACGTTTTCTGCGAGCTTGTCCCAGCAAACAATGTCTACAAACGTTACGTCTTCCTGTAGATCGCCGTGCGCGTCTTTATATTTCCGGTTCAGAGCAAGCCCAAACGTTGTAACGGACTTTCCTGATCCAACAGTCTTTAGTTCGGGATTCCGCGTAAGTCTCCCAATAAACATAACTTTATTTAACATACTACCCCCTAAAATAACTTCTCTTGTCCCACAACGTCGCCGTCAGGGGAATGTTTTACCTCGCCGTCCTCAATCACGAAAGAAAGAGGATCACCATCACCAACGATTTCCATCCATATCTGAAAGTCCAACTCTTCCGCCATTTTTGATACTAATTCCATATTGTCTTCATCTAACAGCGAAGCTTGCGGCATGAGGATGACTTTTATTTCTGGCTTACCTGCTATTGATAACGCCATACACACACGCAATTTTTCGGCCTGACTCGCTTGGTTGAGCGGCACGCCTGCATAGTATAACGCATTATCCTGTATAGTCAAGCCCTCAATAGAAAACTTTGCGTCCCTAATAACGCTGATCTTGTATTCCTTAATTTCTTCCATCCTGGCTTCTATCTTTTCTATCGCAGCTACGTTGTCATTTAGCTCAACGACTAGTCCTACCACCTCTTTGTTCTTGCTTGCCTCGCTATTGTGTTTTTGGATACGTTGTATTTCTGCAAACAGATTGGCGTCGTCAACGTCTACAAGGCCAGCTACTGTTTCCGCCAATGCCTTACCTGACTCCGTTCGCTTGTCTATCTCTTCATTGATCGAACGAAGTTGATCTTCTAACTTTGCCGCATCTTCCTTCAACGACTTAACGCGATCACGTTCTGTTTCAAGCTCGAATCTTAGTTTAGCATTCGCAGTATTTACTTCTCGCGCATTACTATGTTTTGCCAGAAGTTCGCTATCGTCTATTTGATCTACTGGAGAGTCGGCACTATATCCTTTAGTTAGAGAATTCAAGGCTTTCGCGTCCCGATTTAGATCTCGGCGAGTTTCATAGATAGAATCGTATTCTTTGTCTAAGTCGGTGAAGTCAATACCTAAAATATTCTTAACTTCGTTCATTTGTTCAGAAGGCGACAAGCCCATTAATTTCAACGGATCGCAGGTGTATTTATTGAGAAGACTATCCAGGAACTCTTGCGGCCTCTTGATCTTTTCGTCAGACCCTTTATAGACAACTGTTAATTTGTGTGGATCGATTGTTCTTGTGATTACAAAATCTCCAAAATCAATCTGGCCAGCGCCCTGTTTTTCTCCTTCCCTAATAGGCTTATCCGGGAAAGAAGAAGGCCCTCTTAGCAGAATTTCTATGCCGTCTAGTATGCTCGATTTCCCTTGAGCGTTCCTGCCAGTGATTTTTACAATATTCCCCATTGGAGTTATATTCACGGCTTTGATTTTTAACACATTTTGTAGCAATAATTTTGTAATTACCACTATTCCTCCCCTTCTTCTTTTAGATAGGCCCATCTTTCCCCTGTTGCGATCAGGCCAATACAAGAGCGAGAAACATTGAAAAGAGCGCTAATAGATTTATGCGTCAACCCAGCACGCAAAAGCCGCCTAATTTCATGCACGTTCTCCTCAGTCAATTTACTCATATTGTTTTTCTCGCCACCGAGAGAATGTAGTCCAGTATCAAATGCGTGAATCATATTCTCAGATTGTGTTACATACTCTAGGTTGTCCAATCTATTGTTGGTTTTATCGCCATCCTTATGGTTGACCTCTTTGCCTTCTGGGCATTGGCCGACGAATGCGGCCATAACTAGTCGGTGGACAATCGCATCATGTTGATCGCCATTTCTACAAAGACTAATGCCGCAATAGCCACTGCTAATTATGCGTTGCTTCAGAATCTTACCAACGAATGTATGCTTTCTGTCCGCTACATTACGCGCTCTTCCAATATCGCTAACCTCGTACCATCCTTTATAGCCAACAACTGGTTCCCATCGTTCTCCAATAATTTCTTCATCGTACTTCTCTTTCATTCTCGACCTCCTACGGCAAGTTTATTTGTTGACGACCGGGCAACCCGTAGGATAGGCAATGCTGCCTGATGCCCTTGCCGCCAACGTTTATATTATACACTATTTCTAACGTTTTGTCAAGCGAGAAAAGTTCATTCCTCACCTAACTCCTTACAAACTTTATCTAGTTTGTCGCAGAACACATTAAGCTCATCTTCCAAACGAGCCAAAAACTCTTCGTCTCGTTCAACACGAACAACAAATAGCGGAAGACCGGGATAGTACGTCACAAAATCGCACCACTCGCGCTTTGTAACGAGAAGTTGTCCTTCAACTTGTTGGAAATAGATAGACGGAAGTTTCCCACTGCGAAGATACCCAACAGCGGTTTTTGCCAAAGGATTCTTTAGTTCGACTAGTCCATTCTCGCCCACAAATCCATCTGGGGATGCGCCGTATCTGCCTGAATCACTAAGGCAGAACCCAACCTCCTCAACCGTGACCTCATATGTCATGGCGTACACACCGCGAGATAGATCTTCTCTATCAATACCTGTCTGCATAGCAGCCGATGTATGTGTCTCTTCGCGCACACCGGTTATCCTCTCAGCAGCTAGTCTATTAAGATAGTCCTTCTGAGACTTAGACGGCTTACCGCTCCCGTCAACGATTTTCCCGTAATTGGACGCGCTGGGGATTCCCAAACGCGCCTTATACCACTCGTCTGTCCGCTGTTCGCAGTCAATTATACGCATTGTTAGCTACCAGACGCTTCTTTCTTTAGCCTTTCATGATATGCGGTAAATAGATTGTAGACTTCTACAGCTCCGGCGTCTCCGCATTCGTTCTTGATTTGATCCCTATTTCCTGTCCACCACTCAGCAAAAACATCTGCACTGGAATTGCTAGCGGCCTCACACTCAGAGAGCCACTCGTCTACCTTGGACTCATCAACAGTATAATTAGCGTAATTAGCACCGTCCCAGCGTCCAAGATAAATGTCAGCGCCGAAACCAAGCGCCTTGCACGCAACCGAGAAGCTATCCGTTAATGCCATTTTATATGCTTCATCGTTGTTATATAGTCCGTTCCTTTCCTTCACTGTAAATTTTGAACTTCCGTGTCCCGGGATTGCATCCGACCAACCATCGTCGCCTTTAACATACAGAAAAATGTCAACAAACGCGATTACCTCATCAAATGCGGCTTCCTCTAGCCACTTATTTTCAATAGTATACTTCCATCCAATTCCGCACATCCCAAACTGTTTAGTAAGTTCCATCAATCGCCATGTCGGATCAATATCAGTAAATCCCTTCAATCGACCTGCCGGAATCGGCTTCAACATTTCTGCCGGTGGCTGTTTTACGTTATTCCAAATTCGTAAGTTATCTGTCATTCTCCCTCCAATTAAGCGGCCATCAACCATATAGAGAACTTATCTCCCCATTCTTTCCATGCGTCGGTTTGCGGTTCAATCAATCTCAACTTCAGATCGTCAGTGATAACCCAGTTCATAGCGTGCGGATGTGGTATCTTTCCCCACACAATACCTGCTGCATGTGCAGACCGGCGAACTCCATTCCTATACGCATCTATACAAAAACTAGCCTTTAGTGTGAACGAAAAATCATCGCAGTCAAAACGCTCAGCAGCGTATATATTCGAGTCTGTGTTGTCTTGCTCAACTAGGTGTTCAACGTATTCCTTTGACGGACAGTAATATTCCGCGTCAGCTAAATGAATGTGCGAGCGTGATGCCAACCGCTTTCCCAATGCAGCAACAATGATATCGTTAGCCTGTTTAGCTGTGATGTAAACTCCGTTGTCATTAATTGGAGTCGGCGGTTCTGGCACAACTACAGTGTTTTTAAGAGTAAGCCACTTCCTCAGCCAAGCCCCTATTCTTCGTATTGTGTTCATTTTTCTCCCGATAACGCACACTGCCCATTTCCACCAACATGAACATAGAACAACTCGTCGATCGTAAACCAAGTCGCCGGGACTGTGTATCGCCACGAACCAACCAGTTTTCCACCAACATCATAGTAATTAACATCGTAAACTCCAGGCTCTTCTATTTCTGCAACAAATCTGTGTGTATTGATCTTGTCTGAGTACGACACGTCAAGTTTGTAATACCCTCCAGGGTATCTGGTTCCGAACGTGGGGTCGGCAGCAAACTCAACGTCAATTTTGTTGGCCTCTGCCTCAACAAACATCTCGGCGTCACCTTCTGGCATACCATAAGGAAGTTGTGATCCATATTCCATTTTGCAATCAAACTTGTAAGGTTCCCATCCAATGAACGGTGCCCATTCAAATCCATTATACGGGTTAATAGTTCCTGTCCAACCTGGCACAACCCTAAACTGATTCCTCGGCAAGTCTACTGTCCAAAATACTGTGTCGTTCTCACACTTAGATGGCATCCTGAATGTAGCGTTCTTTACAGTATATTTCTCGTCGTCGGATAGCCCAGTGCTTGCACCGTATTGGTCAACGTAAGACGCAAAACTAACAAGCAGCGCATTCCCAGGCTGTGGCGTATTATACCCAAACGGCTGGCCGTTAAGCAGCGGTGCGTTTATAGTGCCTTCTGGCGAAATCAAAACTACTTCGATTACTACCACACTAGGCGCCTCAAAACACCCATACATAAGTGATAGAGATAGAAGAAGAATTAGTGTTAGAATTCGTTTCATGTTTTCTCCCTTTTATAAGATGTGCGTGGCGGCGTTTATTCCGCCACGCTTTTGTAATGCTAGATACTTACGTCTGGGATCAGATCCCCGAACAGAAAGTTAACTCCGATAACAGGAAGAACGATAAGATTGCCAGCTCCTCTTGGTGAAAGATTTAGATCGCCATAAAGTTGTAGAGGCCCCCATGTTTTAGAAACACCAAGTGCAAATGAAAACTGATTATATTGCAGTCTGCCGGTATTGGTGTTTCTTATCTGTGCATAATTCATTGTTAACTTTGCCCCGGCCCTATAGCCAAAACCGTCTGGAAGTCGCGGGGTCCACATAACTGCGGAATTCCAAAGAAGAAATGGAGTCGACAAGTCATCCTTCTGAATTTCAAGATTCACGTCACCGAAGTCATACCCAAATGTAAGCATACTATTTTGACCGTTGATTGGGGTAATAGCAACACCAAGCAATGGACCGCCAGCAAAAACAGCCGTACTCAAAGCGACAAGCGTAATAAGTGCAATCAAAAACTTCTTCATTATAAACCTCCTAGATTTAATTTCCTACTTCTTCATTTTCTAATAGTTCCTCGGCAAATGCCGCCATCTTCCTAATAGCCTCAGTAATCGCAACCTGTGCGTCTGGACCAAGTTTCTTATACAAACTTCGCAGGTAAGGACGAACCTTGTCTGCAATATCAGCCGAATTGGCCTTTTCTAGAATCTTAACTAAGATTCGCCAAATAGCTGTGCGGAGAATCCAAACTAGAAAACCAGCCCCTCGCGCCTTCAGCCACTCGAAAAATGCCCCTCCTTTCTTTTCTTCCATCATGTACCTCCATTACTGATTAATATTATACCATAGTTTCGTCAAAAAGTCAACCTATTTGACAGTTATACTATGCCACGTAGACTTAACTTTTCCATTGCCATCCCATACTGTTAGGAATACCGTATAAATTCCGGCGTCTTGATATGTATGCCAAACTGTTTTTGCCTTCTCCCAACTTTCCTTTCCGGTTGTTTCTCCATCACCAAAATCCCATCTACACCAATAGATTTTCGTGCCAATCGCGTGTGATTCGCTGCCATTAAATATTACGATTGAATCAGTCTGAATTTTAGCCGGAATGTATGAAAACAAAACGACCGGATCAAAGTCAAGCTCGCCTGTGATAGTTATCTCTCTTTCAGCCCGTCCAGTATCCCCACTTTCGTTGGTGACAATCAACAACACGCTATATGTACCGTAATTCGCATACGTATGTCGCGGCTTCTTACGAGCGCTAATTGCTCCGTCACCAAAATACCAATCATACGAAATAGCTCCACCATAAACATCATAGGAATTGCTGCCGTCAAACGTCACCGCAAGGTCGTCAATTGTTACATCAAAGCTGGCCACTGGCACAGCGCCTCCTACCAACTCTCCGGGCAACATACACGACGCCAACCCAATACACATGGCCACTAAAACTCCCACTAGCAGCCCAATCTTAATCTTCTTCATATAAGCCTCCTCAATAATTTAACCAAGTATACCACAAATCTACCAGTTTGTCAAGTCTTTTGGTTTGATGTCCTCCCTTATTGATATGATTATACACTATTAGGAAGATGATTGCAAGGCGAGTTTTATTTGGTAAAGGCACCAGACAGATAGTTCACAAGTCCAGTTATTCCTCCGGCGGATACAAGAGCGGTTCCGACAAGTTTCCACACGAGTTTATTAACGTTGGTGACAAACTTTGTGTTATTTACAACCTTGCCAATGATATCCTTGTCTTTTGCTTCCTCGATGTACACTTCATGGCGAGTCAATTGTTCGTTCATTGTGTCTAGCTTATCTTCTATGCGTTGATTTCCGTCGGCGTTCCTCTTTAGCTCGGCTAATACATGATTGGCCCAATTCGCCCACCCATCTCCGTTATTCTCTGGCATCGTCACCCGGAAATGCAGGAGAACTTGGGATAGTGATCGCAATAAATTTAGCGCCATTGGTCGAAGACACAACATGCGGTATTCTCGGAGGAACAAAGATAAAATCGCCTGCTTTTAGCATAAAATTGCTCCCGTTGCCCATCAATCTCCCGATGTCTTCTGTGGCTAGTCCATCTATGGCAACATCAAGCGTTCCAGAATAGACTAAAAACCACTCCTTTTCTTCGTGATTGTGTCTCGGCAACACGGTGTCTGGCGAAAAGATACAATTGGCTACTGCAATTCCGTCAATGTTCATGAGGTTTTTAGCGGTTCCTTCTCCGCACTCAACGGCATAAGACACTGTAGAATTGCTTATTCCAGCAAACATTAAAGGATCTAATATCGGTAGGTTCTTCGTTAATTCCTCTAGAAGTTCTATATTAGACTGCAATTTGTTGCCTCCAATTAGTTATATTATACTACATAGATAATTTTCTGTCAAGGCGGCGTTTCCATATTTTACACTTTTCACAAGTTCGCTCTTTTAACGACGAAAAGTACGCCATTATTTTCAGCCATATCAGCGAATTGAAGCCATTTTCTTTTCCATGGTTCATAGTGCAAGTCTGCCATAAAGCGAAGGGCCTCCTCATGGTCAGGGTTTATCTCTATCGAGCGCAGGCAATGCTCTCTTGCTTCATTGCCCCTCCCCAACTGAAACAAACACTTAGAAGCAAGCAGGTATGCGTCTCCTTTCTCCGCTTTAAACTTTGAAATCTTGATATACTCGCTAAACAAATTAAATGACTTTTCCCAATCATTCCTGTAATAGTACTCCCTGGCTAAATAGAATTTCCACCTAGCACCATTCGTAATTTTAGCAACCTCTTTTTTTAGGATACGCATGTTCCTGTCAGGATCTGCTTTATGGTTCGGATTTTGTCCCCATGTAATTACCACATCGCCAGCGTAGAATCCTGTATCAGTAATCACCTCGTGGATTGCGCCGCTGTACTCTACATTATCCTTTCGATAAAGATGCGGTAGATAATGGGAATGTTCTGAAACTGTCTTTGATACAAGTTTGACTAGAAAGGAATCATGTGCGTCACCGTGCTCATGTATGATAGACCTCATCTTTTCTATCCCACCTTCTTCTAGTGTCTTAGCTCCTCCGAGGTGGAATACCCAATTATGCGAACACATAGATGCAGCGAAGTTTTTCATTTCTGAGAAACTTTCGGACCAATCAAAATGATAAATTTTATCGGTAAATTCTCGCGCAATTTCCTCTGTATTATCAGATGTGCGGCTATCAATCACTACTACAAGCTCGTCAGCGTCCTTTACTGATTCCCATGCTACTCTGCAACTTGCTTCCTCATTTCGACAAATAGAATAAACGCTAATCTTTGTAGTTTCAATTACCATAAGTATCTCCCTATTTATTATTTAGCTTACGTTTGATACACCGCCAATCCTTATATCAAACAATCCGTAGGGATAGCGGCCCAATGCACAACGGCTGTACTAGATCCATCCGAACTAGTTATCGTGAATCCAGTCCACGCGCCTGCCCCTCCCGTCCACGAGCTGATATAGAATGTCTCGTTGGCTTCTCCGGTTAATATGACGGTAGGTTTCGAGGTGTACGTCGTCTTAAACGTTATGGTTTTTGTGTTAGCTACTAACGTTGTCTCCGCCGCATCAGGCGCTGCGTCTATAAATACATTTTCCGCGTTAGCCACAGCAGAGAAATCGTTAAAATCGCAATGAGTCACCGTTACCTCATCAGTATCTGTCCCAGCTATGTATATTCCATAGCCAGTGTTTGAATTCCCATTATCTGAACATGCAGTTACAACTGTATTCTGACAGTTTGATAATTGTATTCCGTCGCCTGTGTTATTCTGCGCCCGGATGCCTGAGAGAACGCCTGCTCTCATTTTAACGTCCAGCCCATCGCCGCCATTAGCTGAGAATCTCCCGCCAGTTATGATGACATTCCCCGCTTGACTTATGTACACACCGTCGTCTGTGTTGTCGTAAGCGGCGACGGCGTCTATACGTATCTCAGTGTCTTGCCCATTATCTAGGTACGCAGCGCGGTAGAAATCTATTCCTCTAGTGCAGCTCCGGTACTCTCCTCCACGAATGGAGATTTGGTTCATCTCTAATATGCCAGGGCGCATATATATACCGTTCAAACAATTCTTAGCGGCGCAGTCGATGAAGGTGATTCTCCATGCAGTTCCTTCGAGATAGAAAGCAGACCCATCTAATTTATCAGTCCCATCATATCCGCGAATGTCTATGTTGTTGAAAATAATATCATGCGGATTGTCTGACACGTCCCCTTTGAGATAGAAAGCGTGCTGGCATTGGTCACCGGCTTGAGATGGTTGAATCACAAAATCCTTAAACATCACTTGCTCATATTCGGCAGATATTGAAACAGCGTCCAGCTCAAATAGATTGGTTGTCCCGTCTAATTGAGGATCTATTTTTGAGCTATCACCCATACCAATAATTGCAAAATTGCGGCGAGGACAATTCCCACTGCCAAGCACGATTGCTGACGTTACAGGGATCGTAACATTCGCTGGGATGATAACAGTACCGGCTGAGCTTGACGGAAGCGCCGCAATCGCAGCGTTCAGAGTCGCATACACATTTGGATCTGCTATAACAACATTGTCCAATAAACCAAGATTGTCAATCTGCATTTTGTGCATATCCAAGTTGCCAGTATCATCAATTGTTGGTACGCCATCCAACAACGTATCCCCGCTAGCGCCATCCCAACGAGCAATAGCGTGATCTGTGCTTGCTATAGGTCCCGTTACACCTACGCCAGTCGGCCCGGTTGGACCGGCTACAGTAGAATCTGCTCCGGTAGGTCCCGTTACACCTACACCAGTTGGGCCGGTTGGACCCGTAACAGTAGAGGCCGCTCCGGTTGGACCTGTTATGCTCGCGCCAGTCGGACCAGTTACACCTGTTCCAGTCGGCCCGGTTGGACCTGTCACTGTAGAATCTGCGCCAGTTGGGCCTGTCGCACCTACACCAGTTGGGCCGGTTGGACCCGTAACAGTAGAGGCCGCTCCGGTTGGACCTGTTGCGCCCACGCCGGTCGGACCAGTAGGCCCGGCTACAGTTGAGTCTGCGCCAGTAGGGCCAGTTGGACCTACGCCAGTCCGTTTCCACGCTGCATCATAATAAATCTCTGCATAACCGCTAGTTTCATCAAATACCATCGTACCGTCTTTTGCGTTTAATGAATTTTTCTCGGCGGTGGTTAGCGAAGGTAGCTTGAAGTAAGATCCACGACCATCTCGAATCGATACATACCGTGCATTGTCTATTACTAAGGGTTGCTCAAAAATCGAGGCCACAACTATCTTCCTCCTGTTTTATTCCTTTCCAAGTCTTCTCCTTGAACCATGCTCTATTATACCATATTTTGTATCAAATGTCAAGTGATTGCACTGAAACTATATTATTCAACCGGCGCAACCCAAGCGTCTCCAATGTTCACGTCAAGATCTAGATATGAAATCCATTCATCGCCAATGTTAACTAATATGTTAAGAGGTGCTACCCACGCATCGCCAATGTTAACCAATGGGAATGATGGTTCTTGTGCTACTGAGTAGACCACAACCAGCTTTGGTCTATACGTAGTCAGTTTTTCAGCCGCATAGAATATGAAACCTGCGTAATCATCAGATCCAAGTCCCGATGCACTATCGGCAACATCATATTCCCCCTCGCGCACGCATAGATTGGTGTCTCCTCCAGCAACAATGATGCCCGTATCAAGCACTATGTCGTTGTATTGGGATATTGTTGCGTCGTCATACGCTAATGATCCGTAACTGCCTGAGTATTCTGTATAATCGTAGTCAGTGTTTTCCAACGGGTCGTGCGGATAGCCTGTTGCCCCCTTTTGAATGACGAGTGACGAATCCCTGTCTGCCTTGTACTTCCCTTTAATATAAAGAGATAGAGTAGCAGAAATAACAGTAACTCCGGCTGGGATGCCGCTTGTATCGAAGAACAGATACCCGCGATATATGTTGTATGCGTTAGTACCAGCATTAACGTAAGCATAGATATCATCCCCGGTTACATCCTGGTCTACAGAAGTATAAGAACCCCCAGCACTTCCATCGCTATCGTGCGCCATATTCCAAGTTGTAGACCAATTGGTGTGATACGATCCCTTGCAATGAATGTAGCCATCGCTTGTGGATGAGTAAAGAGTCGCCGTTGTTTCAGTTCCCGTGTAGAATACGTCTAATGCTCCATAGGCAGTCCCATCTTCAGATGTAGTAGCATAAGCACGGATGAAATATGTTGATGCCGAAGTAAGGCCAGTTATTGGGTCATTAACAGACGTAAATGCACCTTCTGCTGGCGATGATTCAGCGCCTTCATCTGTGTAGTTATCTGCGGTTGTTGGATCAGCTGGCACCCCAGGATCGCCGCTAAGTTTGTAGACAAATCCGTATGCAGTTACATCGTGAGCTGCATCCTCAATAATTGTTCCATTGGCAGTCACGGTTGTAATAGCAACGTCTGTTGCTGCCTGCGTTGTTACCGTGAGGATAGTTGAGTCAGCCGTAGTTGTGAACTGGACTGCTGCGCCAACAGATGTACCATTCGGGCCGACATCCTCTGCCCACGACGTTGCATACGCCCTGTAGTAGTACGATGTCTCTGCATCGCATCCAGTTATCTCTGCTGTGAATGCTCCTGTTCCGCCAGCAACCGCCGCCGCAAAATTGTCCTTACTGTCCCAGTCAACAGGATCAGTACCATCATCATTCCAGATTACTCCGCGTGTTGTGACTGTTTCGCTACCAGCATCTGTGACGTTCCCATTACCTGTAGCGCCGCTCGCCAGAATTACTGTTGCTGCCCCTGTTGTCACAGTGCATTGAGTTGCATATGTCAGCTTTAGTTCTGGCCAATAACCATCTCCTTCTTCGTTCGAGTAGAGCGTAGTGAACATTTTCGTCGTAGGGATTGTGTACCCAATATCTAGCGATGACATGACAACAAACTTTGATGTTCCTGTATCGTTTACCCAGAGTGCTTTTCCGACCTCATTAAATGTGAATGTCTTATAGCCTGATTGCCCAGTGTAGATAGATTGTGAAGAAGCGCCACCGCCAATATAGAACGCTCGGTCAAAATCGCCCACAACAAGAGGATCGTGAGGGTATGTTTCATCTGTGTCTTTCATAAGAACAAGAGAAAACCCAGGTGTGATTATAGTGTATTCTCCTATTGCATATAGTTTAATCTCTGCGGCTATGATCGTTGCCCCATCGGGGATAGATGATGTGTCAAAGTATAGATACGTTCTGTAGAAACGGTATTTGTCTCCAGCAGCATTCGGATAGTCAAGACCAACTCCAAGACGATCAGTTACTGCATCAATCCCGTCGGCAGTCCCAGCATCTCTCGCTACACTAAAATTGGAGTCTGTCTTAGAGTACATATACCCATCACTGGTAGTGCTGTGGAATGTTACCTCGGTACTCACGCTGCTGGCACCTGTACAGCAAATGTACCTCTGGGGGTAGTATCGGCATCTGGGATGTTTCCAGTCGTGTAAAACAGCACGTTGACAATGCTTGGAGTCGTACTCTCTCCGTGGTCTCCAACAACTACTGTGCTCGTGAAGAGACCTGTCCCTGTTACGTGTAGCGCATCTCCCGTCGATGGATCAGTCGCCCTTCCTACGATTAAGTCGTTGTCTATAATCACTTCGTCGTTACCTATATGTGCTACAGTCGCTGGCGTCGATGGGAATACGCTCAACGTTGCAGCTGCTTTGGTTCCTGAGTCTCCATCCCAAGCTGATCCGAAAACACGAATGTCGTCTGAGTTGATTGAAGCGCGGATTCCAGCAGCATCGTATGCAAACATGTTGTGTGCATCGGTGCCAGCCCCAAAGATTGCAAGGCGCTCTCCTGAATTAGCCGTCTTCGTCGTTCCTTGCATAATGGCAGTAGATGTGGCTACATCCCATGTAAAAATAGTAACTCCAAGGGCCATATTGCCAACTTCATCTACACTGAATGGAGCGTCTACAAATGCCGTCGCCCCAGCCCAGAATCCAACGCCAGGCTTCATTTGAACCCTAGTTGCCCCAGCGCCCGCATAGAGGCCATTATCAATGTCTATTGTAAATCCACCAGCGACTAACGCGCCCGCATGAGTTACGCTAAATTCCGCGCTAGCGGGAGTATCATTCCCCGCCCAGAACGCATAGGTAGCGTCGCCTTCCGTAGTTGCCATGCCAATATCAGTTGACGTGAGTTTTCCTGCTGCTATAACCCATCCGCTTGTTCCGCCAATGTACCCTGTGTCCGCTGTAATTACACCTGTTAACGTCGCGCTAGTAGCAATTAGGTTTCCACTGGCATCAAGTTCTGTGTTCGCTCCTTTCCATCTTGTGTTGGTTCCGTCAAATTGAAAGAATCTAGCAGCGGCGTCCGCAACAGCAGTGCCGTTACCTACGTAAAATCTAGGATCGCCTGAATTATATTCTGATTGTATCCCGTCACCTTGCCAGCTGTCAGCCCCGATATGTAGGTAACTTGATGCGTAGAAATTGTTTCCACGGACTTCGTTTACGGCAACTATATTCTCTGCAAACACAAGCTCGGCTACAATTAAATCATTGTTAGAGCCGCTTGGCGTATATCCAGAATCGTCAGATTTTGCCTTATCTGGAGTTGTGCTCTCTTCGCCGTCAGTAGAAACAACAGTAGCTTTGTAGCGGTAATCATGAGTTGTGTCAAGCCCTTTGTGTATATAGCCAATACGGTTGGTTGGGGATATTTCAACCCATGCGCCAAATCCGCCGCCATCATCTTCAGCATACCATAGACGAAAGTGATCGAAGTTTACCCAAGTGTCAACTGGATTTAGAAATGCAATTCCAAGGATTCCATCACCAACTACCACGCCTTCCGTCCCTACAGTATCGTCGAAGATCAGACCACTGGCATCTGTGGGGATGTCAGTTGTAGGAGTAATAGGACCGCCAGTAGAATTGACTTCACTGCTTGCGGTAGACTCGTTTCCAGAATTATCTAGAGCTGTGATGATATAGTAGCGAGCGGTTGCAACGGCTACAGTATCAGAGAATGCAGAGGAAGTTCCAGCGCGTGCAGCGACTGTATAGGATGAATCGCTTGTTGTGACAGGAGATGTTGCTGAATAATACAGTTTTGTCCAGCGCATATCATAACACACTGAACCATCTGAGTTTGTAGATGGGTTTTGCCAAGTCACCTTAATACCTTGTGGGATCTGGGTTGCTGAAGGACCTGTCGGAGCGGAGGGGCTTAATTCATCACCAACTACCGTGATGGTTGCAACGTCAGAAGCTATTGAGACGCCAGTTCTAGCGAGGTTTGTTTGTTCGCTGTTCAGTTCCATTATTAATTCACGATTAGGAATTAGAATCACCATCCATTAGCATGAATTCGTTGAATTGTTCGCTGGTGTTATTCCCGAGGCCGTAGATGCGGTGAAAGTTTTTGTGACAACCGGCGCATAATGTAATTCCGTTCTCTAGCACAAGCCTCAACCCCTTGTTCAGGTTATGAGATTCTATATGATGCGCCCGCAAATCGCCTCCAGATTCCATGCATTTTTGACACGTATAATTATCTCTTACCACAATGGCTTTCCGCCATTTTTTATATCCAGGATAACTACGTTCCCTTTTACGTTCTTCATCTGTTTTATCATAACTCCAGTTTGGGTGCTCCTCGCCGCGCTTAAACCTGAATTTTGCTATTATTTCCTCATTTAAACACCCACAACTTTGCGTATGCCCAGAAACAAGATTGCCTGATAACACGCTTACTGCGCTACCGCAATCGCAACGACATTCCCATGATGTACCTCCCCACCCTCTTCTTCCTTCTTCTAGGCTAATTGCGACGAGCCTGCCAAATCTTTGCCCACTCAAATCTACAACTTCTTGATTCGCAGACCTTTCAATATTATATTTGTCAATACGTGCAAAAATAGTGTGGTGACCGACACCGCATCCTCTCGCAATATCCCTGCCGGATCTTTTCTTAACTACATATTCTTCTATTAGCCACTCCATATTATTGTATGTATTTTCAGCTTTAGTTGAACAAAGTGATGCTCCAGCTTCTTGCAGCCTCCTAAATATCGGCGGCGAAGTAATGCCAAGACTAGTTGCTATTGATAACTGGGACTCGCCAGATTTGTATCTGCGCACTATGTCAGCATCGTCTAGATCTAGTCGCTTTGGCATGATTAGATAGTCTGGCTTACAGCCCCCAAACTGCACAGCGTAATTGATTGTGTAGTATCTAGATTATGAACCCTTGCTTTAATGAACATCGGAGTTGGCGTCGTGGAAAAATACGTCGCGGTAAGAGCGTGCGCAGCCACAGAGCCGCTCTGTGTTGCCACACATCCACTATCAGACCCCGTGAGCGTTTCAGTGTCTGTAAACGTGCCTGTCAGGGAACTTAAATAAACATTTCCGGCGGCAGTATCCAAAGCCCATGTTCCAGAATCTAAAGACCAATTCTCGACCGTCCCAGTACCACCTGACTGCCCAGTCACAGTCTCCCCGAACATCCACGACAGATCGCCAGCGGTATATCCGATTTGCCTAACGTTATCTACTTCCCAAGAATCCCAAGCCACGCTGTCCCAGGTTGCATTATCTGTGCTGGTGAAAAGGTATACCATAAGCCCCTCAGTTGCAGAAGCGTTAAAAGTAGCATGAACTGTGTATATTAATTGTGTTCCTCTTGAGCAGTCAGTTGCGGTGGCCGATGCCAAAATAGATGTCTCTCCGGCAGCAATCGTTGTTGATGCCAGCACGGTCGTTAAACTTTTGTCCATTAGTCAATCCTCCTGATACTTACATTATACACTATTTTTACCTCTAAGACAAGCCACTTGCGCTCCAATCGACTGCCTGTACCCAAATTTTAACTGTTGCTCCTACCGGCAAGTCTTTTATGACCAGTCTTGGTTTAGTTTCTACACGACTTTCAGTTTCCGCCTCGCCTACAATTTGCCAAAAAAACCTATAATGAGAAATGTCCCACTCAGAATTCGGCGTTGCCGTCGCCACAACAACCGAAGTCTCTTTCCCAGTAGCCGAATCAACTCCTCTAAACGAAAGCAACTCAGGCGTCGCAGGTTTCGCTGGCGGCATTCCATCCCCTTGTAAGAATGCCAATTGCAAATCCCGCATAACTTCTGGCGAGTGGGCATCTTGAGCGAGCCAAAGCCCGAACTCCCCAATTACCCTATCGGTAGTTCCACGAACAGTTGTAGTTCCTATTTTGTTATCGGTATTCCAGTCCCAGTTAACTGAGGTTACGCCCATGGTCACAGTGTAGTCATCTCCTATAAACGAGAGAAGGTCGTGTATCTCAATTCCAGGGATGATTCGTGGTATCCTAACCTCGATATCTGGAACAGGCTCTTTCAAGTCGTATAACACGTAATCGGCAAGGTCTTTCGCCTCTGGTCCTGTGTCTATCAAACTATAATTCGTTCCGGTACCTTGAACCGCTAGCCACATTGTTTTATGTTTTCTGTTTCCACTCCCATCAGGAATCCCGTACTTGTCTCTTGCTGCTTCGCTCTCGGCCTGCGCGTATTCAATTGTTCCGCTGTCTCTGTGCCTGTAAATTACTACAACCTTTGTCCTTACATCCGCCTCGCTTATATCTATTCTTCTGTGTTGGAATGTTCCTGCAAAAGCTGCGTCTGGAACTGTCTTAGTTCTGTCTGGGTCGTATACGCATGGTTTGAAAGCAGACGTTACGTCCTCGTTCCATTTGATTCTGTATATATATCCTGTAGGGCCAATTAATGCTTTCTGCGCAGCCCAAACATTTGTTTCTCCTGTGCGAACCTCTTCAACGTGAAATGCAGGGGCATCAACCTCTTCTACTGTTTCGTTAAACCCATGGTCGGTGAATATCTGCGTCATTATGCTCACAGCGTCCGCCGATTTGTATATGAGGCTGTCATAAAAGTGGAACTCTTTGTACGGGAAGCTCAAATCGCAGGGCCTAAGCGTTATTGTATCATCTCTGTCTGTTGAAGTTGTAACGTTGACTGTTTCCGGGCCTGCGTATCCACGAAATACTTCATAGTAATTTACGCCGTCGTTTTTGCTAACCTCAAGCTTCACTTCGTGGTATCGACCGAATATCGGCTCAGAATTTTTGTAGTACAATGAAGACACGTCTAGTGGATCTAGATTGTAATTAGATGCACCAGACACGTATTTGTCCGAGTTATTTCTAAACTCAAGACTCACTGACGCTGAATCTGCCTCTAAACTATCGTCAAGGCTAACTGAATATAGCCGATCAGTAAGGTCTATCCACGTTCCGTCGCCATCTTTGACTTTAATGCGAGGCAAACATTCTGTTGTTGAGTCTCCGTTCACCATACTACGCACTGTTCCACGCCCTCCCCCCTATTGACGATCCTGTTTTCCTTCGTTGTTCTCGTTGATTTACTTTTCTCATTCCTCTATATAAAACATTGCCGTCTAGAACTATTGTGTTATCTATAGCCTTCCCGCCGCCACTATAATTGCCAAGCGGAGCTGTTCCTGCCGGTGCAACAACTTCTCCCTTATGGACTAATGCAATTCCGCTACTCAGTATTTCACCGCCAACATCCAGGCTTGGATAATCAATATAGTCAATATTGGTTGAAAATGGTATAAGATTATTCCACGCCCATATAACTGCATTTAAAACAGCCACTACCGCAATCAAAACTCCTAAAACAACGCCAGCTAATATACTTATTCCTGCCGTAAGTAGAAGGATAGCAGCATAAAATATAGGCCCAACAAGCGGCTTTAGCACATCCCACAATAAAACAAATGAATCTTTAAGATTGCTGAGTGCATTAGCCATTGGGTTGCCACCAGTTGTCCATTCTTTCACGGTTTCGAGAAAACCATCTAATTCGCTAAGAAGGTCGCCGAGTTTCTCTGCTAACACTGTGGTTAAGAATTCTGATATCTCATCCCAGTTTTCGTCAACCCATTCACCAAATTCCTCAAACATTTCAAGAACAGAATCAACAAAAGGTTGTATTGCATCCCAAACTGGACCAGAAAACCAATCCCAAACATCACCTGACAGCCATTCAAATATTGGATCTAAATAACCATATATGGTTTCCAACCATCCAGCTATCCTTGGGAAGAAGTCATCTTGAAGCCACGGGTCCATATTAGTAATCCACCAACTACCAAATGCACCAAATAAACCCTCAAGATCAGGAATAAACGTGTCCCTTATCCACCCAGCTAATGGAATTAATGCTCCTTCTAAAATTGTCTGCATAACTGGTGCCAATCCAAGCCCTATTGCTAGCCCCAAATCAGGGAGCAATGTACCTATATCGCCAAGAACATCAAATAAATCTGCAATAGAGTCCAAATTAGGCAATGTTAGTCCAACAAAGAAGTTTATTATTCCTTCAACTGCCCCGGCTAATAGATTAAATGCGCCGGTCACAGTTCTAACAATGTCATCTAACGCCGTAAGTTCGATATCACTAAGATTTTCATTCAGCCAGTCAAAGAACGGCGATATACCACTAAGCATATCTTCCCAATCAATGTCTACATCTCCGAAAAAGTTAGTCCAATCAAAACCATCTCCAAATAAGTTAGTCCAATCGAACCCCTCAGTCCCTATTAACACGTTTATAAGAGTTGATATGCCGTCGATTAAAGAAGTTATCGCGGGGCTTAATCCTTCTGCAAGTTGTTCTGCAAGCCTTGGAAATTCATCTCCAAGCAGTCCAAGTGCGATTGCAAATCCTTCTATGCTCGGCATCGTATTTGTCAGTACATCAACAAACAATATCGCGACACCTTCGATTGCCCCAGCAAAGAAATCGAACAATCCTGATATAGTGTTCGGCAGAGTATCTTCAAGCACAGGCAACAAGTCTGTTCTTATCCTTTCCGCAATTCCAAGCATGTTTGTTCCAAACTCATGTACAGACTCAAGAAGCGCATCCATTACTCCAGGCATTAATACTTGCCACATTTCTATTAAAGCGTCGCCAAATCTTTTCAGTGGCTCTATCGCGTCATCAATCGCACTACCCCACTGGTCTATGAATTCTTGTACCCATTCAGGTAGGTCCGAGTCTGGCTTGTCTGGTATGTCTGGTGTGTCTGTAGTTGTAGTCGGCATACCAGGTTGCCCAGGGGTAGCTGCTTCCCACTCTGCCCTAGTTACTTTGTATCCAGAAGGCACATTAAGGCTTGCCATTCTCGCCTCAGTTTCTTTTTCTATTACCTCAGCTACTTCTGTAGTTACTCCGAAGAGCGCCTCGAAAACAGCAACGATAGGCCATAGGAATCCTAGAAGCATGTTGAATATTGTACTTTGCGCAGAGGCTAGAGCGCTTTGCAATCTCCCGTATACCTCAGTTTGTGTGAATAGGCTTGCAAATCCATTTATAAGTTTCTGTGTTCCATCTGAAAGATCGCCGAACAACGATATTGTAGTAGTAATGGCGTTCTTTAGGCCGTCGAATATATCGGAGCCAATGGACACTATTTCAGAAAATGTTTGCATCGCTTTTTCTTTAGCTTTTTTCATCGCGTTGGCAGAGTCAGTTATAACACTTGCAATTAAAGTTCCGGCTGCTGCTATCCACCCAACAGGTCCGCTAATAAGCCCAAGAGCATAAGAAGCAGCCGTTGTTCCTAGTCCAATTACAGACGATGCTGTGCCCTTATAGTTTGAATCCTCTGGCATTATTGCTGATGCCAATGCGTTCGCAACAGACTCCATTCCTTCAATAATGGCACCCCAGAGATCTGCTCTTCTTATAGCATCTGCGGTTGCCTTGGCCCTGGCAAGTTCAGCAGCATCGTATTTTTCTTTAAGCGCCTTTAGGGTTTCGTAATGCTCAAGAATTTCTCTCTGTTGTTCCTCTGTGAATTTGTCAAGACTCCCCATGTCTATCCACGCCCCAATTCCTTCTATAATTGTTCCAAGCGATGTTGCAATTCCTACAGCTTCCTGTATTGCACTTACAAATCCAGATAGATCTGCGCCTGCATTTAGAGACTCAACTCCTTCTATTCCGGTTTCTACAAAACTTTCAATGCCTTGATTGATCTTTTCTATTCCACCCGTAAATGAGAAAACTGAATCGCTAAAAGCCCCAACCGTTTGGTCAATACCAGAAAAGGCTGAAGCAGATTGATCAATGTTGGATGTACCTGTTGGCGAGATATCAGAAGGAATATATCTAGTAGATAATGACTCCTTAACTGCATCTACCATTAATGTGTCTAGATTATTAAGACCTTTCAAAAGATTTGAAAGTTTAATTTCGTTCAGACTGTCTACTAAGGATTTAGTTTCTTTGTTTGTTATCCCTATTGCATCCCCAAGTTTTCCTATGGTTAAAACAAGCATATTTGCCTGGGCTTCTGTAATCTCGTCTGCTTGTGCTAGAATCTCCACTCTCTCAGTCCAATCGTCCAGCAAGTCGCTCATTTTTTTCCACTCAGCCGCCTTGTCCGCAAGGTCCGCCTCGTCCATCGCTTTCCACAAAACGTAAAACTCACTACCTAATTTAGACACAAGAGGATCAAGCCCAGTCGCCGCCAGAGACAGGCTAAACATGCCTTCGCTTATTCCGGCCATTTCAATCTGCGGAACATTTGGCATTGTTGCGGAAGATTCAAGGAATGATAAATATTCTTCTATAGTCTTACCAGCCGCGTCTAGAATTGTTTTTATCATGCCAGGGGCCGTCCCGACGAATCCTTCACTTATAAATGCAAGTATTTGATCTGCGTCAAGAACATCTAGCAACGGTTTCACGGCCAGCTCAAGAGCCTTTCTTGCCTGTGCTGGATTATTTTCCCCCTTGTAAGCATTTATGGCCTCATATATTGCTCTTTGCACAGATATTGTATCTATCTCTTCTGAAGCTAGTCCGCCATAAATAGCGGCCCTTACTTCCGCTCCTTGTTCTGCATAAAAGTCAAGAATGTCGCCAATATTTGCTTCGTCCATTGTGTCTGTTCGCAAATTCCTTGCTGCTGTCCAAAATGCCGAAGCATCCTCACCCATAAGCATTAGTTCAGACGAAGTTGGAGTGGCCGCACCACCAGTAAGTTCTAATACTTTGCTACTTCTCCAAGCAGATTCAAATGAAGATAGAACTTCATCCATCCCAGCAGAAGCAATAAACGACATGTCGCCAAAAAACTTCTTGAACTCAGAGGCTGTCTTTGTAAGAACGTGCGTTTCAGGCGTAAGAAAATCCCACTCAACATCATAAAATCTTTCAAGTTCTTTCACTATAGCATCAAGTGCACCATCTGGAACGTTATCGAAACTGCGTAAAAAATCTTCTACTGTTTCTATGGTTCCTTTTATTCCTTCAGGAAAATCAAACTCAGCTATGAATTTACTTTTCAGCTCTTCTATTCTTGGAGCGTCTAGTTCTGCTTGAGTTGTTCTTATTTCATGGACTATTCTTATTATTATGCCAACACCGGCCGTCACGCCACCAGCAAGCGCTCCCCACGGCCCGCCAATCATAGCCCCCATTACTGCTCCACCAGCAACCCCACCAAGCACATTATTCAGCGAATCACTTAGGGCCTTCCTTGCTGTCGCGCCCCCTTGCACCTGTCCCATCTTTATAACGGGCTCGACCTCAATATTCATTATTTGTTTAACTGCAAAAGCCCCGGCCAGGCCCGCCCCCAACAACTTCAAGGCACCAAACTTTGAAATAATTTTACCTATTGATTTTTTTAACGATGCTAAAAATCCAACCGTCCCAGCGGCACCGGTAGCCCCTCCAGCAAAAGCCATAGAAACGTTCGGAATAAGTCCGCCAGTTGTATATGTAGACAAGGCTAATGCTTGTTGGGCCTTCGTTAAAGCAACAGTAGCCGCCGTAGCAATCCCCATCGCGGCTGCCGCCTTCGACACCGTTGCCGCTAATGCAGCCCACGCCTTTACGGACAACCACACAGCAACAGCCATAGCCCCGGCAGTTGAAACGACCCCCAATAAAAGATCCCCTCCGAGCATCTTAAATAACGCCAAAACGGGCCGCAACGCGGTTGTAATTCCCTCTATAACCACCATTACGCCCTTCAGTGCTGGCATTAATAGCTCGCCCAGGCTAATAGCAAAATCATTAAGCATTGTAGTAAACTTTTGTATCTGATATGACCATGATTGAGTCTGTTTTTCAAACGCAGCAGTTGCGGCGCCACTAGAATGCGCCATTCTGTCAAGATCTTTTGCGTACTCGCCAGCAGCAGTCGTGGCCAAAGGAAGAACAGCAGTGATGGCACGAACGTTGGTGAACATTTGCTCCATCTCAATGCCGTTTTCTTCAGCGTATTTAGTGATCAGCTTCAGCGCGCCAGCAAACCCTTCTTGCTTGATTAGCACAGCACCTGACTCATATCCAAGAGATTTCAGCGCCATTTTGAGATTTTTAACAGGTTTGATGAATTGCATGAGAGTTTGGCGCAGACTCGTGATTGCCCAGTCAGTTCTAATTCCTTGTCTTGTTAGCGTCGCCACTGCTGCACTCATATCCGAGAATGAGGCACCTACCGGCGCAGCAACTCCGCTCAAACGACCCATTTGGTGCGCCAGCTCTGACATGGTGGTATTGTGGGCAATAATATCTTCCGCGACAAAGTTGTGCAAATCTGGAACAACTAAATCGTATACCTTCTCTTTATGCAGTTCTTCGATCTCAACTATCTTGTCATATCTATAGTGTGTTTTAACGTCAAGTGATTTAGGGAATACAAGACTTTCCCCTCTTCTCTTTCCGCGTACAATATCAGAAACGTACTGTTGGCTAATGCCGAACATCTTTGATATTTCCGTGGCGGTATGTTCACCAGCTGCGTATAGCTCGTGAATGCTAATCACATCATCAGACGATATTTTACAGTTAGCATGATCGCGCCTTTCGGCGAATGGTCTATTAGCAGCCTCTTCAGCAAATTCCCTGTCTATTCCTATAAATTTTACAAATCTACGTATATCAGTGTTCCTAGCACATTCCCATACCCAAAACTCGTTATTGTTCTCTCTTACAAGGCTCTTTATTATTTTTTCAGAGTATCGTCTCTTCCTAACTCTGCCTACAATGCCAAAGCGCAATAATAGATGGCTAACTTGCCTAATAAGGATTTCTGACTTTGAACAAACGCCAAGCTGGTGATTATACCCTCGCCCTTTATCTATCCCCCTGTTCAACCACCCATCACCGTTAAAATACCAATGCAAAAACTCAGCCACTGATTCTTTGTCCCAAGAAAACACTTCATCTGGCACGTATTTTGTCGCAGTAGTGCAGTTGTCTAGCCCAGTTTCGCGCAAGAACTCCATCGCCTTATTCCCGTTATAGTTATTAGAGAAATCGTACACCGGAGTCTTGCCAGGCCTTTTCTCAACATTATTAATAGTGCATCCAAAATATTTAGCAACTTCTTCTAGCTTGTCTTTATATAGAGAGGTTGTTATCCTCGGGCAACCGGCTTCTGGCGCACTCTCAGCAATCCATAAGCCTAAGAACGCTGCTTTATTCTTATCAACATGAACGTTACCAAAGTATGGGATGTTTGTCGGTACTGCTATCTCATCACCGACAGAAAGGTCCATCACCTTTTTCCAGCCGTCTTTTGTAAGATAAGGATGATTAAATGTCGTTTTAATCTCGCGACCCAGTTGTGTCGTAAGTTTTACAACAATCTTTTCACCTTGATATACCCATTCAGCGTTTTTAGGAACAAAACGCTCACCATCAAACGAGACAACCTCTGCGCCATTCTCTAAACCATCGATTCTCTCGTATTTTCCGTTTGACAGAAGAACTCTAGTATCGCCTGTCACACACTTCCCGTAACGGATTGTCTGGAACAAATAATCACTAATTGTAGTAGCCTCGCTAGCAGACATTCTATACGCATTCAATACAGTTGTGAGCATGTCGCCGGTAGAGCCAAGAGATGCAAGTCCAGCGGCTGCGCCTTTGGTGGCTTCTTCTAGAATGCGCATGGCATCTGCATTATAGAAGGTGGCGCTGACGATATGATAAAGCGCTTCTTGTGCCTCGGCAGCGCCTGTTTGATACTGCCTAGCCATTGTCCTTACACTATTGCCTGTAGCGTCCATCTGTTTAGATGACGAATCGAGCAATGTCCATGTGTTTTTCAATTGGCGATCAAATTCAATGAATGCGCTTGTAGTTGCTTTAACAGCAGCGACAACAGCATACAGGACCATAGCAGCTTTTCCAAATGTCTTCATGGACGTTGTCGCTGCGCCCATACCACTAACAAGCTGGCTTGTATTCGCTCCTACAGTTACCCATGCGCTCCCTATATTGCCAGTAACAGCAGATCCAGCCATTGCTCCGAGTGCGGGCATATTATATCACCATAAGATTGTCGCGGATACGACACAAGCTTGTCTCTGGAATTGCTAGTTTGCGGGCAGCACCCTTCCAACTCCCTGCATCCTTATATGCGGAAAGAATAATATCTTTTGTTATATGAATATATTTTGATTCAAACTTTTTTAATGCTAATATTTGTTTTGCAAGATCGTCTTTTCTGTCTAGCGCGATACGCACATTGCTATATAACACAGACACAATATTTTGCGGAAGCCCGAGGCCACAATAATCTATTTGAAATATGTTTTCCTTTTTATATGGCTTTGTACGCGAATTCGTAAACCCCAAAACAAACTCTCTAAACCCATCGACTATCCAAAAACTACCAGCAAGTGCAACTCGTGCCTGTAATTTGCCAGTAGATCGATGGCTTTTAAAAATACGCAAACAACCATCCCCATCTACTACTCCTCTCCAATAATGTCTTAACAGAGATTTTGAAATGCCCGGTGTTGGGCGCACAATGAAAGTTTTATTCGGAACGATCCCAAGCATACTCAGATCTTTTACAACCTTCACCGAGTTTATTCGTATTCTATATTTTGTTATTATTCCATCTTTTCTAATCCCTTTGATTGGGCAATCTGAATTAATAGCAGAGGCAAATTTTCTTAAATGTCCTACGTCGGATGATTTTAATGTAATTTCAAGCGTGCGCTTATAAACCCCGCCATCAGCGGCTATAAATCCCAACCAGTATGCCTTCTCTTCAGAGTCTATAACCCCAAAGAAGTCCTCGTCGAGCGAATACTTCCTATTGCCTCTAGACTCTTTACCAGCCCTTCTCAGAACGCCATAAAATGTACGTGTAGACTTACCGCAAAGAGCAGCAGCTTCTTTCCCAGTAGCTCCATTCTCGTATGCAGTTATCATTAAGGCGCTTTCTTCCGGCGTTACTCTTTTTACGCCCATCTATTCGATACCCCTCTCCCCATTTTTTATCAAACATCCCTCTTATTCGCTTACGTTCTTTCTTTGCGCTATTCTTCTATTCTTACTATTATACCATATATTAGGGGAAAAGTCAAGTGTATTTACATAGAAAAAGGCCTCGGTTTTACCCGAAGCCTAGTGAAAGGAGATGCATCAAGAAAGTAGGGACTACGCTTGTGTCTTATCTAAAGTTGGCTTACGTCTGTTCTTCGTTTTGTAGATTCAATTATGCTGTCGAATTCCTCGGTTGACAAGACACTGCGAGCCTCTTCGATAAAGAATCGCTCAAAGGTAGCTGACTTTTTCTCGCTCTCAGATTTCCGATGCAGGCTAATAGTTCGATCAAGGCGGGCCTTCATTTTGCGCTTAATCTTGAGAGCGTTCTTAGCACGGCAATACCAATCTGGGTCAGCAAATACTCTGGTCTTGTGATATACGGCCTCCGCCGACCTTATTTGTTCTGCAATCTCATCGGCTTCATCCTCTAAACAGTCACGTGTCGCTTGCATCTCTTGCAGGCTTTCTAAACTTGGCGCATTTTTCGTATACACCCTTATTTTATCACTCATGTCTGCCCCCTCTATTTTTCTACTGGAATTACTTCCGTATCAAAGACAATCTCGCCCTTAACCAAGTACTCGTCGATGATTGTTACTGCTTCATCATCTACTATGACAATTTTGTCGTTTTCTTTCTTGTAGCGATATACCTTGATAGTGTTACTATCGTCGCTAGGAGTAGCTATTTTAATTTCAACTAAATAGACTTCTGGAATTGGCTCTCCGTCAATAAATACGCCCTTGTAGTAGTCGTCCTTAACAAGAATTTTAAGGTTCACGTTAATCACCTCCGTTGTCTGTGATTTTATGCTCATCAACATCCAACCTGTCGCCCTTGCTCCAATTCTCCTCTGCCCATAATGGCTGCAAGTTTGTGTAGTGGCACGCCTCCAAAAATTGAGCGCGGTCTGTAAGATCAAATGATGCTAGCGGGCGGATATGGTCAATGTGCCAGCCATCCAAAGCCCAGTTGTCCCAAGACATCCCCGGCTTAAATTGCAATTCAAGATATTCCCTTAGTTCATCTATAGTACATCCAAGATCGTCTATTGCGCCGCCAGCAGCTTGGTCGCTATAAATTGCCGATGTTAGCCTTGAGCGCAGGTTATGCGCTAACCGCCCAGGACCCCTTTGATAGTCGCTCATAAATGCTTTATATTCTGGTGATTGTTGATAAGCTTCTCTGGCTGCCTTGACCTCTGGCCTTTGGCGATATTCTTTCCCGTAGGCAGCCTTTAGATCTTTATGTCTTTGCGATTGCCTATAAGCTATGCGCCCAGGAGATTGATTGTATGCAATGTTGGCTGCTTTAACTTCCGGTCTTTGCCAATATTCTTTTCCATAAGCTGACCTATGTGCCTTCCTGCTCGCAGATTGTTCGTAAGCTCTTATAGTAGCCTTTCCTTTTGGCGATTCTCGATATTTCTTGCGAGACTCCTTGAACTCCTTAGAGTCCTTATATTCCTTCATATACAAACTTCTCGCATCTTTATAACGAGGGGTGTGCCGATACGCTTTCATATACGCCTTTTGCTCTGGCCTTTGGTTGTACTCTTTAGCATAAGCTTTATATTCTGGCGTTGCTCTTCGTGCCTTTTGTTTTTCCTTGCGCTCTGGTGACTGTCCGTATGCTTTTGCATAAGCCTTATATTTAGGATCGCACACAGAGGCAACTGTTGTTCTCCCCCTTCCAATCTCTAAACCAATCGCTTTATATGTCATCCCTTGTTCGCGCATACTCAGAATCTTAACCCTCTCTTCATCAGTTACACGTTTAGCCATATATCTCCCCGCTAAACAACGATATATTTATCTAGCATTTCTGTAAATTCCAGAATTATTATCCCGTATTCGTCTCTCTTTATATTTGTGCGTTGAAAATCAGTGTGTGCTTCTCCCTTCCCATCTAAGTTAACTTCAATCCAGCGACCAATACCACCAGTTATCTCAAATACTCCGCCAGCTATTTCTCGCTCTCCAATCAATGCTACATCATCTGCATTATAGTCCAACTCTTCTTTTCGCATGTCGATCACTCTCCCTTGTGCTTCGTATATTAACCATTATACACTATTCCCCAACGTTTGTCAAGCAAGACAAAAGCCCCGCTATAACGAGGCTCCTGTCAAGTAATGATATTATACGTATCATCCTGGAGTGTCAAGTCTCCTAGACGACACCGATATTATACACTATCAACAGCCGTTTGTCAAGGCGCACTAATCTACTTTATACCCCTCTTCCGATTTATATCGTCAGCCATCTTCTGATACATCTCTTTCCTGCTCTTGAACGCTTGTAGCTTTTCTGCCTCTTCCTCATGATATTGCACAGAATGTGGGAACATTATTTCCCAGATTCCTTTCATCTGTTCTTTTTGCTGAGTCCTAAACGACATCATTCCAGAAGCATCTGTCATCGGAAGAGCTTGGCGCGAGTTCTCGATTCCCTCAAGTATCATTACGCCCTGAGCGTTATCAAGAATCTCGCTCCAATACATCTGGCACATATCCTCCTCTTTTATTCCATACCACTTTCCGAAGAATATCTTAATTCCGCCCCAACTTATAGATCTTCCTCCGTATCCCCAACTTTGGCCGTCTTGTCCTTTGGCTCGTTTTTTGTATCACCGTCTTCCTGGAGATCCTTTACTTGCTCAGAAGTTACGCCGTATAGCAAGAAGTTAACAATCTTGATGTATTCCGACTGATTCATACCGTATGACACAATCCAGTCAACGTCGTCCATTTCTACTTCTTCGTCATCTCGTCTTAGAGATAGATAGATCATAACAATCTGCGACTTCTGATCGATCTTCTTAAGCAGATTAATACTTGTCTCTTTCTGATGCTCTGCCAATTCATCTTCGTTCATATCGGCAACTTTCGCACTGTCCGAGCCTGCACTGACGGAAAGCAAGAGATCCCAGATATCAATGGATGTCATGTCCTTGAACTCTCCCCAGTCACCGGATGTTAACAACGGAAATCGAACAACTACCTCTTTGCCATCATCCGTCTTAACAATACCCTCTGCATACTTTACACTGATCTTCTTTCTTAGTTCACTTGCTTTCATATTTTCACTCTCCTTATTAACCTATTATAACATATTTTTGTGTAAAAGTCAAGTGTATTAACAAAGGAGAGGCCCCGATTTCTCAGGGCCGGGAGCAACAAAGAAGAGTAACGTTAGTGATTATACACTATTTTTCGGAGTTTGTCAAGCGTGCTTTGCCTCCCTTAAATCATAATTCCCAAGAGCAAGTGCTCCACAGAATCGATATCCATCTGGCAAAAACGACGAATCAAATTCTTCCTTGTCAGCCTCGCGAATATTTGGATTAACGAAACACGCACCAACGCCAAGAGCCTCACCGATAAGATAGATATTCTGCGCAATCACGCCTGCGTCAAGAAACGGCATAAACCCAACCTCTGCTGGCGATTTATATGCGGCCATATCAGCAAGCAACAACACAACAGCGTTCGCATTTTCTAACCAACCAGATCCACCTACAAGAAGCTTCGACAACAACGATATATCATGTTCCGACCTAATCAATTCTGCCCTAACGGCTTTGCGATTACATGAAGAAGGAGCAAGTTCTGCGGCTTTCATAATACCCTTTAGCCTGTCTGTATCTATATTGTCATCGTTAAACAATCTCTGGCTTCTGCGTTCGTGCATTACCTTAAATAGCGTCATAATCTCTGTGTCTGTGTATTCTGGCTTTTTATCTGTAGCCGTCATATTCTTCTTAGCCTCTTGGTGCTTTACATAGCGTTCTTGGTAAATGTCTGTCATATTTCCTCCCTCTCCATCTATTACATTAATCCATTCTCTTTCCCACTTTTCTTTGTTGTGTTCGCTAATAATGTCTTTCCGGCTTTGAAAACCAAGCCTGTTGCGTAGATCCTCATCTGCAATTAACTGCTTAATTTTGTCAGCCACATCCTGCGCATTAGGCTTACACAACAATCCGTTTACTTTATCTTCTATAAGCGTTGTTCCGCCGTCAATTCCGATACACGCACAACCGCTAGCCATGCTCTCCATCAACGTCAAGCTGTTACCGCGAGATGATATATTAAACACCATACATATTGATGCGTGTGAATAAACTTCATGCATTGTGTCTAAAGGAACGCTTATTGCGCTAAAATTACTATACTTGTCTTCCAGCGTCTTTAGTTTATCAAACTGTGCTCCATCCCCAACCCACGCCACCTCCCAACCAGTATCAGAAAGACGCTCAAGTACTTCCTGCATTAGTCCTGTCCCCTTGAAAACCTCCGCTCTGCCAGGAAATATAATAATTGGCTTCTTATTGGCTGGCTTAAATATATCTGTATCAACATAGTTACCTATGCAAACTATCTTATCTGCAACATCGTCTAACCCAAGTTCTCGAATTGTTTCTCTCGTAAATTCATGGACGACAACATTCTTATAAACCTTGCTCCATATCTTACAAAGTTTTTCTTTCTTATCGTCAGGTAGTTCGCCGACTGGCTTATTGCACCAGAGAACCCCGTGCGTAATTAGCGTTGCGTCGCCGCGAACTTTACCAGCCGCGAAATCAGGAAGATTAATAAACACACGATCAAAGCGCTTCGTGTAATCGTAAAAGTAATCGCACATTCCAGTCCACAATAGTCCGTCGCCTTTGAAATTAGGAATGCCGTGAACGTGCGTTCCATTGTGCATTTTGTCAAATCCTACCGGAGAATACTGATATATATGAACTTCGTATCCAAGATCTAATAGCAATTGCGCAAACTGTAGCGAAAACCGTTCTCCTCCGCCTATTGCTAGTTCGTTTGGGTTTTCCCATAAAAATAGTTGGTTTGTTAAAAGTGCGGCCCTCATTTAATGTTTCCTTTTCGCGTTGAGGCAATAACTTTCTCGTAAACTGCCTCGATATCACCAGCAATCTTAGCGTGTGAATACGTTTTACGTACAAAATCACCAAGAACATTGGCTTCCTTCATTTTCAACGCGCCTCGTAATGCAAAAGTCATTCCTTCGATATCAAATGGATCGCAGTAGAAGACCCCTGGTTCGCTGCCAAAATACTCAGAGACAGAACCACGGTCTGCTACGACGATAGGTTTGTTGAGGGCAGCAGCTTCTAGGTTCACTAATCCCGGAGTTTCGATGAGCGATACTAGAACATGGACGGCACATCTACGCATCATCTTAGCAACAGCTACAGGAGGGCCTGGAGGACAAAATAGAATATTCTTGCCTTTAATCTCTTCCTTGATGTAATCTACGTATGGTATTGACTTTGCCCCCATCAATACTAACTGTAGGTCTGGATCTTCTTCCCACAGTGGTTTCATCGCTTCGACGAGAGATGCTTGGTTTTTCCTAATTTCGACCCTGCCAACGCATAGAATAAATCTATCTGCTAGAATATCCTCAAGGCTATCGTCAAATAGCAATTCCTCGTAGTTAAGGCGGAGCGCCATGTCTGTTTCGTTCGCAACATCAACACCGTTGCTGATAACTGTATATCCAATTTGATCTATTTCATCGTCATAAAGATTTGATGTATCGCCATACAATAATTCTGCTACTCTGTCCATCTCAATTTCAGCGTTTGGCAACAACCAATCAGCCTCTTCCAACATGCTCTTAACGCCTTGTAGATGTGCGCCAAATTGGTCTGATACAAGTTCTGGATTTTTTTTGAACTTTTCCGCGATTTCACGCTGCATCTCATCTGTGGGCCAGTAGACAGGAGAAATCACAACTGGTATTCCTTTTAACTTGCACATTTGCGCTGTTAGAATCGGTGCGCCTTTCCATCCACCTGCATTTACCAGATGACAAACATCATAATCAATGTTCCAGTCAGGAGCCGCTCTAAGTACGTTTACAATTGATACTACGTGCCCCCTTTCCGCTAAAGCCTCGGAATAGCCAAGCATTTCGCGTTCCGATCCCATTGACGGAGATTCTATGTCTTGCTCTGTAGATATACACATCAAGATATTAATTATGCACTCTCCTTTATTCTCTTTTTGGGGCAGTACTCAATATTTGTTACTGTGCCCCAGATTCTACCAGTCGCTATAGCCGATATTGTTGCGGAAGAAACATGATATTTGTCTGCAATCTGTTTTTGCATAAAATTCTTGCTATCAATCATATACTGTATCTCCACAACATCAGATTCTAACAGTTTGCTGCTTGCATTATTTTCGCCTACAGGATTAAACAATCCTGTGCGAATAGCGTGGCTAGAGTTTTCTTTACTAGTAACGTACTCTAAATTTAATACGTGATTGTTGGTTTTATCACCATCTTTGTGGTTTATTTGCATTCCTTCTGGGCGTTCACCAATAAACGTTCTCGCCACAACAGAATGAACAAGCGCTGTTTCTTGCTTGCATTTCTTATATAGATTGACTCTAAGGTATCCGTTGTTAGACAGTCTTTTACCTTTTATCTTGTTGTGAGACAAACTAAATATATCCCCATGATCGGAACACAAATAGTTATCCTCATAACCAGGAATTTCTCTCCACTCTATTTTAACCGCCTCCCATCAATAGCATGATTATACACTATTTAGCAAAGTTTGTCAAGTAAAAAAGGGCTTGGTTTTTACGCCAAGCCCTAAAGTACGCTAAAACACGAGTTTACGGGCAGGTACGATACAGAATATCTGTCCCCTGAATGTCCGCACTAAGAGTGGCGACCCCGTCGTGCGACTGCTCAACTGTAAAGTTTGTAGTATACCCAACGCCATAGTGATAAATATCATCACTAACATGGGCGTACAAATCGATTGCAGTTCCGTCATCAATTGAATCTTCGATATCCTCTTGTGCCGCATCGCCGCAATAGTAGAACCCGCTAATGCTGGCGGTCCAACCCACTGACCCATTAACATAGCTCTTCCATCGCGTTCCGAATACAGAAGTATCAATCGCATCGGAAGTTTTTGTTATGGTGTACCGGTTAATCTCGCCAACCAATGCTGCACTGGTAGTAGTTGCGGCTGCCATAAAGTAGCCTGATGCGCCCTGATAAACAGTCATATTTCACCTCCATACCTATTTTCTAGGTATATCCTCTTAATTAAGTAGTACACGCCATTCCTTGATATCCAAGTTGCGCGTGCCACAGTCCTGTTTCTTCTTCTTGCGTCGATCTCTCTGATACTAACTTGATAGTCATATTCTGATATCCAGTCATTGTCAGAGATGCACCGTTAAAAACGGTTTTTATGTAACCTGCTATGGGTCCTGCCTCCGACGCCAAAAAGTCGTTCTCGCTAAAAACGTCAAAATATATGCTAATGGATGTCGCTACTGGTGAACTTGACTGAAATACGTTCGTTGATGGTAGATTTGGGAAACTATACAGTATGTACGGGAAAGTCCATCCGGCAATAGGTCTGCCGTTTTTCATCCTTCCGCCAACTTCATCCAACAAATCGCTATCAGCGACAGCCAAATTATAGACCGCCTCTTCTAGCTCTGTAGATAAGTCTGCCATAATCTACCCCTTACCCATTATTTTGCCGAGCAACATTCGTAATCAATTCCATTACTTTGTTGCGTACTGCCTCTGTCGTTTCTTTAATTATAACATATCCCATGTTGTTTCGCAAGTATACCATTGTTCCTTGTGGATGTACCTCGAATGGCCCTAATAGATCTATAGGCAAATTGTACTCGATGTACTTTGGTTCCGCGCCCATTACTCCGTGTTCTGTGTCGATTCTGTGTAATACTAAAAACATTCTAGCCTCCCAAGTTTTGCATTTTAATTACGTTAAGTGCGCCAGTTAAGAAATGTCGTCCGGTCATATTTACAGTACCTGCCTCAACAAAAATTGCATATGGGAAATTAGATCCATACGCGCCCCACAATCCTGTTGGCGAAACAAACCACTCTATTGAGTCCTGCAAGTGAGCCTTTTCTAGTCCGCTTCTAGGACACAGAGCAGTCGCCGCCGCCGCTAGTTGTGGAAGCAGTCTATTCAACATAGCCCTAGTGCTCTGAATACCAAATTGTGTAAATGTATTGGTAATTAATCCAGAACTAAGCGTTTGCGTTCCAGCTCTATCATAGAAACCCTCCAACTTCCATTGTACAGAATTAGCCATTTTCTATCACCCGCGCCCATATCGTACTTGTTATCCCTGTAATATCTTCTCGTATAATTGTTCCACCGCCAGTTGCAGCTAGATCAACTTTATACGTATCCCCGCCATAAACTATCTTGTCACCAGATTCCGGCGCAGCACTGTCAGTCCCGCCAGAAGTGTTCGTCTTTGTAGTTGTCGCCATGTTTGTTCCGCCGACACTTCCATTAATAATTTCAGACGCTCCAAACTCACCAGAAGCTCCGCTAACCCACACTACTCCAACTGCTGTACCAGCAGCCCATGTCCCGCTGTCTTCGTATGAGCTAACCACATTTGCTGTTTCTCCGCTTGTCGCACCTGTCAACAATTCTCCTACCATAAACTCTGTCGCGCCAGCGGTGAATTTAATGTATTCTTCATTTGTATGCGACGTAAACACATCACTAAGAAAAGCAAATGCCTTATCACCTAACTCAAGCCTGCCGCCGCTCTCCTCGACATCAGAGGTTTTAACATCATATATAATTGCTTTGAAAGTTGGCCACTCCCACAAAATGTCAATAACCTTAGATGGATCAGGATTCCACTCGCCAGGCGCTTGCAGCCGCTTATACGTGACTGTCGATCCTAGTCTGTTAAGCATATACTTTATCGACTTATCTACTTGGCTAGAATATGATAATGCCATTACCTATATCCCTCATCGTCCCATTCAGGTGATACGTTCTGTCCAGCACCTTCTCCTCCAAACTGATCCCTTGTAAATGCAGGTTCTACTCTGTCAGTTCGTTCTTCTTGCGCCAGCTTCTCGCTTACGCTAATTCCCGCAGACCACGGAGATGCATGTTTAGATGCTTCTCTACGCAACACAACAGCCATAGCGGAAAACTGGGAGGAGAGTTGAGACGCTTTTATGCTAAATTCCCCACTGGCTCCAACCTTGACGTCCGCTTCAGAGGCATATTTCACAGCTAACGTCTCGCACGCACGCGCAGCAGCACCTATATTAGTATCTTCTTTAGTGCGCAAAAAAGTAAGCTCTTCGTCACTTAACCGTTGATCGTCAGTATCTGTAAGTTGCGAGTAGAATCTAATAGCATCAATGTTGCTGTCTCCTGGGTTTCCGCTATAATGCCACATCTTCTAATTGCCTCCTTTTCGTCTACTAATTATACTATAAATACGTTTACTTGTCAAGTTTTTATGATCTGGTTTTATCACTCATCCACCTCTATCTGATAGTGGCACCATACATCGTCACCCGTCACTGGGGCCTCAGCAGAAGTTATAATCAGTCCGCTCACCGTGAAATCTTCCGTTGGTAATTGTTCCATATTCACGAACATTCTAACAGTCCCAGTTATTGGCGTTTCCGATAAAGTGAATGTCTTATTCACACCGTTAACAACACCAGAAACTGGATTAGTCGTACTGCTGCTGTCTCTGTACCATCTGTGCATGTGATAAGTTATAGTGTCCACCATCCCCATAAATGATCTCCAACAACAGGAGCCTCATCTAAACTTATTCCGGTTGCCGTCTTTGTGTAGAGTTGCGGTATTCCGTTCAACAAAATCTCCATGTAGCTACCTTGGAATGTAAAGTCAGTTCTCTCACCATCAATCTGTTCTGACGGCACAGCAAAATAACCGTGTGTATGCACCCAAAGCGGCAAGGATAACTCTGTAATAGAATACATTATGCTCGTGTCTGCCGATCTGTATAGGTCGGTTTCATCCTCTCCAGAATATCCTATCGTAATATTACTAACTCGATACTGTCCCATTATACTTCCTGTATTGTTAGATAATGTAGTAAGCGTGCTATTTCGTCACCGTACACTACTTTCCAAGTAACAACTAATCGCCTGGCAGTGTCAGTAATGTTATCTGTGTTTATTGGGTAATATACTTGGCTCCCAGAAACGCCAGCGGCTACCTCTGCCATAACTTCAGTTCCATCGGTTGTATCAACTTTTATTGTCGCGGAATCCGGCGTAACGGCAGCATAGCTACCTGAAACATTGCCACGAGTAACGCTTATCGCTAAATCACGCGCATCGTCAACGTATAGACATGTTTCTGGTATGCTTCCTTGTACTGTTGCCAATTTAATTACCTCCTATATTTGTCCTAACTAACATTCGATACTCCAAGGAATGACTTCACATTGGCGATAGGCACTCCCATGATTGTCTTGATGTCGGCAATTGGTACGCCGAGGACTGTTTTTATGCTGGTTGCTCCAGACGCCGTGTAATCAACCTCAACATAGACTTGGGTGCATTTTGCCACCGTGCCGTTATTGTTATTAAGGGCAACACCAATTATTAAAGCATCTATATTATCCCAAGTCCAATCAAGTCCTGTATTAGGGTTTTTGGTCCATGTCTTGGAATAAGATGCCCAAGACGTAGTTAAAGTCTCTACGTCCCCGTAATATAAAACGCTATTAACATAAGCTACACATTTACTCTGTTCTGTTCCCCCGAGTCCAACCATACGACAGTATACTTTAATATTGTTGATAGTCCCTGAACCATCAGAATGGGCTGGAAATGTATAGTGGTCTTCGGACCATGCCGTAATAGCCTGATATACAAAAGTGGCATCGTCATCAGCAGTAACCTCATCAACCTGTTTCCAATTCTCCTCTCGCAGGCCACCATGATAACTACCATCATAATAACCAAACGTGGCAAAGGAACCTCCACTGGGTCTAAGGGTTTCAACGTCATTCCTTAGGTCAAGTTCCCGCCTGATACCATCAGGAGACAAAAGGACAGCATTATACCCCTCAAGGCTGATGCATTTCCAGCCCTCTCGCAGGCGGCGTTCAAAGTATTCTTGGCAGGTTTCTCGCTTGACTAACTCCATTTTAACCTCTCAATCGAAGTGATGCCCAGTTTCTCAAGGGTGGCGACAAGCTTCTCCAAAAGCGGCGCGTGATCCTCGGATATGCCCTTGTGCCAACCGCCTGCATGAAGTTTCGCGTGGGCTTCACGGTAAGCGTCAACAGCTTTACGGCCGGCTTGTATGTTATCTCGACTTATTTCTTTCTTGCCATTCATTATCTATCTCCTATGCCAATGTCGCGTATGCCTGTTCGCCAGTGAACGATATGCTGTCAGCCGTTGGAGCTGCCGCCACGATCCTCACAACGAAGTCAGTTGTGCCTGTAGGCGCTGTTTCTGTCAACTTCCCGGCATTAGCAGCACTCAAGAAGATGTCACTACCCTTGGTGAATGTATCAAACTCATCATCTGCACGAATCATTCCACTCATCAACAACGTGCCGGTCGCATCTGTCGCAGCAGCGACAACGCACATACCAACCTCACCATGAGAAGTGGCTATCGCAGTAGCGTTTGTCAGTTCCCATTTCCCGGTAGCAGCCATGTAGTAACAGTATCCGTAGACAAGAGCAGTTGTTCCAGCTACCACATCACGAGTAGTACCTGTCCACTTCGTATCCGCACTGAGAATTGGATCTAGCTTGATCGTCACGTTCTCAGGTAAGTTCGCAGACAGTACCAGCGTCTGAAGCTGTGCTACTGTCAACGCTGCGACATTGCCACTTGTGATCCTTCCTACGACTGTTTGTTCGTCAATTGTAAGTTTCACAGGAGTATTATCAGCGGTAGCTGCCAAGACACTCTGAGCATCAAACAGATCGTGCATAACGAACTCATGATTAGCAGCCCCATCTCCAATATATACCTTGTCTGTGTCTGTCTCGCGTCCAAGTTCACTTGCCTCAAGCGCCCCCAGTGTCACAAGGTTAGCCGCTGTCCCACTACGAATCTTTACTGTATTTGACATTACTTCTTCCTCTTTTTAGCTGGCTTTAATTTTGCCAACTTTGCTTTCAAATCAACGATTATCTTCTCTTGCTTTTCTAGTTTCTCTGTAGCCTCATCCGCTAATTTTCTAGCTTCTTCTTTAACTGCAACTACCTCTGCGTCCGCTTTAGCGCCAGCATCTTCTTCTGCTATAACTACTCTTGCATCAGAGTCTGCTTTAGCGGCAGATATACTTGCTGTTGCATCATTTTTAGCAGTTGCTATCATCGCCTTAGATTCAGACTTAGCTGTTGCAACTATTGCATTAGCCTCGTTCTTGGCGGCGTCTATTCCAGCCTTGGCCTCAGCCCTCACAGCTGTTATTGCATCGCCAAGTTCTTTATTCTTTGCGCCTAGCTTTGAGTTAGACTCAGCTAATGGAGCCGCTGCGTCTATCGTCGCCTTCATATTTGCAATGGCAGCCGACTGTTGTTGCTGGATTTCAACCATGCGGTTGAGGATTTTGTCCTTGTTGAGCGAGGCCACAACCCACCTACCAATTTCGAGCTGAAGGTCATCCTCTGTAACTAGCATTGGCATCCCAGCAGGCTTCGCCGTTTCATTTGCTACTTGGCTAATTTTTGCTTCTTCCATCATATTAATACTCCTCCCTTTTATTTATTAAGATCGGGGAGAGATTGCCTCTCCCCTTTTGTTATTATACACAATTATAAGTTAAATTGCAACTATTATACAAATGCTCCTCCGTCAATAACGCTTGCAGCTGTTGTTATTAGCACATAACCAGACTTATCTGGGAATGCCGCAGTTCGCGTTCCAGATGTGCTTGCACCAGTTAATTGGAAATTATTCGTGCCTGGAGTTCCAGAGGTACCGGCAAAGAACATTGTCTTAAACGGCAATGTAGCAGAGCCGAAATCGTCAGCAGCTGCTGCGTCTGGAAGCAACGGTAGGTTAATTGCAACGCTTGCAAGGTTGCTTAGTGCTGTATTTGCACCGGCAGAACCAGAAGCAAAGTTATCAGTAACCCACTTGAAAGTAGCAGCGTCTTGATCTGCCGTCGGATCTTTTACTGCGGTGATTTTATTAGTGTTCATCGAGAAATCAGCAGTAGCGCCAGCAGAAAGGTGTGCCATTGTCTCAGCCTTAGATAAACCGTTAATGCCATTTGCAGTGAACACTGCTACTTCTGTATCTAATGGAGTACCGTCTACTTCTAATAGATTGTCATTTGCAATACCAATTGTCTGCTCTGCAAGAACATCTGTTCCAATTGCTAACCCAAGAGATGTTCTAACTGTATCTCCAGTTTCCCACGCCAACGCCCCAGCGGCAGTTCCTGCCAAGAAGTAATCAGCGCCATCTACTGGGCCAACTGTGTTTAGATCTTCAAGGTTCCCATCGGGAGCAATATCGTTGCCGGTCTTTGTTAATCCGGCGCTTGCTGTAACGTAACCAGTGCTGGAGAACTGCGCCCAAGGCATTGCTGTCGTATCGAGTACGAAACCGTCTGGATCAACAGTACATGCCCATCCGGTAGATCCTAGCGTTGTTCCCCCAGAAACGAATGCGAATGATTGCGGCACTTCAGCAGCAGCATCCATATCGGCAGCACGAGCCCATGCACCGGCAGCAGACACGTAAATACCATTCTCTTCTGGAGCTGTCTGATCTTTAACAAGCACTCTGCTTGTAGATGTAAGGATTCCGTCAAGAGTCTGTTCGGCAGTCAATGAAATATTTGCAGTTGTAGCGCACGCCACAGCATCGTGAATTTTTAATCCCTGAACTAGAGCGTCTACGTATGCTTTAGTCGCTGCATCTTGTGCGCCAGTAGGGTCGGTTACGCTTGTAAGTTTGTGAGAATTCATCGAAACATCAGCAGCTGCCTGCCCGGTAAGGATTGTCCATAGGTTTGCACCTGTCAATGCCGCTACATTACCGCTAGTAATACGCCCGACAACACTTTGCTCTCCAACAGTCAACTCTGCCGGTGTGTTATCAGCGGTAGCTGCTATAATCGATTGAGCGCCAAACAGCTGGTGCATCACGAACTCATAATTCGCAGCCCCACTACCAACGTGCATCTGGAATGTATCTGTACTGAACCCCAACTCGCCTGCTGCAAGGTTACCCTTGGTAACTAGGTTAGCAGCAGTTCCTCTCATAATCTGGATCTGGTTAGCCATTATTCATATCCTCCTTTAATATTGTTTCTAGAAACTTCCGCCATCAATAACGTCCTCGTTTTTCCATTTGCTACTCGCGCTATCATAAACAAGACGATTGCTATTAGCTACGCTTGTTATGCTAACATCAGTTAACCCTTCAAGTGTTTCAGATCCAGCCCCAGATTGCAGGCCGAAATCTTCCCACGCGCTTCCGTCATATCGCCTAAATCCTAATGTTCCAGACGCTGTATTTGTTCCGTCGTCTAGATAGAGATCTTCTTCTGACGGATTTGTAGGTGGAGTCGATAGCACTCGTCCGCGAATCTGTTCTGGCCTTATTCTTACCATCTGTCTCCTGTCGCTATAATTAAGCCGCGCCTAAACTATTTCTTCAAACCAATCCATACGCGAGCTGTAACATCTGCCCTACTGGAGCCAGTGTTGTTATCCAAACGCAGTCTGACAAACGCAGCACCGAGAGTAATTGCGAATGAATGGATTTTATTATCCGCAAGTGTATCATATCCGTCCCATCTCGCTAGTGTATCCCACACAACGCCGTCATTGCTAGCCCACACGTTGCAATCAATACTAGAAGAAGTGCTCGCCGTCGCTGTAGAGTCTAGTTGGATTGTGCAATAGTCAGAATTGCGTAAATCGATCTCAAAATCAGTATCTGGAGTAACGTTAGTCGTAGTAGCGTTTGTCCACGTAACCGTTTTAAGCGAGCCTGCTTTTCCGTTAGTTACTTCATTGGCCATAGCTCACCTCTTCCTAGTAGTCGCCGAAGCTGCACCATGTAAGCGTAACAGTACCTGTAACTGTAAGTACGCCAGTAGTCGTGAAGTCTCCTGAGTCAATTATGCAATTGAGCCATACCTTCGTCGCAGTGCTTGAGCCGTCATATGGAGCGCCGCTACTGATTATTGCCGCGCTCCTTCCTGTAACATCAACTGTGAAGGATGAAAGAGTAATCCCAGTGCTGGGAATTATATCTTGATCCAGGCCACTAAGAGCCCCGGCAACGTCGCAGGTTATTGAGCCGAGGCCAAAGTCCCCTTCAGCTCCGGTCTTTACGCCGTCCGATCCCAAGATCGTTAGGTCAGCAATAGCGCCTAAAATCAGAGTGCTTCCGGCGGGAGCATTAAATATTTCTTCCGCAAACCACATAATCGTATTATCAGTCCCAGTCATTGCAACAGAACTGAGATCAATAACAGTTTTGTGAACAACTCCAGACCCATCAATTGCTGTAACGCCAGTACCTACAGGAATGCCTGACGCTCCGCTATTTTGCGATTTTCCTGTAACAAGCTTTGACCCGTATTTTACTATTCCCATTTTATTCCTCCTTCTTAACTTTCTTAGTCTTTTTAGCGGCGGCCTTTTTAGCGGCAGCAACCTTATCCAAATGAACCTTTGTATATTCGGTCTTCTTCACAACTGGCTTTCCGTCTTTATTTAGTCCAACGGTTCGCTTCTTATATTTATCCGGCGGAATTTTCTTTCCAAGTCGCTTTGCGCGTTTACCCCTGATTGCGCTTATAATCGTCTTAGGGTCGTCACCAAGAATTGCTTGTAAAATCCCCGCTGGCGTCATCTTTTTCTTATCTGTCATACTTATCGACCTCGTCGGTTTAACCCGCGTCCGCCGCCAGATCCGTCACGCTTTCCCCCTCCACCTTGTCTCTGCCAGCCACCATTTCCAGCTCCTCGTTCATAAACAGATGTTCGTTCTGTTTCAGTTTTAGGCTCGCAATCTCCAAGCCCTCTACCAGTTTTGGGGCCTCTCTCTTGAGGGCCTTGTCCGTTTCCTCTAGCCATCTCATACCTCCTATACTAGCCAGCGCATGTGCGCCTCTTCAATATCGTATCTAAGCCTTGGATTAGACCTGATTTTATTTATAATGCCAGGCATCCAGACCTCAACTAATTTCTTGCCTTTTTTTGAGTTACATTTCCTACAAGCATACACAATATTGCTTAGTTGGTGCCAGCCACCATTTGAGATCGGATTTATGTGTTCAACGTTATAATAGTTATCCGCATAGCAATTCCCATCGCGAATCATCGGTTCTCCACAATAAAAACAACATCCGTTTTGTTCTTCCCAAACAGCACTGTATTGATCTTCTATTATCGTATCTCCAGTTTTTATCAGCGTTTTCCTCTTTCTGTTGCGTTCGAGGATTTCTTGTTTATGCACTTTATTATATTCTTTCTTCCTAATACGTATTTTCCCCTTATTTCTTTCCTGATATTCTTTCCGTTTTGCCAGCAATCCTGGATCGTTTTTATGCTCTGAGAACCAATGCCTACTCCTGGTATCACACTCGTCCTTGTGTTCATAATAATAAGCCAGGCTATTAGCACATATTTCATCTTTGTTCTCGGCGTAGTATAGAGACCTCTTTGTTTTTAATTCATCTTTATGCCCAGCTCGATACTTTTTGTTTAATGCACTTAATTCATCTTTGTGAGTAAGACGATAAGCTTCTTGCGTTTTTCTAGCCCTATCCTTATTTTCATTATACCAACGAGCAGAGTTTATGCGGTCTTGTTCTCTAACTTTATCCTTGTTTTCTTCTCTATACCGAGCTTTATTTGCACGAACTGCTGGATTTAGCCAGTGTATTATTGTTATATGAGCTTTAACGCCAAGCGCGGAGGCAATAGCCCTATAACTAAGACCGCCTTCCCGCAGCTCTTTCGCTTTAGCTATAAGTTCGTCCCTATTGGGATATTTCATTTCTCGTTATTACTCCTCTTCTTCGTCGTCATTATCTGGCGGCGTAAATGCTTTCGGGTAGCCCTTTTCCAGTAAATTCCAAACTGCAACATGTTGTGGTGTTACTTCCCCGCCCTTGTCTAGCTCGGCAAATACTTCAATAAAAATACCGCGCTCTGCCTTTTTTAGTTCTATATCGACGCCAACGTCTTTTGCAGCATTCCATATAGTTTGTCCTGGAGAACCTTTAGTGTCTGTGATCACCTTGTCACATACGAGACAGTGGTATTTCGGCTCCGACTCTGAACCAATGTTCTGTACTGGGTTTCCGCACTCCTCGTGAATCACGCCAGTAGTTAGCCCAAGTTCCTCTACTTCATCTGCATCCATCAACAACTTCTCACGCAGTTTCTGCACAATAAGCTGTGTATGCAATCCGCCCTTTTCTGGCAAAAGGCTTACAAGATTCCATCGGTCAAGCACTTTCAAACCCTTCAACATCTTTTCACTCTCCCTACTACTTTTATTTGTATGTCAATTATACTATAAATCTTCATGTTTGTCAAGGTAATATTGACGGGGCTTTTACACCCCGCCAGTTAATCCTAGTTTAAGTACGTTGCCTCAAGCTCTATTTGAATCACTGGGTTCACAGTAGATGCTGTATCATCAGTAATACAGATTCCGACAATGTCATCCGCAGCAACAGCCAGTGGCGTTGTGGGGGTGAATGTATCGTTGTACTGAGAAGCAGTCCACGAAAACTCTTGCGAGAAGATTCCTGTGGTAAAGTTTCCAACAACAAACTTTACTATTTGGTCATGTACTGTAATGCCCATATCAGTCGCTCGCACTTCTCCGATAGTTGCCTTGAACGGAGTGTCGAAGGCATCTGCATTCGGGATAACAGCGCAAGGAACCGTAACAGCGCCAGCAACACCACACGCAGTGATCGCGGCGGCGGTGCAAACCCACTGAATCCAATATCCTGTCTTGTCGGTATCATAAGTAGCCGTAGCCCAATCAGAAGGCGGAGCAAACGAAATCGCCCCAATTCGTTGAAGAGGCCGCAGGCCATCTTGTGCTGTCGAGTCTGTTCCATCGTACACTGTCAAATCAGACCATGTGCCTGCGCCAGTAGAATACTGCCACTTGCCAGCATCGTTAGAATATGTCGCCACGGCACCAGACCCCGTCGAAAGATCAGTAAAAGCAATCTCGCAGAACCTAGTAGTCATTCCCACAGCAAACGCATCGTTGGCTTCCTCAGATCCAGCATCCGGTTGGAACTGATAGTCGTCAGTCCATCCTGTCAACGAACTAGATGCTTTAAGGTCTTCCCATGTAGTTGTGCCATGGTCGTAAGCCAAACACATAACATCTGCTGCACCATATGCACCAGTATTGTAAGTGTGCGTAGTCAGATCTACAACGCCACCAGCCATTCCAGCACCATTAGTTGCAGCCCCGTCAGTATCCTCACCGGCAAGACCGATAGCAAAAGGCCACCAAGTCTTGTAAGAATCCGTCATCAAGAACGCAGCATCTGCGCCAGCGTCAGGAATTGTATAAGTCCGTGCGGCAGCCTGAAGAGCAACGTTGATATTCGTGATAGTATCGCCAGTATTGTCGGACATAGTGATTGTAGTCGTTCCTGTATTAGTTGTTCCAGGATAGAGTTCAATCGTTCCAGCAGTCGCGTCCAATCCTGCGGACAACGTGCCTGAAACTCCAAGCGTTCCAGTAACTGATGTATTGGCAACCAAACTCATTGTTGGGACGGTCCATGTCACAGTAGCGCCTGAGCCCGTATGTGTAATTAAAGTAATTCCAGTCGTTACGGCAGTCGCAATCTGCATATATTCAGTTGCATTTAGACCAAAACGGTTCGCCGGAGATTCGTGACTCGTAAATCCAGCACTAATTTCTCGCGTAGACGTAGCGCCATCAAGAACAACAAGAGTGCCGTCAACCGCAAGGCTCCCTGTAATATCTGCGCCAGTTCCGACATACAGCGTTTTAACTACACCAAGCCCACCTGCTGTTCGCAGAGAACCAGTTGTAGTGCTTGAAGAGTCTGTGTCTCCAGCAACAGCAAGTTGAGTTGCTGCTCCGACTAGAAGTAGATCGTCTTCGCTTGCATCCCAATGTAGATAGGTTGTAGCGGTGGTGCCGTAGAAGATCGTGTCTCCTGCCGGAGTTCCACTTACGCCGGTTTGAATCGCTGCGGTGGTACAGGCCGCCGTGATTAAGATACCATGGCCCATAGCTGGAGATGATCCTGCTGTTTCCGCCAACGCAATACCTGCCGTCATGTACGGAGACCAGTTATCGAGATACATTCCGTAGTCGCAATACGCATTACCATGTGTCCACATATAAATCAACGCGGTAGTGTTCCCATAATTGATATCAGAGCCGTAGTCCAACGACAGTGCAAATACCTGCCCATCGTAAGTTCCAGTGCTCGTGTTGGCAATGCTACCGCGTAACGCAGCAATCTGGCTAGACGCAGCACCTGCTGTAACAGGGCCAACAATCGTTATTCGCCCGAACACACCTAGCATGTCGTTTAGAGTGCATGTTGCCGCAGGATCTATGTATACATTAAAATATCCAGCGTATGCCTCAGTAATTTTCATATCAACATGGAGATCGGATCTTACACCAATCATTCCGCCGCTAGTAGACCATGTACCGGCAGCAAACGCTGCTGTCTGTTGTAAGTCTACGTCAATACCATATACATACGCATCGCTAGCCAATGCAACATCAACGTCAACGCTGAACGCTTTCCCAGTAGCCAGTGTGTCTACAATAGTAAATTGTCCTAAGATCTCGATGTCGCCAGCAAGATCAATATCCCCCCCGATTGTCATGTCGTCGGCGACGGTTAAATCCCCGACCACCCATTCGCCTAAGTCTTTCCTTGTTATGCTCATATATTCGCCTCAACTCCTAGAAGCCTATGCCTCCCAACATTATCTTCCGTTCTAATTTGCTTCTTTCTCGATGAAATCCCGATTATCTAACATTTTATAGCCATAATCCTTATAAAGTTCTTTCGGAAAAGGCCCAATATAGTCAAAAAACTTCTGTACTGCATCTTTGTGCCCAAATTGTATTTCTGGGTATTTTCCTTTGCTCAACCTAAAGTTGATTCGTGGTGTGTTTAGTAAGATTTTTAGCCTATCTATAAGCATACGAACATCTTCTTCTGTGAACCAATTCGTATGTAGTCTAATTGTGCCCAAAGTGCATCCACCTTTCGTGTAAAAAGAACCATCTTCTAGAAACCACGTTCTCATTGCTAATGGCGTTAATCTAACATCCTTAGGTACAATCTTTATTCCTCGTGGATACCATCTATCTAGTTGTTCTAACAGTTCTACGCAGTCAGCGGTCTTAAAAGAAAACAAATTGCTTATTGTGCCGCTATCGTTAACTCTATACCGTTTATAGATATTCCCACAAGGAACATCGAGACTCTTAAAGTAGCTGGCCATAAATTCTATATATTTTCTGTGTTTTTGTCCCAGCGTGTAGTATGCAGAAGTCCGATGTTGAGTTCCCATAGAACCGTCACCCAACAAACTCCCGTCCAAGATTTCTAAAAGATTATCAGACACATCTATATGATTCGACGGAGAGCCCCCGCGCCTAGCTGGAATGCCAAAACGACTAAGTCTTTTAATAATAGTCGTTCTATGGCACCCAACCTCATCTGCAATTTGAGTCGTAGTTTTGCCGTTATCGACATACTCGCGCCTCAAGAATTCGCTAGACGCATCAATGTGCCTACTCATTATTTTACCCCCAGGGCCTATGCCTCCCTACATCATCCCCTTCTTAATTATTCTCTCTTTCCTCCATGGAAAGTTTAGTTACGCTTCTGCCGGTCGTCCAACAGATCGCGTTTTAATATTTGCGTTCTTCAAAGCCGTCCATAGTGTAGATCTTGAACAGTTCGCTTCTTCAGCCATTTCTGGAATAGAAGCTCCGTCACCTTTATATCTCTTGATAAGCCAGCCTATATTCTTGTAGAGTTTAGGCGGCTCTAGGGGGCCGGGAGTAGCCCCCATAGAACCTTGTGGAGAGTGTGTCAACACTTCTTCCAATGTAGCATATCGGAGATACTTAGACTCTAAAAGTTTGACTTCGTTTCGCCAGCCTCCTTCTCGAAGGTCAACAAAATCGTTAAGCCTATACTCTGTTCCTTTTCCCGTGAACGTTCGATTCGCAATATAGCAGTGCGGTACGAATTCCCGGCCATACCTGTCGGCCATCTTTTCGATATATCCATCTGCTCTCAGCGATACATAGTTTCTACTATGTTCAATATCGCCATCTTCGAGCATCGTGCCTCTATTGATCCTCTTTCCGCCCATGTTGAACGGCGTAAGTACTTTATACATCTAATTACCTCCCTTATTTATTTATGCAACCGCGCCGTTGAAGAATAGTCCAAGGTCGCTGCCAACTATTTTAGCATCGTAGGCCATTTCGCCCTCGATTCTCCATGATCGCGTATTTTGCATCCACCACTTGCTCATGCTTGTGTTGTAGCCGAGACCGTTAAGACCCGTCCACTCAAATGTATACCCAGACGCTGGCTGAAGAAGCCCGGCAGACTTAGGTACATAACACAACAGCATATTCTTTGCAAAGTTAAACGCGTAAGCAGCCGTCTCGCCTTCGTTGTTCGAGGCATAAACGCTGTTGCCAACAAAGTATCGGTCAACGCCAAACAGAGATGCCATCAAAGCATTTCCGTGAAGGTCTGCAATACCAGTCTGCGTATACTTAATCACTTCCTTGATGTCAGGATGCAGTGCAAGAATATCATGCACTTCGCGCCCAACAACCAGTGTATTAGGATCAAATCCAGTCGTGGACAAGATCTTCTGCTTGCCTGTTCGGATTACTCCGAGAGGATCAGAATCTGCGCCATCACTGAAATAGATGAAATACGGCCACGTAGAACTAGTAGCGTGTCCGGTAGCGTCGTGTTCTGTGGTTTGGTCTGCCCATAGATCTGTGGTAAAATAGTTTGTTACAAAGTCGCGTTCTCGGTCGATAAGCAACTGTTGTACAACCCACTCAGCCATCTGCGGGGAAAGGTCTGCAATATCCGAGTTAGCCAAAAGCTCTCGCGGAATATCATTATGCATTGCATGAACATCGCAGAAATACTGATCTGAGATGTCGATGTCGAACCCGCCGCCAGCAGACTCAGTGCCAGGAGCGCGAATCTTAGCCTGGTTACGGAGCCAGTCATTCTTGTCAAACTTAGCGATGAGATCAGATTGCTTCTTTACTGGTACGTTCGGGAAAACTTTAGGAGCAAGGAACATCTCCGCAGCTTCTTTATAAGCAACCGAAACCATCGTTAAGCCGGTATCTACATGGACATCACCAGGTTGGGCAATTCCAGTTTTCTTAATATAAGTCATTTGTCATCGCCTCCTTAAGATTTCCCGGCCAGGCAAAAGCCTGTTAGTACCGTGATAATTCCGTTCTCGGCACCGCCTGTAACTGCTCGTCCAACAGTATAAGTTTCGTGTGTTCCGCCACTCGCGTATGTAAATGCAACGGCCCGTCCGGCAGAATCGCTCTCAAGCAAATCCCCGGCGGCAACAGTATCTCCTACAATTACCTTCGCCATAACACCTGGCGCGGTAAGAACATCACCGTATGCGCCCAACTCAGGCTTGCCATACATAATTCCAATAACAAGACCTTTCTCGCCACAAATAGTGACCGTCTCGGAAGCTGAAATATACATAAGGTAATATTGCTTATCTGAATAATCGGCATCAGCCTTAAACGACTGTTTTACGCCAAAACTTTCAGTAGACATTTAACCATCCTCCTATTTTTATTCCTCAGCGTCAAAAGCAGACGGGTCTTCCTTATAGATAGACGCATATGCTTGTGCTACTGTTGGGAAATCTCCTTTCGCCACAAGCTCTTTGGCAGACTTCATTGTCTTGACATGAGGATCAGATTCGTCTTCCTCTATAGATGTGCCAAATTCATTGAAGAATCCACTTTGCTTAATCATTTCGCTATTAGACTTCAACAGCCCATAAACTCCGTCAAAGATCTTGTCGGGAACTCCAGCAAGTCTAAGGGACATGAGCAGATCGCCAATTTCATCAGAGGCTTTACCTAGATGACTAAGATCATTAGAGGCTTTCTCTACCAATTCTTTTCGCTGTTTCTCTACACGAAGAGACTCAATCTCCACTTGCTGCTTCCTAAGATCGGCCTTCGCCAACTTAAGTTCCGCAGCCTGCTTCTCGATTTTCTCCGAGAGTGATTTTTCGATCTCGTTATCCATTACGTCTTCCTCCTCTTCTTCGGCTTCCTCTTCGTCGGACTCTTCGTCCTCGGATTTTTCGACAGGATCAGGTTCGATAACTTCCTCTTCTTCCTCATCCTCGTCTTCATCCTTTACGATAAGTGCCTCGGCCTTAGTCGCCCATTCGCCAAACTGCTCTTTGGTAATCGTATCGCTTTCGCCAAATGCCGCCTCAAGGTCATTGAGTAAGCCATTAACGTCTTCCTCGTTTTCAGATTTCTGTAAACGATCTAAGACATCAACAGCTTGATCCGCAAAATCCGAGTTATCGGCGTGCGCAATCAGGCCTTTTAGGACTTCGATAAGCTTGTCCATGTATTCCTCCTTTTTAACTTCTGTGTTTTGGTGTTCGCCATCATTAGATTTCAGCAAAAGAAATTTACGTCCAATGGCCGGTGAACCAACTAAATCTGTTCTATCGATATCCAGATCCAGCAGCTCGCTAACACCCTGTGTCCCCGTCAATTCGTTCCAGTATTTTGTGTCATCCATAGCAATTATGATTATACGATAATTAAGTATAATTGTCCAGTAGTTTTTGGAATGTGTGGGATATATGGGAAAATGGCTCTTGGCTTGCAATTAGCCGAAAAATGTTGTATAATATTACTGTTCAGATGTCCAGCTGCGATAGGCTCTGACCAATCGCAAAAAAAAGAACGCCCGTCGTTATGGCGGGCGTCTCTGCGTTATTGCAAAACTACTAGTCTAAATATTTATTCCTTCGATCAACTTTGACCCTTTTATCAAGTTACAGCGCGCATGAGTTATCTTCAGATTGTCTGCGCAGTGTGCTCCTCCCTTGCTCACGGGGAAAACATGGTCAACGTGGCGCATTCCAAGATCGATTACCTCGCCACATATATAACATATTATACCTTCGTCCTCATCAGCCTGGCGGTATATTTCTGAAATTTGTTCTAAATCTCCTATTGTAGCCTCTTTTATTAAAGCCGCCCGCTTGGCAGAATGGGCCGCGCACTTATCCCTGTTCGCGATTCGATAAGCGATTGCCTCTTCCTTGTGAGTATCCTTATAAGCTTTTATCTCATCCTTATGGCAAGCACGATAAGCTGCGTCGTAAACCCTTCTCTCCTCTTTATGTTTAATGTAATAATCAGCGCTATAAGATTTTATTTCTTCTTTGTGTTCTGCGTTGTAGGCTTTTTTCTTCTCCTTATTGTTTGCACGATAAATAGCATTAGTCTCTTTTTTCTCTTTTCTATGCCCTGTTGCATAAACAGCGTGATCGGCCAAAAGCCTCTCCTTGTTCTTGACGTAATAAGCAGCATTTTTGGCGCTTATTTGTTCGCGGTTTTTCTCGCGATATCTCTTATTGTATTCTCGCTTTTTTTCTTTATTCACTGAATCACCGCTCTTTACCCATTATCTTATGATGTCTTTTCAGCCAATCGTCGAGTTCGTCAACAATAATCCTGTAAGATGTGCCAATCCTGTGATGAGGGATTGGGTCAACAGGGTCATTCAACAAAGTGTATATTCGTGACAAGCTGAGCATAAATTTTGTACGCAACTGTTTAGGTGTTAGATATTCTATTTTCTTTTTCAATTGCTCCCTCTACGCTATTGGTTTCCTTTGGCCAGTACCCTGCACCGAATAACCGGAATACTCGCCGCTTAATACGCGATCAAATTCTTCATCGTCGCTAATTAAACTGACTATAATCCAGCTCCCTTTTTCTACTAGATGATCTGCGTCGTGAGGAGTTCCGTCAAAGTAGAAGCTCACTGGCGCAATGTAGGACTCTACCACAATTGCCGCCGGAATAGGATAGTCGTGTTGTGCTCCAATCATCGATGGCTTCTCTTCAGCCCACAAATTCAGTAGGTATCTGTGAGCCGCTTTCTCCACTTCAAGAGGTACCTCGAAATCTCCTTGCAGATCTACAGTGTTGACATCTAGAGCTACGCCGTATACAAGGTGTCGAAGCTGATCGGCCTTTTTCACTACAAACCCGCCCTCGACAACCTCTTCCACTTCCTCAACCTTCCCCACCGCCTTCTCGAAAGCGACCCCACCATGATTCTTGCAGTGTTCTTTCGCTTCAGAATCCGACCATTCCGCCTTCTCATACATAAAACTCGCAACTTCCCATCGATTTGTACCAATCACGCGGCCATATAGAATATCATGTTTTTTACCATCTTCACTAACGCCCTTCCTAATCTTGTCGAATTTACTTGAAGATGCGTGCGGACAGGTATGGCAGTCTTGTTTTTGTATTTCAACGACCTCAGTTGCCTTGAAAAAGCTTTCTGGCGAGAAATCTCCGGGAAGTTCTAGAAACGTCGCCGAATACCCTGCGTCTACTTCGATAACTACTAGGTCATTATTCTTTTCTATAACTTTTGCGTTTGTCATTTTTGCTCCTCTATATAAGCTTGAGTTGTTCTGTTTTATTTTCCCAGTGCTTTAATCGCGCCTCTGCTATTTCTACGTACTCTTCTTCCATTTCTATCCCAACGATTTCTTCCCAGCCAGCTAATGACGCCCCGATCATTTCTGATCCTGAGCCTGAAAACGGCACTAGGATTCTGCGCGGCGCATACTCTTCTGGTGGCAATAGTAATGTTGCTAGCCATCGTGTTAGGTCTATAGGCTTAACGGCATTCAAGTAGGATGCGAATTCCGCACCCCACTATTATCACCCCCGGAATTTCTCTTAAAATATTTCTTCAAATGCTCTGGCACATCAGCGTATTTAACCATCATGTTATCACCATTGCCTTGACAATTCGTTCTGTATCGTGTATAATATACACATGCCAAAAATAACTAGAATTTGCGAAGTATGTGGGAAGGAGTTTCAGTGGTCCGATTGCGCGTCTAATAAAAAAAAGAACGGAGGCCGTTACTGCTCTAAGAAATGCAAAGGCATCGCGAGTAGGCTTCCAATCAGCGAATGCGAATGGTGCGGGAAAGAGTTTCAACAAACGTACAACCAACATATGTTTTGCTCTGCTGAATGCGGCAATAAGTCGAGAAACGCAAAGAGAAAAACCGGGAAAATGTGTGTTTGCAAACAATGCAGTACTGTCTTTTACGCTCCAAAGTGCCGTTCCGAAGAAGCCAAATTCTGTTCTATTGCTTGTGCTAATAAATGGCAAGGGCGTAATAAAATAGAATTCATCTGCAAAATATGCGGAAAGAGATATAGGTTGTCGCCTTCTCGTGCCGAGCAGACTAACCCAACTTACTGTTCTATTACATGCAGAAACAACGACCCGGCAGTTAAGAAACGCCTTCTTGAGATGAATGCCATACAACAAACACTTAGCCCGAACAAGCTTGAGATTGCTGGATATAAAATCCTTGACGGCATGAAGATTGGCTATACAAAACAAACTATGTTGTTTGAAAAATTCGTCGTTGACGCATTTATTCCTGAGCGCGGACTTGTTATCCAATTCGACGGCGACTACTGGCACGGCAATCGCGATAAGTTTTCTAATCTTGATGCCAGACAATCCAAGAGAGTGGCGCTCGACAAATCTCAGGATGCCTATATGAGAAAGTGCGGTTTGCGCATTCTTCGCTTTTGGGAATGTATTGTTCATAAATCTCCTTCCATCGTTCGTTCCGAAATAGAATCCGCTATTCAAGAAACCCATGTTTCCTCAACTCCACCATAACATATTCACGTTCTTTGTCCGTTAGATTTTCTCTAATGCTAGCCATGTCATCCAACCCCGCATCCCTCTCTTTCCTAGACGTCTTCGCTTGATACAGTACAGGATCTGATTCGTCTATCTGACGGTTTACGTTGAAGAAGAATCTTGCGGCTGTGCCGGTGTCATCGTAGCCACCAACATCAGTACGTTTGCGCAATTTCTTTCTCCCAAGAGAATCGTGGAATCCACATGTGTCTCCTTTGCTCGTATCGTATATCGAACTCTTTCGCTCCCCGCTCTGCTCGCCAAGCCTTGCCGCTGCTTCTTCGTCTACGTAGAAATTTGCGGGCCAGCGGCCTTGTACTGTTTTACTGCCGATAGATGTTTGTTTTGCGCCTATTCCGTAAGCTCCGCAGCCCTTAGCTGATTCGGAATCATGTCCATCTTTGCGAGATAATTTGTTTAAGTTTTCGCCGCCCTTCAAATTGTACTCTCTTTCCTCTGTCCCGATCCGCGCCCCGTCAATGTTCAACGCCCCAGCACCTGTCTCTACTATGCTCTCTACTGGCTTTCCTTCGTAGTTTTTCTGAAAAATAATGATCGGCTCAAGTGCTGGTTTCATTGCCTGTAGACCATACCGATGGCCTTCAAATACCTCAGAACCCTTTACCCTTGTAGCTTTTGGAAATCCCGAGCCAAAATTCCAACCAAAAATACTTGGGTGTATACGCAATCCAGCATCCTCAATCGCTACAGCTAAACGATGCCATCCCCTCGATGATGCAAACGCCATCCCAAATCCACCGGGATATAGATGTTCGGCCAACGCCTCCCAAGTCGCCGGATCAAACACAATGCCTGTCTTATCCCAATTTTTCCCCATGAACCCTAACTCGTAAGGAGGGTCACATAGAATTGCATGGAACTTAGGCCCATCGTATGTTTTGCACCACTCCAGCACATCTGCCGTAATTATTTTAGCCACGTTAACCATCCTATATTACGCTTCAAATAGATACTTCTGCTCCAAAAGCTCCACCAAACTCGACGCCTCAGCGCATCTAGCAATAATAGCATCTGTCGATGACTCGCTGATGTTTTCAAGCGCCCACGTCAGATCCTCCGGCGATTTAGTATCCGAGAATAGATCCAGCAAACTCGCCAGAACACCCATCATCCTCTTGATATCAATCTCTCTTTCTGCTAGGTCTCTTTTGTGTTTCTTTTGAATTTTATCGAACTCTTGCTTGGCTATATTCATTGTTGTCACCACCTAAGTCTGTGCGATATATCTTCGGCAAATTCAGCCATACCGATAGACCGCATCCTATTATTGAACGCACGTTGGCAAGCACCATCTGAATTCTTCATTTGGTACAGCATCTCGAAATACACATCTCGCCAAGTCTGAGTGGACATAAGTGTTATTATTTTAGAGAACTTAAGTATGTCCATGTATCCTCCTTTTCTATATTATACTACATTTCTTGTAAATGTCAAGTGTTTTTATCTTACGTTCCAATGTTCTACTGTAAAACATCGCCAGTCTCGGTCTTCAGGCTCAATAAAACCAATAGTCGATGTCTTCGCTCTTTCGCGTTCGTTGTCGTCTCTTTCCTTTTCTAGTTTTGCCGCCCATTCATAAGCGTCAATCTGTTCAAAAAAAATGCCTATCACGTCCTTAACGGCGTGTCTATGTTCGTTGTCTTCATATACTAAATAAACTGAATACATTTCACACCTCCAATATCAAGTCAACTATCTTTTCCGCCGCATGTCCATCTCCAAACGGACACTTTGCTTTTGCCATTTCGTCGTACAGTTCTTGCGATTTCAATATTTTCATTACCGCTGTGTATACGTTTCCGGCGTTTGTTCCTGCTATAACTGATGAACATTCTGGCCTGTCTGTAACGTTTCTAGCCACAACTACTGGAATTCCTAATGCCGATGCCGACTCTTGTATTCCACCTGAGTCTGTGATGATTAGTGTGGATTTTGCCATTTGATGCGCAAACGACACGAAATCCATTGGCTCTACTACAAGCATCGTGCTATTAAGTTGCAGATCAATGTTTTCCAGTTCTTCCTCGATGATTTTCGACACACCGGGATTTGGATGCTTTGTTACGATTACATCCACAGGTGTTGTTTCTGCGACCTTCACAATATCTCTGCAAACATTTCGCATTGGCATTCCTATACTTTCGCGCCGATGTAATGTAACTACGATTGTTCTACGCCCGTCGTCAACGCTGTAACACTTCTTAGGAACGCAGTTATCGAGCGCGTAATATATGGCGTCTACCTCTGTATTTCCAGCTACGTATTTCTCGCCGATTACGTTTTCACTGATTAAATTGTTCATTGCGTTTTTAGTAGGGCAGCAGTTAACGTCGGCGATTCTTGCTATGATCTGCCTGTTTATCTCCTCTGGATATGGTTCTTTTTTATATGTTCTCAGGCCGCTTTCCACATAGACCAAAGGGATCTCGTGATGAAACGCGAATAATGCACCAGCGAGCGTAGTCGAGGTGTCGCCCTGGACCACAACAACGCTTGGGCTTATGTCATTGATGATAACACCGTCTAGTTTGTCCAAAATATACGACAATGACGAGTTGGCGAATCCCACAGAATGCTCTATCGCCGAGAATTCAATGTCTGGATATATCCCCAGGGCTTCCATCGTTGACATCGCTAGGTCTGTATGTTGGCCGGTATGCACATGAACGCACTCAATGTCTCTGTTTCTAAGCTCTTCGATTATAGGAAACATTTTAATAATTTCCGGCCTACATCCGCTTATTACCATTACTTTTTTATCCATAATTAAAATAACCCGACTTGCTTCTCCTCTTCCTTTTTTACTTTCGGCCTTCGAGAAACCATCTTCCACCTTCTATCACCTTTTTTTGTTACCGTTATTGACGTATCGCTTCCTTTTAGTATTTCATCAAGTTCGCTTTTCGCCAGTTCAAGTTCATCCTCTGACAATCCTGACATGCGAGCCACTTCATAGTCGTTTAGGTACATTCCGCTGTTCTTACTAAGCGCCGCAAATAGTTTCTGTGCTAAACTCTCAGTCATCGTATTCGTCCTCGTCCTGGCTATTTTTGTATATATTCGGGAATAGTTTCTTCCTATACAGTATAAGGACTTTTATCCCTCTATAGAGCTGCCTTTCTGCAACGAAATATCCAATTACCTTATCGCCTAATGAAGTTTCATCCCATAACTCAGGGCTGAAGAAATTAACCAAAGAGCTGCTGGCTGCCCAAACCAAAGTGTGTCCAATTAAAACCCAGCACCATATCGCCATTTATTTCCTCCGCCCTAGTTGCCAAGCAACTCCAAGAAGTCGTCTGGAATGTTCCCGGACACGAGCATACTATTTGCCTTTCTTTCAATCTGCTTATAGGATCTATCCCGCCCAGTAAGTTTATACCAATGTTCGGTACATTGAGTAATCCCAAGAGTGTGATACCATCTACGTAGCGTACCTTCCTCGCCTGGCGACCACAGCGGGTATTGGTATGGATCAGGTGTTTCTTCTGGAACAATAATCGTCTCTATCTCGTTCACATTTTCACCGCCTTTACTTGGTTCCCTTTAACACGGGCAATGAAATCGTCAAACCGGTATCGCTCGTTATCTACGTCGCCATACTGGATTCCCCAATGGACTGTTCGGCTGCATCTACGACCACCGTACTTTGTCCCAGCGGCTTGTAGCGCAGCTAGACGGATTGCATCCCATCGTCGAGAGCCGCGATAGCCGTAAGATCCGTGACAAATATGGGCGTGTGCTCGCATAATTACATCAGCTAGCGGTTGCCCCTCATCGTTCATCCACCATTGTTCGTTCCATGTCTTGTCTTTTTCGATTGCAGTGCCGCTTCCGTAAGGAACTGCTGAACTTCCAATGTGGTGTTTGATGTCGAACGTTACGCCATCTACATTGATGAATGGGTGATCTTTGATTACCACCGTGACTTCTTTGTTAGGGTATAGTTTTTCTGTTTCGGCTAGAACTTTTTCGGCAACTAGATCTTCCCAGTCTTCTCCTCCCCAGCTCGTATGATAATCTGTCCCACGAGAAATAACTACTTTTGGTGCTTTCCACTGCATTATGCACTTAACCGCCATGTCTCGTTGCGTAGCTAAAGATGGGGCTATAAGTTCAGTCCCGCCGCTACGCTCACCGCGCCCGTCGATGCAATCACCGTTAACAATTAGAATATCTGGAGTATCAAATTGCTTTACCAAGTCCAAATAGCGAGTCCATAAGTCCTCTTCTACATCACGCCATTTAGGATCTGGTGATAGATATTGTGTTGGCGTCAATCCGGCTCGATGGCCACAATGCATATCTGCTATACTTGCTATGCGTTTCATATTCCTCCCTTACAATGACTCTATAATTTCATCAAGAATTTCTACTTGTGATCTGCTAAAATCAAATAAGTGTTCTTCTAGCATTGATTCAGTTGTTGCGCGTATATGTGATGTTCCTGCCTCTATGATTAGCTCAACCATATCGGCTTCTTTCTGTGAATAATGTTTTCCAGATTGTTTTTCAATCTCTTCTCTAATCTTTTCCGCAATTCTCATCCAAATCTTCAACTCCGAGTATTCCCGCCGCCAATGCTGTTTCGCGAATAGTTATTCCCGCATCATGCGCCATGTCTGCAACATCTTCTAGCGCTTCAGCAAGATCAGTCAATGAGTCTGTTATTCCCGTTGCTGCAAACACATCGACCATATATTCCATTGCTGACTTCCCGTCTTCAATCGCGTCCGCAAGCATCCCGTTAATCTTTTCTTTATCCATTTTAACTCCTTCAGTCATGTCTGTCTGGCCTATCAGCGGAAAGATCGGCGGCTATTGTTTTTCTAATGCTTTTAGCCGCTTCATCCACGTCGATCATTCCATCACCACTATTATACCCCATTTCGGACCCGTTGTCAACATATCCATGCATGTGTTCAAAGAATCGCGGTTGGTGTTCTCGCAACATTGCGAACATTGCTTTGGCTAGTTCTATGTGCGCTTCCTGCGCCGACGGCATTAGCCTAACATTAAAGTAGTTCGCCCATGCCGGGATGTCACCCTGCACGAAGAAAGACGAATAGGCAGATTGTAGTATCTTCGACCTAGCAATTTCAGGCTTGTACCCTTGCTTTATTAGAGAATTATACGCTCGAATTGAGTGGTCGTTTAATTCAGTATCTTCTATTTCCGCTGAATCATACCAAAACTCAAACGGAGCTTTTTCGTTATCCTGATACCTGCGAGACTGTTTTTGAAACGCAAAACTTCTGTGCCGTAAAATCTGCTCGCCAATAAACATCGGGACTTTCAGCCTGAATGTAGCGACGCCATTAAAGCACGCGCTGGTAAAGAAAGCAGGACCCATAATGTCTGATATTGTGTTCTCGAATGTGCGTAGTGTTTTGTTGTTTCGCAGGCTTCCGCCGATTGATGTGTCATCCCAGTCACGACAGAACTCAGCGCTTGATGTAGGCCCACCGCAATGTTCTGTCATAAGTTTGTTGTATAGTTTTTTGCGATCAGTTGGTTCAGATCCATAACATTCAGACGCTACGAGCGTCACTGCTTCTTCTCGTGATTCTTGGTTTAGGTTGGCTCTGGAGAAGTCATACAGGGTAATCTTCCCTGCATTCCAAATGTCCGCTTCTGCTAACTTCTTAATGTATTTTAGATTCATAATTATTTTGGCAACCAGATAGAATCTTGGCCCTGGTAGCTACCCCCCGCATCCTTTTCTCCATATCCAGCAGACGGATATTCGCCTGCAAAGAATACCAATTGCGCTATTCCGCCGCCAACAATAAGGTTTACATTCTTGTATCTGCTTTGATTTGAAATCTCGATAACTAAGCGCCCTCGCCACCCCGCCTCTAAAGGAGACATGTTGACATGCACACCACAACGGCAATAGGTGCTTTTTCCGAAACAAATCCCCATAACATTTCTTGGAATTGAAAACTGCTCTACGGACTCAGCGAGGATGATTTCCCCAGGTTCAAGGATAATAAAGTCATCCGAGCTAAATTCTTCCCACTGAGAAGAGTTATCAGTCCCAGGGCTAATCGTTCCGCTTGTCTTTGTCTGTCGCTTAAAGTTTTCTCCAAGTGTGATATCGTACCCAAAGTACCCGTTTCCTTTGCTTGGATACCCAACCTGTTCGTCGATGAAAGGGCTAATCATTGGATCGCCAGTACTACATAATTCCTTAATCTGTTTATCGTTCAAAACGCCAAACATCTTCTTCATCTATTCCTCCGTAAATGTGAACTCTGTATTATCTTCATCAAGGCACTCAATAACAAACGGTCCGCTTACTCCGGCACTAAACCTTTCGGCGATTTCCAATGCCTTCGTTATTTTTTCTTCCGGCGTCATATCTGTGTCAAGATAGTCTTCCAATAAGGCCATTACGCCGATTGCATAGTTAAACGCGCACCCGCAAGCATCATATGGCTCAACCCGCTTGCCTATTTGGAAATCTTCGTATACTTGATAGAGTTTGCCGTTATAGCCTAAAAGGAACGTACCACCACGAATGTTATTGTTCTCTATCGTGGCATATCCTTTGCTTTTAAGGCATTCGATTAGCGCATCAGTCCAAGGTCCGCAAAGATATTCAAAATCAGTTTGCCCTACAGATTGCGCCGGAGGAGAAAACACATATCGAAGAATTTGCCCCATACGGAAACTATCAGTAAATCCAAAGATCATATCGTTTGAAATAAACACCTTTTCATCGACACGTACAGACCTATCAAATCCTTCTGTTACTCCAGCAGAATCCCCGCCAATATAGACTTTTCCGTCGCGCTCCAGCCCAACAATACAGGTGCTTGTTTGCATCATGTTATTCTCCCTTTTCTTTTAACGCATCTAAGATAATGTCCATGAAGTCATCGGCGCTATAAATATCGTATACTTCAGCGATTTCATCAATCCACTCATGGAATTTATCCCATTCTTTGTCTTCTGGTCTGTTTCCTGGGATCATGTCGTCTGTTACTCCTGGTGGTAGATTACTTAGATACATTATAGTTCCCAATCCTCTACTGTTTGCGGCGGTTCGCACCACCAAGGGAATCCCGGCTGTACATTCTCAAAGAAACAAACCTCGTTATAGTGGACAGCGATCTGTAATTCTTTGGTTGAAGACAGTCCGTATGGAATAGTTGCTGTTAAAACAACTGTGTATTCTCCAGGCTCATCGTAGTCGTGTGTTGGATTAGCACCGTATTCTTTCTTTCCGTCGCCAGTATCCCACACAAGCATCGCGTTGTCATCAGCAACGTAAGCCTTAAGGCCAACGGCGTAAATTCCGTATTCGTTTGTTGCGATCATGTTTCCGATAACCGGCGGCGTCTGCATGTTAATGCACCCCGCTAGCGTGATAATAAAAGCAAGAGCAAGTATTGCGATTGATACTTTGGTTCTCATATTGTCTCCCTTTCATGCTATGTTAAGTTTGTCGAGCAGTGCTTCTGGATCTATCTTTTCTGATCCGTCAACCATTATAACACATTTGTTACCAAAAAGCCAACTTTCGTGCTGGGCTTCTAAAAGTTGCAAGTATTCTAATGATACGCCTGTCTCCTCCTGCCTCCCACGACCGCCCATCCTTTCAAAGCATATCTCCGCACTCGTCCTTATGTATACCGTAACGTCTGAGTCGTCGCACCATCTTTCATTCAGCCAATCCCACATCTCGCAATAAAGCTCCCATTCGACATCTAGCATATCGCCAGTCTCATGCAATAACTTCGCGAATACGAATCTGTCTGAATAGATACTTCTTTCCAGAAACGTATTTGAATGGTCTGTCATTTCTAGGATTTCTGACCTTGTTTTTTGCGCGACTTAGAAATGCGGCATTCTGGAACATGTATGCAAATCGTTTTTTGTCTTTATAGAACAAGTCTAGTAGGTTCTCTGAATACTTTGTCTGCCAGATGCCTACTGGCTCCTCTATGAAAGAAGCCCTGCCTGTTTCGGCTATTGCGTTCCCAACGGTTGTCTTTCCTGACGAAATATTGCCTTCCAGAGTTATTATCATAGTCTCCCTGTTCTATTTTATAAACTTGTTGAGATTTTTCCTGCCGACATCGTATCCGTACAGATCGTGGAGTTCGTCGTGATGCTTTTTACATAATGTAACGCCGTTTGAAAGTTCTAAACGCATCTCTTCATTGTTTGCGTAGCCATCTATGTGATGTGCTCTAAGTTTCCCGCCTATTTTGCCGCACTTTTGACAAGTATGGTTATCTCTCTCGAAAACTGCTGTCCGCCACTCATAATATTCTGGGTACATCCTAGCCACAGACCGTTCTTCATCTGTGCGGGTTGGGTTCCAGTTCGGATGAAGTTCGCCAATTCTTTCCTTGCACATCTTACTAGCTGTCTCCTTTTGCAGACACCCGCAAGATTTTGTGTGGCCTCCAACAAGACTCTTTGCTGCAATCTCCTTAAAATTTCCACACGCGCATTTGCAAAGATACTTGACCACACTACCCTCTTGTTTATCAAGTCGCTTAATAGCTACAAGCCTCCCAAATTCTTTTCCAGTTAAGTCGTGCTTGGCCCAATCCGGGTGAAGTTTCCCGGCCATCGACTTACCTGTCGCACGAGCGGATTCCTTCTGAAGGCACCCACAGCTTCTGGTGTAGCCAGATCTTAGACACTTACCGCTGACAGTCTTTTCTGTGCCACAGTCACACAGCACATTCCAGTGCGCACGTCTAGATTTCACAGTATGTGAGTACGAAATGACAAGGAGTCTTCCAAATCGCTTCCCAGCCATGTCAATTCTTTTGCTCATCACTACTCTCCAATTTCAAGCTCACTCTAATCTTCTTCCTTCGCCTCTATCGACAGGCTCTCCGCTCCTCCAGCATCTTCGCTGTTATCGGGCTCCTCATTGACATCATCAGCTTTCCCAGGCAACATTTTCCCATCTACAACGTTGTCAACTAATTCATTATACTCATCATCAGACAATTCTGGCAATCCGTATGATCCTAAGATGCTGTTCAAAATAGGCTTGTTAGAAGATATGTGGAATGATGCAAATGCAAGTGCGCGGACCATTTCGGCCAATTCTGCATATGACGGAACTTTTGGCATGACCGGGACTATTTCTGGATAATACTCCAAGTTTCTAAATTCCTCATTCACCATCATTAGCTTCGGTATTAAGTGCGAATTAATCACGCCAGCAATTAGTCTAAGCCATCCTGAGATAGCGATGTTTAGAGCGTCCTGCTTCGACCGGGCAAGCGCAAACGAGCCCACATTAGCGTGTCCAAGCAATATAAAGTCAGTCAAACACGTTGATGCCATCTCTGCCTTTAACCTCTCAATGATTTTATCGGTATCAAATGTTTTTTTGCCCGGTGATGCCATAAGCGTAACATCATACAATTCCGGGTTTTGCGGATCGAACGGGAGAATTAAGCCATCCATCTCGTCCACTCGCAAATTAGATATGAGGTTTTTCCAGTTCTGCAACTCTGTGGCGAATTCGGAGTTTGTGAGTAATTCTGCCGGTACTCTCACTTTTGGAATTCCAGTTAGGTCTCGTTCGCAACCAATGCCTTCAATCTCCCGGAAGTTTCTAAGGAAAAACCACGAAGTGTACGCGCCAGATAGAATAGAATTTCCTTCTGGGTTGTCTATATTCTCTTCCGTTCTAAACAACAGGCACTTTTCAATGGGCAGCCATATTTCCTTGTCTCCCTGCACATCGTGCTGAACCGCACCATGCACGCCACCATGCGAATCAAATTTCCACTCATCTATTGTAAGTTGAGAACGCCCAGCTAGCTTCTTGAGCCCTATGCGTCCATCATTATACTCAGATGGCGTCTTCGAGTAACGACCGTTTCTCTGTTTATAGCATATCTCCCTGTAGTCAAATCCATACTGCATCATACTACAAATGCCAGAAACAGTGCTGGTCCAAGACCTAGACATGTCGTTTAGTGCCTCGTCGACAAATTGAGCTGCTTTTTTGCCATCTTCGGAAGAGTCTTCCTTATGAGGCCTTGTATCCCAAGTAGCAGCCTGTATTATTTGTCTGATGGCGAATAACAGAGCGCTAATTGTAGGATCAGTACCCATCTGTTTGAATACTCTACGACCAGCGATGCCGCGAAGTTCTGGCAAGAATTGCTCAGTAACCTTGCCTCCCCATCTGCTTAAGCCCGAAACTCCAAGCTCCTTCATAATCTTCCTTGGCCGCGCCTTCTCTACATCCTTACTCGTCATCTCTTATGAATGCTCCTTTTACTGTATTTTTGTTTTCGCCGCCTATTCATATTATTATACACTATTTCCTTTCATTTGTCAAGTGCTTTAAGGGCTTTCAGTTACGGTATTTGTTTCGTCGCCCACTTCCCAAGATTAAGTTGTTATCACCTTGAATTCCACTACCCAAACCCACGGATTTACGTCCCATCCGAATCCACGCTTGGCGTTGATGGAGTCCCAGAGTTCCTCGAATGCGAGAGGTAGGCCCAATTCTCTTTCCTCCGATCTCATTACCTCGATGCCTCCGTATTCAAATACCAACCCCTCTCTTTCGATGTCGCCCACAGAGATATCCCGCACTCGTTCAACGCGAACGTCTACGGTCTCAAGCAGGATGCGTGATGCCCAGCGAGGCATGTGGATTGAGGGCTTCCAAGGTCCAGACTGATCTGGGTTTCCACTCTTCCATTGAACTGCATCGCCGTAAGATATACCCATTCTAGGAATTCCGCCACCCTTTAATGAATCATCTGGTTTCCATGCCTCTCTTACCCAAAGCCTGTCTCCAATCTGTCCGTATGGATTCTTGAAATCATACTCTGTCCCAGATCCTTCCCCAATAAATGCAACGTGGCTAAGGTCTTCGTGCATACCCACATAACGCAATCCAGAGTGGGCTAGTATTCCAGTTTTAACAACCCGTCGCGTTTGTGTCTTCCTTCCGTCTAATACGGCTCTAACCATCTCTCCGTTGAATAGTATTGCTCTCTCTTTCATGTTATCCCCCTTTTAACATCTCAGTTACGGTATTGGTTTCGTCGCTCACTTTTTCTAATTACATTACTATTCATTGGCAGTCTGGATCTCTGCCCAGTGGCTACAGTCAGTAGCAAATTTAACGAATTGCCCTGCTATGATCCGATAGGCTGGTGTTACAACATGAGATAGGCACAGACATTGCTTGTCTTTCAATCTTTCGTCTGGCAACCGTTCGGTTACAGGGATAAAATCAAGCGTCACTATGATATGGTCGCTTACAAACTTATCAACGTAATGACTGCCATCCAAAGGAACGTTTATACAATCAGGCTTGATGTCTTTCTGTGTCGCTCTCTCTTTCACGTTATCTCCCTTTTAACAGCTTCAATTAGTGTGGCGTTTGTTCTCGCCGCATTTCTACAGGTTTGTCAAACCCTCTAACTGCTTTCAATTATGGTTTTGTTTCAACGCCGTTTTCCAACGATTCAACTGTTCCTATCAACAACCGCTCAGTAAATTTCCTAACCAGCAGCTATCAGTGTGTCCGTCATCCTCAAACTCTTGACACACTTGGCAATATCGCTCATCATATTCAGGATCGTTTATCCACTCAATCTCTCGCAGCTTTTCGATGTCAACCAACGCCTTTTCGATCAACTCATCTGGATCTTTCCACACATCCCCGCCTAACAATAGTGCGAGCACTGAATCAGTATCAATCGTTCTCCCCTTATCCACTTTTACTCCTCTTTGTCAAACACTTCCGACGCTTTCCCTTTCCCATAATACATAAACGCGCACAACAAATCCCACGCCGCCTTCCCCCACAATATCTTTGCCCATGTTGGGAATCCAGCGTTAAATGCAATAAATCCAGCGCATAGAAAAACAGCGCACAATGTTTCTTCTATCAACCCTCTGTGTGTGTCAGTGTTCATATTTATTCTCCTTCTTAGTTTTCTAAGTTCGCGGTAATATCCTTTTGCGAATTTTTCATCCCGCAACATCTTCTCTAGGTATTCTTTATGTGTTTTCACGCCGACATCTCGCTCGCATCCATTTTGCAGCCCTGTATACCCGCTCTATTACCCAAAGTACCGCTGGCGGAATAACAACTAGTGGCCAAATTATAATCATAGCCCAATATTCTTGCATACGATCACGGCGATAATCACACGCCCACCAGTTTACCACCATCCCAATACCTAAATATCCAATAATCAAAAGCACTATTCCCCATGTAGGCATTTATTCCTCCCTTTTGCTATTTGTTTTCGCGGCGCTAATAACTTCCGTCCATTTTTCTTTGCGGAACTGGGTACGAAATGCCAGAGCGTGTAATTTTTGCTCCGTCTTTAGTCAGCAAGTCAACAGTTGTGAGTCCGATTATATACCGTGGATACTGTGGCCCATTGTGATAATAGGTTCAACGTCAATGTCGATATATGTAACTTCTAAGTCATTTTCTTTTTTCCACGCAGTAATTGTGTTTGCAACTGCTTTTGTAATAGCGCACTCTAGTTTTCCCTTGGCCTTTAGCAGCTTATTTACTTTAGCGTTGTCCATAATTTACTCTCCTTTCAAGAATAAGTCTATTGCGTTCATCGCTTTTGCGTTAGACTCGTCAAAGCAAGACTCATCTGATATGCGTTGCAGCAGATTCCTCATCTCATCGTTCTCTTTTTTGAGGGTTCCAATTTCAAGTTTTATACCAAACCCTGTTTCTTTGTTGTTAGGTATCCAGTATTCGCACATCATACAATTCACTCCACCAGCAATGCTGACGCCTATACCGTGCTTACATTCGCCTACGTGTTCTGCTGGTTCAACTGGAAATGGTTTACCAAACGGACTTTTGTATTCATTGCCAGAAAACATTGCGTCAATTGCGATAGCTATGTCTTTCTCCAATGGTTCTCCGTTAGCGTAATCGTTATACGTCTTATTCACTGGCATTAACGAGTCATTTAATTCTACGCTACCATTCACATCACCGACATACAAGTGAGTAGATCTATCGGCATACGCCTCTGCCTCAGTTCTCATTATTCCTCCCTTCATATTCTATAATTTCATCAATATAAGGACAATTATCAGGGTATTCGGTTATATGCATAGAAGGCCCGATTAGCAGACACGACACGGCTTTCGCGTCCTGCATTCCATATCCAGCGGTTCTGTATTCGCTACACATGTGTTTGCATCCTTTAAATTCGCAAAATTCGTCGAAGTTTTTTGGCCACATAATGTCTCCTTTTGGTGACGCGGCTACGTGCCGTTAATCTAACTTGCGCCTGGCAGCGGACACCGTAACCGCGCCTGCTTTTTGACCTCCCCAACTAGCCTTGTCGCCTCCTGCGCCATAGGGCATTATCATCGGCTTTAACTACGGCAGAACCCCCTGGGCTCTTGTCATCGGGGAGGAACCTTTTCAAAACCAGTATACACCACTTTCAGTACGTTGTCAAGTGTTCGGATTTTCTTAATAGCTCAACTTACAATTGTTTCTTGCGTCTATACGATACGGATGGAATGGCTTCCATTTCAAATGCCGTGCATCCCACCTCTACATCATCAAATCCCATAGACTCGGATTTAAGGGATATCGGCCCACATACGCCAAAGAACGCATCGCCCAGCTTGTAGACGACAGTTCCAATGACGTACCAACGGTGCTCGTCACGATCCACTGTCGCCACTTCCTCGGCATCGTCCATATCAATTTCATCTTCTACCCAATGAGGTGAGCAGATGCCTGCTTCGTTGATCTCGTTCACTATAGTTTGAACTGTCTTCATTTTTCCTCCAGTTATCTGTTTTAGCCATTATACGCCGATTCTGTCGCTTTGTCAAGTGTCTTCTATGGGGTTTGTGTTTCCATCCAAGTTTTCATGAATCGGATAGTTCTTTTCAGTTACGGATTAAAATAATCGTTGCGCTTTGTCTTTGATTGTGTCTTCTATTCGTTTCTTCGCTATTTCGTAGTACTTCTCGTCCTTTTCGATTAGGATGAAGTTGCGGTTTGTGTTTATTGCGGCGATTCCGGTTGTGCCTGAACCACAAGCAAAGTCCAATACCGTATCGCTTTCATGGGTGTATGTCTTGATTAGATATTCCATTAACGCTACTGGCTTTTGGGTTGGGTGAAAACAATTTTTACCATAATTGTCGGCCGATATTTCCAGCAAAACTCTTGGGTAATTGGTTTTTTCTTGCATGTAATCGTCCTTTTTTACCTCTGTAGACAGGCCAGAAGAACCACTTTTGTTACCACCAAGTTTCTTTGTGCACTCTACTAAACCTTGAGGATAATACACCCCAGCGTTAAAAACAATAATGTCTTCTGTGTTTCGTAATGGCTGTTTTTTTGCCATAGCGGGATTAGACACGCGCTTCTTGTTCCAAACCCAGCAATACTTAAATGCCTTCATGTTGCTAGAAATTAACGCAGTTGTAAACGGCTGGCTTGCAGTCATCATAATTGCGCCGTTAGGTTTAATGATACGCTTGAGATGTTCCCACATAGGCTCAAAAGGAATAACTGTATCCCATTTGCATTGGACTGTTCCGTATGGCGGATCTGCTAAAATCAAATCAATAGAACAATCGTCTATGTCTTTCATAACTTCAAGGCAGTCGCCTTTGTATATTTTGTTAATCTCAAGCATTTTCTCTCCTTTCTTCCACGAACTTTGCCAAAAGGTATTCTTTTTCTGACAGGTATTTTAGTATATGCCCGCACTTTGAACATTTAAGCGCGTGCACATACCTGTGAGGCTCATACATGCCCATATATCTCAATACCCTATCAAGCGCATACTCATGTTCGCACTCAAGGAATTCAATCCTTAATCGCAAGTCGGTTATTTCTTTTTCTATCGTATTTACGGTATCTCTTAATCTCATACTACCCTCCCCCGCTATATGTTTTTATTTACGACGCCACCACTATATAATTGCCACGATAAGTTCGACAATAGAAATGCCTCCCCCTAAAACTGCAACAATCATTGTAATCTCATTCATTGTAATGATGTATTCTTCTTTGGCCAATCCGCACTCAACCGAAACAATACTAGCTAGCGCGGCAATAACGGCGTAACAACATATAGCAAGTCCTATCATTTTTGCCCCTCTTGGTTATTGACCGTTTTTACCACGAATACATCCTCTAACTGCTCGGCTGTTACCGACGGGTGTTTGAGCAATGCATGGTAAAGTTGTTTACTCATGTGAAGTTTCACCCCCGGGCGCAATCCCACATCTTTGCGTTGCCGGAATATTTCTTTTTGGGCCTCATCACATGGGGATATCCCTACAGATGTATCTTTATCCGTCCAGCTTGTTACAGTGTCTTCGTTCATTCTTGCTCCTTCTTGTCTTCTATGAATTTTACAACCCCATTCTAACACAACGATTTAGCTTTGTCAAGTGTCTTCTATCAGATTATTAATTGCATCTGACAGAAATGCGTTGTGCCAAAGAACTATGTGTTCGCAGCCTTTCTGCGCCTCTAATTCATCTATCCACGTATCCCACATCTTATCCAATAAAGCCACAAAGCCCTGATCGCTTCCGCGCTTCTTATATCGTTCAATGTATTCATTTTTGCATTCTCGGCAAGGATAAACAAGTGTAAATGGCAAGTGTTCACGCACAAGTTCTTCTCTTACGTCGGAATGTGTGCTTATCAGTATAATATCTGCTTTGTCAAGATTTTGTTTAATGTGCTCGATATAGTTTTGTGGAAAATCGCTCTTGTCGAATGTGCTACTATCGCTGTCTAATACTGTTTTGCCGCTATTTGTATATAGCCATGTTTTGCCGCACCCAGGGAATGCTGACACTAATAGTGCTTTATTTTGTTTCTTTTCAGTTACGACAAGGCCGTTCTTTTCCGCTGTGCGCCTAAAAAGATTATCGTATCGCCCAGATACTGAAGCTCTAATAGGGTCTGTATTTGTGATGTATCCACTGGAAAAATACGAGCGGTTTTTGGGAGGGATAGTTGATGGGCCGTTACGTAACTGCGGTCTTTGTGTTGTTTTGGTAGTTGAGTCCTTAGTTTTTAAAGGAGGGACAGCGGCTATGCCGCGTTTTTCTTTCTTTTCCTTTGTTCCGATTTCCTTTTCTTTCTTAGTTTTCTTAATTACTCTGTTTTCTTCTTCTGCCACATTTGACCGACTGCTATCGGTCACATTTGACCGGTCATTGCCGGGTGATTGTTTCTTGCCAGAAGACTCTATTGGATTCCCTGGTTGTTTTAAATCTTGTGGAACATACAATGTGTATTCGTTAGTCTCGTCAAACCCGCGATGCTTAATACTAACAAGTCCCAATTCCTCTAATTCCTTAATTGCCCTAAATACCGTTGACTTTGACATGTGTATAGTCTCTGCTAGTTTTTCCATTCCAGGGAATATCCTGCCGTTAATACGGAAATGGAATGAATGCAACGCAACCCACAATCTGAATGCTCGATTAGATATATCTGGATGGCTTAATATCGAGTTTGGAACAGAAGTGAAATCATGCATCTTTGCTAGCCAGTCTGAAAGAACTATTTTCCCGCCGTTGTTACTCATCTAATCCTCCGTGATTTTTCATCGATTGCACGAAGTACCACGGAGGTTTTATGGCGTTAGCCAACTCCGTGCAACCAATGTTTATTTCAAACGAATAGCAGCGCCCCGGATAGTGAACGGGATTTGGGCTTTGATTGCCCCCGAAACGCTGCAAATTTTGTGACTTCCTTTTGGTGTTCACTATGAAACTATTATACACTATTCTCCCGCATCTGTCAAGGCGATTCAAGTCGGCCTTTCCACACGTTCCAATTATACCACCACTCACTACAAATTACAAGGGCTTGACTTTCTTCTCCGAATGCAGTATAATCATTTCGATGGCTGAGAATCCGACGGCTAAGCCAGTAACCGCTATCGAATGTGCTGCCTGACTGCAAACCTTAATCGGCGAACAGGCTATGACTTAGGCGAGTTGACAGAAATTCGCAAGATCTGGCCAGCCATCAAATTGACTTTCTATCTTGAATAGTGTATGCTTGTGAAACGCTCGAAAAGGAGAAATTATGGATAAAAAACGAGAATGGGTTGTCAACAATTCAGGACACGTCGGTTGGATAGATGGTAAGTATTTTCATACGCCAAGCTATATGACCTCAGATAAGCAAAACCTAAGACCGGCGACGGAAGACGAGATCGCAGTGACCGTAAAAGAAATAGCGCGAAGAGACGAGGACCGCAAGAAACGACAGGAAAAAGAACAAGCAATTCTGGATATGGTTGGCGTAGGTCTGACAAGCGATGACTTCTGTAGATTCAGAAGCGCATTCGTAGAGGATGGCTGTGTATGTGTTTGTACAAGAGAAAACGGAGTTGGCGGATTTAGCAACGATGCGGTCAAGAAAGCAGGCGATATGCTTGTCAATAGAGAGAATGATGATGGCGACAGCACCTACGCCTACTATACATTCAAAAAAGGAGAAACCCATGAAAACTGAAGCGATTAAGAGGTGCATAGATAATGGGTCTGATGTTCGTGATGCACTTGAAGCGCAGGTTGAGTTGTATGCGATTGAGGCGGAGTTTGATAAGGCGGAGGATATCCGCAAAACGGTGATTGAGGAGTGCGAAGAAGTTATGTCTATGGCTTGGGCAAAACAGCAATTTGAGCCATTCCCAGACGCAGACGCAGCGCTTACTCACTGCCACATCAGAATACGTGCGCTATCAGAGGAGAAATCATGAGCAACGCAGCGAAAGACTGGCAGTACGATAAGAATTATGACGATTATTCTCCGCTTGACTTTTGAGTAAGAACAGTGTATAATGGTACAAATGGGAGGTGGGAACATGAAATACAGACTCGTCCGCAAGGGAGATAAATATGGCGCACAATTTAAGGGACGTTTTTGGTGGTGGTATGGATTGTTTGTAGATAACTCTAGTTGGTGTCTTCCATACAAGCCAACGATTAGGTGGGTAACTAAGGAAAGAGCTTGTGATTGTATCGAAACTTGGAAAGAAGACGAAAGGTTGAAGAAGGAACTAAACGAGTTTAATCGCTTGCCGGAGATTGTTTGCGAGCAAGACGATCAGTGTAAAGGAGAGTGAAAATGACCTACGAAGACGCAAAGATTATTTGTCATGTGCGATCAGCTATTAGGCGGGAATCAAATCCAGACAAAAAGTATTGGAAGAATCACACTATTATGCTTGATATAAGAGTGCCGAAAGAAGATAAGATGGCGGTTGATTGGGAAGAGTACGATCCGCGAGATCACGAAGAATGCTCGGCATACAATGAGATGCCAGCATAACAAGGAGAGTAAAAATGGAAATCACATTTAATGCAACCTATTACGCGACAAAAACTGACAATGAACTAGACTCACTTGTAGCAGAGGCTTCCGGCCTTGAACTTAGGAGTCTTGCAGGTGAAGGCGGATGGGTAGATAAGGATGGAGCATTATGTCATTTACAGACCGAGTTCTGCCCGACAAGTAATGCTAATTTTGCATTGGAGCTTTTACGCGAAGTTTCAGCAGATGGCAATGGATTGGCCATCAATACCGCCGACGTAAATACAAAAACACCAGGGATACTGATTGGAGGATTTCCATTCGACGGCGAAAACGAGATTCCTATTATGTTTACTGAAATCGAAGATATAAATGATTTCGGCGAATTTAGGAAGAACTTGCTGAGAAGTATTTGTATATTCTACGTGATGTACAAAAACTCAAGGGAGGAATAATGGGAGGTTGCGATGGTTATTTCTGCGCTAATTATCAAGGACGAGCTGCGAGGTTTGACCACGTAATAAATCAATTTAACCTAAAGCCTGGGTGCCTTATCAACATAATGGACGGAGCAATGGTTGTCGGCAGATGCAAAGATTGCGTATGGTGGGATGACAGCAACACTCTTGCTAGCGCAGTAAGCGGCAAGCGCGTTAAGAGCAGTTGCGATTGGGGAAAGTGTGTTAGAGTTCGAGAAGAAGATACGTTAATGGATGATGAGGAGTACGGCGTAGTTGACACCAATGCTTTCTTCGGGTGTGTTATGTGGGAGTCAAATGAATAAAAACATACTAGACGATAGACTGTTCAGTATAGAACAGATCAAAGCTGCGTTCTGGGATAATTTTCACAGGGCTGGTGAAGTATGGTTTGATTATTTAGGCGATGCAGAGAACGACGCAGACAGCACAGATTGCCACTGGCAAGATTTTCTAGATACGTTGGAACGGCTAGGTGATAATAGTGAGTAAGAATGTAATAGAGTGGGTGCGCGATGAAGTAAAAGAGTTTGTTAACAAGCAGTCTGTTGGTGAGCTGTTATCAGATACTACAGAAAAGTATAAGAACATGGAAGGCGATCTAATTGATTCTCTCCTACGAGCTATGAGCTTTATGAAGGAGAGTACTATAGGAGAACCACTTCCTTTGGATGACTTATTCTCAGTTATAACAGATGTTATGCTTATTGGCGACAATCCATACGAATCCAATGATTTCATTCAATCCCTAATGGAAAAGTATGAGCTAGAGGTTGCTAAGTACAAAGCCGCGAACTCAAATGAAGTAACTGATGAAACACAGTTTGGAAAGCAAATCGACGGAATGCATGTAAGCGAACTTATCCTAGCAATAGCAAGAGCGCACGGAATATCAATATACGATAAAGAATGGCCTTGTTATTACTTCGCAACTGAAATGTTTGCAATGACAATAGACGAACTCAACAATTTCACAAAAGTAGAAATTGACAGAGACCAAGACATAGCATGGCCAGTAACATGTAAGAATGGATGCGGAAAGGGAGAAACACCAGTCCTTGAGCCGATTCTAGACTATAGCGATATTACCCGCGCACTGTTACTTGTGTCCGACTTGAAACCGCAGGGATTCAGATTATCAACAAGGGAGTCGCTAGTAGACGGAGCGTATACATGTTCGTTCACTAAAGACGAAACAGTATATTCTGGACACTCCAAGCGGCTGCCAATTGCAATAAGTAAAGCTTATCTTAAAGTACTTCTATTTGAGTTAAATCCAGATGCAATAAAAAGAGTATTTGACGATCTGGGTAAAGGAGAGTGAGGACATGACAAAATACCGAATAGTCAAAAAAGGGAGACAAGTACAGTCCTGAATGTAAGTCATTTTTGTTTTGGGACAACTGTGAATCTGGATGGATGTCTAAGGAGGCCGCATGTGATCTTATAAACGCGTGGAAAGCTATTGATAAATTTAGATCGTCAAAAAAGACATATCACGGGCCAGAAAACATTTGTTAAAGGAGAGTGTTCCCAGATGATGAAACAAGAGTCGATAATGACAATGTGGGAGAAGTTATTCCTGTATGAAGCGGTGCTAATTCAAAAATACGGAATGGAAGACTATAAGGAGAAGGTTGTCTTTGTAATCACACAAAAGCCTGCTGAAAATTGTAAGCGCTGCTTCGGACGTGGGTATACTGGAAGATATATTGCAGTGGATAGGGTAACTCCGTGTGGGTGCGTAAAAGGATTTAGGCTGCAAGAAGTAGATACGCTTGAAAAAGATAGTATTGCGATGGATTTCGACGGGAATGTTTATGTTGCGGAAGGAGAGCGTGATGGAAGCTAAAGAAACGAAAGCTATCTATGACTATTACGGCGCTGAAAAGTTCTGGGAAGGATTAACTGAAACAGAACAGATACAAGCGGCTGTTGTTGTATTCCGCACGTTAGTTGACCACGCACAAACTGAATCTACGTTCCGGCATATGCTTTATAGCGAATTTGGATGGAGTGCAAAAGCATACTCGGCGATATACGCGGCTGGCGGAATGGTAATACATAATATGCTTTATGAGGCGGCGGAAAACAAAAATGAATAGAAAAGAAATAAACGCAATGACAGATGAGGAGTTGTGTGTTAAGGCGGCAGAGCTTAGTGGATGGGAAGACGTTGCTGTTCGTTTGGTAAATAACCTGATTATGGAAGACGTTATGTTTGAAGCAGTTTGCGGGAAGCCCGATAGTGGCCCAGAGCAAGAGTGCGGGGGCTGGCTAGTTGGCGATGGCGAAAATATGTTTGACGTTGTAGACGATTATCCTAACTGCATTACTGCCTCGTGGAAACTAACTAACTACGTTCCGGGATGCCGCTGGTCAGTATATGAACTTGATGAAGGCGGATGGGCTGCTGTTGTAATGGGAAAGATTGAGCCAATAAACGGTCATGCTACATGGGATGTTGTAGCTGAAAGCGGACCAGACACAGCGCCAAGAGCAATAACAAAAGCGTTTATAATGGCAATGGAGAACGAATAGATGCCAATTTACCGGTTTAAGTGTACTAAATGTAATAAAGAATTCAAAGGAACATACAAAGTAAATGAAACTAAAGTAGAGTGCCCTGAATGTAAGTCGAATGAAACAGAACGATTGATATCGAGGAATGTTGGGATTACATACGTGGGAAGGGGTTATACGAAAGCATTAAAGAAAGCTAAGAAATCGGCGAAGGAAATAGTGGAGGGTAATAATGGGTGATAGGAAGTCGTTAGAAAAGACGTTAGCACAAATCAAGAAAACATACGGCGAGGGTAGCGTAATGTGGATGGCTGGCGAGCATCCAATTAAGAAGATTGAGGTTGTTCCCACCGGATCTTTGGCGTTAGACATTGCATTGGGCGCAGGGGGGTTTCCAAAAGGACGGATAATCGAAATATTCGGAAATGAGGCGTGCGGGAAATGCCTAACTGCCGACACTTATGTGTGGACAGACGCTGGGTTAGAGACTATATCAGAGCTTTTTGACAGGGCAGGAGAACCGGCAACATGTACTTCCAGAACAACAGACGTATCTGGTAAAAATATACAGATGGTTAACGAGAATGGCGCTCTAGAAAATATATCTGTTATAACGCATAATAATAGACGAAGTGTATTTAGTGTAAAATTACGTTCTGGAAGAACGATAACAGCTACGCAGAATCACCCTTTGCGAGTGATAGATTCTTCTGGGTTCATTGTGTGGCGCAAGGTTGGGGACATAAAAAAAGGAGATATGGTAGTTTCAGCATTGTTTGGGGCGACTGAATCAAAGACAGATGAAAATATAAGCTTAGACGAGGCGCTCTTGCTAGGACATTTGATTGCCGAGGGGCACATAGCTGGGAAAAACACACTTAGGTTCTCAAAGCAGGACCCGCAAATTACGGCTGAATTTACTAGTTTAATGGAAAACCTATTTGGGGCAGAAGTTCACCACTACCACGGAAAAGAACACGCAGTTTATAGCAAAAAAATACGCACAGAAGTATATGATAGATATGGGTTGGACTATGTGACTTCTCATTATAAGTCAGTCCCTCACTGTGTCAGGACTGGCGGGATAAATGTACAGGCCGCATTCTTGTCTGCGCTGTTTGATGGTGACGGGTGCATGGAGAAATGCTCATCAGTTAGCTACTCGTCGTCATCGAAAGTTCTTGCACACGAAATTCAGTTGTTACTGTATGGGTTTGGGATATCAGCTACAATCGCACCAAAATATGCTAAGGGATATGACCATACTTATTGGGTTCTACTTGTAAATCCCGCGTCAACTCATAGATTTTTAGAGAGGATTGGGTTTAGGTCAGATAGAAGGGCAAAGCAAGTTGAGGATAACTTTAGGAGATCAACATATGATCCGCGATCAGAGAACATACCGAATATATATGGGCTTGTTAGGGCGTTGCGGGACGACTGTGGCGGAGACAGAGAATTTGGCGATATAGCAGGAGATTTGATAATACAAAAAACTAACTTAGAGTGTTCAAAGCAAAGATTGGCAAAAATAATTGATTGGGCGTATAACATTGGAAGGCCGTTGCCGCAAACGAGCATATCCATTATTTCATATCTTACACATTTGCTAGATAGTGAATATACGTATGAAGAGGTTGTAGATGTAACGAGTGCTGGTCAACAACCCACTTTTGACGTTGTAGTCCCAGAGACACACAGTTTTATTGCTAACGGGATACTATCGCACAATACAAGCCTTTGCCTGCATTCCGTTGCGGAAGCACAAAAACGAGGGATGACGGCCGCATATATTGATACTGAGCATTCGCTGGACGCGGAGTATAGCAAAACTCTTGGTGTTAACTTAGAAAATATGTTAATATGTCAACCTTCAAGCGGGGAGGAAGCACTTGAGATTGCTGAACAGCTAATTCGCGGCGGTGACATTGGAATAGTTATAATCGATTCAGTGGCAGCACTTGTTAGCCGTGCCGAGTTAGCCGGAGAAATTGGAGATGCTCACGTGGGTCAACAAGCGCGGCTCATGAGTCAGGCTTGTCGCATATTATCTGGAGCTATAGCTAAATCTAATACAATGGTTGTGTTCACAAATCAATTACGGAGCGCTATCGGCGGTGGTGGATTTGGCCCTCGATCAGTTACGTCTGGGGGCCGGGCCTTAAAATATTACACCAGCGTTCGCGTAAAAATGTTCAACCACGGCAAAATTGAGGACGGAGACAACCGTATTGGTGGTCACATAACGGCAGAAATCGTCAAAAACAAGATCGCATCGCCGTACAAAAAGGCCGAGCTGGATATTATTTACGGAAAGGGCATTGTCAGATCCAACGATTTAATCAATTCCGGCAAAAGTACTGGAGTTATAACACAGAGTGGTTCTTGGCTTGCGTTTGGAGAAGAAAACATTGGACAGGGGGTAAATAAGGCAGCTAAGGCAATCGAAGAGGACGGAGAATTAGCAAACAAAATCGAGGATGCCATCAGGGAAAAAGCTGGATTGCCACCTAGATTTATAGCGAACACGGAAGAAGATGAAGTAAAGGAGGATTAAATGAATCAACTAATTGAAGGCGACAAAGTCACACTTGACATTGTAAACATTCCAGGGGATTCTCTTGGCGATGTTTGCGCGACCAACAACGGTATCGACATAAAAGATCTATTCCAAGTCCTACTAGATGTCCAAGAACTATCTCAAATAGAATTACGCGGATATGCACGAGGCGAGGATGGTCATTTTATTAAAATCGTCGATCTAGACGAAGATGATTATCCAGAGCTTGTTAGCGCAAAGGAAGTTACTAGGAAGTTTGTTGTCTCTGGCAAACTCGAACTAGTTCTAGAAAAAGAGATTACTGATTAAGGGGAGATTATGCCGAACACTGCCGATAAGAATGTTAAGCTGGCTTATAAAATACTAGACTACATTGCACGTTGCGAGGAGCGCGAAGTTGATCTAACATCAAAGCGGGTAGTGAACGCTGTTGCGAAGATTATTGATGAGTTTGACGGTCGCGAAACAGTGGAGTTAAAGCACATGAGCCAAAATTCCGGCCATCTAAGGGGCATTACAAGTTTGCAGAAGAAGTAACGAATTCCCTTGACTTTTCGGCGACATTGGTGTATAATGATGTTGTGGTGGATACGTGGGCCTGCTGGATAGGCCGCAATAGCGGTCGAAGGTATGATGGGGATAATCCCTGGACTGGCTTCTTACGAAGTTGCCTGACAGCCACGTATCCACACAACTTAAAATCTTAGGGAGGAACAAATGGGAATAGTTAATTTGAACGAAATTGGCACGATTAATCATTTTGAGTTCGCTGATAATATTTATGAGGGATGCCAGACTCTTGGTGTTTCTATGGATTGTTTCGCTGAAATTGATAATGCTGAATCTCACTCAGCAGTCGGAAGCGAAGCATTTATAGAAATAGATGACGAGGCTTATTTTGGTGAAGTTCTTAGCGCTACGTTTGATGAAAAGTGCGACGAATTGAGCGTTTTGATTAAGTTGATTAGTTTGGACGAATAACGTAACAAAATGACGGTTGTGTTACATAAGGAGGAAGGATGGCAACATACCACAGCGTTCCAATGATGGGCGGCGAGATGACTGAATACACGACTATCGAGTTCGGCTATTTCAACTATGACGACGGTGTGTTCACTCAGGTTGTGCTGACCGAGGAAGAGAAGGGGTACGAGGAGTTCTACTGGTCGATCAAGCTGTGATGTACGAGGAGGGGAGATGATGAATAAAGCCGAGTGGAATGAGATGGCGGAAGTGGACAAAAATCTTCTGGTGGCAGAAATGTTTCGCGGATGGACAAGGCCAGCCGTTACTTCGCATGCAGAGTGTGCTGAGAACTCAGACGAAATGTTATGGAGGAATGCGAAAGGACACGCTACAGGAACGCAGTTCGTACCTAAGTCAACTACAGACCGCAACGCATGTGTTTTGGTGCTGAGCGCGATTAGGGAAAGCGGTGAAGATGTTACAGTACGGATGCTGAACATGATAGCGCACGAAGCCGGGTTAAAAGGGCACTGTGCGCAAGAAACGCTATGGGATGGTCTTGTAGTTGACGCTGACTTAATCTGTTACTGCGCTGTGAAGGCAGTCGAAGAAGAGTAACGCAACAAAAGAGCTAAAAGCATACATAACGGAGGTCTTTATGGAAGACAACGAGCCTGGATTGTTTATAGATCTAAAATGTGTTTTGCCGCTTGAGTACGATAGAATAGCATTAAGGCGTGCGTTAAAGCACAAAGAACGATGGCTTGGGTACTTTATGGACGATGTAAAGGAAGAGGGAGTTAGGGATCTTATTGAGGACCTTGCTCTAAATTTGCGAGTTTGTAAGGAAAAACTTGCAATAGAAGAAAAATCGCACGCTGAAACTAGATTTGAAAAAGACATCCTACAGGGATTGATTGAAAAGAACAACGGCGATGTAGAGGACTATAAATATGAGTAATCTACAGTGTTGGGGAGTGTTTGCTATTGCAGTGCTTGTTGTTATCGCTTTTGTTCGCGGGAGAGACATTAAATGAAAACACTTGACTTTATCGAACGGTTGTAGTATAATTATTGTGTGGCTGCACGTATAGGCATAGGTGGAAAAAACAGCGCAGGCGGGAGACACGCGACCCTATACATCGCGCTCGCCGAAGATCGATGCCCCAGCCAGTACCGACTGTAACGGTGGTTCCGCGGGTATGAGACTGCGAGTAATCTGGCCAGCCGCATTAACAAAGGGAGATAACATGAAACTAGGTGGATATTCACACTGCCATGGATACGAGACAAGGTTCGACGAAGATTCAGGAGAATGGGTTTACGCCAATGACCTGTCGTCAATATCGAATGAACGGCCATGTCAAAGATGTGGTATGTTTAGCACAATAGATGGGCATGATGCGTGCCTAGCAAATCTCCCTGGTGTTATTAACGCGTGTTGTGGGCATGGCGTTCTAGATAAGGACAACTATCCTTACGTGATGTTCGTAGACAAAACGACACTGCGTGGAGAGAAAGCCTCTGAGTGGATTAAAGAAAACAATGGAGAATAATGAAAGACGGCGAAAAACATAATAGAGACTGGGTTAAGGACTTCAAGCATAAGACAGGGCATCATATAAATACGTGCAGAGCATGTGGAAAAACATTCAGGGGATTGAAAAGACGACATATCTGCCATGAATGCATACATAGCAATAGGAGTGGAAAATAATATGGAACGATTTGTATATTTGGCGCGAATCACGAAATGTGTTGATGGAGATACCGTGGATGCAGAAATTTCGCTTGGTTGCAATGTATACATTACAGAGCGATGCAGGTTATTTGGTATCAACACGAAGGAAACGTATGGAGTGAAAAAAGACTCAGAAGAGTACAAAGAAGGTATGATCGCCAAAGAATGGCTGCAAAACAGAATAGAAGGCAAGGAAGTAATGATACGCACGCATAAGGACAAGAAAGGAAAGTACGGAAGATACTTGGCAGAAATATTCATCGGCGAAAAATCAATCAACAATGAAATGGTTGAAAAAGGGCTAGCAGTAGAATATGATGGAGGGAAGCGGTGAATGAACTTAATTGAGATGTTAGAGGAAAAACAATTGCCATTCTGGAATTACGCGGGGATGACAGGGATTGCCGAGTGGTACAGCCCCGAACACGAAGCGGTGATTAAAGATAGGATTAGGCGAACAACTAAAGCTAACGATATTGAAGGCAACACAATGAAGTATTGTCATTGTTGCGAAGTTGGAATCGGCGTTATGAACCATTCAACCTACGGACTTGTGTATATTGCGCTTGAGAAGAAATGTCCAACTTGTGGAAATAAGGCGTTTAATCCTAGTGGAATTTGGTACGCATGAACTACATAGAAGAGGCTAAGAAGCTAACAAAAGGCACTGCTTACGAAATTTCTGGGAAAGGTAGGTATGCATTTGTTTGTAGACGCGGAAGACTTACATCTATATACCTATTCAACTCAAAGGTATTGGCCGTTACACAATGGGTGGCGCATAGCGATGGATACATTTACGATCTTGAGTTGGGCGAGAAGCTATAGGGAGGAACTATGAGAAGAACGAGTCTGTTCATTTGGGGATTGGTAATCGGCGGTATTATAGGTATTATTATTCACGCATTGATAACAGGAACGCTTCTGGCGTAAAAAGGGAGTGCTGCAATGAAAACAAAATGGATTCGTAAGTGCATCGAAAACATCGACACTTCAGACAAATTCTTTATTGGCGTTGCAGAAGGCGCTGAAAAGGAACTCGAAGCAATTGAATCTATGATAAATTGTTCTAGGCGTATCAGGCCGGTCGGCGAAATAGACAACGGCAACACTATGGTATACGAGTATTGCTCTGACGGCATCCTAACAATAAAGGCAATGGAATCTACAATAACAGCCCAGGAAAACAAAATATATGAATTAGAAGACAAAGAACGCCAACTAGTAGATATGATTGATGCTAGAGAAGACTATATAGATGCGTTGGAAGAGAAACTAAAGGGAGAGCGATTATGCGAAAGCAATTAGAAGATCTTGGGCTGGAGTGTACAGTTATGAAGTATAGGAGTGTCGGATGGACTGAATTTGCAATATCAAAATCCAACATGCCAACAATAAAACTAGACGGAATTGCGCTAACCGCAACTGAAAGCGACGTAGTTTTAAGCGTATTAAATGCTATAAAAACAAAAGGAGAATGATAATGCCTCCATTCAAGAAAGCAAAAGAATACTATAGCCACATGAGGAAGGAAGAAGAACTCGCTGAGTTTGCTAGGAGCGCAGTTGAATTTCTTAATCCAAAACGCGAACACGACATTTATATAACAGAAGTGTTTGAGAGTGTGAATAATAGCCTATATATAAATTACTGGATTGGCAGTAGTGACGACCAAGATTGGATTCCACTTGAATGCCTTTGGTCCGATAACTGGAAGGATATAGTTAAAGCGGCGAAAGACGAGGAAAAACGCAAATATAAAGAGCGGCAAAAACAGCGAGATGTAAAGAGAACGGCTGATATAGAGGTAGATGAAAGGAAACTACTAGCCACGTTAATTGAAAAATATCCAGATGAGATAACAGACATGTGCGCAGAAAGGCATCAATACGATTGTTGTCCAGAGGACGAGTAAAAGGAGGCAAAATGAAAATGAGAACATACCACTTAGAGGCTATACTACAGTTCTTGGAAAACGCAGCAGTAGAGGGAGAAACACGTATATCTATCGGCGAAGACAGTTATATGCCTGTAGTGCTATTGCGAGAGGCTCATGGCGAGATAGAACGCATAGACAGCATGATCGAAGTGTTACACGAATATAATACCAGGCTAAGAACGGATTACGACGCGAACTCATTCGGAGAGAGAATGCGAGAATATTGCTTTGACTGCTCACCAGAAGAGTATGGGTGTTACTCGTGCTTTGAAGTAAATCCAGAATTCGCGAGGGTCGGTATTGGTAGCGAGGCAGGCAGAATGGTCATTGAGGCAATCGTCGGAGATAGTTGTTGTGAGGAGTTTGCTAACGACGTTATTGCAAAAGGGCGGTTCTACTCAAATGGCGACATTCACTTTGGCTGGTACTGGGATGGCGACGGTTCATTGGCGTTTATAGAAGGTGACAAATGCGCGGTAAGTAGCGACTGCAAGAAAGACTACGACTGGCATTGGCGAACAGTTGAATCGTTGGAAAACGGTGTTGAAACAAAACCATAACTGAGCAGTAACATAGAGTAACATGAAAGCATATGACTCGTAAGGAGGCATAATGGATGAAGTACGCATTGCTGGATGTAAGATATCAAAACCAAGCGAATATAGGCTAGTTCCAAGTATAGATGGCAACTTAACATCAGAAGGACTTAGAGACGTTATCCTTAGGATGGGTGACTACATTTTCTTTAACGACCGATGCGAACCGAAAGAAGTACTGTTGCTGAGAGCGCAAGCGTTATGGGAAGCAGCTATACAGAGCGATGCTATTATGTCAGGCTTTCTTGGGCGCGGCGGGCCTGAATCTGGTAGAAACTTGTTAGGTGGATCAGGGTCGTTGGAGCAAGTAATAGAAACACCAGAAAGTGCGGCGAAAAACAAAACACTAATCGAGACTACCGTATAGAGAGGGAAGAGGAGATACAATGAAAACAAAACTAGAAGACTTCTTCGGTGATACAAACCCAGTATTAAACGACACAGACCTCCATAACGCGCTGTATTCAGTAGATGAGGCTGATATGTGGCCTGATTACGTTGACTCGGTAAGTAAAGAGCAGGCGATACTGTGTTGGCGAATTATAGAGAAGCTGACAAAAGAACAATTCCCAGACGAACTTAATCCGTAGAGGAGACACCATGAATACTTGGACACTAGACTGTAATGAAGGAATAGACGTTAGAAACCTATACACATACATGCTGGATGGCTTTGTAGCTCCAGAAGACTTTGATCGCGTAAAACACACACTTCTAAACGGTGAAATATTCACAGTATACGTAGGAGATGAAGAGTTCCATATTAAACCGTGGAAAGTAGAGGTAGCGAGTAAACGTATGGATAAGTGGATTATAGAAGTGTGGTTCAAGCTTATAAGTGAAACGTATACAAAGAGGGAAGTACAGTGTTGATACGGAATATATAAGGAGTGGAAATGAAAACAAAACTAAAGCGACCGCATACAGTAGAAGAATGGTCTAATATATATAAGTGGCCCGAAAACGCAATTGCAGAACTACACAAAGGATTCAAAGTAACTATAGTGCCGAACGACCTTTGGAATATTAGATTGATGCAATACGATGAACCATTCACGAAGTATGCAGATCGCAACCTAACTATACCGCTCCCGCCGAAAACAGAAACTATGGTAAGAGTAGAAACACTACATAACCAAGCAAGATATTTTAGCAGAGTACGCGAAACAGATCAAACAGTTGAACTCGCAGCAGGTATGAACAGGCTATTAAAGAAATCTTCACCGGAGAAAGTATTTATACAACAAGACTCGTACAAACTAAGAAAGCTAGGATTGCTAGCACCTAAATGGACGCTAAAAACATCAATAAGATACTGGACCTTAAAACTACTAAAACTACCAATACAATGGGATACATTCAATGGTACGCGTACAATAGAACTGTCGTTAATGGTGAACGTTGGAGTATTAAGCGGAAAACAAAACAACAGTATAGGAGAAAACAATGCCAACCTACGTAAACCCATTAGTGTATAAACCGTGCTGTAAGTGTAAGTATATGGCCTATGACTCGTTCTATGACGAAACGTACTGTTCTCATAACCCTACGCCCGACGGACTGGCTCCTAGAGCGTTGATAGGCTACTACGGAAGTTGTGAGTACTGGGAGTCGAGCGAGACGGATGAGTGATATATATGAAAACATGTAGATGCTGCAAAAAACTATGTGATAAGATACTGAAGGAGATAAAACAAGAGAAAAAGATAAAAGTACTAATATGCCCTATATGTAAGAGTAAAGAGTGCGTATGGTACCTTGGCTTGTCCAGACTGCAATATGCGAAAAGGCACTATGTCGGCGGATGAGTTCATAGCGTATCGCGACGAGCATCCTGAGGAGTTTGATTATTGGATCGTTGATGATGGATAGTGTGCAAAATATTACGCAAAAAATTTGGATGTGTTAATTATACGTTTTGTAATTTTTTGCGGATTTGTATCGGGCAGGGGCGTTGTAGTATATGATAGCGTATTCTAGCAAAAAAGATGGGTACCTAACACATTATAATAGAGCCTACGACACCGCATCCCCTGTCCTACTCTACGCTGTAGACTTCATGAGGTTATAGGATAGAATGGGAGTGACTGGGAAAGGTTGCCGTCTTTTGAGTAGTTCGGGAGTGGTTTGGAGTGGTTCGGACGTGAAATAGGCAGAGAATAACCCCTCCGAGTTGCCAGTTCGGAGGGGTGTGAGGAGGCGCTAGACTTGCGAGCCGGTGTGAAGTCTGTTCACTTGTTCCGATAATGCCATATCGCTGTTCACCGGCATTACAACCGCTATCGTTTCTGTTCCGTTATCAATCCCGATAGCTTTCAATGGGGCGTGTTGATATAGCATGAGTCCCTCCCACAAGACGGCATACCGCTCGCTAACTGCTACGAGGCGGCCGCTATCGTGTTTCATTACACGGCATACGGTTGTTGCCCCGTTATCCTCTATCTCGTAGAGGAAGCGAGTAGGAACAAGTTGTGAGCCGGGGCAAGACTCCTCCGGCATTACACGCTCTGCTTGAAACGTGTTCACCTTGTCGCCAGTTTCAATCTCCCCGCCATAACCCTGGCGGGAGAATGGTATGCTGGCATCGATCAATCCCTGCATTGCCTTATCGCTGAGGGTTATCCTGTTCCTGTGTGACATCCAAAACCCGTTTGTAATCCATGTGCCGTCAAAACGTATTGTCTCATCTTTCTTTATTTTCATTGTCGCCATAAGTATCCTCCTCGGGATATTTGATTTACTACTCTACAATTTCCACTTCACCCATGATCATAAGTTCTTCAAAGCCATACACCTGATGTTCGCCACATTCGTAACATTCGTACCCGCGAGCATCCGGTTCACATCCACTACGTTCAGCACCGCAAGCTCTACAGTATCCTATAGAGTCAAGTCCGAACATCATGTTTTCAGCCTCTTCCTGTGTCACTTGCGTTACAACCGGCGTGAAGTCTTTTGCCATCTCGTACCATCTCCCTTTGATACTTCACCATAACACACTAATGTGAAGATTATGTGAAGACTGACTAGACAAATGTCCTCACACAAAACAGGACACATATCCCACCCAGATTGAGGACACATGACCACCTATAGAATAGGACACATGACCGCTCTTCTTTGGGGGACACATGTCCGCTATCATTTGAGGACACATGACCACATCTGAACACGGTCAAATGGGGGCGAAATATGACGGGCGAAATCATAGGCGAATAAGCGAAAGTGTAGGCGAATTGTTCAAGGCGAAAGTAGGGGCGAAAGTAGGGGCGAAAAGGAAAGAGGGCATTAGCTCTCGTTAGCCAATGCCCTCGAAGATGGTACTGCGTTATCTGTTATCTGGAAACTCTATCCTTCCTATTCTGTCAATGAAGGTGCGAACCGTGCTCAGTTCTTCCTTCAGCTCTGCCTCTACTGCCACAAGTTCAGTATATCTCATGCTGCAATACTTGGCCTGCATCTCTTCTCGTTCTTTGTCAGTGTAGTCTCTCATTGTGCCGCCTTTGCTATCCTTTCACACTGTGCCACTGTCAACGCATGAGGGTTGTTCAGAGCGTGAGACTCTGCCCACAATGCGCCCCTGCGTGTCTTGAATGGCCCTACACATGCCAAGTATAGTTTCCCGTGAGTCTTTGCCGTCGGCTCTGCTGTTGCCCTGAACGCTTTGAGAACGTGCGCCCCTGTCAATCCTACGTACCATTTCATTCGCTATCATCTCCAGTGTCTAGAATCGAGTCAACAGCTTCTGTCAGTGTCTCAATGTCAATTGTAAACCGTATCGAGTCAAGTGTACAGTAGGCGCAGTCGCCGTGTATAACCCAGTCCTCAGGGTCCGCAAGGTCCTCAAGGGATTCTATCTGGACTTCAATCTCTCCGATAGGAATAACAATAGAATCTTCTCCGAGTCCGCACATTGAACCGCATTCCTCACCTTCTCCGATTGATCCCTCAATAGCGTACTCCCTGTCGCGCTCAGGTATCCTCAACAGTTGAGCCGATACCTTCTCTCCGCAGTATCGTTCGATAAAGTCTTCATTGAGTTCTAGGCAATTCCCGATAGCTTCACCAATAGAATAGCATTCCTGTTCTATCGCTTGATCCGTTGTTAGCCCTTTTCTCTCCATCTTATACCATCTCCCTTTCCTACACTACCATTTTAGTCCGCCAGTTGTGAAGAAGAATGGAAGGAACATGGAAATGGACCGTTTCCAGACAATTTGAATAATCGACCAACATATTCTCATATATCCAAGCATATCGACCCACCTCCCAACATATCAGCCAAACAGAGGCGAAATCATAGGCGAATTGTTCAAGGCGAAATATCAGAGGCGAAATCCAAGGCGAATCAACACAGGCGTAATCTAAGGCGAAACAAGAAAGCCCCCAGCATTACACTAGGGGCGATCATGGGAGGTTGGGCGTATTATCTTAGATCTAGCGCTTTCATTTCCTTTTGGTCTGTTACCGGCGTATATATATCCTGATCGTACGCGCTTGGGCAATCGCCGAGGTGATACTCGCGGATTATAAGCGTACCAAGCCTCATCTTCAGGGTTATCCTCTCAAGCCGCTCTATGCGTGATTCCATCGCGTTATCCTCCCTTCTCGCTGATATGGCCGACACCTGCGCTTCTTATGCCTTAGCACCTGTGCCACCTTATCACGATTGCTCTTCTTCTCGTATCCGGTACAGTTTAGGCAGTTTTCATTGCTTCCGCATGTTTCAAAGTATTTGCATGAGCGTCTTGATGTGTTCATTACAGTTCCCGTGCCTTATACACGTATATATGGCAATGGCCTTGACCGGATGGCTTATAGTCGTTGCCTACAATGCGGACTCGCTTCATTTCATTACGATTGCGGACCATAGACTCGCAAGCATTGATTTCCGACTCCTTACAAGCCCATCCAGCGTATGACAGGCCGCCTCCAGCTTCTCCCCATCCGCTCATAAAGCTATCAGTTCCAACGACGATTGTCGCGTGTGTTTTCTTCTGTTCTTCTGTTCTATCGTCTACGAAGATCATTCCGCACGCTCCCCGCTCTCGTCAAAGCCTTCTGCTTCTAACGCGCCCAGTATAACCCCGTCAAGCGTCCCGCAGTCAAGGCGTGAGCCAATATCACAGGACAACAAGCCGCGCAGTTCAGTGCCTATCCTGGCCCAAATGTCACCCGTGTAATAGTCGTTACCGATTCCTCTTTCGTTATCGTCTACAGAGTAAGCGTGATTATCTGCAAATGTTAGCCATCCTTTCAGCATTGAGACAAAGCCAATCTCCTGGCCTCTTGGGCAATTGATAGCGTTAAGATGCCTTATCTTCCATTCTCCCTCTATTCTTACTTTCGTCAACCTTTCTGCATGTTTCATCTTCACAACCTCCCGATTGCTTTATATCGAACTATACACCTATTGTCTATTGCTTGTCAAGTATTTTTGAGATTTTCAGGGGTTTTGCATAATTGGGGTCTTCCAATACCTCCACAAACTTATCATATTCCCCGTCTTCCACAAACTCAAATTCCCTGCCAAGACACGTATTAGCCATAAGAAGGACCGTTTCCGTGTCTGTATGTTCTAGCATGTCTGTAATGAATCCGGCTAGTTCTTCGGTCGTGTAGACTGCTTGCGTTTCCATTCCAACCCCTTCACTGCGTTTGTTACCACCATTATGGTCATCTGCATCAGTTTGTCAAGCCCTTTCGGGTAATTTGAATATTCTCCCATATTCTAGCATATCAACTTGAAACGTATAAAGTCAGGCCGAAATCAAAGGCGAAATAGGAGGCGAATACTAAGGCGAAACCAAGGGCGAATTAGCGAATCCAGCCAAAGGCGAAACGGCGAATATCAAGGCGAATCAGCGAATACACGAGCGCAGTACACCTGTATCAACCACACGAGACTTAAGTTTTAGCGTCATTGAATCACCCGAACACGTTAGTACGTCTGGATCATCACAGCGTACAAATCCAGCCGACTCGATAGCAATACCGTTGAATAAATTTGCTATGTCGTCGTGATTACACGTTGCGGGGAACATCACAATACCGATTCCTGCGACATAGATGTATTTCATACCAGCTCCTTACACTAGATCCTTTCAAACACCACGAAAAACACAAAACCCTTAATCATCTATAACTAGAGTGGCGTTAAGAACCTCGTAACCGACTACTGTACCACAATCGCCGAAGACAGAACAGCCCCGGCCCACATCCATAGGGGCGTCAGCTTCTCCTATACATATAGCATTACCGTTAATAGAGTGAGTCTTAACCCAAACGTGCGGGGGATAACCACCAATAGCCCCACGAAAGATTGTGCCCATTGGAATATCCTTCAACAATTGACCTTTAGTACCACAATACTCACTGCGCTTTACCACATTCATACCGATCACGCTCCTTTTAGTCACCACAAGTATATCCGTTAGTAGGGTAATGTCAAGAGGACAAATGTCCAGTTCTATCTCCACCTGTAGTCAAACCCTACTACACCGTAGACCCCTAGGCAAAACACAAAATAGGATAAGGCGATTTTAGAGGCAAATCAGCGTATTTCAGAGGAGTCAAATAGAGGCGAAATGGCTGAAACGTAGAGTGGCAGGCGATTGTTCATAAAATAGGCAAACGTATAATTATGTTACCTTTCTGACCAGTGCGGGTAAGGCTATTATAGGATAACTCATACAAAATGCACCGCCTTGTACTGTATTAAGGTGAATAGTGGTACTGCTGTACTACAATGTAAAGTCTTGGTAAGGTTATAGATGACTTTGGATGATTATGGTTAAGTCTTGGGGTGTAAACATGGGAGAAACTCTACATCCCCTCCTTTTCAATTATCGAAAGGCGAATTACGGTCTAATCTGGCCACAACTCTGGGAACTTCTGTCCAATCTGTTCTAAGATGTCATTAGCTATCGTTGTATTCTCTTCCGGGTTACCCGGCAATGCGCTATATATCGTCGCTGTTAGCACGAAATCGGTGTTATTCAGTCCTATATCCAACCAATCTTCTAGTCTTTTCTCTGGTATGTCTAGGTCTTTACCTTCATATGTAAATTGTATGTCTGTTATTGGTATTCTGTTTATCTTTACACGCATCTCTTGCATCTTATAAATGTCTTCTATTGGTATTTTGTGTTTCATTCTGTTCTCCTTCTACAAAGTACTTTGTGGCGCAAAGTGGATTACTGGCGCTTATCCTGTGGATGTCTATACCCCATAACGTCTAGGAATCTATCGCATACCCTATTAGTAGTGTCTTTTAGTTCCTGTTTGTGTTTCTTGGTGTGTTTGTAGTATAGGTGGTATAGCGGGTAGTTTCTTACGTAGTTACACAGTCGTTTGTATAGCCCTTTACTCATGTTCCTTACTCCTTTAAACCTCAGTTAGTGGCATTTGTGCTTTCAGGTCACTTTATCTGTATCCATTTTATCCGCTACGCCATAGCTGACTGTTGTTTCAACCGTCCTGGCGACCTTAAACCTATTACCACATCCATGTACTAGCTTTCGCCCATTAAGAGTACTGCGATAGTGAGCGCAGGTAAAGAAGGCCATGCTTTTACCTTCGTCTAGCGTGAAATACCCATATTCTCCGTCGCGCCAATATTCTCCTGTTTCGTTCCACTTCATACCGCAGTGTGGGCACACAAAATCAGGCGTTTCGCTCTCCTTTGTCTTAGTAAGATC
>Ga0207997_1000002_pt1 | contig 121170 bp, 116 predicted proteins | sample AntAceMetag02UKN_FD_184777 | JGI IMG/M metagenome (GOLD analysis project Ga0207997, IMG submission 184777) | Saline lake microbial communities from Ace Lake, Antarctica - Antarctic Ace Lake Metagenome 02UKN (SPAdes) (version 2) | ecosystem: Environmental > Aquatic > Non-marine Saline and... | reverse complement strand
ATCTATACATTCTTGAGCAGTCTTTACCCATGTAGCATTTGGATATTGTTTTAAGAATATATCCCCTCTTGTTACATCATCATCTAGAAATAAAATAGAGTTACTAGTTGTATTCATTAGTCTTTACTATCCTCCTTCTTTCTATATTATAGTATATTTCTATAATTTTTTCTAGTAAATAATATCCATTTTAGAGCTTGCTTGTACTACAGATATGTTTGCAAATGAGTTTGCGTTTATTTTTATTTCTTGGTCTAACTTAATATCTATTATTGTTGCAGATGAATGATAGACAGTAATACACCCCCGTGAGTCTTTAAATCCTTTTTTTGTTGCTGTATAGTTATATGTACCTGGCTCCATTTCTATTATTGGAGCATTTCCTCTTATTCCTGTTGTTAATAGATTTGATGCACATTGTATTGTTATATTATCTATAGGTGTTCCATTGTTATCATGTGCTGAAAAGAAACAATATCCAATATCTAACATTTTTTGCTCCTTCTTATACAATTCTATCTTTGCCTTTAGGTTTAGATAGAAATTTTCTATAGTTACAATGCTTACACATATATGTTTGTAGATACACATTGTAACCTATGTTGTTACCACATTTAGGACACAATATTGGTTGTGGGTAGGAGGATGTATTATTCATGTAGTTTTTCTTTTAGACTATCTAGTGTGGTTTTTCTTGTTACATTTGCTGTATGTGTTATAGTTCCTCCTTTTAGTAATACTTTTGACCAACTTACTACACTGAAGTTTTTTATTGTATATACTATTATATTTTTACATTTATTAGCAGCTATGTCGATTTTTATATTATCCCACATACCTTCTATTGCTCTATTTAATTGGTGTTCTGTTATTATGTGAATATTAGTATTCCTCCTGTATGTGGTGGAAGTGTTACAGTATTTCCTGAGTCCCAGGTTCCTGTTCCGTATGCGTCTCTGCAATCGTTAGTAGCTGTCCATGTTTTATTTGTAGCATAACTATTTGCTAAGACAATTCCATTTGTGGCTGTTCGTTTTTGGAAAGCGTCTTTCCCTTCAGTTACTGCTACTGCTGTTGATGTCCAGGTTCCTAGACTTGCTAAAGGCGTATAGTCTAAGTAAATTGTTTCCGAGTTGGTTCCTGGTATATATTTTGCCATTCCAAGACTTGTATATGCGTTTTCTCCAAGTAGATAGCTTGCTAATCCAAAATATGCCCAACCTTGTTTTGGGTAGTTTGGATTATCTGCAACTATTGCTGGGTCTATGGCTGGATCCTTCAGTTTTACATACATATTTAAATACTGTGGACGTGTATTTGTTTCATTCCATTGCTCAATTGTGTGCATATCATTGATACAATCTACCCAATATCCAGAGGCATAGCTTCCACTAACTACTGTATTTGATGTTGTTGCTATAGTAATTGCTGTTGCTGTTGTTGTTATTAAATCAAGATTGTGTGCTGGAAGTGCTGTAAAACTTACCTCTGTTCCACCATTTACATAGTTTAAACTTTCTAGGTATGGGTAGTTCATAATAAACCCATTTTCCATGGCAGAGTATATTGATAGAGCTATTGCGTCATCATCTTGTGATGTTGGTATCATTTCAAAAAACCCACCAGATGCTCCTGTTCCATCAGTAAATTCACACTTATATACACTAGGTATATCTCCAATATCTAGGTAAATTTTATCTCCTGTTCCATCATTATTTGAGCCTAGAGTTACTGTACCATTTACTGAAAAACTTGCTGAGTCAACTACAGCATAGTTACTAAATGCAATTTCATTTGATGTTCCATCTGTTGAGTTGTCTGCTGTATTGGCTGTATATCCGTCTGATGCTGGGTATGTTGCTGTTGGTACCCAGTTTTGTTTGACTAATAGTTCATCTGTTGAACTAACATCTGATATGTTTTCACCATAAGCATTTCTCCAAACATAATAACCAAGAGCATGTGCTGAGGTACATAGTGATTTTATCATGTTTTGTGTCATCCACGCCAGTCTTTCTGGCTGTAATATAAGGCCAGAAGAAGTATATTCTGTTAATACGGTAGTATCATCTACAAACATATACGTATAGGTATGACGTTGTAGTTTTTCTAATATTGGAGGTATGGATGCGTTTATGTATTCACTATTATCAAAGTTTGTGTAATAACTAGTTGGATATGATCCGAAATAAACAAAACCAGATACACCAAGCCCTCCCGATATTAACCATTCTGGATTGTTATTTGCTACATCATAGAAACCTAATGTATTAGGCATAGCTGGTAAATTATCGTTTTCAGCGTCTATTAAAGCTTGTGCTGTTGCTATTATTACTCTTCCTGGTGTAATATACATCATATATTTACAATTTGGATTATAGTAATTTAGTCTTTGTTTTTTAGTGTCTTGTCCAATGGAGGAAAAAGCCATAAATGAACTATTTAGTGATGCTTGTTTATAGATATCAATGCAAGCTGAAGTAAAGCTTGCAATATTATATGGAGATCCATTCCCAGTAGATGGTATATTTACCATTATTCTACTTCCATCACGTACTACATATACATGTATGTTATCTATATATATTCCAAAATCTGCTGTGGACGGCGTTGTCCCTGAATAGCTAATATAAGTACTTGCATATATTGGTAAGGGGTTAGTTGTTCCTGTAATAGTAAGTGTAGTTGACAGTGATTGTGTCTCTGTAGAAGTTATATCTGCATAAGCATATTCTGAGGTTTGATTATCGGCAGGTAAGGTAGCTAGGGTAGCTAGTCTTATATATATCTTTGGATCTATTATTCCTGGTATATTTTCTAGATTTTCAGAAATCTTTAAATGATCAACTACAAGTTCTAGTGTATCATCTCTTCCACACCATGTTGGATATGCGGTACTAGCAGTATTTGATAGATTTGTTATTAGTGTACCATAGGGTAAAACTAGCCCTATCCAACTACTACCTGTTGTTGCTCCAGTTATACCAAAGTATTGTGCAACTGTTCCACTTACACCTTCTCCATCTGCTAATTGGTATTTTATGTTTCCAGTTGGGTGTATAGTGGCACTTGAACGTCTACACCATCCAACTCCAGTTTCATCTGTTGTTCCAGATAATACAAATCCACAATTTAGTTGTGCAATATCGTCAGACATTGGATATGTCCATATTTCTTTTGGATTTGCTGTATAGTCAAGCCCTGTAACTGGATCTGTTACTATGTTTGTATAGTAAGATGTCCAGTCTACATATGTACCTGCTACTGTAAAATTTCCAATTCCTCCTAATAAATCTAAAGGTACTTGTGCTGTTGTTGTAGCAGTAGGAAGAGTTTCTCCAACATCTTGTCCTAGAGTTATATTTATATGTGTTGGTATATTTGGATAAGTATAGCTTGTCATTATATGTATGTAATCCTGTAGAGGTAGGTAGATGTGTCGTGCGTGTCATGTGGAAGATGGCTCCTCGACCTGGAATCGAACCAGGACTACCTCGATTAACAGTCGAGTGCTTTGCCAATTAAGCTATCGAGGAGCGCGTATATCTTTATTATGGAGAATGGATGGTTTATATAGCTTTGTTTAGCATTGCTGCTATTTCTTTAGCTCTTAAATACTCTGTTACAGTTGTAGCTGCTTCTTGTGCTACTTGTAGATTTATCATGATAAATCCAGCTATAATTGGAGTATTTCCCTTCTTCATGAAGCCACCATTTGGTGTTTTATCTGCTTCAAATATCTCTAATGAAAACTGTATAGCAGGTCCTATACGAAGAGGATTACCATCCTTATCTTTATCCTTGTATTCTATTTTTAGAGTTCTAGAAATAAATGGTATGTCTGGTTGTTTTACTGCCGCGCCTGTTCCTCCTCCAAAATTTTCTAATACTATTCCTTGCTTTAATGTGCCATTTAACATCTTATGAAAAAATGCTCTAGCTTTTGCTATAGGTAAAAAGTGCTGTATATGTTTTGATGGTTTATTACCACTTGGATCATATTCAGTTAAACTTAGTACAAGCTTTCCTTCACTTAGTTCATCTTTGGTTAATTCAAATTCTCCAAGATGTGAGAAATCCATTACTCTTCCAGCAGATTTACTTTGTGTATTTACTTTAGTAATTACTGTTCTTCGTTGTTGCTGTTGTGGTTGTTCTTGATTATTTGACATGGTTTCTTTTCCTTCTAAATGGATTTCCTTTTTTAATTGGAAATACATTCTAATATTTGTCAGGCTATTAGATGCCTTTACTATTATATATTATAGCATATTTTATCATTTTTTTCAAGTTTTTTATTTGTCAAATTAAGAACTCCATTCGGATTGAACGTAAGTTAGTAATGGAGTACTACCAGCTGATTGCTGTGTTAGTGCTAATTCTACTTTCTTTCCTGATCCACCATTTACTGTTTTTGATATATACGCAAGAGCTGCTGGTGATTTTCCAAATAAAGTATATGTTGGACTGTTGTATGTTGAGTCTGCTACTGTAGGGGCAAAGTTTACATTTAAAGAGCTAGTTGCTGAGAAGTCTAACATCTTTAATTCTAATTTTGTAAATCCCCAATACAAGCTAGATGCGTCTACTATACGTAGTCGTATTCGTATTTCTGAGATATCCGTTGCTGGAAAAAGTAGTCTTGTATTTCCAATTAAAGGTACTGTTGCTCCATTATAGCCTGGTAAATAAGCTAAATCACAAGAGATCCAAGATCCAAGTAAGTTTTTATATTCTACTGATACAAGTGTATGTGTAAGCGTTGGAAACGGATGTAATATTATTGTATTTGCTAAAGCATTTGTAAATACCTCTGCTGGTATTTTTGCTTTTATCCATACGTCACATGTTTCTGAAACTTCTCTTGTCCATGCTGTATCTAATCTTTGGTCTAGACAATAGATATAATTATCATCATATAAATATTCATATTCTTGTGGTACAATTGTGGCTGCAGGTGTACTTACGTAACCTATACTAGAAGAATCTGGTATCCAAATATCTCCATTTGAATCTTCTGTTACTAGCTTGTCTTGTGTGTTTGTTATGTTTAGAGTTGCTTGTCCATATGTAAGATTTACATCTGCTGAAGTTGCTGATGTATCTGTTGGAGGAGATATTCCTTCTAGTGTATACATATCTACTATTGTAGTATTGTAGGTTGTTCCAAGACCAGAAGCTAAGGTTGTTAATGACGTATTTAGAGATGTTATTTTTGAAGCAAGGGCGGTGGATTGTGCTGTGAATATGTTATTTGATATTGCTATTGCTGTCTCTAACTTAGCTATTCGTGATGTCAATGTTAGTAGATCACTTCGTAGATTATCATTCATACTTTGTATTATATCTGAACTTGATTGTCCACCACGATTAATAGTTGGATTGTTTGCTGTTTCTATTAGATTATGTGCTGATCTTAGCATATTAGTATATGATTCTCCTTGCAAAGCCTACGAGCAGTTTTGCTTTTTGCAGTGCTGCCTGATATGTTGTATCTAAAGTTGTAAAATTACTTGGAATTTGTGTTTCATAAGAGTTTTCTAATCCAGCTGTTGATCTTACTAGTTTTGTTAAGTCACTTACTGAAGCACCTAATTGAACTACAAATTTTCTAGATTCTCTTAATCCTCTATATCTAAAGTTTACTGGTGGTGTTTGCATTTGATGTTTTCCTAATTTAAGTAAAGTGTATAACCATATAGTTTTGGTGTTGTATTTACTTCTGATGTTTTTGAAAGTTCAAACTTTAATCTTATGGCATTTAACATATCTTCACTACTTCTATTGAAATTTAGATGTAATACTGGTTTCATTGGAAGGTTTATTCCATCTAATACTGCTGAACTTTGTGTTAGATCAAAGTTTAGTAATACTTTCCAAGAAGAGTTTGGGTCTAGTCTACTTGCCCATGCCCAATAATCTTTTGATCCAAGAGGTATAGAATACTTTAGCTCAAATTCTGATATATTTTTTTGATATCCATATGTAGCTTGTACTTTATAAGACGTTGTATCAAATCCTAGTATGTTTGGTCTAAAGTATAATCCAACTGCTGATGTTGCTAATCCTGTTTGATCAACATCAGTAGCCCCTATTCCTGGAAAATACATATATATTTCTAACTTATTCCATCCTTTTTTAAATGAGTATGTAGCCGTATAGTCATTTATCCCTACACTTTCTAAGTTTGTAAATGAAGTTTTTGAATATAGTATAGATCTATCATTTAAATATATATGGAAAGGAGCAACAACTGGAGAACCTGTTCCGCCATATACAGCTGGATTATATACTAGACATGGTTGTTCTATTAATAACATATCTGATGGAGTATGTATATATGATGTAAATCTATAGTTTCCTCCAGAGGTTAATAGTGTATTTCCTGCTCCATCCAACAAACCAACTACTAACCATTCAGCTGTTCCAGTTGTTTGTTCTGCTACTTCACACATCATGTTTTTTGCTACTGACATGCATGCCCCATCGCTTATTGCGTCTGATGTAGCTGCTGTGGATATTGGAGTAAAGTATCCTTGTAATGCGTTTATCCTATTGTCCCAGTCTGCTTTTGATGGTACATGATTTGGATCTCCTTCATCATTCCATGTATAATTGAAATACTCTACAAGGAATTGTCTATTTCCTTTTGTAAGTGCTTCTGTTCCTATTAGTACATTACTTCCAGCAATTAGTGAAGAATATAATGGTACAGGTGTACTTGCGTCTATAGTTACAAAGTCTTTTTTATCTAGTTGTATACTTTGTGATAGTATTGATGCTAATACTACTGGGTTTGTATCTATTCTTATCCAGTTTTGTGGCAAGTTAATATCATCTGCTGTTATGTATGCTTTTATATCTGTGCCTTTTGGAAGATAAGTATCTACAGATATCTCAGCCATTTGAATAGGAACTTTTGTATTAGATACATCTAAAGCATTTAATGTAATTGTTTCTACTACCGCATTGTTGGCAAAGTTTATAACTAGCGGTTTTATTTGACGTATACCTACATCTTGTCCAGTTATAAATATCTTAAAGTAATTTGCCTGTATTGTATCAAATGACCAGGTTTTTGGTGTATTTATATCTCCTGCTAGCAGTGAGTAGAAATTAAATCCATCATTTGACCATTCTATTTTAATGTTTAGAGATGTAAGCGGGTCTACATAAAACCCATTTATGGTTTGTAATGTATTTGATATACGTATTGTTGCTATGTATGTATTATCGTTTAAAACCGCTTGCCATGCTGTGTTTTGAAAGCTTGTAAGTATATCATAAAAACTACCATATTGTTCTATACCTTGTGGTAAAAGTGTTTCTATTATTTCTGTGTTTGATAAATCTATTGGTGAGAGCGTAGATATCGCTCTTGGTAGAATAGCGGCTCCTTCATCTAAGTCTAGTTCTGCTGTGGTTTCTAATAGGTCTATACTATCTGTGCTTACAAGTGTATCATAGAATGTATACCTTACTCCTTTAGAAAAGAAACTTAATAGTCTTTCTATATTTTGATTTATTTTTTGTAGTCTTCTTCTTAGAAAAGAGTGCTTTGATGAAAATGATTGATAATGAGTTAAAGCTTTTTCTGCCGAGTTTACTATCTCTTCATACAATACTGTAGTATCATCAGCCAGCTCTGTATAGGTATCATATATGTCTGTTCCGTTTTCTCCCCCTACTCGTGTTCCTCTAACAGCTGGTCTGAGTGTAGTTGTAGGTGTTCCCCATATCTTACCTACTAGTTTTCTACCTGCTTCATTTATTAAAGTTTGTATAGATGGAACTATACCTTTTTGAAGATGTTTCTTTAATACTACATCTAATAGATATTTTTTTTGTCTAGTGCCTATCATAATAATCCTATACTGGTACCGCCTTTATAGCATAGTAGGTTAATACTGGAGAACCATTTGGTTTGTTTTCTGGTCTTGATAGTGTTGCTCTAAAATAGATAGAGGTTGTTTCTTCTGGAAACTCTACTACTGTATTTGGTAAGTCTTCTCTTTGTGGTTCAATATCATACCAGTCTACCCCATTTGGACTTAGTTGATATGTTATCCACTTTGAGGTTGTTGGCCAGAATTGTGGTATTGTTTCTCCAACAATTAGTGAAGCTGCTTTTATTGGTTTTTCAAATAAAAACTCTGTTGATTGGTGTATTCCTGTTATACCATATTCTCGTTGTAGTAATCTTAAATCTTTTATACCAATTGAGTATCTATATGCTTCGAAGATATCAAAATATTGTTGTACGCCTAGCTCTGTTTCTACGTGATATGAAGAAAAGATACTACCTAATCCACCAAATACAAATCCAAGTGCTGCTCCAAGAGGTGTTCCATATTGTAACCATCCTATTATTCCACCTGCTACGTTAGATAGAAATCCTCCACCACCAGCACTAGATGTTTGTTGTTCTACTTCTGTATTTGGTACTCTACTATAGTATGTTATATCCTTTGTTACTTTTCTTGGTGGGAATCCTCTCATGAAGGAGTTCTGTATTCGTGTTGCTTTTACAAAGAACTGGTGGCCTATTAAAGTTTTATAAGCTTCTGGTTGTGCTAGTTCTAGTTTTAATTGTTTTACTTTTGGAACATCACAAGCTACTACTGCTATTCCATTTGTGTTTTTTACTGGTATTCCAGTTGATGTATTGTTTATTGGTTGTTGTATATTTGGTGTAAGATACAATGGCCTTTCTAGTAACTCTACCCAGGTTCCTCCTCCTTCAGGTAGAACAGATACACTTGTTAAATCTTCTTTTGGTGGTCCATCTGTTGGTAGATAAGGAGTCAGCTCTATCCAAGATAAATCTACTGGTGTTTCAAATGTTACTATTATTGTTAGAGGTAATATTGTTGTTGGTCTATCTAATCCTGCGTAAGGACTTACAACCCAATATGGTCCACTACTTTCAGACTCTCCTGGCCATTTTACATAATACTTCCATCCATAATCTTGTGTTATGTTTTCTGAATAATCTAAAGAAGCAGCAACATCTTTATATAATGCTTTTAGATTTTGTTGGTCTGCTGAGGTCCAAATAGGTCCATGTATTACAACATGTGGACTACCATTTGAGTCTGCGATGTATGCTCCTCGTGAATCATCTGGTCCAAATACTTTTAATGTTTGTACTGTTGGTAGTGTATAGTTTTCCCATTCAAACCATGTTGTTGGATTTTCATCATTTATGTTTCTTAAATCCCCAGAGTGTACTTGTTCACTTCCAATAAATGTAGGAGCTAATGGTTGGTCATCTGCTTCAGCATTAGCAGGATATCCTATATCGGAAATTTCCATATTATTTCCTGCTACGGCTCCAACTATTCCATTACTAACTGTTGGTTTTTGAACTACTATGTTTTCTACATTATAAGCTAAAGTTGTTTCTCCAATAACTGGGAGCTGTATTGCTCCTATTGTAGAAGACCACCAAGTTGTGCTTATATTTAAATCTATTTTTGTATTACTGTTTAGTGTATCTCCAGCCCATTGAAAGTTTGGGTCTGAATCATTTGTCCATAGTATTAGTTCATTTGTTTTTCTCTGTGTATCTGCTAACATATCTGATATCCCAGACCGTTCTAAACTACATAGATTTATTAGTGATTTAGTAGCAGATCTAAGTTTATCTAGTTGTGTAAATCCTACAGATAAGTCTTCATTTAATTCTATCATTGGAGATACAAGAGTAGAGAGACGTAGTATATCTCCTTTTCTCATCTCTCGTGGTTTTATTGTAGGCTTACCAAGTAAGTTAAAGAAGTTTAAGTATTCTTGTGTTGTTTGTGCAAGAAGATCAGATTCGAAACTAAGCTTTCCAGCGTTAAAATTTTCTACTAACCGTGTTAATGCATTTCCTGCTCGTTGTTCATTTATGTCTAGTAGTTGTTTAAATGTTGCCATATACTTACCTTCTTGTATTTAATAGTACAGAATAATCATATATTGATGGAGTATCTTGGGTTGTTCCATCTCCTGAATTATTTGTGTATTCTATTACTATTCTTGGATTAATTGCTAGTGTTTTATAAGATGCCTCTATGCGTGCTGGTGTATCACTATACTTAAATAAATCATCAGCAAATGTTATGTTTCCGTGCTTATCTATATAGTATTCATATATTGGATAGTAGTCTGGAGAACTTGAATCTTTGTTTGATAGTTTTAATGTTGGAATACTATTTGTCCAATAGTCAGTCATATTACGTGTTACTGGATATGCTTGTGTTGGTATATTTCCTACTCCAGATGTTTGTGGGGTTTCTAAATCATAATCTCGTAACATATGGTCCGCTGGTATTTTTGTTCTGTAATATGCTACTAGTTCCCATTTTTCTTCTGATACACCAGGAACACTTAGTATCTGATCAAATCCTTCATCATTAACTGTTATTGTTGCGTGTCCAAAAGTAGTTGATTTTGTTGTATTAAACCACTTTGTTAAAGCAATGTCTCTTGGTCTTAGGTGGGCTATGGAATATGTAGATGGATGCAGTAGTATGTCGCTTGTATGGTCTGTTACAACATTACCATCTGAATCTTGATATCTATGCCAGTATATGTCTAACTGATCTCCCTTATCTGTAGATAGTACTGGATATTTTGTAACATAGGTTTGTGATACTATTCTATTTTCTTCTACTACTTTTCTTGATAGTTTATTACTATCCCATAAATCAGTTGTTTGTACCTGTTGTATGATATTACTTCTATCTGTGTTTTTATTTCCTTTTTCTATTGCTTTTTGTATTAGTGAATCTACGTAATCCCAGAAACTTAGATCTTGTAGAGAGGGTTCTCCTCCCATTCGTTCTACAATTTCTGTTACTACTGTACCTTCTGTATCTAGTAGTAAACTTTCTGGTCCTATAAATTTTGCGACTGTTACACTTGTATTTCCTATAACATCTGGTAGTACTATACTATCTGAAAAGTGCAATGTAACTTCTACAGGTTTATAACCTTCAATAGTGGTTAGTACTCCAGATGGAGAAGTAACTGTGGAAGTTATATATGTTACTGTAGATGTATTTGGACTGTATCTTGCTATGTTTAGCATATCTCCACTAGCAATTTTTGCTGAGATATCCGCTACTTTTTCTATATTAATATATGGAAACTTTGAAAGAGAAATTTTGTGGTTTCTATCTGTGCCATTAAAGGTGTCAGTTATTTCTGCTGGGGCTACAATTGTTGTAAGTCCAGATGGTCCAAAATATCTTGACTCATCTGAAGCTTTCCAATATCTTGTATAGTTTGGTGCTATTAAAGGTGTAAGATTATCTGTATCAATTGTTTCATTTTTATATGTTGTTACATAAAAGTTTACTGCTTCTGTAGAAGCATCTGTTGTTGGCTTTAGTGTTAGTTGTCTAATTTCTCCAGTTATATCTAATGGCTTTGATACCCATATTCCTTCTGGTATATATTCATTATTTTTTAGATTTATTTCTGATGCACCAAAAGTATATTCATATTTTACTACTGTTGTTTCTTCTTTACTTGGTAGCGCTATAGAGTATAGCTGTGCAATCATTTCTTTTATTTTACCACTAAGCTTTCTTACTTCAATTATAAATTGTGAATTTGCTGGTAGCTTTCTTTCTTTTTTTGTAAAGGTAGCTACTCGTTTTCTTGGATTGTTGTATGTTAATATATCTGAATTAGGGGGTAATAGTGTTTGCTCCCATAGATCCTGTAAATCCAGTGCGCCATTTGATATTGTATAATGTTTAAGTGTATAGTGTGGTTGTGATAGTGTTAGCCAAAGAGTTTTACATACTATGTTTCCACCACGTATAGGTGTAAATTTTAGCGTTGTTTTGTCTGTAATTATTTCATCAAAAGTAGTTACATAGTAATCATTTGATAGTTGTATATCATCAAGTAGTGTTTCACTGTAGTCTATATCAGATATTTCAAAAGTTAGTGCGATTCCAGATGTTATAGCTCCTGCTTGTAAATACTCATCAAGTGAAGGTGTTTGGAAGTTATATATAGCTTCTTGCCATTCATTAGAGTATAACAGTTCTTCACTTGGAGTTATTTCCCAGAATTTACTATGTACTGTTCCTACTGGAATATCTACTATCATAGATGCTGTAAGCTTTACTTGAGTTGTTGAAGAAGATCTCTTCATATAAAATGAGATACCATATAATGTAGATGGGTTTAATTGTAAATTTCTAGATATTTTCCAACTACTTCCAGTTGCTGTTGCTGTATGTATTTCTAAACACTGACTTCCATCATAGCCAGCAAGAGAGGTTATGTATCCTGTTGTTTCTGATGTTTCTGTTGTAACCCATCCTACTAAATTATCTGAAAAGTTTCCATTTATTGGAATGATACTTCCTGTGTCTTTGGTATTTCTAAATTGTGGACTCCATGCTACTTCTAATAATCTCATTGGATGTGAGGAAACTGGAGATAGTGAGATTTCTGTTATTGGAGTCATAAAATCAAATTCAAATCTTAGTTTTGCGGCTGATCCACCAGAATAGGAAGCTGGTAACCAGTTTACTATATTTCTATTTGCAGCTATTGGAGAGTCTGATAGTATTGTTTCTTTCCAACATGTATCTTTACTTCCATCTACTGCTTCTGATACTGGGTGTAATGTATCTATAGAAGCACCTAATAGTTTTTCTATTGTAACTTTGCACATTTTTCTATTACCAGCAGAGATTGTTTTTGAAATACTTCCAGCTATTGGCCGTTTTAGCGCATTATCTGTTTTATCTATCTCTAGTTTTCTATAGAGTGTTGGTATTATTGTAGAGTCTCCGTTATCTGCTGTAAAATCTTCATATACTATATCAGTATAATTTAGGATATTTTTGTTCATTGCAGCGCGAGCTTTTACCATATTCTCTATATTATCTATAGCCTTTGATATTCTAGCTAATTCTCCAGAATTAAGTTTTTCTAATACTGTTATACCTATACCTACATTATCTATTTCGGCATATAACGCAGTTAAATCTGCAATAGCAGCTATGATAGCTTTATTATATTGATCTGGATCTGTGGGTGTATCTGGTACAGAGAATAATTTCTCTCCTATGTTTTTTAATAGTTCCTCTGGATCTGTTGGGGCTAGAGATAGTGCTTGTGTTTTTGCTTTTTCTAGGAAGCTATTTAGTGTCAATTTTTGACTATCAGATACTACTGATTTATAGGTATTTAGGTATGTTTTCATAATAGTTATATGTTGCTACTTATTCCAATAAAGGATATTATTATTTCATTTATTGTAGATGCTGTGGGTGTTGTTACTAAAGTAGCACTTTCTCCTGTATATATTGTATATGTTACTGTGTCAAGATCAGACCAATACCAGTTTGTTCTATACATTGCATAGCGATTATGATCGTTTGCTGGTGTTGAGTCTAGATATTGTAAATCAAAAGCATTATATAGTAATGTGTTTTCTGCTGTTGCTGCGGATGTAGGTCTTGCAGAAACCATAAGCATTGCACTTCCAGTTGAACATAGATTTTCTGCGCCAAGAAGAGCAACAAGTGCAGATGTTGCAACGGTAGAAGAGTCGAAATCTAATGTTTGTGCTTCACCTGGTACTAAATCTGTAATTGTAACAGTTGTTGCTGCTATAACCAAGTCATTTGATCCAGATACTTCTGGTGCATTTAGTAGTTCATGCTCTAAATTATATATAGACGCATTCATTCTATTCATACCTTCAGAAGGTATTATATCTGTATCGTTTGCATATCTTCTAAATGAATCTAGTACTCCTGGAAATGTTGATTGTTTTCCTGTATTAAAAGGTATAGCCATATTAGATTATTTCCTTAGTCTGTTGGGATTGTACAGCCAAATACTTTGACAATATATTTTCCTTCTGGTATGGTTGGTGCATCTTTCCATCCATATCCTTGTGGTTTTAATAGTAAACTTAATTCTGTTTTAATAGATGTAGTATCTATACGAGTTGTTGTTGGTGTACTTAGTAATTCTACTACAAGTGGATAAACTGTAGCTCCAGTTGAAGACACTGAATATCTTAAGTCTCTCCAACTTAGGCTTTCATTTCTTTCTGGAAGTGGAGGAGTTCCTGCTTCATACTGTGTACATATTATTGGTAATGTAAACTCTGCACTTGTTACTTCTGTATTACATATAACATCATATGTTGTTAGCAATACTTTTTTCCACAATGCTCCTCCAAGAGCCTCTATTCGAGGTCCTGCTAATTTATGTATTAGCCGTGATCCTCCTGTTGTGGTTGCGGTTGTACATAGTTTTCTTTCTACAGAACATATAGTATCTGCAAGAGTATTCCATAAACTTGCATCAACTGGTATTGAATTTCTTACCTTACTTGTTTGTAAGTTGTCAATACCTCCAGTTGCAAATGCAGAATTTAATCCTGTAATTCCGTCTACTATACTCATTATACTTCACTCTCCCTTAGTATAATATCATCTAGCCATAATTGTGGTACATTTTTATGTACCCATGTCCATTCTGAGTCATCTTCATATTCCAATGGTCTATCATACATTATAAAGTCTGTAGTTGTTTTATAGAAGGATCCTATTGTTAGTCTAACATATGTTAGATCTGCTGGAACATTTACTGTTGTTTTAAATTGTCTCCAGCTTCCATATGTTGTATAGACATGTAGTAGTGGAGGTAATTCTATCCAGTAGTCATCACCATTAGTCAACGTCCATGTTGCACTTAATCCTTTTGTAGTTGTATAGAATCCAGTTTGTGGATCCGTTTCTATTGAGCTTACATACATAGAAGATACTATATCTGTGTGTGTATATCCATGCATATATATTCTTGGATATGTTGGTATGTTGTTTGGTTTCCAGAAACCTTCATAGAATACTTTATACCAAAAACTTAATTCATAATCTCTTTCAGATCCAGAATTTGGTTGTGTTCTTAAATCTACTAACCAAGATGCTACGTGTCCAAAGTCAGGCCACATAAATCCAAAATCTCCAGATGCTGATACATTAGCAGCGGCAGGTAACCAACTATTACATGATCTTAGGATACCAGGTCCTACTTTAATTCCAGTTATTCCTGAGTGAGATGCAATTGGATCTTCATGAACATATGTTGGAGTTGTTCTCATATGTGTTACATAGGCTGGTATACTATATGCTCGTTGTGCATATGTTTCTGCTACGTAGTATACTGGATAAAATGGCCAATCACAATGGTTTTCAAGAGGTAACCCACAAAGTGGGCCTATAGGGTTTAGTTGTCCTGTTGTTGCATGCCATAATTGGCTATCCATATATGATTGTACTATTTGTTCTGGTATAAGGTTTACAGCATATGGACTAAGAATTACTCCTGTTGTACTTGCTTTATCTATACAGATTATTGTATATTTAAGATTGGTTGAATTTGTTGGAAGTGAAAACGCTATGGCTGCGGTTTTTCCATCACTGCTTATATTTACTACTTGTCCTTCTACTTGAAGTGTAGCTTCTTGATATCCTCCGCCTTCTAGTGCTCTTTGATAATCTACTTGTCCAAGTATTATTATTGCATAACTTGTATTATTCCAAGCAGCTATGATACTATTATCATGTGAAATAATATTACCTTCTACTGTGAATGATACCCAATCTCCTGTTCCAGCAACAGAGTAACTTACATAGTTTCCATTTATATTGCTATGAATATTTTCATGTTCTACTTGATCAAGTATAGCTGTTCGTCTAGTAACTGTTGTTCCACTTAATGCATGTAAGTCTGTTAGTATTACATTTCGTGCTCTTTGTTCTACAGGCGTAATGGCATTTATTAATAGATTTACATGGTCAGCTTTGACAAGATTTTCTGATAACATGTTTTGTGTGTAAGGCATTTCAACTAAAGTGTCTACTTGATTTGGAAATGATGTTTCTATTGCCATATTGTTAACTACTCACATATCTTATTATTGGTTTTATTCCACTAGCAATGTGTTTGTTTACTATGTCTTCTATTTCTCGTTCTGTAAATGCTCTTATTCCTTGCGCTCCTGTAATTAAATCTTCTGGTAATTCTATTACTACTACTCCATTTAACATTGCTAAATCGCCTTCCCAACCACCAATATCCCAATATCTGTTCATTTCATTTATTTGATCTCCAGATAGGGAGGAGAAGGTTATATCTTCGTTTTCTTTTAGACCACCGCCACGTACTCGTGTATCTATTATTGTTACTCCATCTATTGTGCTACTTGGGCTTATGTAGATTTTAGCCAGAATAAGTGCGCTTGGATAATTTGTTAACGAGCCTACGCCTCCTGCTAATAAATCCGTAGCTAATGTTCCATCTTCTAATACAATTATTGGGCTATCTGTTGTTACTGTATTTGAGAAGTAAGTAATGTCATAGTAAGCTCTACCATATGTATTAAGTGTTTTAAGCCCTTGTGTGGTTGAGTCTGCGTATGTTCCAAAACCAGAAGAGGGTAGAGTTAGAGTAGGTCCAGCTTCCCATCGTAATAGTTGGTCTGTGTATTTTAGTGCTGTTTTTACTTTTACTGTTCCTGTTAGTGAATCTGTATAAGAGTATGCTGCTGATGGCAGTAAGAATACATATATTGCGGATGCTAATAGATTCTTACTTGGTTTTCCTCCGTCATAGGTGTGGCCATAGGATGGATTTAAATCTAAGTCACAGAACCTATTAAGCAGTTCATCATAGTATCCTCTGTATACTAAACATCTTGCTGAGTATTCGTAGGATACTTGTACTAAGTTGTTTGTAGCTATAGAGTTTGTTAGAGGTATAGTTCCTCTATCGAAGTCTATAGCCCCTACCTCTGGATGTAGGTTTACTGTTAGTGGTGTTATACCTGTTGTTCCTGGTATTTCTGAGACTTTTTCTTCTCCATTTATTTTTATACTTGTAATTTTATACAAGTTTTTATTTGCTACAGATATTGTGTGTTCATCTATATATGTAGCATATTCATCTACTGCAGGAAACCCTCTCATGCCTGCTGCTGTTATGTCTGTATCTACTTCTGTAGTAAGGTAAGGTTGTGCGAGTACTTCTGGTATTGAATATGTAAGTACTATTCTATGCCCATCGAGCCATCCTTCTTCATTTGCTGCTGACGTTATCCAACTACTTGCTACTTCTGAAGAAGTATATTCTGTAAGAACTTTAAATGTTCCATCTCTAATAAGTAAGTGCCATGCGCCTGTTTCATCTTCTATTGGTTTAACTACACCTATAGGGGCATGTATTGATTCAAAATATGGCAAGGATGCTGCTGTGCTTTCATATGTAAATGTGGATACTTTTGTATCTTTATAATAATTAAAGATGTTAAGAGGATGCTTGCCAATTACATCTATTACGATTGCATTTTCATTTGGTGTAAGAGGAGGCGGATAAATCCTTGCCAGGTTTATTGAATCTTTTGGGACTACGTTACCATATTGTAGTATGTAATCTGCCATACTAAACTCCTATAATTACCTTGTCAGAGTAGACATAACTTGATATTGTAGAATCATAAAAATATGCGTATATGATGTCTCTTCCTATTAGATAGTATTGTAATGTTACTATTCCTGTATTGCCCACTGTTGTTTCATAGTAACTACTTGCTGTTGTTTGGTCTTCAAATTTACTATTTTTTGATACCAGATATGCTAAAGTCGATCCTCCTATATAAGGTGTTCCATCTGCTGCGGTTAGCATAACATGTACTTTTGCTTTATTTTCTATAACATTGTCAGTATCAGCATAAAGGAATATTTTTCTTGGTACTTGCGTTCCGCTATATCCTATTATTGGTGATACAACTTGTACAAAGGCTGCTTGCCCAGATAATGAAGATGAGGTTGTTGTGCTTACCTCTATTGTAAATGTTGTAGTTCCTGCTCCAGTAGGTGTCCATGAGTAGGTTACTGCTCCATTCCAATCTGTTATTTGTGTAGTAGGTATTATAGCAGATGTTGCCATTCGTCCATCTCCAATTGCACTACTTGATAGGCTGACTCCAGGCAGAGGATTATTATCTTTATCAACTACATATGCTGCTATTCTAACAGGAGGACCTGTTCCACTTAATACTTGTGCCCGTGTTGGTGAATGAGTAATATATAGTTTATCTGCTTGAGCACTTGTTGCTTGTGCTTCTGCGAGGAATAAGAAGCCAGGACCAACTCCACTGTATATAGGATTTAGCTGTACATATGATAAATCTGAACTTGCTAAACTAGATAGGTCTTGATGTTCTGCTATAGATGCTTCATAGTTACAGGTTCCTGTCATAGCAGATGTTGCGTATACTGCTATTTCTCCATTGTCTACTACGAATGATTGATTTACATAATAAGATATTGCTACTTGATTTCCAGAGGTTATCGGAGAAGCCAATGTTATTTGATTATTTAAACTTCCTGTTCCTACTTGTGTTGATGCTACTTCTGTAGTTAGTATTCCTGTTGATACAATAGAAGTTACTTGTGGTAGTCTTGTTGTATCTTCTATAGCTATATGTGCGTAGGCTGTACGTATTTTTCTATAAGCATCTACAATATGTATTTCTTCTTGTAATAATAATTCTTGTCCTGATGCTGATGTTGTATAGGTTAAAAATACTGTGCCCGATGGATTTCCATCTGAAGCAACAAAAGCAAGAGATAGCAATTCATTATAGTAATAGTATTCATCTGATGAGATATATCCACTTGCTGGAACGTTCCATAAATCTCCATATTTGGTACTTGTTACATTTATTAGTAGTCCAGATACAGGCGCAGTCCATAGATTTGTGTCTGTTACTGATGTCCAGGTTGCTGGTCTGTATGTTCTTAGTGGCCCGCATACCTGTATGAATGTATCTGTAGAATTATTATCATTTAAAAATATAGGCCCATAATCTAATACTGCGGATGTAGGTACAGAGGATGTTCCTGTTAGAGCATAGGATTCTATTGTAGAGTGTGTACCATAGTCTACTTGTATTCCTGCTTTTTCAGCAAATAGATATCGTTCTGATGTACCTTTGTAATACCATCCCTTTGTTATAAGTGGAAACCATCTACCAAATATACCTTTTTTTATTTTGATTTTTAGGTCGTCACCGATCCCTACACCTTGTTTTGTGTATCCAGATAATTCAGTACTATAATTAAATTCTACCCCACTGCTACCACTTTCAAATATTGTCATTTGTTTACCTTGCTAGTGGGTCGATCTTGTAGACATCAATTATCGTCCCATCTTCATTGTATATTTGTCCCGTAGGAACCGTCGTGCCAACATGTCGAAGCGCGCCTGCGGTCTGCTCCAAATGGTAGGTGTCCTGGTCGGCTGGCACAAGCACGGAAACAACACAGTCAATTAGTGATATATCATCGGCTGCATCACTTGCCAAGATCCCTGTTGCGCTACCGCCGGTTATGCTTGCACATGCAGACACATCTTCGAGGATATAACAGTGATCCAGTGTGCCACCCAACGATCCACCACCATTGCAAATGCACCCAATAGAACCAGCCGCCGCGTCTATTGGTATATTAGCGAACGTTGTATATCTCGCGTTGAGAACAGCCGCCGTACCCAACTGACAAATTGGGGTACCAGCACCGAGAGCATCGCCTCGCAGTTCGAGATAACAATGATCGAGTTGTATTGTACAAGTAGTTGCTAGGTTGGTATCTATTGTGCCGACATCCACGCTGTAAAGCCTACAGTAGCGTAACTCAATCACAGGATCACCAAGCAGATGAGTGAGCCCCCCAGGGCTACTCATGTTTTCAAAGTCCACGTTATAGGCATAGATATTCGTTCCGGTGTTTTGAAACTCATCGCCGCCGCAGTTCAAGGTCAGGTTAGCCATTGACACAGCAGCAGTAGCAATAAAGGCCGTGCCGGTTATGATAGTTCCCTCACGGCTTTCGCCTATAATATGCAAATCCTTGGATATGTCAGTTGCATCCTCACTATAGGCTCCGTTCTCCAGCAGAAGAATATCCCCAGTACTGGCTGCTGCTATAGCATCGGCAAGCGTACCAGTGCCCGGAGAGACAACCGTAGTGGGTATAACTAGTATCGGCGCGTTTCCTGCTGCTGCTACAGCTGCTTTTATTGTGCTGTAGGTACCTTCTTTTTCAAGAGTAACTGCTTGTCTTGGGGACCATAGTGTTTCAATTGGTAGCACTTTAACTGCTTGATTTGGTGTATAGTCTAGAGTAGTGCCTGGATAAGTTAATACAGTTGTTGGAAGAGCTAATGTTGCTCCATCTGTTATAGCTGCGTTATTAGCTGCTTGTATAGTTGTGTAGTTTCCATTACCACTTATATCGACTGTTAGTAGTCTAGATATATTGCGACTAAAAGATTCTTGATGATAGCCATCCAATAAATCTGCGTTTAAATTACTATTTAGTGTGGTAGATGTTGCTGCATATGGCTGAGTCCCTATTGTAACTTCTGAAACAAATCTGTTTCCAGTTAGTGTTCCTGGACATTTGCTGTCTCCTGATATAGTTCCTGTTGAAGTTTTATAGTCTGTTCCATATACGTTTAGTGTTCCGGCTGCTTGATATAGGTCATATGTGTTTGCTCCTCCAGATGCAGTAACTTGTCCTCCATATACATTAATTGTAGATAAAGCTTGATCCATGTATAGTCCATAAGAATTAGCTATTCCTCCACTATCTCTTGATATCATTTGACAGTTATAAAAATTTATATTTGCAATCTGACTACTGAAAATCCACGCAACATAAGCAGGGTATCCAAGAGTTGTTTGTGTATTTTCTGAATAAAGCCTACATCCAAAGAAGTTAGCTGTTGTATCGTTGTCTTGCGCTATACAGCTTGTTCTATGAGTCGTTTCAGAAAGATTTTTAATATATATTTCAGAGGAATATATGTTAATATTTAATCCACCAGCTGCAAAACCAATATACTCGCTTTCCATTTTTGTATTATATATTGTAAAATTATTTATGCTTTTTTGAAAACTTCTGATTGCATAGGCTTTACCATATATATAACAATTACCAATTGTTAAATCGGTTAAAGTGTCTGCTGCATTTATTCCCCATCCACTTGTATTACTTACAGATAGGTTTTCAATTGTTATATAGTTTGCCAATGTAAGGGTAGCTACATATGCTTTTGAATATTGAATACTTGTTTTTTCAACAGCTGTTCCTAGTAAACTTACATAGTCTTTACATGTTATTTGTTCCTCATATATTCCAGGTGGAATCTTTACTACGTATGGAGTAGAACTAGAAGCATCTGTAATACTATTAATTGTTGCTTGTATTGAACCGCTAGTTGTACCGGATACCCATACTTCTGTACCACTAAAAGCAGAATGTGTTTGTATAGCTATTACAGAATTTTGTAAGTCGTTTATATGGGAGTATTCTACATTATTTGCATTTGTTTTTGTTGTAAATGTATCTATTGTTGTTGGGAATGTTGAGGCCATGATATGTGGTTAATCTCCTACGCGCTAGTCAAATACTACTGGAAGATAGGTTAACTCTGGTTTAATTTCTTCATCTGTAAACCAGTGTGTCGGTCTATCTCCCCATGATGCTGTTCCTACTATTAGAGGTAATGATTCTTTTATATTGTTAGATATTACGTGCATTATTTCTGTATCTTTTCTTGCTTCAAAGTCTTTTTTATTTGCTGGGCTCCATGTTGTTATGTCATGTAAACATGCTACATAGTATAGTCCTGATGCTACGTTTGCTGAGGTTGGTATTACTGTTGATAGATAGCCATCAGATGCAGTTTTTGTATAGTTTTTGTATTTATATTGTGCTTTTACTTCTGCGTTTAGTGTTGTTCCAAAGCTTATTGTTCCACCAGATACAACAAGATTTGGGTAGTTATATGTTGTAACATGTATTCCATCTGCAAATAGTAGATAATTGTTTTCCCATTCTCTTTTTGATGAGTAATATACTCCCCCACTACCTGAATAGGTCAATAATTCATCTGAGATTGTTTGATACTCTGGTAATGTAGATATTGCAATATCTATTACTCCTGTTATGCCGCTTGAGATTGCGTCAAATGTAGATACTCCATCCCAGGTTCTTAGTGTTACTAGTCCTAAATCTAATGCTATAGCAGAAGATAGTGTTTTTCCAAAGCTTCCTCTATCTATATTATTTGCAAAGAATAATCTTTGTAAGAGGTTTCTATTTGATTCATATTCTATTCGTTCAATTCCAAAAGGTGATGCAAAGGAATCTAATGCATTTGGAATTGTTTGGAACTCTACTGGAGCTAACTCTAGCCCTAATTGTATTTGTCCCGATGTTGAGAGTATTGATGCTAATCTTTCCCAACTTCTATAAAATACTGTTGTTGCTCCAGATGTTGGTAAGTCTGCTGTTACACTGGTAGTAGACCATACAAGGTTTCTTGCTGGGAATTTTTGTACTTTGAAGTTCTTTGGTAGGTTTTCATACCATGGAGAAAATACAGTATACCATACGGGTGTGTCTGGATGTATTGAGCTTGGTACTTCACTTATGGTAATAGGTGCTCCACTTGCGGTTGTTGTAAATGATTGAACTTCAAGATTTCTTAGATATACATATGTATCATATGGGTCATTTTTTGTATCTTGTAAAAATGCTCCTGGTACCCATACAGCATCATAGCTACTAAAGAAATCAGCGTAAGAAGTTGCTCGTCTTATAGAGTAAGTTATAGAGCTAACAGTTAAAAGTATTGTAGATGTTACTGATGTACTTACTGGAATACGAGCAAACCATAAATAACTATCTGTTTCTAGTTCAAAAGTAGAAGGTAATGAGTTATTTACAGATGTATCTACATAATCTTCTGCTACTCGTAGCGCATAGCTTGAAGATGTTACCCATTTTCTGAGTAATAAATCGTCTGCTGATATTGTCGATTGTGGTGGTTCAAATCCAGTAGGAAGCGTTGGAGCCCATGGATCAGGTACATATATGTCTGGTAGATCTGGAAGACCTGTTCCACCAGAGGGTGCAGCAGGGGGCGACGGTATTTCTGGATCAACAGGAGGAGGTGGAGGACTAGGAGGAGATGGAGGTGGGTCTGTTGGTGCTTTTTCTCCAACTCCATATGCTATTATACTAGCAATTGGATCTGAGGCTTCAATGGTTTCTTCTCCATAAGCTGTAGAGGTTATTCTGTTATTTACTGCGATTACAGCTGAGCCAACTTGTGTTGTTCCTACAGTTAGTCCATGACTTACGAATTTACCTCCAGTAGAGTCTAAGTTTTGATTTCTATCTGAATCTACTAAGTCTGTTATTTCTACAGATGTTCCTTGTGTATTCCATCCAGCAAATCCACATAGAAGCCATCCAAGTCTGTGTTCTAATGGTAGTATATTTGTAGAATTATATCCAAGGGCTCCTGTTCCATTTCCAAAGTCCATTGGATTTTTTATTTGCATACTTGTATATGCTTTTCTTATTTGTAATGGAAGCACACTTAAGTTACTTCCTGGAACAAGGTGCTGTGTTTTAAATAAATCTAATGCCCAAAAGTCTTCGTTTTCATAGAAGTTCCATGTATGGCTACCAACATAAGTATATGCTATATCTCCTTGTGTTTGTTTGGCTCCTACATACATAGTTCCTGCAAGCCCATCTACACCAAATACCTCTACAGGCGCTTCCCATAACGTAGGTATTGTTTTGTTATAGTTAATTACATATGTAGGAAGAGAGTCAACCAATAACCTTCCTACAATAGTGGATGATTTGTAGCCCATGCAAATCGGAGCGTTGTGTGCTGTTATGCTACCAAAGTAAAAACCATATAGTTGTTCAAAAGTAGTTGCTTCTCCAGATAGTTGATACACTGTTACATCTATTTGATCTATAGATGTTAGCCATGTTGGAGGTGTTGCGCTTGGACCAAAGGAACTTGGAACTTCCGCTGATATAAGATCAATTATTTCTCCTTGTCTTACTCCTGTCCAGGTTCCTATTCCATTAAGAACTACATTTGCATAGGCATCTGTATCGTCTGAAGACCAGCCAAACACCATGTATCTAAAACCAGAGGTATTGAATGCTGCTCCAGTCCAAGATAAATCCATACTTGCTCCAGATACCATCTCTACCTGTACATTGTCACTTGATTGAAATATTCCATTGTCTGGTTGTGACCAATCTCCAGATGCATCAAATGTTACTAGGTTGTTGGTTGATATATGGGATATGTATGCTGCATCTACCGGTCCAGTTGGATACAGATAGTTTAATTGTCTCCATTCTGGTCCTACAGGACGCTGAAGAGTTACTGCCGATCCATCTGCTATATTGCATGACATTATTGGAGAAGGGAGTGTTACAGTAGCTGCTACTATATCTGAAAATACTTCTGTTTCTACTTCATATATTGATGTAATACAGGATAATGAAATTTCTTCATTAGATAGTGTACTTGAAAGATCTCCAGAAAACGCTAGTTCTCTTGATTCTCCGCTTAGCGCTACAAAGTCTAGTCCAGATATACCTTCACCATCTTGCCAATATACTCTTGGAGATACTTGTAGTGTATTGTTTCCTTGTGTTATTGATTTACGAGCAAATGCTCTGGATTCTGTAAAAAAAGGTATATTGCTGAAAGGATCTGCTCCAATGTTATGTAATGTTTCTACAACAGATTGTACTCCTGTTGCTGTAATACTTGCTTTTGTAGTGTTTGCTCCTCCTCCACTAGAAGATGTTGTTGCTGTTGTAGAGCTTAGAGTTGATTGAGCAGAGGTATTTCCTCGTAGTAGTGTTGCTGTTTGTGTATATGCTTGTTTATCATGTGCTGCCGCGTGTATGGTTGTAGATACACTTCCGCCTTGATCATAAATTAGTGGACCGGTACCTAAACTTGATGCAGGTATAGTAACACTATTAGATCCTATTCTTATTTGTATATTTGATTGTCTTTTAAAAGTATTCCAAAACTCAACATTTAGTTTGTTCAAATCCTCTGTGGCAACTTCTTCTACTTCATATGTTATATCCCATGGAGTTGTTTCATTTATTGTCCACTCATCGTACTCTACACCATTAGGTGAGTCCCAGTATGAGCCAGTATCAAAATATTCGTCTATATCACATGATGTTAATGTAGCTAGCGTTACTTCTAGTGCTGTAGAGAAATATGGATTTAATACTCCGCTTCCTGTAAGTGCTATAGCTTTTACTGTATGTGTGCATTCTGATACCTGTTTGAGTCTTGTACCTTCATCATACCATAGATTATAAGCACCAGGACCAGTATATTCTATTGTTGTATATAAATATATGGTGGAACCAAATAGTGTTACTTCACTACTTCCTATGACTGAAATTCCATTAGGTGCAGTTGATCCAGCTACGACTGCTAGTACTTCAAGTGTTTTTCCACTACCAGCACCATCAACATATGATTGTGCGTGACGAGCATATGTTGCTTCTAAAGTTCCTGAAAATATTAGAGTTGCTGATCTATTTGTATAATAGTTTGTGTATGTTGCCATATGTTGTTATAATAACTTTTCTAATGTATGTTTTTTTGCTGGTGCTGCTGTCCATACAGGGAACATTGCTAAGTATGGTTCTATAAATGGTATCCAATCTGGGTATGGATTATCTAATACGTAAGCTGTTCCACTTAAGCAATATTCTTTTAGTAGATCATCTATACCTACAACCACATAATCATACACACCAACAGTTATTAAACTGTTGTCTAAATATGTATATGCGGTTGTTGTAAGGGTATCTATTAGCGTATAGGCGCTTTCTTGTTGTGTTTTTCTATATATTTTATATGATGATATTGGTATTCTATATCCAAGTAATCCACTTGTAAATCGAGCCCAGGAATCCCATCTTAATACTATGTCTAAATCCTCACACAATAGTATCTCTAGATTTGGTATGTTATATGGGGTTAAAGTTTGTTCTCCATATGTACCTTCTCCAACTACTGCAGACAGTACTTCGCTTGTTGTTTTGTTTCCTGCAACATCGTGCATGATTATAGATCCAGTTAACATTTCTCCAGCTATTCCAGTACATGCACTTGTTACATATACTGTTGTTTGATGTGGAATACCATAATTAACAAGATATGAGCCGTCATTCATACGTAACTCATGCGCGCTTAAGGCTCCTTTATCGCTTGTTGCAAATGAAAACAATACATGTCCTGGTCTAGAATACGCATTAGCGGCATATATGTCTGGGCCTATTGGGTCTGTATATATTTGTTTTCCATAGTTGTATAAATAATAGGTATAATCCTCTAGGCAGGGTTCATATCGTTTTGCGTATAGCCATACCAATATATCATAATTTCCGGTGATATCAAATGTATTTTCTAGTGTATATACTGTGTTAATTGAATCTCCAGTCATAGAAGAAGTTGAGATCGTATATACTGTTGATTGTTTATCGTAGCTTTCTTTCCATATAACTTGTGTTACAAGTAGATCATTTAAACCTGTTGCTACTGCTGCTGATAATACCCAAGCGCTTACAGAAACTGTGTTTCCACTATAGGATCCAGTTAACATACCAGATAGCCCTGTTGTAGAGTTCTGTGTTCCTTCCAGATATCCATAGTTTCCATAACTATCATATATCTTTAGTGTATCTCCTACAAAAAGTCCACTAGGCATATTGTAGATATAATATATATAATTAGATAATTTATTTGAAATTGGAGAAATATTGTCTTCTGGTGTTGGAGTCCATCCAGTAAGTTGTAGACTACCCAAACGTACTAAACCTGCTCTATCTCTATATCCAGATGCTCCAGTAGCATCTATTGAATATATAAGCATATTGGTATAAGCATATGAAAGAAACATTTCTCCTGTTCCTGATGGGCAAGCAGTTATTGGTTCATAGATATGCCATGCGCTTATTGTTATTGCTGAAGTTGGTACTGAGTTTCTAAATACTAACCTTAATTCTGTTGCTGTAGATAACTCTTCTGCTACTGGGTGATGAGCATCTAATAGTGTTCCTCCACTTGTTCCATCATTTATCCATCCTTCTGTTTGATATAAATCTGGATTATCTATTCCAGATCCAATCCATGTTGCTAGTGCTGGATTGCTATATCCTGTATGTATTGCATATAGCGCTATTTCTCCGCTTCCTCCTGTTGTAGCAAAAGAAGCTTTTACTGAACAACACATTCCATTTGTTGAAGACAGTGGGATACTTGGAGTAAATCCTATATAACTTATTGGTTCTCCTAAGTCGTTCCAGTTTGATGCTCCATACCAGTAATGTTCTGAGGATGTTCCTTGAGTTAGAGTTAGATAACCATCCCATGCTGAACTACTTGTTGTAAAGCTACCAGATGATGTTACGTCTGTACCTAATACTAATGAGTATACTCCTGGAATTTTTACTTTTCCATTTGGTGAATTTAATTGTTCTGTAGATAGTCCCATATAGTTTTACTAATCAAATAATATTGGAAGATTTGTTAATTCTGGCTGAGGTTCTGTGTCTGTAAACCAAGGTGTAGTTTTACCCCAGTTTGCTGTACCTGCTGTTATAGGAACAGTAGAGTGTATAGTATTAACAAGTTCTATAAATTCTGCTGTTGGGTTTCCTGTGGATGATAGTAGATTTGAATTTTTATACTTTATATCTGTTGGGGTGTTTATATCAATTCCAGTAACATATACAACTGTATATTCTCCTATTTGTGTATTTGATGTTGGATATAAAGAGGCAGATGTTCCTGTTGTTTCTAATGTATAGTTTCTATATCTATAGGTTGCTGCTACTCTGCCCGATGTTGCTTGACCAAATTCAATATGTTCATCTTCTATTGTTGGATAAGGCGGCGTACTTGATGTTGCGCGTAATCCATCTACGTATATATACCAATTTCCTTCCCAATGCGCATGCTGGGAATGGTAAGTTGTATAATCATCAGAGGGTGTAAGTTGCTCTCCCTCTACAAAGCCAAACTCTTCTAAATCTTTTATAACTATTTGTTTAACGTTTGAAATACCAGAAGCTTCAAAGTCTATTGTAGAGCTTCCATCCCATTGTAAGCTTCCAATTAAACCTACTTCTCTTCCTATTGCAGAAATCAAACCATTTAATTGTGAGTTTGCTGGAGATAAATAAGCTGTTCGTATTCGGCCTTGTAATGTTTTATTTGATTCCTTTGGTAATCTTTCTATTCCAGCTAATAGTGCTTTCTCATCAAACACATTCCATAAATCTATTTGTGTTGGAATTATAGTGGAACCATCTATTGTAAGTATAGCAGAAGAGGATAGTGTTTCTACATATGTTGAAGATGTGTATCTAAATTCAATTGAGCCAGTTAGTGGAAGATTTGCTGTTGCGTTTGTTGTATCTAATTCTTGTCCTGGCGATACCTGGTACCATACACTGTCTGAAGATATCCATGCCATACCATCTTCTTCTATGTCTTCTGGTATTGTATAGGATGCTGTATTTGAAGATACTGTAGTAGACGTTACTGCTAAGTTTCTAAAGTAACATAAGTTATTATCATATTTGTATACCCTATCTGCTGTAGTTAGAAAATCAAATATACTTGCTGCTCGTCTTACGGCATTTCCAGAAACTGTTACTGTAAGTGGTTCTTGTGTTGTTTTGGTTATCCAAGCAAGTCGTGGAGTATCTAAAGCAGTATCTGAGATTGTATTGTGTCCACGAAAAGAGCTTATATATCTATGTAGGGTATTGAATTGTGGGAGCGAAGAACCGAACCACTTATATAGTAGTGTTGATTCTGCTAACTGTAGCCCATATTTAAAGCTTCCATATGCTTCTGCTCCATAGGTTACATTTCTTATAGTTGGAGATTGTATTGCTAACCATTGTGGTAAATATCTAGCAAATACAGATCCATCCCACTTGCCTGGAAATTTGGTTTCTGGCATTTATATTAGCAATCCTCTGATAAATTTTCTTCTGTTGGCTCTTCGTTGTTGTGAGTACGGTCATACCCATACTCTGTTGTAATTTTATCTAGATAGAGATATGGTAAAAGTGCAATTAGCAGGACAATCAGGTGTGCGTATACTTCTGATTGTGTTACGGCGGTAAATAAACATATGCCTAGTGTGGCAACAAACGCTACTCTAGATATTGATAGCTTTTGCGTATCTGGCTTATAGAGGAGGTCTGTTAGTAGTTTTCGTATCCATGTAAACATTGTTGTTGGGTTTTTCCATATCTTGTCCTCCCAACACATTATTTAGTAATTATGTAACATCTAAACTTCGTGCGTAAAATTTAGAGCCTGCTGTTGCTGTTAGGTCTACATTTAATGCTGTATTGTTGCTTACTGCCATTCGTATTTGTGTGTTTGTAATATCTGGGTGAGCATCCATTACTCTTGAAACAAGTTCATTATATATCATATTACCAAGTGTAGATTTATTATCTCCTACTGGTAGATTATCTATATAAGAACGTGCTGCTACAGATGCTTGTGATCGCGCAAGTGTGGCATTAAGTTGTGTTCCTAATGCTACTTTTATTGTAAGGTCTATTGGTATTTCAATAGGGGCTTTTGCTGTTGCGGATATTCCATAAGCCACTACTTTATCTAATGTATCTTGTACTTGCTCTAATAGAGCTGCTGTTACTCTTCTATCTACTGATATAACTACAACATCTAACGTTCCTGTACCTCTTGCCATTGGTTGAAGTATTACATCTTTAACTCCAGGTAATTCAAGTAATGATATTCTTATTGATGTTTCATTTGCTCCTTGTACTGTTAGCAAGGAGTTAGATATCCTATATCTGTAGTTATCATCTGATTCTACATCAGTACCTGTACTAATTGGTAATATGTTTGTTACTGTTATGTTTGTACTACCTATATCATTAGATGTTAGTGCTTGTGGTCCAACATTATATTGTGGCCCTTCATATACAGCAGTAACATCTACATAGGATTCTCCTCCGCTTTGAACAGTTATTACATAGTCTGTAGTGTAAGATATTCGTTGATTGCTTGATGACCATACTCGTGTACTTTTTGGTATTGTAGCAACTTCATCACCTATATTACGAAATAGAACTGCGTTTCCTGCTCCTGCGGTTGTTGCTGCTTTGGCTGGAAGACGTGTTACTCCAAATAGTTGTCCTATTTTATCAAGATTTGAGCCTGCCGCTGTTGATAGATTGCCTTGTTCATCAAGCTGTGCCAACATATCATATAGGTCTTGTATGTAGGCAACAAATACTTTTAGCATAGACCCAGCTATAGATGATTCTGAGAAGTTGGTTATGCCTGTTTTTTCTTTTACTGCTTGTATAGCATAGGATAGCAGTTCATCATATGTTGGTGTAGCTAATGCCATGTTGTTAGTTTTCTTTCTTCCTCCAGAATGTGTCTTCTGTTAAGTAATCTTCTGTGTCATTTATAAGTGTGTATGTAGCTTTAGAGGCTTTACTATATGTTCTTGGAAAACTTACTGGAGTTATATGTCTACACTCGTTACAATGTATTAACCAAGTATTATTTGTATGAGGTTCTGTATTTGGAAAGTAGGAGATGTTACCACAGTACTTACATATAACTTTATAACCATCTGTATATTCTGGAGGAATCCACATTCCTCTTGAAAAATCAGAGTTATTCCATTGGTTCTTTTTATTTTTGTGTATAGACATTTTGATATTTTTTAGTTAGCTATTACAGATATTTGTGCGTCTATTGATTCTTGTTCATAGAGAATAATATCAGTAGAATTTAAAATTAGGCTACCTGATTGGTCTAAAACAGTTACCGGTATTCCAGCTATTATTGCTGAATCTTGTATATATGAGCAATTGGCTGGTAATAAAAATAATATCTTACTAATTCGGTTAGGTATAACAACAGGTAAAGTTGTTTCTGCTGTTACTTCTTTAAGGTTGTCATATTCATCTGTCCATGTTATTGAAGTAGTTATCTCTATTGGTGGTCTTGGAACTGAATTATTTTTTGTGGTAGATGTAATAGTTACTTGCTCTCCTGGTTTTATAACTGGTTTTGAGCTTTTTACATCTACAGTTAATTCAGCACAAGCACAAAGTGGAGTACCTAACTGTAGTATAAATAATGGTATAGAGCAGCCCATTATTATGCTCTTTATAAGCTTTTTCATTTGTGTTTCCTTTAATAATAGTTAGTTGTTTATTTCATCTTCTTCATAAGTATCTATGTCTTGAGAATTAACAGTTGTTTTCTCTATGGAAACTTTGGTTTCTATGTTTGGTTGATTACTTTCTGTAATAGATACTATTTTGTTTAATTCTTTTTTATTGTAGATTCTACTATCTACTCTTCTTAATATTGTTAAGAGATCTGTTGGATTTGAATGTATGAGTTGTATTTTTTCTATTACTGTTTCTTTGGTTGTTGTTGTATCTGCTATAAGTATTGTCTCATTACATCTAGCAGCAGGAGCTAATACTATTATGAATACAACTAAAAGCTTTAATAGTTTTGAGAGCATATAAGATTATTTCTCCTTGTTGTTTAAGTAATCATCGTGAAACTGTATTATATCTTTATTATGTTGTTTTATCCATGTCTGCTAAGATGTTTACGTCTCCATTCGTCAGTCAATTCTACGTTATCTGGAATGTTAAGGCGTTTTTTTTATCTTTGCTTGTATTTTTTTTACTATGGAATCTGTAATTTTTGTATGTGTATTTGTTGTCATAATAATATTAGCTCCAGGCGGGGTAACAACACTGTTTGTACTTTTTACCACTGCCACAAGGACAAGGAGAGTTACGACCAATTTCGGTATTTACTACTGGGCCTGGGCCTACATCTCCTATTGAAGCATTATATCGTATTGCTTCCCAAGTATCTGCCCACTTACCTATATTCTTTGCGTAGTCGTGGTGTTCTCTTACTTTGGTTTGTGCTGCTTCTCCCATTTCTCTACGCTTTGTTTCGTCTTCAATAAGTATAGATAGTTTCTCTATCCATTCTGGTGTTGTGTTTGCTGTGTATCCATCTACTCCTTGGTCTATATAGCGCTGATAAGGAGCAACTTTACTTGCTACATAAGGTATACCCCAGCTACCCATCTCCATTAATTTAAGTGGACTTTTTGCTCTATTAAATGTAGTGTTTGCTATTGGCGCTACACCTATATCGAAGTGGCTTAATACTTGTGGGTATACATCTATTGGAGCATCTTTTATAAGTATTATACGGTCTACTATTTCTGAAGGAACATTCCAAGATTCTATTGCTTGCTCTGCCAACATCTTGTTAGTACAAATTCCAAACTTTATATGCTTGTATTTTGTTAGAATTCCTTTAACAATTTCTCCAAGAATAGGCATATCTCGCTGGTGTGTCGTTCCCCCAGACCATCCTACTGTAAGGTCTGGATCTCTATTTGTTACTCTCGTAGTCCAATCTCTTATATCAAAATCTATTGCGTTTGGTACTACGAATGTATTTCTATTAAGATGTAGATATTCAGCAGCCAGCTCTGGTGTAGATACTGTTAGCCCATGAGATTCTGCTATCATTTCATGTGCTTTTTTTAGTTCTTTTGTTCCTTGATGATATACTCTATATGCTGGTGAGTCTATGTGTACTGCGTTTAGTGCGTCATCAACTTCATATATTATTGTTATACCGGTATCTTTTAAATGTTTTAAAGAGTCTACTACATTTTCGTTATATTGCCGCTGTGCTATTATATAATCTGCCCATTGTAGTTCAGCAAAATTTACTTTTGTTACTACCTGTGTTGTTGCTCCAAGTTTTGCTAAATAATCAAGTGGATATTGAATTCGTAATAAACCACATGCTGTTTCATCAGCTCTAAATCCTACTACTTTTAGTCCCGAAAAGTTCTTTCTCAATTGCTCTAATCCTCCCAGATTATGTGGTTACATTAATATATCCAGTTCGTAAATCAAGAGAAGCAGTAATTGTATAGTTTCCTGTTTCTCCTTTTAGAACTATTGCTATCATTATTTCTACAGTATTGATTGGTACAACTCTTAGAGAAAAATCATCTACAGTTAAAAAATTATCATGAGTCAATGCATTAGTTATTTGTTCTGCTAATGCGTTTCCTATTTCTCTTGTATTTGGTTCTCCAATAAAGTCCTCTAAACTTGCTCCGCAGTAAGGTTCTAATGTATAGTCTCCAATATATGTCTTTAGTCTAAAAATTACATTTTCTACTAATACATCATCACCAAGAGAGTATTTTATATCTCCATCATATCCGATTTCTATATCCCCATCTGAGTTTAAATGTACATCTTTTCTTGGCATTTACTTAATGTGTTCCTCTAATATTTTTTGTACGATGGATGCTGTGTTAATACTTTGTAAGGAGTTTATAAATAATGGGGTAGGAGTAAATAAAGATAAAAACGGCATTGGGATATCTGGCCCACCACCAAGAGGTTTAGTTACTATACTTAATGGAATTGCTGCCGGTGTAGGTGTTAGAGCACTTCTATTTAGAAGAGAAGTTATTCCTGAATTCCATATTGGGTTTAATGCTTTGCCTCCAATATTTACTTCTCCTGGATTTGTGTTTAAATGTAACGAAGATACGTTAGTTGCTATTGTTTCTCCATTTATAGTTATTTGCCCAGATTCTCCATCTATTAGTATGTAACTGCTTCCTGCTCTTATCTCTATACAATTATCGTCCCTTACCCATATACCATCTCCGGTAAGGGCGTTTTTCATTCCAACTTCTGTGGGACTTTGATACTCTTGGTTTTTTGCTAATTGTTCTGGAGTTTTATCTTCAGTTAGTTCTTTTATTTTATTTGCTATTACTTTTTGTTGTAAGGCGGTATCCATTAAAATAAACCTTTTTGTGTTAAACTATCTTTATCTATGCGTGTTACTCTATCTGGAGTACTATTTTCTTCTCTTGTTACAGATTCATAATATGGATCAAAACTCATTAGTAACATTGGCTGTGATCTATCTCCATTTACAAAACATATTATTACGTTTGTATCTGGTTCTGGGTCTTGTACTCTGTATCCTTTAGATGATTGTGGCCAATGTAATTGTATTGTTTCTTCTCCACTACCCTTATCCTGTAGAAGTCTAACATGGGCTACTGCTGTTTTACTATCAAACGATTTAACTACACCGTATATAGGCATATGTACTGTTGATATATTTTCTTTTATAAGTTGTTGGAGTGTTTCTTTAAACTTTGGCATATGCTATGTGTGTACCTTACTATACTATATTATACCACATTTTGTTAAAAAAGTGAAGTAAATTTTGCATAATTTATAAAATATTTTAATTATATTTTGGAGATGCTATCCAAGAAACCCTATTGAATACGCTGCTAAGATTTCTGCTTGTACTTACACGTCCTTCAGATAATTCATTTAATTTCCATTGTCCTTGTTGATTTTTATAAATCATAGCAAAGTGTTGATCTGATTGGCCTTTGTTAAGACAAATAATCATTCCTGATTCTAGTGCTCTATCGAAGCCTTTTACTGAAGATGGTTTGTTAACTTTAGTTCCGTATGTAGAATCATTCCATGGTGTACTTACATGAGATGTATTTTGTCCAAGTGGTTTATTATCGTATGGGCCTTTCCATCCGTATAAGTGCATTAGATCTGTAACATATCTACCACACCATCGTTCTCCTCCTGTATAAGGCTCTTGTGGTAAAGGATTTCCAAATGATGCTGGAGAGTCTACTATTGTTCCTACTCTTTCTGATCCTAAGAATGATGCTGGAGTTTGTATTGGGCCGAGGTCTGTTGTTTCAAGTGCTTGTGACGTATCGTAATGTAGTGGTTTTACTCCTATTACGTTATTGATTAGTGCCCCAAGTCCATAAATATAATCTGAAAAGGATCCTCCACTACCTCCAATGAATGCTGCATAGTCGTTGCCTGCTTTGCCCATGAATCCTAGATTGTGTTTAGCTTGGTAATCCCAATTTGTAAGTGCTGAAAGAATACCGTCCCATACTCCAATCTCATCTCCCAGTACTGAACCCGCGTGTCCATTTATACCAGCTGTAAATGGCTTTCCATTTATAAGAAGTGGTCTTAGAATTAATGCTTGTCTTGCTGCGTGCCCTCTATTAAGCCATTCAACAATTCCACCTGCCAGTATAATCCATACTCCATTTTTTATTGCTTTTACTATACTTGCGGATGCTGTTGGTAGCTTTATTCGTTTTCCTGCTGTTGCAAATGCTTTTGGATTTGCTTTAATTTTTGTGAAAGCTGCTTTTATTCCTGACGCTTTTGCTTCTTTTCCTACGCTTTTACATGTTTCTATAAATCCTACAGAGTCATGCCATGTTTTAAATTTTGTCCACGATGTTCCCAGATAGGCTTTTGCTTTTATTATGTGTTTATTTGTTGCAAGATCTTTTATTCGTCGTGGTCCATATTTTTCTAAGCCTTTATCTACTGCTTTTATTATTTCTGAGTCTCCAGCAGTCATTCGTTTTATCATTTCTTCATAGCCAATTCCTTTCCACTCTTTTAAAGTTTTTATTGGAGATAGTAATGTATCTAATAATATGTTTCTTGCTGATATTGCTACTGGATTTGAGGATTGTCTTCCTAATTTTAGTATTGCTGAAAGAAGTATATTACCTACAAATCTTAGTGTTCCTGTTTTTATTAGTATAGAAGCAACTTGTTGCATTGCTATAGCACTTACATATCTTGATCCCATCATTTGTATCCATGCCCATGATGTTTGATCTGCTTGATCAATTGCTGATAGTACTAAATCAGGGGATACTGTTGTAATAAATCCAGATTCATAACTGAAGTGTTGTGTTACTTCTTTTACGTCTATGAGGCCATACATATCTATTTGATCATCTGCTAAATATGCTCTATCATAGGGCTTTATACTTGGATCTCCTAATATAACTAAATGCCCTTGATACATATCTTTTACAGAATCCATTAGTATGCTTACTGCTGCGTTGTTAGTAGATTTTCTTGTATAGTACCCAGTTAGTAAATGGAAGTTAAGTGGAAGTATATCTTGAGCGTTTTGTGCTGTTGTAGCATATAGTCCTGATGATGTGTATAATATTTTCTGATGTTCTGGATAGATATCTGTGTCTAAGTACATCATATTAGACCAACTCGGTGAGTTATCTTTAGCTATTGTACCATTGAATTTTGACATTGCTTGGCAGATGGTATGTATTTTATCTGAACTTTTTATTTTGTTATCTATTAGATTACAGATAGATGAAATTACACGTACTTGTCTAAATGGTTTTTGTAAAGTTACATCATCAGGTTTCCAGTTTTCAGGATAAGCCACTTCTCCTTTTCCATATTGTACTTCTTCTCGTTTTGCTTTTGCTAGATATTCTGCTGTGTATTCATAGTGTAGAACCCAGTGCGGTTTTCCATAAAATAATGTACTTCTTAGTTCAAATGGATATACGGCACATATGTATTCTGGAGCTATGTCTGTACATGTTTTTATAACTTTCCATGGAGTTGCGTCTGTTATAGATAATCCTATTTTTGTATCACTTCCATCAATACCGTCAAGCAATCCAAGTATGTTATAATAAGATTCACCAGCAGATGATTCTGCGTACATCCTATCTTCCAGTAATCCTTTTTTGTCTGCTCTATATGTATTCATTCCAACCTCTGCTTCTGACTTAAATAATGTAGAACGTGTTGGTGACCCAAAGTGTGCTATACCATATGGATTATCTTGTTTAAATTTAAAGCTTTCTTTTAACCAATCATAAGGTCTGGTTGGAGTCATTACTTTCATAATTAATTCACGAGGTTGTACTCCTTGGCCAAGCCAAGTATATGATTTGTATTCTATACCTCCTTCTTCTTTTACTAGGTTTGGGTCTTTTTGTATTAGTTGTTTATCTAACTCTATACCATCTGATAGCGCTACGACTGTAACAGCTTCATCTCCTGGAGGTACTTCTGATATTACCCCATTAAATACAACAGGAAGCTTGTTCGCATTTCCTCCCGAACCCATACGAATATGAACCCGTGTTCCAGCCTTTAGTAACATTGAATTTACGTGTTTAGACCATTCTAAAAATACGTCATCTCCTGTATTATGTAGTAATGAGTCCACTGTGCCTTGTGTTATACTTTGTATTCCCCATTTTACAGTTGGTATTACAGGATCTTCTGTACTTAGCTTTGTTAAATGATGGAACATATTTGAGAATGTTATTAGTGCTGTATCTACTGGGCCTTTTCTTGTTTTGTGTATTTCTATTGATTGTATTGCTGTCATTCCATACCAGTGATCATATAATCTATGGAATCGAAGCCAACGTCCTCCATCTACTAACAATACACAATATGTTGGAAAGGCAGTTAGTAATCTATTAGCCGGAGTATAGTTTCTCATATCATAGAACATGTCTTGTTTATCTTCTCGTATAAAAGAGTCCATGAATGTTCTAATATTCTGAGGTGTTGATTTATCCACATAAAGTTCAGTTACTAATTCTTTATTAAGGTTTTGTAATCTTTCACGTAATGGTGTTTTCTCTACTTCAGCTCTTACTCCCTCTTCCCAACTACGATATTCTTCTCTACTTTCTTTTGCGTTACCTATCCATCTTTGAAGCCAGGTTAGTTTGCTATTATCTTTAGATTCTACTGTTGTTGTTTTCTTTACTGGTTCTTTAGATGGATCGTATGCTGCCATACCCGCTATTGTATTTTTATATTGTTGAGATACACCTGCTAGTTTACTTATTGTTACTGGCTTTGTGTTACCGTCATTAACTAGTTTTCTTATCTTTCCTGGCCCTGCGTTGTAGGCTGATAGAGCTATTAGCCATTTGCTATAATCATTTTTAGCGATTTGTAGTTTTCCTATATTAGGTATTTGATTATAACAGTGTTCTAAATAAAGCATACTAGCTCGTATTGCGAATTCATGATCTATTGCTCTTATATCTGTAGAGGAGCCATTACATTTGGTATACTCTTCTTTAGTTATGAGTTTTTTATTATATAGTTCTTGTATGGCTGTACTTTTTCTTAGCTGTCCTAACCCTATTGAATCATGGTCTTTTGTGTAGCTACTATAACCCTCTAGTGTAAACATATTTATAGCAATTATTTCAGGTACACTTGTTATTCCAGTTTCTTCTTTAGAATACTTTTGTATAAGTTGTAATATTCTAAGTCCTGTTGAATTTGAATATTCTGCTAATGGATCATAGGTTGGAGTTAGTCCTGGTATTGGTGACGATTGGCTGTTAGAGTTAGCAATACCTGGCTTTACAGTTTTTACTTTGTTTAATAGTTTTGTGCGCGCTTTATATAACTCTGAATCGCTAGTTAGTATAGATGGGCCTGCGCTTGATGTTGTGTCTTGGTTCATGCTGTTCATGATACCAGCATATGCTTTGAATGTTGCTAATGTAGCTGGATCGTTGCTTACATCTATTTTGCCATTAAATGGTATTGTTGCTTTATCATTGTAGTTACTTCTTACACCACAGGTTGCTACTTTTGAATTTACTGATGGATCTTGTACTATTCCTAATAAACTATCTAGTACTGGGTCTACTAAAGGATTGACTATTCCTGGTGGACAAGAAGGACGTACATAAAAGTCTGGGTCTACATAGGCAGATATATTTGTTGGAGTTTCTAATACACTACATATTTCTGGTGTCCAAGGGAAATCTTCATCTGATATTGCCCATCTATATTTGCTACTTTCTACTAGTGATCCGGCCTTACAGTCTGTAACCCATTTTTGTAGTTTAGAATATGTTGGCAAATTCATATCAGGATATAGCTGTAATGATCTTAGCTTTGAATGAAAATGTTCTGCTCTAATCATATGCTCTTTGTATGAGTCTGTAGGTGTTTCTAGTTTAGATTTTTCTACGTTTCTAATATCTTTTATATACCAGTTTGGGTCATCTAGCGCTTCAAGATCTTCTCGTGATTGTGACATTGGATCAAAATCTATACAAGAAAACTCTATTTTAAATGTTCCTGGAAATCCCTGGTCTGTTATGATATTAAGATTTACTGGAAGTACTGTTGTAACACCAGCAAGGGCTAATAACTCATTTGCTATATATAGATATCCTTCATAGGAGTCTCCTATGTCATCTCCCCTACATGTTTTTACTAAATAGTCTACTCGTTCTGTTAATTCTTTTAATGATTTAATATCTGCTTCATTTGTTATTGTTCCGGCTATTGTTATGTAGGTATCACTAGCTCCCATAAACTGTTGAACAGGGGCATTTTTTGGAGAGGCTTGTAATTGTGCGTTTGTTACAATATTTTCCATACCTATAGTAACGTTCTCTACTATAAGACTATCTAACTCTATGCGTTCCCATTTCTTTTCAAGTACTTCTGGTATTACTTTTTTCTGTTTAGTACTTCGTCCAGCAGCATTTGATAGTGATCTTCTTAATGGATGTGTGTCTTTTGGTGAGCTTGCGTTTAGTCCAGACTTTGTATATAAGAAATAGCAGTTATCTAAATCATTAAGAACTGCCTGCCCTTTTGCCCGTGCTGTGGCGTTTCCTACTGTACTTCTAGCTTCTCTAAGGCTATCTCTTCTTTTATCTCTTCCTTCTCCATCTGTAATATCTTCTGAGGTTATTTCTGTAAGATAATTACCGTTGCTATCTGTATTAGGTAATGTATGTAGGCGTAATCCACCAGGAGCATAGTATACTTTTTCTGCTGTTTGAAATGCTTTTATGGCAGTATCTGGATGTGTAAATTTTAGTATTATAGCATTCTCTGTTCCTGTGCTATTTGCTCTAACTGTGTTTGTACTATCAGATGAAGACGATCTCCATTCGGCGGATGCTTTGTTATTTGATGGATTAGATTCTACTTTTACTGTTCCTGGCGCTAGTTTTATAAATAACAATGAGCCTGTAAATTTACCATTACAATTTAATAGATCCTCTGCTTGATATGACCATTTTTTCTGTAACCCATCTCCTTTATATATTCCAAAGGTATCATATAGTTCTGGCTTTATATTGTCTATCCAGTCTATTGCGTTAGCTACTATTTGTGTATCTTTTTCTAACGTGGTAACCATTAAATCTTCTGACATTAGTTGTCTATTGGATGCCATTGCTATAAGATAATCTTCATTTGGTATGTTAAATGCCATATTTCCATTTAATACTGGTCCAAGTGGTTGTGTTTTTGTAGATGTCTCACACCAAATTTTATAAATTGGATAACATATTGTAGAATCAAAATCAGATTCTAAAGGAAGATAAGCAGACCAGTTAAATTCTGATGCTTGTATTACAACATCAAATGCTCCTGGAAATCCAGGTACTGTACTTATTTGTAATGCCTCTAGTGATAGAGCATCTATATCTAGTGTATCATTAAGATATGAGTTTATAACTGGTACAAAAGGAGTATGCTCAAATTGACGTATAAGAGGTAACAGTACATTGTTTGTTGCCGTTATATCTGGAATATGTATATGTATTTGTAATTCTTTTTGGGCTTTTCCTGTACCTCTTTTTAGACTACCTCTACTACGTAGTAAAGGCATTAACTCTATGTGTTGGTTTCTATTAAGAAGTATTTTTTCTGGAGGCAAGTGAAACGCAGTATAACCTATTCTAAAGTATCCTGTTTCACTGAGGTAACTGTACTCTAGATTTGATGGTATATATGGTATAGGAACTGGAACCCAATCAGGTTCTTTTTCAAAAATTGTAGGATCATATGGTTTTGCTTTAGTTAATGTTTTTTCTAACTTAGAAGCTCCCTCTTTTGAGTCTTTAAGCGTCTCCAACATATCCATTTCCCATGAGTAAGGTCCGTATTTATCTGGCATATCTTCTATTTTTTCTTTGAGACTATCTATTATTTTCTGTTGGCTTTTGTATGCATTTGGGTATCCAAAAGAAGACGGATTTAGCGGTTCTTTTTTTACTATAGCAATAATCTCACTTGCATTTGTTTTTGCGTTGTCATACTTTTTAATATTTTTTGAGGTATTGGAATATGTTGTAAGACTTTCTTTTAATCCATCATTTGAGGACATTAAATACTGTAAAGAGTCTTTGTCTACTGTGTTAATAGAAAGTATTCTTACTCCATTATATGTATTTGTATATGAATAGTTGCCAGAAACTAGACGTGCGTTATCGTGTATACTTATTACTGCTGTATCATAATCGTTAATAGTTATTAATGGATCCGATCCAATATCAATAAGTAATGAATCTTCAGTATTTATATTTAGGGTAGAGTCTTGTGTTGGAACCATTGGATAGATATGAACACGTCCATGAATGTTATCTTTTGATACCTTAGCAAGGAATACACTTGTATCTCCAACTCGCGTTGCTCCAAATAATTCTTTTAGTCTTTCTTTTGTCATACACTTATGCCGCCGTTCCTCTTGTTATATAATTAGAATACATTTCATCTACTCTATTCATATCTATTGGATTATCTTTATAATTTAATATTGCTGTTGCTATTGGGTTAGATATTGGTGGGGATTCATCTGTGCTAAGTTCGTTTCTTGATTCTGTACTTTTAAAGGAGGATATTAAGTTACTGTGGTTGTCTATTGACTTACCTACTGTTTTAAGTCCAGCATTTAATAGCACCCATAATGGTATTGCCAAGAGAGGAGATGCTATTGTTCTTCCTGTGAGTCTTACTCTTGACATTACATCTTTCTGTATTTTTTCACTTGAGTTAAGTAAACTACCTATTGACTTCCATTCTTTTCCTTTGGATGCCATTGTTGTTGTATCAGATGCTTTATCACCAAGATATTCATATATCTTACCCATTAGCGGTCTGAGCTTTCCTTGCTCTGTTATTGCTCTTGTAACAATGCGTGCTGCTGTTAGGTCTGCTATTGGGTCTGCTAGAGCAAAAGCTACTCCACCTAGTTTATTTTCCCAGTTATCTTCTAGTAGTAATGAGGCAGCACCAGCTGTTCCTGCTGCTAAATATCTAGCACCAAGTAAACTTCCTGCTCCTCTTGAGTATAGTCCTTTTAAACCAGGCATGTGACTAGTTGCTACTGTACCTTCTAAGGCTCCAGCAGCAAGTGTAGCCATACCTACTCCAAAATATACTTTTGGGGCTATATTATTATCTTCTGTGGGTCTTGTGTTTTCCATTGTGGGAATTGTTGTGGAGTGCTTGCTATTATTTCTTCCAGGTGTCTGCTATTTCTTTACTAACAGAACAAGGAACATCTTCTAAATATACGTGGGCTGCTTCAAGTAGTCGTGCTTCGCTAGCATCTACTACTGCTTGTATTTTATTTGCTGGGGCAGTTGTTACTATTTCATCGTGAACCCATAATATTATTCTACATTCATATGGATAGTCTGACATTTGTACTAAATCTTTATGTAAGTTTATTGTTGCTAACTTTATTGTGTCGGCATTTGTACCTTGAATTGGTGCGTTGACGGCTGCTCGTTCTATAATACTTATTCGTTTAGAATATTCTTTTGGATTTTGTGTAATGTCTCCTTGTTTTGGCACATCATAATATCGTCTTCGTCCAGCCAATGTTGTTGTATACTTTAATTCTTTTGCTTGATTTTTACATCCATCAAGATAATCTTTTATTTTTGGGTATGTTTTAAAGTAAGTAATTATAAGGTTTTGTGCGTCTTTTACTGGCATACCAGAACGTCTTGCTACTGTATCTGCTCCTGCTCCATAAGGTATTCCAAAGGTAACAGACTTACTTGCGTTTCGTTGGTCTTTAGTTACTTTTTTTGGGTCTACTCCAAATAGAGAAGCAGCAGTAACTCTATGAAAGTCATTTGTATATACTTGGTCTATATACTTTTTTATATCTGGATAATCAATTATGAATTTAGCAAATGCGTCTGCGTTTTCTTCTTGGTCTGGTACCTCTGTAATGTTGTAAGATTTTAGTGCTTCTTTTAATAGTTGCTCTGCTTCATATCCATCTTTTAATATTTTGATTATTGTCTCGTCGTTAGAAGCTTTTGCTAAAACTCTTACCTCATACTGAGAAAGGTCACAATTGTGGCTAACGAAACCATTACTTATGTATGTTAGTGGTCCTGGAATATATAGATCATATACTCTATTTTGACCAACATTTTCTATAGAAGCTATGGTATCGTAAATTTGGTTATATTCTAGTAATCTATATAGTTCCAACTCTTTATATACATTAGGATATGTAGTTTTTAGGTCTTTAGCTAGTTGTATATTTATTGGTCTTTCTAGACATATAATATTATCTAATAGTTTGTAAAGATCTCCTTTTGGATTAAGCTTCTTTAACTTTTGAGATCTACTAGGCATACTTCTTTTTTGGTGCTTTTCACCAGATCTGGAAGACAATTTTTCTAGTTCGGTTTTCTTTCGTATAGATATAAAACCAATTTTATTTTTGTAGTCTTTTACATATGCTGCTGGAATAGATATAGACCAATAATTCTTATGTATTTTTACTGTTTGTAATCTTCGTTTTGAAACTATACCTATAGATAGAAGAAGTAATTGCACATCTATAGCTAGTTGTTCATTTACTGTAGAAAAGCGTAATCTGCCACAAGGATGATTGGATACGGATCCATCTGATTCAAATAATCCTCTTAGATAAGCCGCAATAGTTTCTGTGTCTGATGTCCATAGATAGTTAGGGGCATGTGTTTTTGCTCCACCAATACTTTTTAACCAAGCAACTAATTTTGTACTGTAAAACTGTGCATCAAATACTCCTCTATAATGTAATATTTGTTTAGGTGTTTGTCCAAATAGAGATTTACATAGTTGCTGTAGGTAGGTATTAAGGTCTGGGTCTTTATCACATACTACCCAATATGGGCCAGATTTAGAAAAATGTCCATCTCCTGTCATATATCCCATAAATTCTGCTAAATCTTTTGTTGGTTTGTTTGGTGTAGTTACGCTCTTTTCAAAAGAGTGGGTATAGATAATTTCTGGTAAGGTTTCATTGTTTGCTTGTTTTGTATCAACCAAGTTATTTGGTTGTATTACTATTTTATCTTCTTTTGTTATATGTTGTAGTTCTTTCCAGCTATAATTTCCTTTATTGTCAAGTATCCGTATTCTATGTTGCGGAGTAGCTATCAATTCATATCCAAGCTTTGTTGTTAGTTTTAATGTGTCCTGTATTCCATTATCTATTACTGTATTTACTTTAGCAACTGTTTTAGTATCAGTTAATGTTGTGTCCCCTTTACATATCTGTTCTATAGGTATGCTTCCTCTATTTGTAGTTACCTTTGTACCTTCTTTTACGCAGATGCCTACTTTATGTCCTTGTGGAGGTACAATCATCTTACGGAATCTGTTATCTTGTGGAAGGTTTTGTGAGTTTGGACTGTTACTAGAAAATCTTCCTGTATCTGTAGCTGCTTGTTTAACGTTTGAGTGTACTCGTTTGGTTTTTCTATTGTACATAGTGTCTCCCCATTGCACTATGTAATCATATAGTTTGTTTACTTCTCTATAGTCTAGTAATAGCTCTATACACTTATGTTCTTCTTTATAGTATGTTAATACCTTTTCATCTGTGCTATCTGCTGGAATTCCTTTATCTCTAAGTGCTGATAATAATTGTTTTGGGGAATCAACATTTAATTGAGAGCGTGTACAGTTCATCTCTTTTAGAAAATTTGTTTCTCTTGCTCTCATCTCTTGTTCAAGCTCTTCTTTTAACTTGGCAATGTGATCCAGGTCTACGTGTATTCCTAGATACTTGTGTTCACCCAATATTGGAATTAACGGTTTTTCTAATGTTTCCCATATATGCCATAGGTTTTCTGTCTCTAATTGTTTTGTAAGCAGTTCTTGTAATAGTAATAAACTACAAGTATCTCCAGCCGCATATGCTATTTGTTTGTTTAACATTGGAGATTTTTTATGTAGAGTTTGAAACAGTGTTTGGCACTCTTTATCTAAGTGTAGTCCTAGTAACTCAAGAGTAGTTGCTTCTAATGAGGCTCTTGCCTTTAATAGTCCTGCTGTAAGGAGCTGTCTTGCTAACATTGTATCAAATTCTATGTTTGTATTTATTTTGTAGTGTGTTTTAAACCAAGGCCATTCGAAGTTAGCTCCGTGTGTAACTATAGAGCACTTTTCTAATACGCTTGTAAAGAGTTTGGGATCTAAAACTCTTGGATCAAATACATAACTTTTTCCTATTTTACATGAAAAGGATATAAGAAAGATAATATCATTATGCGGCTCAAGGCCAGAGGTTTCTATATCTACAGCCAGTAGTTGCTTTTTACCTAACTTTAGTAAAGCCCTACATCCTTTATCTAATACAGATTGACTTGAGATATATTCATATTTTCCTCCTGGACAGTTTCCTGAATCAACAAGAGGTTCAGCTACCTGCATTATTTTTGGAGTTACTTTACCTTTTGGTGTATCTATAGCAAAATCAAATTGCTGTGCTATGTATGGTAAAAATACTGATTGTTTCTTTCCAAGCATATGTATATTATGTCCTCTTTCCTACAGTTACTATTATACAGTAAATAAAGGAAAAAGTAAAGCTAATTTTGCATAGTTAGTAGTGTTTCTGCTAAATTATTTATGTATCCTTGGTTCATTGTTTGTCTTTGATCGTTTATGTGTGTTGATTGAAATCCCTCTATTGGGCTTACTATATGTGAGTTTATTGCTTCTTGTAATGATGTAAGTATGTTAGTAGTATCTGTTGGGCCTTCAGTATTTCCTTCTATAAGTATATCTATTTTGTGATATACTGGTTTTTGTATTGATGCTGTTGTTGTATTTTTTACAGTTTCTATGGGTTCAGATTTATTACTAATCTCTTGAAGATCTGGTCTTCGTCCTAAAACCATTAACGAGCCAGCCATCATTGCTCCTAATATAAGTGCATACTTTCCTTTAGTTAGTCTACCTGCATCTAATAATTCAGAAATACCTTCTAGTTTATTTCCTATTCGTGTAAATTTAGTAGTTGCTTGAGAGGTTACTAACTCTTGTGCTTCTGGCTTTATTATTTTATCTAGTATAGTTCTAAGTGGAGTAGATAGCTCTCTGCTTTGTGCAAGGTCTTCTAGAGCTGATCTCCCAATGTGTCCCATCTCTTCTCCAGCGTACTTTCCTTGAGTGATTCGTGCTTTAGTAAAATCTTCTAGTGTACTTCCTTCATCAATATTAGTCCATCCTAACATATCCATAAGAGTGGATTGTTGTGGTTCTGTAAGTTTTGCAAATTTTTCTTCGCTTGTTGCTAGTCCTCCAAGGAATTTATAAGCTTTTGCTTTGCCTGCTCGTTGCGCTCTATATGGAGAAAGTGATGGATCCTGTAGTGCTTCACTTATAAATACATTTTCTGTATGAGCTATAGATTTACCCCACATAAGTCTATCTATTTGATTATCTCCTCTTGCAAACATTAGGTCTTCTGCTTCCATTGCTTTTGCAAGAATAAGTTGTGCTTCATTTTGTGTTTTTGTTTGTATATTTTTTAAGGCATTTTGTCTAATCTGTCTGCTTTGTAAATACTCATTAAAGCTTGCTGTTGTTTCTAGTGATTGTTGCTCGCTTGCATTAAGGTTTCCTTTGCTAAATCGTTGTAATCTTTCTACAAACTTTCTTCCTGTTAGATTGGAATAGTTTTCTGGATCTATCGCTTTTGCGGCCTTGGTCCTATTTGATTGATAGGCTTCCAGTATTTCATTATCTAGCATGCTTTCTATTAAACGTTCTTCTGCGTCATTAGATAATATATCAACTTTTCTAGTTGTTAGAAATGTTTTTAGATCATCTACATCTAGCCCTCCAGGAATGCCTACCATTTCTGCAAGTATTTCATTTAGTCTTGAGGAGTCTGCTTTGTTTACAAGTTGAAGAGCTATACGTCTAATGTCAGATTGTATCATTAGATCAGAAGCAATTCTTATTGATTGTGGATTATCTCCTAAAGCTTTTATTGTAAACGCTAATCGTCTGTCATGTGCTGGTATATTTACATCTGTAAGTTGAGCCCATGGCGCTACGCTTTCTATATCTTCATAATACTTCCGTAATACAAGATTCTTTTGCCAAGGTGCAAGTGTTTCATTTGCCACTAATTGATCATGTATATTTGAATGTTTTGGTATCCATTCATTTTCTAGCCAGTTTTTTTCTAATCGTATTTGATCTGCTAGTCTTGGATCATTTAGTGCTGCATCTGTAAACTTCATAGCATCTCTAACTGCCAGTGTATCTTCCGTTAGACCAGCAATATCATCTTCCATTCCTCCAAAGTAATCCATTGGATTAGGAAGTCCAGAGGCTTCTTCTAATACTCTTAATCGTTCTAATTCTTTGTAAGGAAGGTCTACTTCATACATCATCTTACGTATACGATTTCGTGCTAGATCTTCTACAGCTCCTTGTCTTAGTTGTAGTCCTTCTTCAATGTTAACTGGTTTAAATTCTCCTAATAACCTGTCTGGTAATGCATGTACTGGGCTATCAATTGGAGCCATAATTCTATTAGCTATTGGTTCTCCAGCTTCATTTAATTCTTGCATTACAACACGAACAGATCCACCTAAATCTTCAGCATCCCAACCATAAAGTTTAAATAGCCTTCTCTCTCTTATTCCCCATAAATACTGCATGTTGGATCCAGCACTTAGTTTTTTTGGAGATCCTCCTTTTGTTGTTTTAAATATATTAAAATTACCTGCTTGATCTAATACTGTGGGTTTATCTATAGATAGTTTATTAAATAAATCCATAGTTGTTCGTGCATCAAATAAGCCTATGTGTTCTTCTGTCCAAGCTGCCGATCTTATCCCTAATTTTCTTGATAGATTCTGTAGACTGTATCCACCTGGCATTCCGCTTTTCATTATCTTGGATAGCATTAGTGTATCTACACTGCGATCAGACATTGTTTGTAAGCTTTTTATTACATTCTTTCCAAGGCCAAGATCTTTTGCTCTTTGTGTTAGCATACCTATATCAAAGCCTTTGTTATGTAATAAGAATAGAGTATCATCAGATTGTGTTACTATTTTGCTAGCCAGTTCTTCTATTAGAGCTGCTTCGTTTTGCATCAGCCTTGGAGTATATTTTTTTCCATATAATAAAGATTCTTGTGTACCAATATCTAATACATCTTCTGTTTGTAGCATTCCTCCTACAGTTGTTCGTCGTCTTCTAACTGCACCTATGTTGTATATTTTATTTGAAGTGTCTGTTTCTATGTCAAAAGCAAATAAATCTGCCTCTCCTAATAATGCTTTTTCAATATTAGTTAAGTGCTGTTTAAATGCTGCTGGAGATTCTAATGAACCTATACCTCCTCCTTGTTTTAGTGCAAAAATAGGAAGAGTTTTACTTTTCTTAGATCGTGCAAGAGCGTTTGCTATAACTTGTGCTGCTGCAGGTGACCCAGGATCCATTGTTTTAACTATGTTATCTAATGATGTAAGAGGTATTTCTGTACTTAGATCTGTTAGGGATTTAATTATTCCTGTCTCTATATCAAGTAACTTAGTGTTTGACATAACTTGATACTGCCGTATTGATCCATTTGCTTCAGTAACATCTATAATTAAACCTTGAATAGCCTTACCTTCTGCTGTTCGTGTTCCTAAATTAAATATATTACTCATCTCTGGATGTAGTCCAAAGAATCTTACAACATCAGCATTAGCAACAAATTCATCTAATGGCCTTTGTGTTATAATATGTTGAAATCCGCCAGGACCTTCTTTAAGCTTTATTCCAAGATTATCTAATACGGTTTCTATTTGTATGTCTATGGTTGGTATATCTGTAATACCTACAGCCTTTAAGTCTCTTTCTAATAAATCCATAGCTGCTGCATTTTTGGATAAAAGATCCAAGCCTTCATCAGCAGATCCTACTGTAGGTATTTGTATTGATGGATCATTTAGACTAATAGCATTGTTGAACGCGTCGTTTGGATCTATTGGTTTTGGATTTCTTACTGCTCTATTTATTGCGTCATTTACAATCTCTATTGGCTTTGTTGATTCTGTTGTTCCTTCTTGTAGGATATCATAGAATCTTACAACTGCATCTCCAACTGTATCTTCATCTGCCCCAACTGCTCTTGTTATTTGTGCAAGTAAGGGTTTTCCTGGGTCACTTGCAGTAGGATAAACTTGTCTAAGAATATTAGTTATATCTTCTGGAGTTCTTACTACTTGTTGTGCCTTTGCTTGTATTGTGTCACTTGCTGCTTGTATGTTTCTAAACTCTTCTTGATATTGTGGTAACACTTTTAAAGCATCTACTAGATCTTCTCTTGATGTAAACTTAGTAGGTATTGAGTAAGGACTTGGTTGTATTATATTGGCAGGTTTTGCTATTAGTTTTTCTTTGCTTGTATTAATCCCTTCTAGATCAAATACTACTCCGCCATGTCTTACTCTTATTGGTTTTCCAATACCATGTCCTCTTGCTATTTCTTCTTGCATATTGGTAGCAGCAAACATTCCTTTGTCTCTTGTTGTTGAGTGCTTACCCATTCGTTCTCTTGCTTTTAGAGATCTATAAAACCCTGTTTCTTCTCGTAGACTTTTACTCCAAATATCTTCTCCAAGATCTTCTTGTATTTCATCTGCTAAAGTTTTATATCTACCATCACGTGTTTTTCCACCAGATTGTAGCTCATCTCCCCAATCCTCTAAATTATAACCACCACTTTTACTTCCACCTATACCAGGCTTATCTGCTCCTATTGCTTCTGCTTTTAAAGTTGCCAGATTTTCTGAAATAATATCATGGTGTTTTGTGTATGTCCCTATTTCACTTTGAATTTTTGAAACTCTGCTGCCAGTTATCGTTCCGTATTTCTTAGGTATGCCTAATCGCCTTCCATCTGTAAAGGCTTCTGCTAAACTTTTAACTGCTCGTGTAACATCATCAACATTACCTATTCGCGCTAACTGAGTTAGTCTTGTTACCGCTTTAGAGTCATATTCATTTACTCGTAGTAGTGCATACTTTAATTCAGGATCCAGTAAATCTACATTGTTATGTCTTATTAACTGTAGTGCTGTATACTTTGCTCTATTTGTTAGTATACTTCCTGCTTGTTTTACTGAAGATAATTCATTTCTAAGAGTAGATAGTCGTTTAGATACTGAACTTTTTGCTATGTTAAGTCTATCTAATTGTGTATCTACGCTTCCAAGTTTTGGTTTACTTGTTGCTGGATGTACCCAATCATCTGCTGCTGGTATTATATTAGCTGTTGTTGGTCCAAAGAATTCTGTTTTAGGAATTGTAGCTGTTTGTGAAATAGCACCTTTTGTTAGTAGGTCTGGATGTTCTTCTATTATTACTGCAAGAGTTTTAACTAACTCATCACTGTAAGAATCAGAGGCGTCTTGTAATATAACTTTTCGTATTGCTGCTTCTGGAGATGGTGATTTTGATCCTTCTATTAGTGGATTACTATTAATTAGTCCTCTAAATACACCTAATTTATGAGGTGTCATAGTTTCTAATAGTGCAGTTATTCGAGACATTTCTGCTCTATCAATTAATCCTATTTTTGTTTCATATGCTTGATCAATATATAGTCTTAGTTTGTTCCAGCCTGGTTTTACAGATGTATCATTCCATTTAACTATTTGCTCAAGATCGGCGCTTGCATCTACTATAATCTTCTCACCAGATGCAAGTATTTGTTGTCCGCTTTCTGCTACCCCTCTTGATAGTGGAGTAAGTGTTCCAGAGACATGGTTCTTTAATACTTGGTATGTTTTTTTAATACCACTTCGTGATAGAATTACTGTTATAACAAGTAACCATTCGCCAAGCGTACGTAAGTCTGTGACCTTACCTTCTTCAAGTGTAAGGTTGTCTCTTACTTTATCTCCTACATATATTCTATCTCTGTTTTGATCCATAATTATAAATATAACCGTCTGGAAGAAAAGGCTATTCCTCCCAGACGGCCTTTGTTTTTATATTTTACTATTTAATTCTATCCAGCACAGGGTGACCATGCACAATTGCTACAATACATGCATCCGCTTTCTGGTTTCATTATTCCTTTAGAGCATATTGGACAAATATTCTCTGCTTTTGTTTTTGCTGTTGCTGTTGGTTGTTGTGGTTTTGTTTCCGTTGTTTTTGGCACAGTAGGTTGGTCCTTTCATATAGTTGACTCCATTCTATCTGTACTACATGTGTAATGTTTGTTATGTTATATAAGAGAGTGTATTATCTTCCTCAGGCAAATGGAAGATTAAGCTGTACTATTGGTTGTTTGTTGTTGTTGTGTGTTTTAGATGAACAAGCTGGACACACATAAATGTCAAAGTTTGATTGTGCTTTAGTAGTGTAATCATCTGTATACTTTTGCATTTCTTTATAGCATCTTGGACAATACATATACTCTGGCTCAACTGGAGGTATATTTTGGTTACTGTCCTCTTTTTCTTTTTTTGAATAGAAGTACCAGTAGTTGTCATACAATATAGTATGTATTTTAATATCCTCTTGCTTTTATGTAATCTATCATATAAGGTAATTGATATAAATCTCCTATAGGGATACATCTTGCAGGATATTTTAGAGAAGTATTTACTGGATTATTTAGTATTTTATCATAGGTTGTCCAACCAAGTATATAACCTTCTCTTGATGTAACTCTATAGCCACAACACACATATATGTGTTGGTCTTTTGTAATTTCAGTTTCTGATATCATCATCGGAAACTTGTTTAGATGTATTGTTCTGTCGTATAAGTTAAACTTATGTTCTGGTGTTTTTAGAGAGCGTGTCTTTACTACAATATTTATATTGTTTATTGTAAAGTCATATGAAGAAATTGGTATTTCTTTGGTTGGTTTATAATGAGAAGTCCAAGGCAAGTCATAAGATTCTTGTAAGAACTTATGTAGTATAAGTGTTCCTACTTTACCAACTGCTCCGAATCTATATGTACATACATTTTTTGATAGTTCAGTAGCTCTTGCTGCTAATATTTTTGCATATCTCCATTGTTTACGTGATAGGTATGTAAAGTAGCATGTTTCTAATGGGTCTATTCTTAATTGACTTGAATGTACAAGTTCTCGTTGATATGGTATTTCTTTTAAGATAGAGTTTTCTTCATTGTTTAGCATAATATCTCGCTGTAATTTAAAGTTAGTAGCGTTAGACTATAACGCCAATTATGTCTCTCTATTTGGTATTTGATTCGTCGTCTTTATTCTCTTTTGACTTTTCTAATAATTCTTCTATTTTATCTTTTGGCAATCGTTTGTCTAAGGTTACACGAAGTAAATTTTCTGAAGTAAAGATTGTATCCAATGAAAGACCAACTATTTCCTTTTCTGTTTTCTTTATTGGGTTTTCTTTTCTACGTAACATCTTTTGTGATCTTTTTTCTGTTTGCTTTAAACGTGGCAATGTTCCTCCGTTATTACCGTGTTTAGGTGATAAGTTACTACGTTGTTTATGTTTTATACTCAATGATGTCCTCCTCAACTGTTTCAATACGTTCAACATTTGTTATTAATTCTTGTTTAAATTGTGATAAACCATATTCATCTTTTCCAATTTCTTTTACTGCTATATATCCTTCTTTTTCAGGAATAAACCCTAAGCCCGCAAAGCCTATGTTATCTTGTATTGATTGAGAGAATCCAGTAATAACAATATCTCCTTCATATGGATCTGTATCTATGTTTGTTAATTTAAAAAGAGCATATAGTATAGAACCATGTCCGGTTGTTAGTTTATATTTAACGGTATCACCTATATTTTTTGGAGGTTTTATTGTAAATACTCCTGTATATATTTGTGTACTCCATTACATATTGCTTTAGCAATCAGGTTTCTTTTTTTAGTAGTAGTTAAAACTTCTCTATCATTTATGTTTGAGATAAAACCTACTTCTGTTAGTATACATGATTTACATCTGTTGGCTAAAGCATTACGTAACATATAAAATCCCCAAATAGGATATCTAGACTTGTCTCCTTTGACTCCTCTTTTGGTAAAGAAATCTAAAGCATCTACTGATCTACAAACATATTGTGATAATACTTTACTAGCTTCAACTCCAGACCTATACCAGATTTCTGAACCATTGGCTGATTTGTTTACTGATCCATTAGAGTGTAATGATATTAGTATATCTCCATGTTTTGCAATGGAGCTTCTATAGGAATTAGATAGTGTTTTATCTGTATCTCGTGTGAATACTGTTGTATATCCTAATTCTCTAAAAAAATGTCCTAACATTTTAGCACAAGCTAAAACTATATCTTTTTCTTTTGATCCTCCAGCACATGCTCCTGGATTGCTATTTCCTCCGTGACCAGGATCAATTACAATTCTTGGTTTCATTTGTTGTAGTTACTCCAGTAATTAATCTTTCTTTTCTGTAATTGGCATAAACCCAGTTTCTTTTTGTTTTGGTAAGCATTTTCCAGTCCATAATTCATGCGCTATTCCATATGATATTATCTTTTCTGAAGATAAAAAGCTTTCTTCTTTTAGCAAAGAGTTCCATTTTTTTCTTTCTAAGTTAGTACGACTTACATAAAAATCTACAATAGAGGATGTTACTCTTTTATGGTCTATTTTTTCTTTATCTACTTCTATTAGGTTTAATGTATCTCCTCCATAATACCAACTTATACCGTGTAATAACATGTATGCATGTTTTGATATATATCTCTTATTTGCGGCCATATATATAGTAGTAGCAGCACTTGATACCTGTCCAAGACCAATAGAGGTTGTATTATCATAACATGAAATTACATCTGTAAGAGCTAAAGCGGGATATAGCTGTCCTCCTTCACTATTTATAAATATAGTAACTGGAGCATTTTTTGGATGGCGTATAAGTGTATCTATTATAGGAGATATTTTTTCTAAAGTTATTTCTCCAAATATTGTAAGTACTAAGTTGTCCACGTGATACTATACTCCTTCTCTATAGTTTTGTGTAATATATCATTAAACTTATCTATAAAGTTAGGGGCTGCTGATGTTAGGTTTGTACAATTTGAACCTCTACAAATATTCCAACCAGATTCTGATTTGTTGTTGGATACAGATATAGAAAGTATACGTAATGCCCAAGCAATATATGTGGCTCCATTTATTGAGCCAAGTACAAACTTACACCTACTATTAGATATAAGTGCGGCTGTATGTATTAAGGATACTTCATTTTTTGTTAAATCTATACAACCCCAGGTTGGTGGAATATCTAAATATTTTACTGTATCAGTAAAGCTTTCCATATCCTCTACTACTATGTAAGGTATTCCAGTTTTTATTATAGCTTTAGATGTATGTAGAAACTTGTTTCCAATATCCTTTTTTGGTTTATATATCCATGGATAGGCATTATCTTTTATATCTACTTTCCATCCTCCATGTGTTTCTAAGTTACAGGCGTATCCATTTATTACATTCCAGGTTGGAGGTATTTCTGGGTTTAGCCTATCATATCCTTCTGGTTTTGCTATTTCTTCAGGCTTTATCTCTCTCTTTTCTGATATTTCTTTTATTTGCTCATCTATATGTGCTTTCTTAGTAGACCTTCTATTGAGTTCTTCTTTATATGTTGTATCAGAATCACTTTCTAGTGTATGTACAAAATCATAAGTTAGCAGCGCATCTGTAACCACATTGTCTTCATATACGTTGTTTATAAACCATGCACCATTTCTTACATACTCTGCTTGATTAGTATTCTTGATAACAAGGTCTATAGTAATATAGTGGTGTTGTTTCTTTAGCTCCTCTACTGCAGCCATTGCTGCAAGCAGTTCCCAATCATGCCCTTCAAAGCGTAATAGAATTGATTTTTTCAAGTATAGTTATCTCCTTATTTTGGTGGTCTACCCCTTGGTTTGATTATGTTTTTTAATATGTATGGAGTAGGTATGTAGGCATGTATAGTGTCCCCTGGCTGTAGTTGTGTATCTACAAATCCTCTAGATAAACTATAAGTTATATTAACAGATGTTTCATCTATTTTTTCATAGTGTTCTGGTGTAATAATTGCGCCTGTAGTTGTTATTAGTAGAATGTCTTCTAAGTTATAATCTGATTCTGGTAGTGTAATTCTACAAGTGTATTTGTTTGGTCTTAATGTTTTTATATACATAGTTAGCCCTCCTGATACATCTTATATGTCCACAGTTCATCTGTGTTTGGTATATCATAGAATGGGAAGAATGATGTATCTAATCTTAGTATGCTTCCATCCTCTCCTTGCTTTATTGTAACTATCCAACCACCTAGATGTGCTGGAAGTCGTTTCTTTCTCATGAATGGTGTTTGCATTTCTGTACATCCTGCTAAAAGTATGTGACAATTTCTGTAGAAAAAGTATCCTGCTTTATGATAGTGCCCCATTATTAACATGTGTGGTTTATCTCCACCCATATAAGATGATACTTCTTTCTGAGGGGCATGGCTAATCGACTCGGCACTTCCTCCACCAGGATGGTTTATACGTATTCGAGTAGGTGCTATACCGTCTGGATGTGTTATTTCTACATCGTGCTCCATGTATCCAAGATAATGTAAGTCTGTGCGTCCTGCGCGTTTTGCAACATCTTCAGCATATTGTCCAATATCAACTCCTGTTGATTGTACCCACCAGCCCTCATGGTCATCTCCTGCTATATAGTATGTATCTATATTTGGTCTACTTGGATAGTTCTTTACAAAATAGTTTACTTGATTACCAAGTCCATGTATATTTAAATCTTGTTTGTTGAAGTTCTTTTCCCCATCTACCCAGTTACCGGCATTATATACCGTTGTAACTCCTTCTTCTTCAAATATGTCATATAAATCATGTAGTACATCTTCTCTTGCGTATTTAGAGCATAAATGGTTATCGGATACAACTCCAAACTTAAAGGTGTTTCCGTTTGAATAGTTTACCATGTGTTGTGATTTTTTTCCAATTGGTGGAGGAGAAAACTGTATGAATGGTTTATTAGAAGAGTCTACTAGATAGCGTTTTGCGGATAGTCTTTCTGCGGCTTCTTCTATTCTTTTTGGTGAGATATCTAAAGCATTAGCGGCTTCATCTATAGTGAGTGCAGTTTGTGATCTCTTTAAAAGTTTTAATAATTTTAAATCTCTGTCATCTTCTGGTATATCTTCTTCTGGCATATCTGTTATAGGATCAAAATCCTTTCGTGCAGGAAGTTCTCCTATTGTTTTGCATACCCTTAAAAACTTTCCTACTTTATCAGGAGTTGATTCAAACATATTACTTAGTTGTAAATCTGATGCTCCTGCTCGATATGCTGTTTTAAATCTTTCTAAGTCATTAGGTTCCCAGGCCATGTTGATCTCCTTTATAATTAGAGTTGGCTTTTACAATTATATTATAGCATACTTTTACTAATTTATCTAGTATTTATCCATATAAATTTAAAGTTTCTGCGATTTCTTTCATTCTATTTTGTCTTACATTCATTGCTATATTTATGTTGTCTGATGAGGCATTGGCATCTGGAACTGAGTTTACCCTAATTCGTAGATTTTTTATACCATTTCCTGATAGTAAATTGTTTAAAGTTTTTTGAATATGTGAAGATGAACCATGTACTGTTGGTAGTTGTACTTCATTTGTATTATGTTCTGCTTCAACTACAACCTGTGGATAGAAACCATAGTCAAGAGGGTCTGTATGTTCTTGTACTGTAGTTCTTGCTTTAAGTTGTTCTAAGTCTACTTCTGGTGACCATCCTTTCCAGGATTCACCTGGAAGTGTGTGTACTTTAAAGTAATCACCGAGTAGTTTTCTTTTTGGTATATCTTCTTCTTCAATACCAAGGTGTATTCCAAGTAGCCTTTGTTCGTAATCTGGGAGAAGTCTATAGGCTTTTTTTCTTTCTTCTGGTGTTGATCCTGTTATCAATCCATTTATTATTTCTCGTTCATACTTTGGGAGTGCTCTAAATATATTCATGTATGGTCCGCCAGGATCGGCTCCATACATTGTTGATCTATATTTTTGTTGATATAATACTGCTTGTGTTGCTAGTGGTCCAAGTGCTACTGTCTCGGATCTACTTTGTAGTTCTTGTATTTCTGCTCTGATAGCCAACTCTTCTTTTGATCCACGTTCATTAGCTAATAGGTGTTTTCTTCTTTTATCCTCTAGCTCTCTAATCTTTTCTTTTCTCCACTGTCCAAGATTACGAGCCCGATCATCTATTTCTTCTACGTCTGTTCCTTCTTCATCATTAGCTAGTTTAGCAGTTGCTTCATATAGTCTTCTATATTTTATATACTCTAAGGTATCATAATATTCTTCTACATCTCTTCTCTTTTGTGTTCTATTTGGTATCCAAGGCTCTCCTGTTAGTGCTTCTTGTCCTTGTCGAAGTATTGAAAGTCCAGCTCCTATTGCTGCTCCAGCAAGCGCTGCTTTGCCTCTCATCTTTTTTGTTCTCATAAATAGAGAGGAAAATACTCCCGCTCCTACTGCTGCGCCTATTGCTCCTTTAGCTACATATGACTGTATTGTTGGTTCAATGTAAGAACTATAAGCAGACTCCCAGCGTCCATATTTTTTTCCATAAACTTGACTTCTTACATATTCTTCATAAGGAGATCTGATTTTAAGAAATTTTGAATTGAGCATTGTATCAGCATGAGATATTGTCTCATAGCGTGCTCCAGCAGTTATTTCTTTTTCAGTAAATCGAGCATATATACCAGCAGCAGACCATTCTTCTTTTTCTATTCCAACTCCAGTTTGTATTAGATCAGCATTAATGTTTCTATTGTGTGCCATGACAACAGCATGCTGTGTTCCAAGTACATCGTCAGCATATCTATCTTCTGGATCTTTATTTACTAAAGCTGTTACTTTTGTACCTTTGCGAATACCGTACTGACGATATAATACTTCAGCTGGAGATAGGTTTTCATTTTCTCCATACTCATCTGTAATTCTTTGATTAGAAGCCCTTACTCCAGCAAGACGCAGTGGATGTTCAGATTCTCTAACCTGTAGTGTATTGGCATCCATTATGTTACTGACTGTATATGTCTGTTCTTCTACATTTGCGTTTTTAAATCTATATGGAAATAAATCAAGCCGTTTCTTTTGTGCTCCAGCTCTTTTCTTAGCAGCCTGAAATCTATCTCTTTGATCTTCTGTTAGTTGGTCATCATGTGGTAGATATCCCTTTAGTTGTTTATATTCCTGTGAATATGGCGAATTATGTGTTGCATACCCTAATACACAAAAAGAATTATCGTCCTCTATTGTCCAGTTATATACCTCTCCAGAGTAGGGCTGCTTTTCTGTTTTTATTACTTTACTTACTAAATAGTTACCATCTATCCATGCTTGTCGCCTTCTATTTTCAGGCCGTACATAGCTTGGAGCTTTTCCAGTTACCCATGTAACAAAGTCATATGCTACAGTACCAAACATCCTAACTCTATAAATTTGTCGTCTATCTTGTTTAGGAAAGTATGACTTTCTTGTGGTAAATTGGACACTTGCTACAAATCCGTTTTGTAGAAGCATATCTCTAATGCCTAAAGCAAGTTTAAGGCTAATAGTAGTCATTTCGGCTTGTAGTTGATGCCCAGTTTTACAATCATTGTGTTTGGATGCACATAAACAACCATCACCTGCAAAGTAACTAGATAGTAATTGACGTTGGAGTTCCGAATCTAGATTAAAAGCCCATTGTGGTAATTGTTTTGTTGCGGAACGTTGTCCAAATATATTACAAAATAATTTTCCTATTGTTTGATTAGTTACACATACATACCTTGAATTACTTTCTGGTTTTGTAAATATTTTTGGAGTAGTTTCACAAATATCTGCAAAGTAATCTTTTAGAAAATTTGCTGTTTCTATCTCATTTATGTTAAGGCTAAATATTAAACCTTTTGGTTGATGAGTTTTAGTTGATCTACCATTAGATGAGCCTTCTGCAAGATATACGCCAGCTGCTTTAGCAAATCTAGCATCTACTAGAAGTTGGGATATACAAAATGTATTACATCCTTGTCGTTTGGGATGTAGCCAAGTATCTTCACGTAGTGTATAACTATCTGGTAATATATCTTTAATATTTAAGAAATTAGGTGGTGTTTCTTTTTTAGGAATTGGATACAATACTACATCATTGGACCTAATATCTCCTAATGCAACCCAGTCTGCTGTATCTATAGGATAGCAATATCTATTAAATTCGTTTTCATCAGATATAATATTATCATTGTTGGCGTTATATTGTGGTATATTTTTAGCATTGCTTGGGGCTTTAATTGTGTAAATCGGATGTTCTGGAGTTGCTAATAATGGGTGTGCTGGTATGAATGCAACATTTAGTTTTATGAGATGTGGACTATAGTGGCGTATAGCACAACGAGTGACAGCTTTAGAATCTCCTTTATGGGAAATAACTCTATCACCAACTTTAACATCTTTTGCTAGTTTTACTGAGCCATCTGATGTGCGTATATACGTAAGTGGATGTACACACGTATCTGCCAGGATCTCAAATCTTGTTGTCATATCATATAGATCTGCTCTTGATACCTCGCCGGAGTCAATCATTTCTCTAACTTTTGATCGTGCTTCTTCTACTTTCTGGAATAGATTAGATACTCTTCTTTTTGAATATCCTACATGTTCTATTCTTGTTTGTTCTGGATTGTCTCTATTCATATAGAATAGCAATCCTCTGTGTATTCCAGATTCATTCATGTAGAAGTTTAACTGATCTAAGTGACTTGCGAATATTTCTCCAGAATTAAATCTTTTATCTGACATAGATTTAATTTCTGTTACATATTTTTTACCATCTAAGTTTAATAACGCATCCATATGTCCAGAGATACCTAACTCTGGATTATAAAGTTCTACTTCTTCATCTTCTAATATACCAAGTTTTTTCCATTTGTTTTGGTATTTTTTGTGTATTTGAGTTCCTTCATCCATTATGTTTTCCATATAAGCAGAGTTGGCTTCTTTTATGTTTACCATTTCTGCTACTAACTCATTTACACTTTTACCAAGAGAGGATGCTCGTGTTCTCATTAAAGGCATATTATGTATGCGTTCATATGCACTTCCAGGTAGTCTTACTTCCCCCGCCGCTCGTAATTTTGTATACATGTCTCCTGTTTGGAAATTCGTGAAATAATTAGACCCAGGTAGCCATGTTTCTTCAAAAGCGTTTGGTACTGTATTGTATTCCTCTACCTGTCTAAATCTGTGAGGCATAAATCTTCTACCTATCTCGGAGTTATGTACAATCATACCAATTGTACAGAAACTTGGATCTCCATCCATAGTAAAGTCATATACTAATCCTTCATAAGCTGTTGGATAGTTTTCTTTTACTTTGAAATAGATAAAATTAGCGTCTCTCCAGGAAAGCCCTTCATTGTTTGAGTTATCTGGTTGATAATTACCAAAATGTAATAAGCCTAATTGATCTCTTAAATTTCTTGCGTCATTTCCATTTAAAGTTACACAAAATTGTGGCTTTGTTTTATATCTTTTTTTTGTAATGTCATTAATAAAGAATCTTCGTTTTCTATTTTTTATAGATAAACTTGGAGTATATCCTAACATTATTAAGATATTAAATATTTGTAACGCCAGTTTATATGCTACAATAGATATTCGTAGATCTGTTTTATTTGTTCTATCAGACCTACAATGCCCATCTCCACGAAATAGTCCTTCTAATATTCCTAATAAAAATTCTTTTGGTGTATTTAATAGTTCTGAAGGAATACGTTTATCATTCTTTGCTCCAAAGGCAGCAAATATGAATTCGGCAAGAACTCTATTACATACCCTTGTATACCAGTATCCTTCTTTTGTTGTTGCTGCTGTAGTATTTAATCCTAAAGAGTTTGCAAAATCTTTACAGAATGTGGCATAAGATTCTTCATCTCTATCATAGGCAAAATGAATTTCATAAAGTCTTCCTTTATCTCTATTACCAAAACTTCCCTCTGCTAACCATAGTCCTAAAAACTTTCCTAAGTCTTTTGTTAATAGTAGTTCTTTTGGAAAGGATACTGCTGCGTTTTTACAATTATCAAAGGCAAATCTGTTATCAAAATCTGTTATAGAAGATAGTCCTATAGTAGTTACTATATTTAATTTAGTTAGTATATTACTTTGTTTGGGTATTGGATATGCTATATAATCTCCTTTCTTTATGTATTTTGCTGCTATCCATTCTGGAGTATAGTGTTGATGATAGTTAAATTCACAGGATTGGAATTTATTACAGTGTGGAATACAAGATGAATTCTTTTTTCTTCCATCTTTATGTTCACAATATTCTGTACTTATTGCGAATACTGGATGTTCACTTGTGGCACTAAGAGGAAATCCACCACAGTATGTTTCTATACAGCGTATGTCTTCATTAATATGTCGGCTATGTACTGCTAATACTTCTTGTGGTATTCCATATCTGGATAGTAGTGTGGTTCCAGTTGTAATATCTTTTACTTCTATTGGTGTACCAAAGTCTTGTTGTAGTAACATATTTGGAGTAAGACAAAGAAAACCTCCTAATCCTCCAAGCTCCGCTTCCCAGTATTTACGTTCATAACTGTATGCTCTTGAAGCATCAGCCATTACTGTTCCAGTTCTATCTCCAAGAGGAATACCTGCCATCCATCCATAGAGTCCCATCATTTCTCGCGTTAGATAACTACCTAATTCTGCGTTACCTATGTAATCAACATCTTCTAGTTGTTCTGCTGTAAATGCTTTTTCTTGTCCATAGATATCTTGTAGGCGTGCTGGTATATTAGATGAACCTTGTGATTTAAGTTCTCTATTTATTTTTTCAAGTTGTTTACGTATTACACGCCTTGCTCCACCTATTGTTCTTTTACTCCATGGATCTGACATACCTGGTGGAAGTTCAGATAGTGCTACTTGTCCTGCTGAGGTTAGAGTAGCAAGAGAACCTTCAGTCAATATCATTGGACTAGCAGAGTAGTCTGCTAGGGTTTCACTTCCTTTTCCACCTCTAATTGGTTGGTTCCATTTTCCTCCACCTGCTTTTGCTTCATGCTTAGTAGCTTCATTTAGTGCTCTTAATTGTTTTTTAGATTGTGTTTCTTCTAAGTTTTCTGGCAGATAATCTGGGTGTAATACTCTTCTCGGTTTTATTATCTTTCCTATTGTTGCGTTTAGTATTGGACCCCATAGTGTTTCACGAGTAAAAGGCTCACCCGAAAAAATGTATGGCCGATCTGGATTTGGGCCTACAGAATGTTTGTGCTCAAAAGCGTACGGATCTAATAGCCTATTGATAGTACTGAGTGGGTATCGAGGTGTAGGGATAGCAGATCGACTCCAATAATCTTTATTGTTATAATCTACATTCTCAGCGCCTTGCCATTCGGAGTTTGCCAGTTGGTAAGGATCTGGCATAAAGTAAGATACTCTATCTCCATAAAATGCCGATCTTGAGCCAAATAACCAGAACCTTCCTTTTCGTATAGGAACATAGCCACTATCTAATTGCTTTGCCATGTCTGCTTTGTTTAATCCAGACATGTAGTATTTAGATCCTGGATGTAGTTCTGCGAATTTTTCCCAATCGTTAAGACCAGCCCACTGTAGTTTAAGGTTGGCTCTTATGTTTGCTATGCCCTCTTCTGGCCGTGCTCCTATTAAGTTTTCACTTTCATAGTTTATATATTTCCATGCTTCAACTGCTGCTACACCAGGTAGTATTCGTTGAACAACTAATCCACGTATTATGTCTGCTCCACTTCCAAGGTTCTCTGGATTTAATCCTAATCCAAATGGAGTTAGTGCTTCATTTAATCGTGTAGCAAAGAAGTAAGGTTTTAGACTGGTTCGTGTTATACTTCCAGAATCTGCACCTTGTACAAATGTACTTGCGTATTGTTTTGTAAAATCTGATCCAGCAAATTGCTTTATCATGTCCTGGAATGATCCACCAGATTTGGTAATATCATTAAGTGTTTTAATTAGTCCAGCATGTTGTTTTACTAATAGGCGTTGTGGGCCTTCATATACTTGAGGAGGAGTATGTATATCAAGAAGACCTAAGAAGTTATTCATTACATATTCTGAGGTTTCTTTTATTGAGGATGACTCTACTTTTTTAGTTAATAGATCTCTGGCTGCCTCTGCTCCTTGTACTTCTAATACGCTTCTTATTTGAGAACCATAGACTGCTGCTTTTGCTAATTCTAATTCTTGTTCTTCTAAGCCAAATCTTGCTTGTGTAAGTTTTGTTATAAGAGGCGTAGTTATACCTAACTCTGTTGGATTTGCATATCGTATGGCATATTCATCTATGAGAGCTTCTCTCATCAGGTCTATGCCGTGTTTAGATTCTGGAGCACCAAGAAGCCTATCCATAAGCGGTGATTTGCTTGTTACTCTTTGTGTTCTATCAAGAACTTCATTTGGACTTACACTAAAGTCCTCTAATAATATTGATAGTTTTTTAGAAGAAGCCTTTAGGCCATATGACCTATTCTGTTGGAAGAATTTTACTATATCAGCATCATTCTCTATGTTCTGTAAAACACTCGCAACCTCTGGAGCATTAGGAAACATTCCTGTTTGAAGTGTTTTTCTTACATTCTGTGGAGATATTTTTCCTACTTTTTGTAAGAGAGTAGCTACTGTTCTTATGTCTTTTTCCATTGTAGCAGCAGGCGCTGTTGGATTCTTATATATTCGTTCTAGTGCTCCTGCTGGATAGCTTTTAGCTATTCTTGCTAGTTCTGAGTTTTCTGGAAACTTAGAAGGATCCGCAAACTTAGTAAAGATAGATCTTGCTTGTCTAAATACAGAGTCTGTTGGTTGTCTTCCTGTAGAAAAGAAATTTTGTAACTTCTCTATAATTGTATTTCCACCTGTACCAAATCCAGCTAGATCTAATAATTTTCCTGATCCACTTCGAGTAATTCTATCTTTTTTTGCTGCTTTACTGGCTAATAGGTTACGCATTAAATGCTCACCAAGGCCATAGTCAGCATGTAGTGCGGTTATATTGTCTACAGCATCTGATATTACATTATCTATAGCTAGTGAGTCACCAAAGCGCATTCCAACAGCAGTATTACCTACTAAAGATATGTCTTGGTTTCCTGAGAATAGTCCTTTTATTAGTGCTTGTTTACCAAGAGTGTTACTTTTTATAAGAGTATGTCCAAGTTTAACTTCACCTGTTAACCAAGGAAATAATCTAAATGGGCTGAATCCTCCAACAAAAGGTATAAGTGGTATTTCTACGTTTTCATTTAACCAACTTATACCTTTTCCTATTAACTTAGATGCTCCTCTAAGATCTGTTACTTGTTTTCCATTAACTGTCCATAGTTCTCCAAGAACTGCTTTGTTTATTACATCTGTATCAGCTTGTTTTCCTAGAGTGTGTGCTAAGGTTTTACTTGTTTTTTCTGCTTGCTCTATAACTTCGGCTGTAAAATTAGCTCTATTAGTTAAAACATTACCTACTGTAACGCGCTTAGCACCAAATACTTTTTCTGCTATTGCGTCTGTCCAACTACTATGTTGCCCTAAAGCAATGTTTGTATATTTTTCTGAAGATGCTGTTCTTTTTGTTAGAGCACGTGCTAGTAGTCTTTGATGTTCTTCTTTTGCTCTTGCTACTTGAGCTTGTAATGAAGATGCTCTTGGATCAGTTGGAAGTCCAAATGAGTTGTCAAATAGATGATCATTTGAAAGTCTTTTTCTAGCCGCTAGAAGATCTGCGGATATTTCATCTACACCTTTTCCTGTGCCTTCAAATGATGATCTAAGCCCAGAATAGGTATCATCCATCAGGTTTTTTGGAAGAGGATCACCAGGAGATATCCATGTTTTTATTCTACTATATGGAGCAACTCCACCCTCATATCCAAATAGATTATCTACTTGTGGGTTAACCCAACCAGCATCTCCAAGATATCCTCGTAATCGTTGTTCTCCTACTTGCATTCGTGCTCTACTTGGTATTGTTTCATTTATAGCACGACCTACATCATCTGCAAAACGTGTTAGAGCAAACCTTGCTTCTGTTCTTTCTGCTGTTGCTAGACGAGCAGCTATAGTCTCTGCACCACGTAGTGCAAAGGCTGCTATTTTCTTTCTACCAAGTATTGCAGCAGTAGCTGCACCTACTCCAAGTATTTTCCATCTTGTATTTTGGTTTTCGTATGTATTCATATAAGGTGTAGAAGTAAAAAAGGAACCCTCTATCTTTTAAAGCTGAAGGTTCCTTCTGTTTCAATGTGAGATGCTGCCTTGTTAATACCGTGTTCTTGAGGCTGCAGTGAGGATGGATTATTTATATTTGTTTGCTGTTGTGGTATTTGTGGCTTTTCAGTTTGTACTTTTGTATCTTCTGATGTATCTAAAAACCCAGACGTATCTATGCCATAAAGTCCTGCTGCTATTAATTGCGATTTTGCAGCTAATTTGTGCCATCGTTTTGGAGACATATTATCTAACTCAATATCTGTAATAGTTGGATGACAGAATGTTATAAGAGCATCAAATCGGGAGTCTTGTGTTTTTACCCAATTTGCTGCTTCTTGCTCTAGTGCTCTTACAGAATCTTCTGATAAGAAACCACTAGCATTTAGTATAGCTTGTGCTAACATAGAGGGTATACCAGCAAGACATTCATCCCATCCAGCAAATGTATCTGGTATGGATATGGTACATTGTTTACATATTAGATCTTCGAACTCAACAGAATTACCAGCTGCTTGGTTTTGAGCCCGTCGTAGTTCTCCTCTACTGATTAATCTATATGAGAAGACTTCATCCAATATAGTTATTGTATAGATATCTTCATATTCATTTAGATCTAACATGACTATGTTTTACAGTTTTTCTACATCTGGTTGGGCTGTATATCCAGATATGCTAAGAACAAATTCTGTAATTGTTTCACATAGTCCGGCTGGTTCTTTATTCCAATCTATTTTTTTAGGCCATATTACGGCTCTGTCTGCTACTAATAAGTTTCTAAGTTCTTGGTCATTACTTTCTTGAGATTTTGTAACAGCAGCTCTCCATTCTTGTCGTGTTATTGGTCTTACCATAAAAGTAAAACTATCTAATTTTAGTGACCATAAATCTAAAGGACATTCTTTTTTTAATTTTTCTATTTCTTCTGGAGTTGGGTCTGGTCTTGGTGCTGCTTTAGCAACTGAATCTATTTGTACAGACATTGCATCTGGAAGTTCTGGTACAACAAATCCACTTTTACCACGTATATACATAGATAGAGTAGATGGAATTCCTGCAGGTAGTACTGACCATCCACCTTTACCAAAGTCTGGTCTTGGACCAATAAGCCCACAGTCTACTACCTTATCATCAAAGTCTGCTTGTGATAGATTTGGATTATCATTTACTAAACGTACAACTGTATCCCAGTCATCTTTATATAGAGGCCGTATAATAAAGTCTGTATCTGCTACACCTACTTTATATATATCTCCATATTGTTTTTTTAGTTCATCTATGTTTGGCTGACTGTAATCGAATTCTGATAATGCTTCGTGATTCATGTTGAGTTCCTCCCTAAGCGACTGTAGAAGCTATAAAACTATAAACTTCTAATATATTTTTTCCTGAATCGTCTATTGATTTTGCCACACTTGTTATGTGACAATTTTGTAAAGTTTCTAATGTTCCCCATCTTGGAAATCTACTTCCTTGGGCGTATGAGTCATTATCTACATTTTCTTCTGGTTGTCCATACTTTACTACTATTTCAAATCCATCTTCTGTTGTGTAAAATTTTGGTCTGGTTTTAAATGAAGCTGATCGAGCTTGAGATGCTCCAGACTTTATTTTATATGCGTTTGATAACTCAGTATCTTCCCCCCAGAACGCACTGTCAAGCGCATCCATAAGTTCACTCCATAGTCCACCTTCTTCTCTATTCTTTGTAGAAGAATTCACAAAGTCCTCCATACTAAAGTCTCCTTTAAGAGCGAGTCTTTTCATTTCTAATACAGAAGCATCAGTTTCTTCTTTTGCTTCTTTTGTTAGTGCTTCTAGTTTTTTATCTATTGTTTCTGGACTTGCTAAATAATCTAATAACTTTGGTATATAGTAAGCTTCTTTAAAGTTTATAGTAAAAGACCCTTGTACAATTCGTGCTCCGTGCGTTACAGACCTATATGTGTAATCAGCATATCCCATATTTGGTCGTGTTTGTTCAGCTTCTTGGAATGTAAGTTGTATTATTTCATCCATATAAATGTTACTAAAGTAACAGCTCATATCTAATCCTGAATAGTAATTAGAGTTAAAAGAGCGCTGTAATATCCAGTCAGGTGTATCCTTACGAGTTTCTCCAGTTCTATAGGTAACTCCAGGCATTGTTCTATTACTATTAGATGGTAATTTAAATAATCTCATATTTTCCTACTAGAATGTTGGTCCAACTATATGTATTCCGGTTTGATTTATGTGCAGTAGCGTGTCATCAAACACAGTAGAAGTATCATATTGTGTTTTTGAAAATGCGTTATCATCCTCTGTATAGTTGCTTTCTCTACTAACATATTCAGAACCATCATTGCTATTTTTGCTTGTTATATATGCTGGTTGTAATGGAGTTCGTGATATAGCCATGTATGAATAACTTTCCATTAGGGCTATGTTGTCTAAACTATAGGTTATACCTTCATCTAGTATTGTTATGCCTTCTATTGTTGAGTAACTTGCGTTTCCAATTTCATTTACAAATGTTATAATTACGTCAAATCCTGGAAACTCATCTGCTAATACAACATCTGGAGTCTTCCACATTTTTCTTGCATTATCTGTTATTTTGGTAAAGGCTTCTCTGTCAATTGTATTAAATGCAAGTGTACCACCAATCAAACGGTGACCAGCGGTAAATCCTTTTGGCCCTATTCGTGAACAAGATGTGACAGGAAATTTATCTCTGTGTGAACTTACTGACAACATTGCTAATGTTCCAAGAAGCATTGGTTTTAATATGCCATATGCTGGTTGTGGTTGTATTGTTGCAATAATATCACAAGCAGAAAAAGCACGAGTTGTATCGTATATAGGATTAGTAGTTGGTTGTTGTGACATGATGATGTGTTTTAGCTTATGTGCTCTTTCCTATTATACATTATAGTAAATATCTATAAATTTTTATAGTTTATAGAGGAAAAAAGAAGAGGCCGGTGTGTTATGCCGACCTCTTATAAATATGTCTACTAGAGAGAGGTCGTTGTAGTGAGTTCCTTTAAGTTGTACCGTACTTAGAGTTAAACTGTACAGGAGACTCAATAGCAGTTAGAGGTATAACCGTTCGTGCTATAAAGGTATATGCAATTTCTGAACTTAAATCATCCATAGTATATCCACTTCCTTCATTTAGAAGAGTAATACCATTGATGGTTGCCCATGCTGCATCTCCATTTTCGTTTACCATTGTAAGACAGATATCAAACTCAGGTATTTCATCAGAGTATCTTACTACTCTATTTCTTACCATATTATAGACTTCTGCAACTTCTCTTTGCACATTAGTAAGAGTTACATCATTACCATTTGCTCCAGGAAGAAGGTCTACTGTTGGGTTTCCATTTATTGCAAAGCGGTTATTTATATCGCTTATAGCATTTACTGAAGAGAATTGTGAATACTCAGTTTCACTTATGAGTCTTTCCATTTGCTCAATCTCTCCAAACCTTGTACCATACAGTGTTTTTCCTGTATCATCTGCAAAATGATCTCTTAACAGAGCATGTCTATCGAAGTTAGTAAATACTAACGTTCCAGCTATTCCGCGTTTTCCACGTACAACAGCACGTAAGTCACAGTTTCCCATTGTATATATAGGTAAAGCTTCTCTTGTAATGCTGACAGTAACAGCCTGTAGTGTTCCACACTGCTTACCATTTATGTATGCAGTCATGTCACATCCAGAGAATGCTCTCATATTGAGTTTATTGTTTGCTAATATTCGGTCTGCCATTTAATTAACTCCTTAAGCACCCGTTGGTGGAGCAAGTTCGACTGTTACGTTAATGCTCCGTATTTGTAGGGCTGGCCGTATAACTAGCTCTACTCTTACTCGACCTAGAACTGTATCTACAGCATTAGCAGTTACTGAGAAGCTGTATCCAATGTTTTCTCCACCAGCTATAGCTCTGCTTTCTGCTATTGCATCTAACTCTATTCGTATTGCATTTCGGAACGCTTGTCTTGTTCCAAAGTGGTTTGGTTCTCCTATGAATCCTAAACCTATGTTTCTTATTCTTTCAATTACAGCATCAACTATTCGCATAATCTGAGCATGCTTATAGTCACTTCTACGTACTGCTGCTGTGTTATCAAGGTTTACAACTAATCGTCCATCACTGGCTCTTCGTAGTGCAACATATGCTCCACCATAACCATTTAGATCGTCAGTTGTATTGTAGGCTTGTCCACCGGCTAGTTGGTTTACTTGCTTATTTGTAAACTCATAAGTAACTCCTTCAAGTCCAGGTAGTGATTTGTTTGTTGTTGCACTTTGAGGCTGTAGTGTGCTCATGTATCCAGCAAAAACTCCAGCTGGGCTATCTATGTATGCTCCTAGTTGTTTTTGTGATAGTATAACATCAGGTCCAGCTATTACTTGCATATATCTTCCTGTGTCTACAGTTACTCCGGTACGAGGATCACTTGCTGTAAACTGGGAAGCACCTTGTTGTGCTGCATTCATTATATATCCCATTTTTAGGATATTTCTATTTGCATCTGCCATAGCTGCTGTACTTGTTATACAGTTAGTTACATGAGTTGCTATATCTGATCTTGCTACGTTAAGTAATGGATTTAATCCAATAACTCCTATTTTTGGGAATCCATTTATTGCTGCTAAGAATAAAGCACTTGCTAATTGTGTAGCAATTGATGAGTTACCAGAATCATCTCCAGATAGGTCATCATCTGCATAGATACCTGAGAGATATACTATATCTGCTGCTGTATCTTCTAATTCGCTAAATGCTCCACTTGTTGGATTAGCTATTGCAGTTGCATAATCTGTTACTGCAGTTAGCCCATCTCCAACACAAGCGTTTGTTCCTCCTGATAGGAAGAATGTGGAATTTAATGTAGCAGTTGGAGGATTTTCTGTATATGAACTTGTAGAGTTTGCTAATACCCTTATTGTTCTATTTCTTAGGTCATTATTTACTTCTGTCATTAACTGTGCAATAGTTTTTCCAGTAAGAGTATATGTAAGTGAATCTCCCTTTGCAAGTAAAGTTTGATCTATTATCATTGTGCCATTAGCTGAAGTAAAAGCTGCACTTATTCCATTATATATACGACCTGGATAAATAGATCGTAATGTCATAGTTGTTCCATCTAATATAGAGTCTGCAGAATTTGCACATTCTCCACCAACCCTCATTAGTAGAATGTCAGCACACCCTCCTAGAGCTACTTCATACATTCCTTTTATTAGTGTGTTGTTGTTGTAGTCTCCGCTTGTAGCGGTAGAAGTTGATGGTACTGAATAGTATTGATTGTATACAAGTGGCCCAAAAAGCGTTTCAGCATTACTAGCATTTACACGTACAGCTTGCCCAACTGGGCCGTCTAATGCAGTACCGATAACTAGTATAGTGTCGGTTAATGGGCCTCCCTCAACAATAGGAACCAGAAGACCATTATCTTTGTAGTGAATAGACAGTCCTGGTATATTTGCATTTGGCATTGATTTGTCTCCTTCGATGAAGATTAATTTAAAGAGTCCTTAGAGTATCTATTTCTAAATATTCATCGACTTTCTCGTAGTATATATAGTAAGTAGCACCTGTTTCTGGAGACTTCCCCCCAGTAATCCAAACAACAGATAACTGCCCAGAAACGTCGTCTTTGGTTATATAGTAGTCTATACTAAGTATATAGTCTGGTATTGTTCCAGAAGTTATTTGATTATCTCCTACTTGGTATATCTCTACTATACGTAAATCTTGCACTATGTTGTCTACTGTTTCCTGTAATGGGATGTTATCAATAGTTAGTGCACTTCTTGTTATTGCAAGAGTTTCTAATTTTGCATCCATATCTATTATCAACTTTATATTTCGTATATTTTCCAGATATACTGGATATATCGCTGTAAACACTGTTAGATATCTAAGAGATCTAATAGCAGTTCTAGATGGTACAGGTGGTAATGTGTAGTCTTTTACCTGTTCATTAAAAATGAATGTCTCAACTCCAGCTCTTACTAGAGCAGGAGTAGACTCCATTAGAAATTGCTCAAATCGCATCATCAAGTTATTTACTTCATGGTCTGAAGAATGATATAAATCAAATTGATATATTACCGTTGTCCATTGTCCAAAGTATAGAACACTTTTATTATTACTTGATGTTTCTTTTTTTCGTATTCTTTGTTTTCTTGTTTCTTTTCCGTCTTTACCAGGTATACGTCTATGAATACTCCATACTATTGTTGGAATAGTAACAGCTTCATCTGGATATTTTTCTGTAAAGAGTGTATCACTTATTACAGAGTGTTGCATACTAGCATGTAAGAGTTCTGGTATGTTAGTTGGATTGAGGTAACGCGGCATTTGTTGACACACCTATCTTAAAGGACATTGTTTGGATTTCTCCAATAACTTGTAGCTTTACTAGTATATTTATAGACGTTGGTAAAAATTCTATTACGTAGTTTACATCTTTTGCACTTGGTATATTTTGTAGTGCGTTTGTTACGTTTGAGTTTACTTCAGTTTTAGAATAGTTTGTTACTCCTATGTAGTTACTTAATGCATCATACAGTCTTGAACATACTGTTTGATAAGCTATAAAGCAAGTAGAGTTCCATTTACTATTTGAAGTTGTTCCTCTATAAACTGTAACTCCTTTTGATATTGTTCTATTTAAGAATATAAAACCTGCATTAACAAGTTCATCAATTGAGGTTGCAGAATATACAGGTGTAAAATCTGGTACATCTATCTTTTTCCAAGATGTAGTAATTGGTTCTTTTGCTAGTAGTGTTGCATAAGGAGCTGCTGCTCCATTCCAATATGATATACCATTGTATGGGGTGAACCATCCAGAAGCAGCTACTAACGATAAGAAGTATAGTTTTGGAGTCTTTGGAAGCAAGCTAGTAGCATAAGCAGCAGAACTTGCTGAGCTTTCTTTGCTCTTCATATTCTGTACAAACATAGTAGGTATAGACATATCTTCAAATAATGCTGTGTTTACTGAGCCAGATATATCTTCATAGTCTAATCCTAGAAGTGAAACTATCCTAATTCTTGATAAATCAATCCTAGTTAAAAGTGAAGTAACTGCGCTTGATTCAAATGTACCATTCAAGCCACCAGTTAGATGTATGGAACTAATGCCTTCTATTGTTCCACTACCAACTACAGCTGTAGCTTTTAACATTCCATACCCTTTAGCATAGTCTGTGTTTATTTCTTTTGTTAATTCTGCTGCGGTTAACGGCCAATCGCTATACCATCTAGTTGGATATAATCCGTTTTGAGTTACTTTTAAGAACCCTCCAGTTGCTGTAAATGTTACAGAGTTATAGGTAGTTCCTCCATAACGTGATTCTACAGAAACATAACTACTTCCTGTTCCTAATGTAGTTGATGCTTTTGTTCCACCAACTCGCATTAGATATATTGTTTCTGGGTCTGCTGTTTGTGCTTCTGCTAAACCTCTAGTTAGATTTGTAGGTCCAGCCTCTCTTAAAAACCTTACTATAATATTTTTGTGTTCTCCTACTTTGTTAAAGGCTATAGTTGTTCCTGTTAGTGTAAGATTATGTAAGTAGTAAGGTTCATGTGTTCCTGTATTGGTAGCATATAAAACATCAATAGAGTTATTCCAAGGAGTAACCATAAGAGTAATACCTGTACTTGAGGGTGTAAGGGTAAACGCTTCATACCTATATGCGCCAAATAGTTCATGTGCTTCACTATAATCTGTTATTAGTGTAGGCTCTTCTAGTGGCCCATCAAACGCTGATCCTATAAGTAGTAGTGGTATAGATGACATTTATTATTATATCCCAGTAGATAGTATTGTTTTTTGTAAAAATTCTTTTGTTGAATCTTCTATAGAGCATCCACCGACAAAAAAGCTAAGTTCTTCTTCTCTATATGCTTCTAACTCTTTTAGTCTATATACATGTATTATGCTTGTTGGTTGTCCTTGTGATTCTATTGAAGATATTGGAACATTCCATTCCACTTCTAGTACAAGGTCAGTTTGTTTTGGATAAGCAGTTTGTTTGAAGTATACCAACATATCAAAATCAGACATTATACCTTGTGCTAAACCAGCATCGTGTGTAAGACTAAATCTTCTAAATCTTACTGGTATGCGTTCTAATGTTATTACATGTCCTGTTCCATAACATGTAGGGCATAGCCCAGAACCTTCATTAGATATTTCAGAATAGCAATCTGGACATGGAAATTCTAGATTTTGTCTTATATAAATTATCCAGTGTGCATAATTATTTATAAAATTTTCAAACTCTTTTTTTATTCGCATATGCTATAACTAATACTATATTTTCTTTTATAAAATCAAAGAGTTCAAGTCTATTGATTTCATGTTATCTAGTTCAATTTTCTCAACGAGAGGGTTGAATACGACCCGCTTCACAGGAGAATATATTTATATCCTCTCCACTAGCAATAATATATTTTCTATACTATCTTTAGAATTTATCTATAAGTATATTTTGAAAATTCAGTAGATGAATTCATATGTGTATTAAATTGTGCTAATGTTGCTAAGGCCATTACTTATATTTCCTTTAGACCATATCTATGTGCGTGTTTATTATGTAATTCTTTGATTTTATGAGCGCCTATGTGCTTATCAAATATCATTATTTGACCCATTGATCCACCAAAAAGTCTAACACCATTACGATGTCCTAAGCGGCAAATTGTACTTGGTTGGTACTCTGGTATCTGTATTCCAATTGCTGCACCATTTAGACCTCCTAATTGTACACCATTTACATAGTAGTATTTTCTAGGACCTTCTGGTATAATGTTGTATGCTGTTGCATAGAACATCCATATATTATTAACAATTCCTGGTACAGCTTCTGTTGAGAAAGTATTACCTCCGTGTATAGCAAGACCTAGTAGGTGTGTGCCTCCATCTCCAGTACCAGAAAAAGTAAAGTATGTACCATTCCATACACCACCTGCTTCATCTTGGTTAAAGAATGTTTGGCTAAACTCGGCATTAATGTTTTCTATTTTAGCCCACACACATATTGTCATTCCAGATGCACCATAGAGGTGTTCGATTCCACTTGTAGTATTAGCAAATATCTCTACAGAATCATTAACTCCATCAAAATATAGACTTCCACCTGCTTCTGGTTTCCACGTAGGCCCATCTAGGCTACCATTGTATCCAATACCCATAATGTCACCATGGGCTGGATTTCCATGTGGAGTCATACTGTGATCTACTATTCTATCATTTGTTTCAAGAGTTGAGTCTGCAAAGTCATAATATAGAATACAGTCTTCTGGTATTTCTAATGGATAGCTATCTGGAAGTATATTAGTAGTCGTCATATGATTTTACCTTTCTACTTCAGAAATAATCTCACAAGGAGAACTTTCATCATGACGATAAAGTATTTGTTTTACACTACCACTAGTTAACTTAGTTACTAGATAGGTATTAATTGTAGTTTGGTCTGATTGCTTTTCTACACATAAACTACATGTTATTGTATATGTTCCATCAAGATTATTTTTAAGTGTAAGGCTGTCTCCTCGTTCACTCATAGCAATAGGTAGTTTAGTTACTAAATAGTTAAAGATCTCATCTCTTTCGTTAGTGTTAGGTGTTGTTAGTATAGACTTGATTTGAAATTTAGCCATGTTGTTATATTTCCCTAACTATATAATCAATTGTTTCATCAAATAAGCCAGAAGCAGCATTTACAAATGTAAGTGCTAGTCCGCTTCCTAGATATGCTCCATCAATTAATTTAGTTACTGCTGTGTGACCTGTTCCACTTGGATCAAATGAGTCACCAGAAGTTGCTACTGTGAATGAAGTTAATCTACTGTATACGTTATCGTAAGGAATACCTAGTTCTGCATGGTATACATAGCAATCTATGCTTCCTAATGTAAATCCATTTCTTACTGTTAGAGAATATCGTTCTTTTAGTGGACTAGGTACAGTTAAACCTGTTACTCCGTAGTGAGTAGATAGAGCACCATTGTCTGCATCTATTGTTATTTGTCCACTTGCTACAAATGTATTTGGTAATATGTATCCTGCTCCCAGTAGAGTAGCATTAGAAGATACTGTTCCTGATACTGCTATTGGTGATTCATTGACTAACGTTGTGTTAAGTGTGTTAGAAAGTATTGCCATTCTATTGAACCATTCCTATTCTAAGTTCATTAGAACCTATTTCGCTATCAAATTCTACTTGAACATAAGTTGCTGCTCGTGGATGGTCATCAAGATACTGGTCTACAGATAGCTTAGATTGATCCATTGCTTCTAACGATGCATTGTAGTATGTAATCTCAGTAACAACTGCCGCTTTATTTGAAGATATTAATTGAGCAGGTGAAGTCCATGCTGCTGGTATTTTAAATATTTTACCTTCAAGAGTAGAACTCTCTGGTATAACTATATCTTCATTACCTATAAATGAATTTGTTTCTATTCGTATATCATCTAAGAATAGAACTCCAGTCCATGTAGCAGATGTTGCTATCGTTCCTTGGTCCATATAAAGAACTAATGAAGATACACTGTCTAGAGTTGCTAAATTAGCAGCAGTTAAATCAGCACTAATTAGAGGTAACTGTAGTTTATACCATGTTTCTTTAGTCGCTATTGCTGGTAAATCAACGTAGTATTGAGTTCCTGCTGCTAGTGCTGTATTATCAAATCCTACTTTAAGTTCTCCAGTAGGTAATGCAGATGTTACTTTAGCATAACAACTAAGATGAGTTCGTGATGTTATATCTGTATCGGCAGTAGCAGGAGCTACATGTGCTTTTATTCCAGTACAAGCAGATGAATCTAATTCAAATGTTGCTGAATATGTTCCTACTTTATTTACTGTTGATGTGTCTAATGTTATACCAGATGTTCCTGTTGTCCATGCGCTTTCACATGTGCTTAAAATTGCTTCACTATTTATTAGTGTTACACCAGTAGCATGCGTTATAAGCTCATTTGTTGCTATATTTACATCTACTGGTTTTGTTTGATTCCATCCTACTGTCATATCTGTATTATCCTTTTATCTTTTTCTTACTAGAGGTTGTGTATCTCTAGCTTTAAATGAATTTAATGAAGTAAAATCAGATGTTACTACAGATCCTATTGATACAACATGTGCATTTGTAGTTTGATTTACTATACCACTTGCTGCTCTACTAGAAATTGCTACATCTAGATATGGATGTTGTGAATCTACATTTCCATATGTGTCTATCAGTATTGTTTCATCTTCCCAGAGTTTTGGAGATGATTGGTCTATAAATTTTAGTATTAAACTCTGGCATGTTAATTCTAAAGCACTAAGCTCTGCTTCAACTAATCCTCCGGTACCAGTAGTTGGTAGTGTTCCAATGTTAGTAAAGTCAGCAGCATCTTTTTTAATTGTCACATCTCCGACTTCGAAGTGTGTTGGTATTGCAATATCTGCACTTCCACGTTCAGTAAGAACAATTCCACGTAATGTTGTTGTAGTAGCGTATAGTCGTTGTAGTATTTGCATACGATGCTTTCCTCGTTTGCCGCCTAAACCATCATATTGTATATGGTCATTGTAGCATACGTTTGGTTGTTCATAAGTTGCATTCCACATATCTCTTCTATTTGTTGTCTATGGCGGCTACTTTGGCTGCTAGTTTCAAATTTATTGTTGCAATTCTTGCTTGAAGTCTTGTTATCTCTGCCTGTAGTGAAGTCTTTTGCTCTTCTAGTAAATCTGTGGCTTCTATTCGCTCTGTTGTTGTTTTAATTCCGCCAGTTACTTTTTCATATATATCAGACATTAAGATGGTTCTCCGAGTTTATTACTCAAATATTCTAAGTGATAGTTCTTTATCCATACATCAGCATCATAAGTGTCTTCATCTGCTGTAGCATCTCTATAAAATCTAAATAGTATCTTGTCATGTGGTTGCCAATTCGTAGTATCACAAACTCCATCTATTGTAATATGCATCTCAAAGGCTGTTTCATCGTCTTCTATGGTTTCATCTATGTAACCAGTAGATGTGTCTGTAGCAAAAGTAAACACATCACCTTTAGTTATTCCTTTATATTCAAATCCCATACGGACATTGAGATCACCTGTTCCATCTGGAGGGCTTTCTACCACAAAAGCATAGTGTCCTCTTAGACTTCCTGTTCCTTCTGCGAAATCTAAAGGCACAACCCACGTGTAGTAAACACTTTCTTCTGTCCCGGCATCATATCTATGGAAACCAAAGTTATCTATATTATCATTAGCTGGATAGTTAGCAGCAGGTATTTTTACTGCTTGAACAGGAAGGTCATCTGATACCCATACTCTTGCGTTACCATTAAGGCTAACAACTCCAGATGAATCTACAGATAGGAAGTGGGTTGTCCCTCCATCTCCTAATACAACACTACCAGTAGATACTGGAGTTATATTTATATCTCCAGTTCCAGTGTTGATGTTGGCATCTGTTTTATCGTGATGTAATGACATCCACTGAGTATTATTAGTATCTGGACTTGTATCTGAGTGTATAAACAATGTTGGATCTGTTTGCAGTCCGTGATCAAAATTGGACCACGTACCCGAACTGTTAGCGATTATTATATCGTTACCAACATCGTCATACAGTATGAACACAAGTTGATCCCAGCTTATAGTTCCAGCCAGTGTTAAAAGATTTGCACCACCACGCTTCATATAGATGCTTGGGTAACCAGCTCCATTAATTGTAGCTGTTGTAGCAGCGTCTAAGGTTATATTATCTGCTATTAGATTCATATCATCGCCAGCAGTTACAACATTAGCAACTATTTCAAGAGAGTTACCATCAAAAGTTAGTGAGGCATCACCAGCAGTACCTAATTTTAAACTTTTACTATCTGCTGTAATTTCTATGTCTTCTGGTGTCGTTATTCCACCACTAGCAGTTACTTCATTAGCAGAAAGTAAAGTTGATGCATATATATTAGGTGCATTTATGTTTCCACTGGCATCTATTACATTAGCAGATAGTAGAACTGGAATATTTATAGTTGGGGCAGATAGTATACCGCTTGCTGTTAGTGTATTAGCAAGTAATAAAACAGGTACACTTAGATTAGGAATTGTAGCGCTTGTAAAGAATGTATGTGTATGTCCTGGGTCCGTAGATACTTTTGTTAAATAATCTAATGAAGAGGTTACTACAGATCCTGTTACTCCAACTTTTCCTTCTATAGCTTCTATTGCATCATTGGAATCTGAGTGTTGAGTTGCGTGTGGAACAACTGATTGCTTATCTGTTGCAACAGGATTGGTTAGTGTATCTAAATCTGTTGGAAAGTTTGTTGACATACTGTTATTACTTTAGAATGTTTTCTTAAACATACCAGGTACATTTAGTGACTGGTCATTGCGTCTTTCACTTGGATTCCATCTACTGGAGCGTACTCCCACTTTAGGAATAGTTTGTGCTCCAAACATGACTTCTATTTCTTCTACTTCATCTTCTAAATCTTTTAATATTTTTCCAAGTTCTGTAAGTACAGTACTTCCTACGTCTACTGTGAAGTCTCCAAGTTGTTTTCGTCTATCTGCTTCTTCAAGAAGTTCATATCTTTTTAATCGAAGTAAAGCATGTGCGGAGTGTACTGTTACAAATTTAGCCATATCATATGTAGTATCACGTAGATATGTTTTTAGCGCAGAAACAGATGGAGTAGATGAATTATATGCTGCCCATAGATATTTATTACACTCTATAGATGATAGAAATATCTGCCTATTAATAAAGTCTATAGTGTAGTCTGATAGAAACTCCCCAAATTTTGCTCTTAGTGTAGCGTATCCTATGTAGTATGGGACATAGTTACTTGTAAAGTAGTAAGATAAACTTGCCGCTGTATTTCCAGAAATACTTTGTATGTTGGCTACTGTCATTGTATACTTAGTATTTGGAATCATAGAATCTGTTGGAGTAAAGACTACAGAGGATCCAACTGTAGTTAGTGTGCCCGCTAGGGTTCCGGTGCTTCCACTTGGATCATCATCTACTGGAGCATATGTGATATCAAAATTTGTAGAGTTAACTGTACCAGATGCTACTGTATCTGAAAATGTTATAGAGATTGTTGGCCAAGATTGTTGATTACTTGATTCTGATGTTGGATATAAAGTTGTAGCACCAAAATCGCTTGCCCGTGGATATTTTATCTTACTATCTATTGCTGCGCTTACAAATGTTCCATAGAAGAAGGATCTATAATCACTCCATGGTCCATCTGTTGTTCCTGATGTTGCTCTTACTTTCCAGTAGTATGTTTTTGTGTCTGTAAATAAACTTGTATCTGGAGTTAAATATACACTTGAGGTTGGGTCTGAGTATATTAATGCTTCTGTATTAAACTGTGGAGATGTAGCAATATATACATCATAATTTAGAGCACTAGCTACTGCCGACCATACAAGTGTTGGTATTGTTGTATGTGAAGTATTTGTTGCTGGAGCAATTAGTGTTGTTTGTAGTAGTGAATCAGCATCTACTTGAAATACCCAAGTAACATCATTAGCCATTTGCCTACCGGCTTCTGATACGACATCATTAAGTACTGTTACTTGATAGTATTGTCCATTCGTTAAAGACGCTGAAGGAACTACAGTTAGCTTATCTATACTTGAATTATAAGAGGAGTATACTAGATCTACAGATTCCCCAGTATTTTGATTTACCAACAACATATATTGATTTATAGTACTAGAAAATTGTGTTTGCTCTACAGGCATAGAGAACTCTACTGTAATATTAGGTAGTGTTCCTACTCCTGTTGTAGCAGTTGTTGGAGAATATGCAATTACTGCTGGATAATATCGTGTAGTTAGATCCATTACTGCCTTCTTATGTTAGATAGATAAGTATTAAGATACTGTGGAGTCATGGTTTATCTGACTCCACAGTGTTCTTATAGTTGAGGTTACATACTCTTTGTTCTTACTGAGTAGAGTGGTTCATAGTTAGGTGTAATATGGATATTCTTTAGTGCAACTGCACTCTTTCCACCATTTAATAGACCTAATCCATAGCGTTCTTTGAATTTCATAGACAAGATATCTCGTCTTGGATCATCGAAGCTATCTATCATCATTGGATCACGTTCTAGAATCACTATACCGTTGTTTCTATCAACGATATATATATCAGAAACGGGGCCTGTTCGGTTAGATCCAACGCTATCTAATGTTAGCGCAGTACTTGTAGAATATGGACAGAATGGAGTTATCATTACATTAAGATTCCAAGGTAAGTTGGAAGCTATATTATCTTGACCCATTGTTCCATAAGTTGTTCCAATTGAACCATGTGTTAGTAACTGGAACTGGAGTCTTGGATCCTTCATAAAGATAGTCCAAGCAAGTGGGTGCATTATAATATCAGTTGGAGCATATTCATGAGCAATCAAGCAACCTATTGAATCAATAAGGTCGTTGAAAGATAGAGATCCGTTGATATTACCAGAGGCATCTACACCTTTTGTCCATCCGTTTTCGTCTGTGGTATTAGAGTTATCTATTGCTACATATGCTTTTGATTGGAACTCTCTGAAGATTTTTTCTTCTTTGTGTCGAAGCATAGCATATCCTGCTGCCTCTATGTAGAGTGCGAGTACATCCCACATAGAGTCTCGGATAACATCTTCTGATACCGCTATTAAAAGACCTACTTTTCCGACCTTGATCTCAGTCATCGCTTCGCCGAACGGAGGCTGAACTTCAGGAAATTCTTGGCCTTCTGCTAGGTCTTTAGCACGAACAGCACCTATAGTAGGAAATTCTACTGATCGTGTATTATCTATAGTAATAGTCTTAGCTAGAACTGTTTGACCAAACATTACGGGTTCTTTTGGTCGCATTAGAACGTCACTAATTACTTTTGGGAATAAGACTGAGGCATCTGGTGAGAACAAAGCTTCTTTTAGAGGGATGTGAACCTCTGGTCGAGCTGAGCTATCAGTACTCATTAACTTATTCAATAAGGCACGTTGTGTTTCTATGTATTGAAGATCTATTCCACCTTCGATTCCTGGAATCTCAATCTTTGATGCTTTTGCAACATGCTCTTTAACTAAATCGCCAAATAGCTTTTTATTAGGCATTTTTGTGAAGTCTCCTTACGTTATGTATAATATTTATACGTTTTTTTTAGTAATGAATTTAAAGTTGGGGTAGGATGATAGATAGTGCTTTACCTCCTACCCCATACGATTTATCTAATCATTACCCTTAATATACCTAGAGATGCTGCTACATCATAGACTGCTGGAACACCAGCGTAGCCATATGTGTTTGCTCCATCTGTTAGATTCATTTGTCCTGTCGCGAAATCTCTTCCGTGGTTAGATGTATATGCGTCATCCTCTGAGTAGTACGTAACACGTATGTCAGTAGCTTGCTCTATTATAGTACTATCTTGTTCAGTTACTCCCCACATTCTTAGAATACCAGTCAGTGGATCAATAGAGTAGTTTTTACCCATTGTCTGATCATTATTCCATGAAGATTTAGGAAGCTCATTCCAAGCAGCTGTACCAGTAGTCCATACGCCATCAGTATCTACATACCTTGCGTTTTGTATAACTTGTACAGATATAGTCTTATATCCTGCTAATGGGTAGTAAGGCAGTCTCCACTCAGATCCCGCTGTAAGCGTTGTCATAGAAGAGGAGTCTACACTTCTTGCTGTAGTATTCGCAGGTATTTGGATTCGTGGAAGATCCCAAGCACCATAGTTATCTATTACCCATTTTAGCCAACCACGCATGTCAGAGGTGAGATGCTCTAGGGCTAGAATTTCTCCAGCAATCATTTCTGGTCCCTGTCCATACTCATAAAGAAGGACGTGAGCGCTTGTTCCAGGTGCTCCGCTAACTGCCCAGTTTGTGCCATCCCAATAAGGATCAACAAGAGCTGCATCAGTAATTGGAAGCCCACTACCATCTAGTGCTAGTAATAGTGTTGGAGTAAAACATTTATATGTAGCACTGGAAAGAGTAGGAACAAGTTCAGGCGTTGCGGCTTGAGTAACGTAAGCTCTTCGTTCATTCCACTTAACTACTCTACCAATATATCGGTAATCTTCTGTTCCAGTTGAGTAACCAGCATATGGTGCAATTTTATCACCAGTAGTTAAATCACCAAGAATAGCATTAGAGAAATCTCCAGATGCAAGTGCCTTGATATAAGGAAGTCGTATATATCTATTCTTAAATAGTGCTGGTTGCCACTGTGCTTTATTAGCATGTGCTTGCATATACATATTGTATCCAGCAAAACCTAGAGGAGCAATCTGAGTATTGTCAGACTGTACTTTTCCTGCTAAGGTTAGTGTTGTTGCGTAATCTTCAGCTCCAGTATTTCGTGTTGTTCCTGATCCAGATGTAATATCATATTGATGTACACCTACAAGTCTACCTTTTGGAATCACTACGTGATCTGAAGGAAACTTTGGATCTTGTCCTACTGGAGTTAGTGTTGTATCTATTGTAAAAGTCTCAGCCGGTGCGTCAAGCCCAGATATCTCTAATTCTGTTGCCCAACGACTGTCGGTTGGAACATAGCCAAGATAAGCCATTATTTGTTAATTCTCCTTAACGTTTTTAAAACTTTAGTCTACGCTAGTAATTTTTGCTATGCGTGCTTGAAGTTCTTTCTGATTTTCGTTAGTAACATTGAAGACCAGGAATGTGTCTTCATTTTCGTCTGTGAGGTTGCTAATCGTAGTTTGCTGGACGTTTGTTGTAACAGGTGTTCCATCTTCATTTAGTTCTGGTACAATTGGAATAACACCATCATCGTTTCCAACTGTAGGATCAGTTACGTCCTCAACAGTAATTACCTGCTCTTCAGTGTTAGTATCTGACTTAAGCAAGTCACCTATAAGGTCATTTAGAGATTCTTCTGTGCGTGCCGCAAACGCTTCACAAAGTTCATCAAAAGATTTACCTTTTGCAGCTGGATAGCTAGATTTTTGAGCTAGGTGTGATGCTTCTCTTGCAAGCATAGTGTGAGATTCAGCACTAAGCTTGGAAACTATAGTTTCTAAAGAAGCTATTTTAGCCTTTAGTTCTTCTTCTGGTTTAGAGTTTTCTTTTAACTGCTCTAATTCAGTTTGAAGTTCTTCAACTTTACCTACTAGTACTTCTGGATCCTCTTTGGATTCTTTGTTCCAAGGTGTTTCCTTATCTAACTTTTTGTAGTACTTAGTTATGTGTGATCGTATTCCGCTTTTATCTTCATCAGATATTTTGGCTTTGTTAATCGCACTAGCTGCTGCGTATATACCTTTTGGCACAGCCGTTAATCGCCCATCTATAATTGTAGCGATTGGGAATTTATGAGCGCTTGCTTTGTCTGAGTCTTCAGAGTCATACCAAAGAAAGCCTTTTCTATATTTTTTCCAATCTACTTCTTCTTCTGAGTTACTAGCCCAGGATTTAAGCGCTTGCTTCGAAGCACTTCCATCCCAATCTGTATCCTCTTCTGTAAAAGGCAGATTTTGGAAAGGAACTACAGATTCATCATAAATTTGTAGTCTTTCTAGTTCTTCTACTAACCCACCTACAATAGCTTCATTAGCTTCCTCTTGTTTAGAAGGTATAGTATTGTTATCTGTAGTTGTACATTCTGTTAGTACATTATAGAGTAGTGGGTAGGTATCCTTGTCTACTTCTATGTCATATGCTTCTAAGGATTCAGAGGGCTTTACTCCCTGAAATATAGTATTCTGATCTTCTTCAGTGAGCAGCTCTTTTGTATTGGCTAGAACTACACCCAGAATACCGGTAATCTGCTCTGGAGTATGACTGCCCTTCTTTATTTCCTTTACAGCTTCTATAATAGACTCTCTATTTTCAGCATCTATTTTATTACAAAATATGTGCATTTTATAGTCGTTATCTACTAAGCGTGCCGCATAGAAGGTTCTAGTAGTTTTACTCATACTAAAGGTCCTTTCGCGTTATGCCGCTATTTTCGAGCGTTGTTTAGTATCTATAAAGATTTGTTTAAACCCATTGCTGGGAATATCTTTTTCTTTGTAGATTGCTCGGAACTCTTTAGCAGATTCTAATATCTTGCTGTAATTTTGTTTAGAAATTCCGAGTGTATGTTCTCTTGATACATTGGTACCAGTTGCCAAATCAAATAAAGAGTCAGCTCCTGAGTTGGTTAATAATAATCTTGCTTCTCCAGCATCTATAGATGTATTTGTAACACAAGCATTAACATCACTTGGTACATTTACAAAACTAAGTTCACGTCCTTTAATTGGTCCCATAATCCAGTAGCATACCATGTCATTGTATACTTCTCCTTTATTATGTTCGCATAGTCCTTCTTCTGCTAGATTAGTATTACATATGCTACAACGTACTTCTTCTACGTCTGCTCCTATACTTACCGTCAAGAATCTACCAGTAAGTACTGATTCAATAGCATAGGGATCTGTAATGGCTGCTATTGTTTTTAACCATCCACCATCAGATCTTGGATCATTTTGAAAACTTGCATTATAAATTCGTCCATAAGGAAGCATTGCTGGTATGGAACCATATACATCTGGTGAAGATATGTGATCTCTTAATAGTGGTACCGGATATGGATATATAAATGATATTGCTCCGGTACCATTATTTGGTACGCCAATAAGACTTTCTGATGGGTAATAGGTTTTATTACGTGTAAGCCAGTTAGCAGTTATTGCTCGTATTTCTGTAAAGAGTACTTCTGGTAAGCCTTCTTCTATTACAGACTCTATTGCTTGTGTTAGCTTAACACTAGGTAATGTGTATTGAACGTGTTCTACTATCCGTTTCATATGTTTATTATAGCCTTTAATGTACTGCTACTTTTGTAATAACTAGAACACCTAGCGATAGGGTTGCTGTACCAAGTGATCCAAGTATCCAATACCATAATGTATTTACTCGTGTTTCTAGTTTATCCTGAGAAATTTTTAAATTGTTTACTTCTATTTTGTCTGCTTTTTCAATTTGGGTTACTAACAACAGGTCTACCTTAGTATCAACACGTATTAGTAAGTCATGGTCATTAGGATATACTTTGCTGTTGTCGTCTTTATCTACCATTATAGAGTATGTTCCTTACAAGATATTGTGCTTAAGTCCCGCAAACACTCCATGTATCTTTGATAGTTCTTGAACTATAGGCATGTCAGTAGTAGTATCTAAATCATTTACTATAGTTAACGTTGCGCGTTTAAATGTATCTATTATATCTTTGGATGTTATATAAGAGGCATTTAAAGCACTACTACATAAATCATGTATATATTGTGGCTGCGGTTTACATTGAATTAAGTTTTGTTCCCTTACGTAATTAGCAATACAAGAAGCTAAATTATTATAAGCTGTCAGTATTCTTGAATTATGTTGATTCTTTGGAGCAGTTTTGTTTTTTAATGTAGGTTTTGCTGGCATAGCTGCTGTTGGTCCTTTTTGTCCACTATCATTATCATCTGAGCTTCCTTGTTGTGCGGATTTAGTTGTTGCCAGTGGTATCTGTATTCTATTTATATAAAGGTCTTGAGCTTCTTCATCTGTTAGTTTATTTTTTCCAAGAATCTCTCTAAGTTCACTAAGTGTTATTGCATTTCCTGCATATTGTAGAAGAGCATGTTCTTCTAACTTAACAAATCTGTCTCTGTCTACATCGCTAAATGATAAGCAAACATTACTATCTGGATCTGTAAGTGGATCAAATCCTCCTTCTAATAATAGTTCTCTTATTATAAAGAAGTTTATATAGAACTCTAATTCTCTTTGATACAGTCGTATCTGATCAAACATTACTCCAGAGAATGAGTCACTTGTTCCTACAGAAGTCTTAGCGGATTCTCCCATCACAACATCAGATAATCCAAGTCCAGCAAATACGCGGGTCTTAAGGGCTTTTAAATATCCTTCTGCCCGCAGTGCCTTGCTTTCTACTCCAAGTATAGTTAGTTTATGTCCTGGAGGTGTTACTATATAACCATTCACAGCAGAGATATCATGTGCTTGGGCAGCTGCTGTAACGTCTTCTTGTCTGCCTGTTCCGGTGTTAGTTGTGTCTGGAACCTCATGATGTATAAGTGGGTGTAAAGATTTGAAGATAAGTTGTACTATCATTTCTTCACAGTGTCTTAATGCCCTTACATCGTCTAGCACAGGAAGCATTTTTGATACGCCCCATATACGTCCAGATTGTCTATTATGTTTTATATGTATTACGTCTTCTGCTTTAAAAATCTTTGATTGTTTAGTTGATACTTTTTGTTCCCAACCTGTTACTCTTCCATTATCATCTACTTGTGGACTCATAGTTAGTGGACTTGCAACAAAATATCCACCTATTGGTTTCTTTCCATGAAGGCTTTTTAGTTTCATTCCTGGAACAGGACTAGTGCTAATCCATCTACTTTTTATAAGAAATGCATTTCCAAATTTAATATAATCATGTATAAATTCCCAGAAGTGTAGTTGCCAAACATCGCCCATGGCAACTGTCATTATTTCGAAACGTTGTTCTATGTATGCTTTTGCTTTTTTATTTTTTGATTCGAACCTATAGCCTTCTTTTAGAATCTTATTAAAGAACTCATTAACACCTCTGTGTATATAGCTGTCTGCCATGTAGCCATTATATAGTGCCTGTAAATCGTATTCTACTTTTGGCACAGACATTGCATTTGCGCGGGATCCAGATCCTATAGCAAAAGGTACAGTTGGATCATCAGATCGTGGTAGAGAGGAAGCTTTACGTATACCTTTATTGTTTCTATCTACATAGGCAAAGCCAGTTCTCGGTAATTCAATTTTTTCTCTGTGTAGTATTGCCATAAATTGTTATTTCTGCTCTATCAATTTGCCTATTCTAATAGAAAGTGAATAGACATCTATAGGATCTTCTGAGGTAATTAGTAGTAAAGGAAATCTTGATAACTCACATGCATATATTGCTTGTGATGTGGTTTTCATATAGGCTTCCCATGTATCTCTTTGTATGTTTGTATATGCATATGTTCCATAATATTTCTCTGTTACTATGATTGCAATAGGTACTTCATGAAATACTAAATCTAAATCTATTGGATAGTTAAGTCCATTCCAGTTATATGTTCCATGTTTAATGTAAGGATAGCCTTGTAAAGGAGCACCAGAGGATGTTAGTGTAGTTGTTACGCTTGTAAGTCTATCTTGTTTCCATGCTTTATGTTGTCTTTGTTTAAGAAGATAGTAAGGTTTAAGAGCTATCCTCAATAACAGGTTTACTACTTTCATTTAGATCCTCCCCGAAGCTTTCTGAAAGTCGTTTTAATCCAAATACTCTTCTCGCAATATCAGCATCATCTAAATTAGATAGAGGTTCTGGATTAAGGTCTTCAATGTCTGGGTCTATTGCAAAGTCTATTCCTAATTCTTTTGCTTGTTCAGTAAATACTCCAACCAACCCAGGATGATTTATATCATTTACTTTTTTTGTGTTTGCTACATTGAGTATTTTTTGTATCATGTCTTTATCTACTTCACCTGTGTTTATTACAGACTCTATAGATATGATAACTGCGTCTAATAGTGGAAGCCATTTCTTTGAAACAAGTAATGCTTTTGGAGCCCGATTTGCTCTATCAAGTTGTACTTTGTTATTAGTTTTTTTAAACCTATAGATATCTGCAACTACGTCTGAATATTTGCGATTAAGATTTAGTGTGCCTCGTAGTATGCTATCAATAAAAGAATCCCATGCAGGGCAATATTCAAGCGGGTTTAAATCATATAAAAAATCTCTTACTGGATCAAGTAAAGCTTGTTTTGCTTTTCTATAGGTTAAGAATGCATTTGCTGCTATGTTTGAGGATAGCCTATATGCTAGTTTGGTTCTAAGATAAGAGGCTATAGATTTCCAATCAGCGGCATACATGGCAGTATAAAATTTTAACATACTTCTCATTGCGCGTAATGCGTTTAAAAGATTTAATACTTTTTGTCGCTTATCAAAGTTACCAGGACCTCCAACAAGAAGTTGTTTAACCACACACTGTTTTATTCTATACCCATATGTGTGTATTGCTTTTAGTATCTCAACTCTTATTTTTTGTGAAGCGCTAGCATCTTCGTTTAGAATGTTAAATAAAGCATATGATGGATGGTTACTATTACTTGAAACAATTCCAGAATAATTTTCTTTATAAAAATCTGAAAACAATTCTGAGGATAGAGAATGAAGTGAGGATTGTAGTGTATACTTCATATCTTCTAATATAGAAGCATACAAAAATTCAGGTCTTTGATCATTACTTAAGTAGTGATCTTCAACAACTTCTGCTAAAGCAATTGCTCCATATTCTTGACTTCCAAGGCCAGCCATATATTCAGAAACTGTTGTTGTTTGTTTACCTATTGAGTCTTGTAATTCGTCAGGAATAGGAATTGGTGCATCATCAGATAACGTAGATAGAAGAGTATCTTGTAGTTCTGCTACTTTAGAAAGTTCATATTCTAGTTTATATCTAATGTCCTCTAATTGTTGAATAGAAACTTCTGTTTGATCTCCAATATTAACTTCTGCAATAGGTGTTAAATCTGGTTCTGGTGTTTCTACAAACTCTGGTATATATTCTATTACAGGTTTTTTAGTAAGATCTTTAAAGTCCAAGATACACAATTATCCAATCATAGTTTATGTATATAATAATCGTAGGCTAAAGAAAGTGTGGGAGGACGACTCACTTCCTCCAGCCCACGAAAGCTTAATAGAGGTCTATTACTTTAGCACTTTGTCCGCTAGCGTTTACTTTTGCTTTTTGAGTATGCTTGTCTGCTGCTAATAGATGAAGTTGGGCTTCGGTATATGTTTCCCAAGCTTCTATTTCTAATATCTGTATCTGACGCCACTGCTCATATACAGTATCATCCCATGTATCCGTTGTGCTTATTTTATCATTTATGGTTTGTATTTTTGTGTTTAAAGTTTCTGCTTGCACGAGCAGCGCTATAAACCTATCATTATGGGCTTTAGCTGCGTCTTCATGTGTTTTATATATTGTCATATGTCTCTTACCTAAAAACTCTTTCGTTGGAATGAAAAATCTGTATCAACTGGAGGTAATCCTTTTCGTGTAAAGTTACGGGAGTAACCTGGAGTTTCATCTCTTTCTACAGAAAATACATATGATTCTCTTCTAATATCTTCTTTATTCTTTTTAGCATCTTCAGCATTAATATACTTTGGCATTGGTAACACATAACTATCTGTTGCTGCGTTTAGCTTAAAGGGATCATCAAAGTTTTTATGCATTGCAAAGCTAGCTAGTAGCAATGCTGCTATTATGTGATCGTTTTCGCCTGTATATTTTATTGTAGAGTTTGATACACCAATTACTTTGAAATCATTAAATTGTTTAGTCAGTGTTTTGTGATATTTTGAATATATAAACTTATTATCTTCCATCCACTTAACTAAGATGTTTACCATAAGTGGTTTAATTGGTTTTCTTACTTTTCCAACTACTGGATCTATTGTTTCTATGTAATCACTAAAGGTATAGCCTTCTACTTTAGTATGTAGATTTGTATACGGGTGTTCCAATCCATATTTATGTAGATACTCGACTTGCATTTCTCCATATCCTCTATCAACATAGATATGGTTACAGTCAAATAAATCATCAAGAGCTATAACTCTATCTACAGCTTCTTGTAATACATACTCATGTGGAGGTATTTCTTCTGCGTATACTATCTTATATCGTTTGGACTCCATATCCATTTCAACTATTACTATGTTTGGTCCAGCACTATACTTATCCCAGTCTACACCCATTGTTCGTGTAGCATTCTTAGAAGGATGTTGTCCTGGTAGGCTTATATTTGTAAGAGAGTGATAGTAATAATCTTTTTGGGCTCTATCTACATAAGAGTTTTTGAAAACTCCTTCTCCGATATCTGGAAACTCAGCCATCCATTCCTGATACCAAGTTGCTTCAGTTTCTTCTGCTTTTATTATAGCAATCTTGTCGTCTGGATAGTCTGGGTTTTTTGTTACAGGCATAAACACTTGACGCCAGGGATCAATAGAATCTGTTTGATCATCTGTGCACCATTTATAGTACATGCCACGTTCTGCTGTAGGAGTAGATGCTACCCAACAAATAACATTTCGTGTTGCATCTCCATACATAATTGGAGTAATTGCTGGCCAGTCACCTTTACCAAGATAGGCAGCTTCGTCAACCATTACTTCATCTGCTGATTGACCTCTTAGTGTTCGTGCTTCTCTATTAGAAGATGCTCCGGTTGTAAATCCTTTTATAATTGATCCATTAGAAAATCTTATAACTGATGGTTTCTTTTGATTAGAAACTACTGATCCTTCTAATCCTGGACTTACTCGTATAAACTCATTTATTAATTCGAAAAGAGTATCTACTTTAGGCTGATCTGGACATATAATTAATACTTGACTTGATTCATGAGTTAGTGCCCTCCAGAGTGCCCGTATTGTAAGTGAATAAGAATTATGCTCGTAGAATGTAGTAAGGTAGGTATTGTGGTTTGGTACTGCAATTGCGATTGTTTGGTCTTTTCCTACACAACGTATAGATACTACTTTTTCCCACCTTGTTGTTTCTGGAGCCTTGTCGTGTCTCCATGATGATGACCTACTTGTTGCTATTTTAACCGCCTTAATTTTTAGTAAAGAGAGTTTATCTTCTTTTCCATAGATACCAATATGTTCGCAAAACTTAAGTCGGTCTGAAGCCCTATGAATTTCTAATACCCAAGCATTTACTTTCTGTCTATATCTAATAGTTGAACAAATACCGCAATATAGTAACAACTCCTGTACATCACGAACCAATCTTTCTGATACAGAACAGAAACCTATCTCATCTGAACCATGACCATGCTGAGCATCGGGCCTAACATATGCCCAACCATCAGTAGAAAACAATCTATTTAAAAACAAAGCTATTTGTGGTTTTGATAGTGTAAATACAAACTCTGGTACACATTTATCTCTAGAGTGTACATGCATCATTTTGTGGTTACGTAGTAGATTTATTATAGGATTGGATTTACCTTTAGGTCCGTTGCATACTCCTAATGGGCCACGTACTCCCCAACCATATTTTTGATCCTTGTGCTTAAGTGCTGTTAATCTTCCACCAAGGTTTTCTATACAGCTATGAAACTCTTTAAGTTGTTTGTTGTTTTGCTGAGTGAATACTATATTTTTTCCAGTATAGCCACCATCTCCAAGTAAATAAGCAAGAACCTTTAATTCATCTTCTGAGCTTGTGCATACAGTACTACTAGTCTTAAAGTACTCTGTAATCGCAACAAGTTGGTCGTTAGAAATATCCTTTAAAGGTGTCCATCCTAAAGACTTAATTATTGGACGACCGCGAGTTGATTGTTTTGTTGCACAAAAAAGCGGGTGATCTGCGTTTCGTATAATCTTTCTTCCACTCTCAGTTGTTAGTTCATATACTGGCTCAACTTCATTATATTCAGCGAGTGCAGGAACTGCTATGATACCACTATCTGTAATAGTCAATAATGAAAATTGTTTTCCAATTAAATCTTTGGCTTTTACTCTTTCACCAGTTGATAGTGGAATACGTTCGTTTTGTGCTACACATTTACCTGATCGTCTGTGTACTCGTATTACATTCTTTCTACTTTTACTTGAAAGAATCTGTTTCTCAACGTCATTTAGTACAAGTGGGGAATGTTCAAAGTCATCTGGATTTTTTAAGATTGCTTCTGCCCAAAGGATTGGATCCGATATTATCTTTATAATTTTAGATTCTTGGGCTTTTGTTAAATTAAGGTCATTAGTAGATGATGTAGGCATAAGAGTATATATGTGTTATTATTAATAGAGGGTAGTATTGCTGTTGCTAAAGAAGGTTGTGTAGTGGCTAAGATGAGGAATTATATGTTAACCACTACACTATTTTGGGGTAGTTGTGTGTGTGTTGTGTCGTGAGTTGAGAGTAGTTAGTTGTTGTTGTTTGTTGTGTTTACTTTAGCTATGCTGCATGTTTTACAGTCTTCTTTAGTACATGTGTTCTTTTTTTTTAAGACGGTATCTGCACATCCAACAGGTATCATCGTAATCGTCAGTCCACAGTAAATTTCCACATATTTTACATGGCTCTTTTATAGGAAAAGACATTTGGTAATAACTACCTTCTACCATATCTCTGAGCAAATAGCCCAGCTTCCGAGCCAATGAATCCACGTGCAACTCCAAGAGATTGCATTCCTTGTTGTTGTGATTGCATTGTTGCGTCTGTGTGTGCGAATGAATGTGAGAAAGGTTCCTTTAGTTTACGTTGTAGGGACTGATAATTCTTATAATGTGTATGTGATGCTGTTGCTAACGCTCTTCCCATTGCGGGGCCTTGAAGTACAAGCGTAGCAGGTAGAAATCCCATAGCAGCATATAGCGTTCCTTCTGCTGCTGCTCGTCCTGCTGCGGCTATTGGATTTTCTCCGTTTGCTATCCTATTCTTCATATCTAAATAGGATAAACCAAATCCAAGAGATGTTCCTGCAATATGCATTCCAGCAGCCGGTATTTTACTTGTTACTCTACCAAATTTCATAGTTTATTTACCACTACTATCTTCTATTATTGTGTAGTGCTAGAGGTATATCTCCAGTTGCTCCAAGCATATCTGGTCGCGTTATTTCAAGTCTACCAGATGGTGACATCTCTGCGCTAAAGTTTTTATATTCTCCGCGTGTTGTTGAGTATGCTCCGCCAAGAACTCCGACCCCAATTGATCCAGCTACTAGCCTATTTTGTAGTGCTGCTGAAAATTGAAATGGAGCACTTCGTTTTGTTCCCATTAACTCAGGAGCAAAAATAGGAACTCGTCTACTTGCTGTAAAGGGACTAAACATAGCTGCTCGATATCCTACTTTAGTTGTTCCTATTGCTAGTCGAGCAACATCATCTGTAAGTTGAGCTGCGCCTTTAACAACCGTAGGAGCCGCTGCTCCAGCAGCACGAGCTGTTCCTGTTCCTGTTTTAAATCCAGTTTTTACTACTGAGCCTAGTGCTCGTAGCATTGATGATCCAATAGCCATCTAATATGTAGTCATTATCTTTCTATTAGTAGATTCGTCTACTTTGTCCAGCAACCATTCGAACTGCTTTCTGTTCATACTCTGCTAATTTATTTAATCCTCTACCAACATAACTAGAAGCTCTTCCTCCACCAATTGATCCACCTGCTCTTGAGTATCTCATTGCTCCAGCGTTATATATTGATCGTAATCCAGCTGCTCCACCTATTGCTCCTACGCCTGCTCCAAGCATACCACCTTTTATTGCTCCTGATCCAAAGCCTTCACCACGTGTTGATGAATATGCCCCACCTGCTAGAGCCCCTCCACCTGACCATAGTGCTCCTCGTGCTATACGTCCTCGTGATAGCCCACGTCCAAGATTTGATCGTGCTGCTCCTAGTCCGGCCCTACCTGCTGCTCCCATCCCAAGCCCAGCAGCTTTCATTACTCCTAGTAAATTAGCCATATGTTTTATCTATCTCCTTGCTTAGGTATTCCACCTTTAGCAGGAACCATTCCTTGTGGTAACGGTGTGGGAAAGCCCTTTACAAGTTTAGGTGATTTAATCGAACTCTTAGGTAGTGATGTTTTTGTTGTTTGTTTACTTGCCATTGTATCCTATGTGTTATCCTCCTCTTTGTATTCTGCGTCTTCTATACTATCGTCGTTTTTTTCTTGTAATTCTTTTAGTTCTTGTGCTTTGGCTCCAGCAGATGTAAGTGAAGAGAAGATTTGTGCTAAATCACTCTTACCTTTTCCAAGAGAAGTTTCTGCTCTTAATTTTTCTTTTCGTGTAGCAATTAGTGAGTCATATTTTTTAGATAAATCATTTCTTAGTTTTGTTGTCATTTCAAATCCAAGATTAGGTATTTTATCTCTTTTTACTACACCTGTTTTTTGTACAACTGCTCCGCTTTTATAATCATATATAGGTTTATTTTTCTGATAGAGGTCACAGCGCCTTATGAGTATGTGAAGCCTAACAAGGTCTACTATTGTTTGTATGTCTGTAAAGTCAGTAGGTAGTATACTAAGGTCTAATACATATCCAGCAAATAACTTAAATGCTTCTACTATTTCAACCGGACAGTTTTTACCAATGTAATTGTCTATAAACCCTTCTTCTATAATAGGACAATATGCGCTTGCTGGACAGGCTTCTCCAGCACACATCCAAGGTATATCTCTATAGAGCCCATGCTGGCTATTAACTCGACGCACATCTTCTGGTGTCCAACTATCATTAAGAGAATGTGCCATTATAGCATCAGATAGTGGATAAATAGAATTTATGTTTTCATCTGGAGTTTTAGAAAAATCTACCAATATAATAGGTTGTTTGTTTTTAGCCATATAATATGTTGTTGTCGTCTAATTATATAATTACTTTATGAATTAATTAAGTGTATGTTGTTGTATACATCAAGAAGATTTTACCAAATCTTCTCATCTAAAAGGATTAAATGTTTTCACATACATTACCCATTAGAAAAATGTGTATACACTTATATAGAGGAACAAAATTGACCCCTTATCCGCCAAAAGTCATAAAAATAAAAACTTATTTAGCTATTTGAGCGTGAATCTTGGCCCAGCATACTTTAGTTTCTATTATTAGCTTATCCATTCCATAAACCAAGTATATAGATATGGTTTTGTAAGCTGTAGTTGGTTTTTAGATTTGTTACTATAGAACAACCAAGAAAACACGTCTGCAAACGTTTCTGATGGTCCACCAACTCCTGGCTGTTGTTCGTAACTATCTAAACTATCATAGTCTAACGCATATGCAATAAGAAAAGATTCTTTATTAGATGGTCTTTCTTTAAGTACATCTACTGCATGCCCTACTTCATGTAGTGTCATTGATAGTGATCCATGTGCATCGTCGTCACCTAATACAATACCGTGCACTCCATAGCATCCAGGCACATCCCACCATGTATCATCTTTATCCCATCCTCTTGGGTGATAATTTGCAAGACACTCATATCCAGGAAACTCAGGAACAAACATTTTATCTCCTGTTTGTATGTGTATAAATGTATCTACCATTGTTTTAATCTTATATGGTAGGCAGTTATACTCTTTTATATACTTTCTTACACACTCTCCATCTCTATAGATATCCCAGTTTTTTGGTTTTTCTGTAATAGGAGATATAATTTTTTTCATCATAGTTTTCTACACTCTTTACAATAACTTCTTAGTCCATCGGATTTATCTGATGCTTTATGAAACTCTGATTTACACTTACGGTTTCCACATTTCTTACATACCTTACCATATATTAAATTATTACGTCTTAAGTTATTTGGATTGCCATCCTTATATGTTACTACTTCACCCTCTTCGTAAATATCTAATATATGTTTTTCTATACAAACATACTTATTATAGTATCCTTCTTTAAAAGTAGTAAGTATACCGTCATAAGGTGTTACTCTCCATGTGTGGTTTTTTACTTTTAGATAATCACCATAGTCTAGAGTTATAATTGTATTTTGATCTATTTTAAACTCTAAACAATCGGAATAGTGTTCTTGTTGTTTATTTTTTTTCATTTCATGTACATCTAGCCCTTACTGCTGTTGTTGGATGGTGCATAGTGTTGTTGTAATATTCTTTCTACGCATAGTCTTGTTTTTGGGTGTAGTATTATGCTGTGTTTATTTGATTCATACCAGTCATGTACATCTAGCCCTTTTCCTTGCGCGCGTCCTGCTCCTACCCAATCTGCTACCATTTCTTTATATATATTGGTAGGCATTTGCTTTGGAGAAATCTTACCTTGTGAGTCTATAAAACACCAATACTGCCAGTGATGTGCATTTGCGTTCTGATGAAATAAAAATGCCATATCAAATTCATCTTGTGTTTTACAATCAAAACTTATTGGTCTTGTATCTTTTTCATCTCTATATTGTAACTTTCCATTCTTTTTATTATATAATATTTCAACATAAGGAAACCATTCACGTGGTGTATATTTACTAAGGTCATGCTGTAGTCCTCTTATACACGATACTCCAAGCGCACGGCACTCAATGTATACATATACTTTGTGTCTTGTAAGATATACTAAATACTTAGCATGCATTTGTAATCTAGTAAACATTAAGAAGATTTTACCAAATCTTCTCATATTATGTAATGCTTTTTTCTTCATTTATTTATCTTAGTGCCTCAAGCACAGCTTTTAAATTTACTAATTCATCTAATAAATCATTTATTGCTTTATCTATTGTATTGCGTGTTTCACACCTAATTTCTCGTGTACTATCTCGTGTTTCTGTTTGAAGGATTATTGTAGCTGCTAAATCTGTTATTCGATCATAAACAGCATCTACTAGGTGTATGTGTGTAAATGGGCATTGCTCATTTGGACTCATACATACTTCACAGTTAAGGTTAAGCTGTATTGCTCTTTGAAAAGCTAATCTATTTTCCATAGACATAACACCAGCACCAAATAAATTTAAGAGACTGGACGTAGCATCTATAGATGCTTGGTGTGTGAAGCTTGTATTGTTAGATCTTTGTTGTTGTTCGCCGCTGTTGCTGTCTGGTATATCATCTGGGTTGAAGCCCTCAAAGTCGGCACTGTCATCATCGGTAGAGTTATTATTGTTATCTGTCATTAGTTTTTACTATTACAATAAGAAGATTTTACCAAATCTTCTCATCGCTCCTTCTATACTTTGTTGCTTTCTTCTTTTTGAGTTGCTAACCAAAATCCAAGTAAACACCCTATTGAACAAAAGGATGTTTTCTTATGCGCTCGTCTAACATGCAGTGCTCCGTCTTCTGGCAACGGGTCACTACAAAACGAGCATGGTGTTTTATAGACTTCACTAAGCCTATCTTGGTGTTGTAGTATTAGTTCTTTAAGTTGTGTAGATGTTAAGTTATCGTTAACTGCTTTGTCTATCCATACAAGGGGTTCATCTGTTCCTGCTGCGTATCTATAGTGACTCCATGATAAATTAGTCTTTCGTGATCCTCTATCTGGAAACTTAGTAGATACCCATTTATATTGCCTCAGTGTTCCAGGGCGTTCTCCTATATCAAGCGCTAATTGATCAAGAGGAGTTCGTTTATCAACGGCATTATTTGGTTCATTACCTAAATCCTTAGACACTTTATAAGCCAGATCCCCCATTGCCCATTGGCTGTTGTCTTGAAGCTCACGAAGAACTGTTCCTTTAGATACGTGTTCTTCATAGCTTTCTTTGCGAGCATTACTCGCGTCTATTTCTGCTGGTGGAATTGCGTAATCGCTAATATTTATTTGGTCCTGCATATATATACTTTCCTTCCCAAAACTTTTTTATATACTTCTATCATCATCGTCGTCGTCGTCTCATAAAATACAAAGTAGTTTATTCAAAGGAAATCTTTAAAGATTTCCTCTTATCATATATATATTATAGAACATTTTACGAAAAAATACAAGTGTATTATGCGGCTTTTACTAGTTTTTTTGTAATTTTTTTATAGAGTATCTGATCAACAAGAAGATTTGGTAAAATCAGGCTCTCTCCACAAGAGAGTATGAATATACTTTCTTCACAAGAGAGTAAAATCAGGCTCTCTCCACTATATCTTCTAAATCCTCTCGACCTTATAGCTAACTAATTTTTTTGTAATTTTTTTTTCATAGAGTCTCCTGGTATATAGTTTGAGAGATAGGGGGGTATGTATCTTTAGAGCCCCACCCCTCTCTCAGACAAATAAAACAAAGGAGTATATGATAATGAGTATTAAAAATGCAATCCAAGTAAATAGGCTAAGACGTGAGGCCAGAAAGATCTTAGATCTCAATGGTCTTTCACATGTCGAGCTAACAACTGGTAGTTACTTTGTGTTTCACGTTTCTACTAAGGACACGACTCCATCTATAGAGCTACCTGGTAATGTGTCAAGTGTGTTATCTTTCCTGAAGAGTAATGGAGTAACTAAGACGTTGAAGGAAATTCTATATCATGAGATAGGACATGCAATAGACTTTAACATACGAGGATATGATGCACTGCATAAGGATATGGTAGAGATGCATTGCCTCTATAGCGGTATTGTGGAAAGATGTGGAGATGATGTGGCTGCTGGTCAAAGAGAATTAGAGAATCTCCCATTAGAAGCAACAGCAAATAGGATAGCGGCTGGTCTTATTAAGGAAGGTGGTGTGTATAAGGTATAGCAATAGGGGATAACATAGTCTCTATACACATGGGGATTAAACTCACTATCTCTCGGTCTAGAAATAAGGAGTAACTTGAATGTTTAAGTATAATAAGCTGAATGTAGGGCTGTTCATAGGGTTGACGATTGCTGCTGTATGTGGTGGCATATCGAGATTACCTGTTAATGCTAATGAGTGGCTTATTCTAAGCGCTCTATGGGGAAGCACGTTCTTCCTCGTGTTTCGTAGATGGTCAACAAAGAAGTCTTGGTCTGTAGACATGGTAGTAAGATGTGTCTGCAACTACTGGAGGGCAAGCAACAACTAACTAGTATCTAACTCTTCTCGGTCTGTATGAATAAGGAGATATCAAATGTTTGGATGGATGGTAGTAATAGGTCTCGCTTCTGTTCTCACACTTACAGTGCTGAGAATGTTTCTTCCTCCTAGACCTAGATGGGGGCGAGTAGGGCTAGCAGTAGTTCTCTTCTGGGGACTGATAGTAGCTATCAATGTTGTAGCAGAACAAGCTGCTAGTCCTTTGCTGGATGCTGGGGATGACCTTGCTAGACGAACAGCTGCTACTAATCTAGTAATTGAAGAGAACAATTATCTCAGTTACTGATGTGTAGCATCTACTATGCGAAGCTCTATGTTTATAGAGTTAAACGTTTTTCTTCTTCTCGGTCTAGATTGGAGGATAAATGGATTATGAGTGCCTGCATTCGGTTTTCTGGTAACGCAGTTGGAGGCTATATCCCAGCATCTAATTTGGCAGCTATTGTATCTGCTGCTGTTCTTCAAGGAATTAATCCTGTAAAAGGGATTAAGAGTCTCTTTGGATCACAGGCAAGAGAAACACTTGCTTCTGCTCTTCTAGAGGCTGCTCCTAGTGAGAAAACCATACTAGATAGTTTGATTGGCAAACTCTAGTGCTACTATTGATTAACGAAGTTTCTGTATATGGGGATTAAACTTTTTACTTCTCGGTCTAGAAACTGGAGGACAATATGAAAGCGTTGGTTTTGATAATAATAATAGCAGTGTGTGTAATAATACTTATACACGAAGGCAAACCCGAACAGAAATGTTCTCAAAATAGAGCAAACTTTGCAGCAGAGACAACAGCAACTGCTGCTCCAATGAGATCAATAGTAGATGTGATGTATGAACAAAGACGAGTTGGCGAGTGCGCTCGAAGAGAGTTAAAGGAGAAAAGAATAGCTGAGAAAAAAGCTCTTAAGGAAAAACGTGGGTATTAACTACGAAGTTCTATACTTGTATAGAATTAAACTCTACTCTTCTCGTTTTCCTATCTCGAAAGGATAGAATGTAGATCATGCTAAGACAAACTAATGTATTTGTAACCGGAAACAGCACAAAGGAAACATGTGATGGTGGCTGTAAGTCTAAGATACTGGAGTGTGTGAACATGGAATTAGAAACCATATACCTCTCTCCTTGTCAGTTCAAAGGGAACAAGACTAAATGTTCTCATGGTTCTGAGGAATATATTGGTGTTCCTTTCTCTGAGATTACTAAGGCTCTTGCTGTTAAGAGATCTGAAATCACAACTGGGCTGTTTGATGTTCAGGCGGTCAAAGCAAATATGGAGAGCAATCCTGTGGTATCTGCTGTTGCTTTGGCTAAGGCAATTAAAGCCAAGGGTATCTATGATGCTGCTAAAGCATTTTGTAATACTACTGTAACATCTACTAAGAAAGCAATAGGCGTTTCTATCCCTGTTTGTAAGAGAATAAGGGCAGGAAGCAAGGATGCTACGCTTATAGGCAGCAAGGCCGCTGTTGGGGCTGCTATGGCCGGTTATGGGGCATCTAAGCCTATAGCTAACAAGGCTCTGGTTGCTGCTAAGGGGTTGCTGAAGCTGCGGCTCAAGGTTATTAAGGTCGATCAATCTAAATAGAGGTATTACTCTTGTATTGTTGTGACTTCATAGGTCTATCTTTATAGACTTAAACGACTCTTTTCTTTTCTCGGTCTGTATATGAAAGTGAGAATGTATTGTAATGTATAGTAGTTATGCTCGTAAAGATAGGCATCATCTCTGTCTTATGTGTGGGGCAGATCTCGACTTTGGTAGTCACTATTCAAATTGTGACTACAACAACAAAGAAAACCTGAGCCTGAAAAGGAAATTCTCTGCTTCTTACCTTCGTGGTCTAGAAGAAAGCATACTATCAAGAAACAGTAGAAAGGATAAAGTAAGTATTTAGGTAACTACTAATAGTAATTGGTCCTGAGTACGACGGTAAAGCCTGCTCAGAAGGAAATAACATGAAACAACAGAACTACACTGAGATTGAGATTTAGGAGGACAGTATTCTTATGGGTATCTGTGTTGTATGTGGTAAGAAAGTAGATATAGAGACTTCTGATGCTAGAAGTGCTTTTATTCTACTGACTGAGCGTGCTGATTATTATGGCATGGAGGCTCTTACTGAGAACCAACAGGTTCTTGTTGAGGGTAAGGTTTGTAGCATGAAATGCTATCATGAGTTAGCATAGACATGCGTGTGTGTTTTTTCGAAGTCACTATATTTAGTGATTAAACTCTTTACCTTTCGTTCTTAGAAAGGAAAACAAATGTATATCAAGACAGAAGAACTTTACTTGTCTCCACTTGTTAAGTGGCTGATTCGACTTGCTGAGGTAGTGACATATGCTACTTCTAGACGCGCATAAGAAGAAGATGGTCTCTTTTAACTATTCACGAAGTTCTATATCTTTATAGGATTAAACTCTTTTCTTTCTCGTTTTCCTATCTTGCGAAAGGATAGAACAAATCATGCATACAGTAAACGCTAATAACAGCAATTACGAGGAACTTGAATCTGGCAATTGGATGAATACTCTTTGTGAAGGCATTCATCAGGCAGTTCAAGGTGACATCCCTGTTAGTCGAACAGTTACTATTCCCAAAGTTACAAATGGTAAGAACTTCTTGCCCAAGGTAACAATAGACTACACATCAGATAGAAGCCTGCATGCTCAGGTATTCTATTCCAACGTGTTTAAGGGAACAACTGCTGATAAGATGGTTGTTATTTCAGCACAACAGAATGACATTCGAAAGTCTAATAATCCTGGAGCAACATTCAGGGATACAGTCTTTACTATAACCATCTTCAAGGATGGTAAGCCTGTTAAGGGCTATGACCGACGCCGAGGTATGAGAAAGTATTCCTCTGATAAGAGAACTTTCTTATTTGCTGATAAGAGATAGTAGTAGCTGTTGTCATCTTTCTACATAGGTCTACTTCAATTAGACTTAAACTCTATACTCTTCTCGGTCTACAACGAAAGGATACGTCGTTACTGATGTATTGCAAAGACTGTGGGATTCTAACCAAAGATGAGGCTAAATACTGTTCTATATGTAAGAAACGTATAGATGACAAGCTTATAGAAGACTTTGATAAGGAATTCGCCAAAAACATAAAGACAGTAAAGAAATGTTGTGGGTGTCTTGCTGTCATAGTAGGTGTAGTTCTTTTGGTTATTGTTGTTATCTGGCAGGTGGATGCTGATAGAACAATTGTTGTTCCTGAAAGAGATATAACAATACTTCGTGGCTGGTAGTAAAAGAAGGAGGCGATTTATCTATAGAGAACAGGTAACGAAGTTACCTTTTACACAAAGAACAAAGTTCTTTGGTTACGTTTGTATTCTAGTTTCTATTGGTACTGTTGTATATGGAGAAGATTTAAATAAATCTTCTTATGGGATGCTATTGTACTAGTGTGTAAGTACGTGTCTGTATTTGTACGCGAAGTGCGGATACTTAATTGATTGATTGATTGATAATTTGTAAGTCTGTAACTATTCCCGGTCTAGAATAATGGAGAACAACTATCATGATGACAATAGATGAAAGATATCTAACATCTAATACAATGAAGGCTATAGTGCATGATATGCATGAAGCAGCATCTAGTGATCTTGAATCTCATAGACATAGAATTAACAATCTTAGTTCTGAGGTTGTTGAGCTTAATCGTAGGCTTAGTAAAGCAAAGGAGATAATATCTGGGCTAGAGCAAGTTGCTGATAAGTTGAAGGCTATGATGTATGAGAATAATAGACATTCAGATCAGCAGAGACGACTAGAAGCATGTGAAAGTCAACTTGATGTGCTTATGACTACAGTTAATGATAATCTGTAGTTACTAGCATTCACTCAGTTGTAAGTGTGTCTGTAACTTTTTTAAGTCTGTAGTTTCTCGGTCTTTTTTACAAAGGAGAACAATGTAAACTATGGCACATCAAAAAGATTTAGTAAAACCTTCTCATCTTAGATTGGAATTGGTTGTAGAAGGTAAGAATGTAAAAGATATATGTGATGGATTGGCTGATGTTATTTCTTGTGTTGTTGGAGATAACAACATGTCTGGTGATGAAGAAGCATATTTCTTTGATTATGATCTACGTATATGTAGATCAACAAAGCGTTGTCGTATGAAGGAAGACAACTAAGTAACAGCAGCTGCTATTCTCTTGTGGAGAAGATCAGATAAGGTCTTCTCCTTTTCCTGCCCTGGGTGTATTATATATATTATATACATTAAGAGGATCTAATTAGATCCTCTCCACATATACTTAGGGCAGGAGTTCTTTTCTTTTCTTTATATATAGTTAATATAAAGTTAATGAGAAGATTTAGTAAAATCTTCTTGATGTTAGGTGTTTAATTATCTTTCGTTAAGAAGATACTACTGTATCTTCTCGTTAATAACTATTAATTGTATATATTGTTTGTGTTGTGTAGAGGAGATTGTATTCAATTCTCTTGTTGTAGTGAGTATGTGTTTTCTTTTCTCTACTTATGGGCCTTCGGCCCTTCTCTTGACTAGGCGTATATTGGGGGTGTGTGATGAGAAGATTTGGTAAAATCTTCTTGAGGTTTGATCGTCAAGAAAGGAGTTCTTTCCTTTCATAAAATCGAAGATTTTGTTCTAATGAAATCTATAGATTTCATGTCTCTTTTTGTGGAGAAGGTCTAATTTGATCTTAAGGTCTAATTTGATCTTCTTGTTTACTTCAGTTCATAAAATCGAAGATTTTGTTCTAATGAAATCTATAGATTTCATGTCATAGGGAGGGAGGTCGTGCTTGTTGTTTACGTGCTTATTCATTGGTTTTCTTTACGTAAGGGAGATAATCTCTGATAATAGCGAAAGTCTCCTAGGGTATTGTAAGTTTCCTAGTGTATTGGAGGAGTGTGTGTGTGTATGTGTGTATAGAGATATTTTAAGAATCTATATTCGCACTAACCCCTATGTGTGTGTGTGTGTGTGTGAGTGTAGATTTATCTTATGGCTCGCGCTCTGCAGTGTATTTATCTATTGTTTTCTCTTTTCTCTAGTATATATTGTGGTTTTAGAATTAGATATATACATTTATGTTATTAGATAGAAGAGGGATGCTACATATGTAATTGAGAGTAAAATATGTAAAAAACAGGTGCTTACATTTGTATTATGATGTTACAACTGTAGCCAGGGGTATTTAATTGACTCTGGACGCGTTGCTGTTTGCGCGTTTGTTTATCTTACTATTTGGCCTTCGGCCATTATCTTGATTACTTATATATACACATGTGTTTGTGTATATTTTCTACTAGTTTTCTGTAGGTTTTTTACTACTTTTCTACTATCTTTTCGGTTACTTTTAAGGAGATTATATGGTATGAGAAAAGAAAGAGTACATCAAATATCAGAAGAGGGTAATATCGTTCGTACAAAGTGCGGGCTTGAGATTTACCTTCATACTCTCTTCGTAGTTAAGGACTTAGATGGGGATCTCTCTGAGGTTGACTTTCCTTTTGAGGTGATTCCATGTAAAGCTTGTTTGGAAAAGGAGTAAAGGTTATCATGTCAAACATATATTCTAAGACCTGTAGATGTGAAAAGCCACTATATGATGTCTATGCGCGATGTGCACGATGTGGAGGTGGAATGCTTAATAAGCGACAGCCTCGGATATCAGGAGAAACATGTGTTAACTGCAAACAAGTAATAGTATATCCTGGTAAGAAAGAATCATATGTTGATGCTAAATACATATTGGTTTGTGAGGGTTGTAGTCGTTGTATGTGTTCTACATGTTATGACATATCTCATTACTGTCGTAACTGCGCAGAATCATTTTCATGTTAGATGAAAGCAAATACATTTGTGTTGGGTGTGGATCAACAAGAGGATTTTACCAAATCTTCTCAACATTTTGTTGCTGATGAGCTTGTAGAAATGGTAGTAGGTTCAAAGGCATGTATTCCACGTTGTAGACTTTGTAAGCGACCTATGTGTTACGACTGTAAGGAGGTGTCTTCTTGTTGTTCTAAATGTTCTAAAGAGGAGTAGATTTAACTTCTTTTGCACACGCAGCTTTCTGTTTGTGTGCTTAGCCTTCTATTTGACACGTAAGTGTTTTAGTAGATTTTACTATGGAGGAGAATTGAAATGCATATAGTAATGGGAAGTAAGATAAGAGCTAATTGTAAAGAGTTCAAAGACTACGTAGATATTCTGAATGAACTTGTGTTTTCTAAAAATGTATTGTTTAGTGATGATATACGTACACTAATCAATCTCCTACAGAGGACTAGAGAAACACTTGAAAACCTTTCTGAAGCTATTGGTGAACAATGCAGATGATTGGTGAGAAAAGAATATGCACTATATGCTCAAAGTATTACCTATTAAAGGAGAATAAACATGCTTAGTAATAACCAGATTGGAAGTGGAGATGTGTGTTCCGTGGTTTACGGAGATAACTATGGTGAGCGTGTGAGTGTATTAGATACTCACATAAACGCCAAAGGTAAGGTAGTTACTATTGCTGTATTATCTGATGATGCTATAGTAGAGCTTCCTATTGATTCTCTTGAATGTGTTATACTCCAGAAAGGAGTTTGAGTTCTGTATCTTTTTATCACTTTTCGATAATCTTCAAAGGAGTATGTATACTAATGTTTAATAATAACAATACCAGAATTCAGTTAGATATGTCAATCAAGGATGCTGTTATCGCAATGTCTAATGGTAATCCAGGTGCGCTAAGTGTCTGTATGCAAATACTGGAACAAGGCAGCATAATAGATCCACAAGACGCTTTTGGCGGCTTTGGAGCATTGATGCAGTTAGATATGTTAGGCATCTACGATGAGCGTATTTGGATGTTTTACAAGGACGTGTGTGCTCAACATTTAGGTAAGATGTTGGCTGTGATACGAGCTAATCAATCGGGACAAGTTGTAGAAGCCAACAAGGATAGTATTGCCCATGCTATAGATAACTATGGCGATGGTCTTAATGTTGAAGCAGTAGTTGAAGCTCTAAAGCAGAAATTGCCTACATTTTGTGTTGATGCTTATAAATCTCTCAATAAGGAGTTTTAGTGAGAATTGTTATGGAATTCAAACTACTTACTTGTTGTGTTCCTACTACAATTTATTGCGCTAGTGTTGGTTGTTCAGCATATATAAAAGGGGAACTTAATAAATCTTCTAAAGAAGTAAAGACTCGCGCAATTGAAACGCAAGGTTGGGCTTTTCGTAATGGAAAGCTATTCTGTAGAGTATGTAGTAATAACAAAGGAAGAAAGTAATGAGTAATAGATACAGAACTGATCTGACAATACATACTGCATGTTTCTTTGATCTTGATAAAAAGTTAGTAACTTGTCAAGATCCTTTTGAGTCTGTAAAGTATGTTAGTATATCTCGATCTAAGCCAAAGGACTTTGAGACTATGCAAGACATACAAGATATTAACTATAGACTTGGAGAGGTCCTTAAGCCAAGTATTAACTTGTTACATTGGTATAAAGAGAGCAAGTTGAATTGGAATGAGTATGTTTCTCTATTCCGAAGTCAAGTAGAAAAAGTTACATATACATATAGTGAGAACAGAGCAATTGGTCTTGCTATAGTGCTTAGTGAATTATTTCCTTACGAAAAGGAAGTGACATTTTGTTGTTGGGAATCTTCTGTTGATTCCAAATGCCATAGAAAGCTAATTGCTAATTGGCTTCCAGTTGAAATGATTGGTAGCATTAACTAATTAGGAAGAAAGTATGTTTTAACTTCCTTTGCACGTTTTTCCTTCTCTTTCTATTGTTGCTTTATATCCTACACGTTAAAGTTTATGATTGTTCTAGCTTCTCTATTGTAGATATTGTTCTATATAAACTATCTCTCTTTCGGTCTTAGAAAATGGAGGAATGATTCTAATGTCTAAAGTAATTATTGGAGATGTTGTTATAGAAAGTAGTCATGATGCTTCATGTGCATCTACTGAGTGTCTAGAAGAAAATGGCTATGGTTTAAGGAATAGACTTACACAAGTAAATACAGAAGCCAGGGAGCTAAGGAAACTAATTAGAGAACTAGAGGCTCTAATAGAAAAGGCTATTAGAAAAATGGAATGTAAGGCAATTAGTGATGTTTCTATAGATACAAAGAAATGCAGTAAACCCAAAATAGAGGGTTATATATTTCATACAAATGTAGTAAAGTCTTCTGATTCACATACAATAGTTTGTGCTGAATTCTATACTATAATTCAAGAAATTTCAAAACTTATGTTGAAACAGCCTATTGATATATATACATGATTTTGCTTTTACTGCTGATGGTAATCCATCAGTAAATAATAAAGCAATATATGTCAAAGCTGAAGATAGAAAAGCATTAAATGATCTAACTAGTAAACTTTGTAGTGAGATTCTTAAGTTAAAGTTTACTAATTTTGATAGTTTTACTACAATTGGAAAACCTACTATTATTAAATGTCTTGTTGACATTTTTTCTGAGATAGAAGATACAACTACTAAGTCTGATGAATCTCAGACTATGATTTTATATGCTAAAGATGTTCCTGATGTTAGGATTTATGAATGTATAAAGCAAGAAGCTAGTATACATCAGGTACCTCTTGTTTTAGAAATACGTAATAACAACATATATGTTGATAGGTGTGATTTTATGTATTTGAGGTCAATAGTACATAATATACTATGTGAACTAAATTACTACAATCGTAGTACTAGTACATATTACATGCCTTGTGATTCTTTGAAAGCTAAGATAAAAACCTATCTTAATAGTTTATGGTATTAATACTATTCTTATTACAGAAAGGATGTGATATATTTGCTTGATGGTATTTAGGCTTTCTATATGCTAATACATTTCTTTAGTGCATATCATTAGTGTACATCTCGTGACTACTTATCGTAAGAAGTATAATTATGAAAGGTGTATGTGAAATCAAATGGGTAAGAAAGCTACTAGTAAAACGACGGAAGTAACAACTTCTCTTCCTCCTGTTGTTTCTGGAGCAGCAGTAACGTTTGTAACTCCTAATGTGCCTGAGCGCATTCTAGCTGATGGTATCAGCAGATTTCAGAATGCAATGATAATGCGAATGAAGAGATCTCACACTGATGAGAATGGTGTAAAGTACTTCTTTACTCCAAATCAGGCCAAAGACAAGGATGGTAATCCCATTTTTGAGAATGGTGTTCCGTTGATGAATGGAGCATTTGTTGCTATTGAGTATCCAGCTACTGCTGTTACTCCGTTGTTTACTGTAAACAACATCATGATTAGGATGAGTACGTATGGTCTATCTCTTGGTTATGCTGCTCTGAATGAGAAGAACGAAACGGAGTTTAAGTGGCTTCCCAATGGTTGGGATGAGCTTCGTGTTGGAGTGTATAATCACTTCAAGGATTCGAAGACTCAAGAACCTCGTGTTTCATTGAATGAGACGTTGGGTATTGAGATTCGTAGTCAGCTTCCTAAAATCTGGGCTGCGTTTACTAATTCTCAGCCAATTGTTGCCTAGTGTAACAATAGTTTAGTGCTTATGCTCTATTAGATAGGTAGTTACATGCATGTATTTTATATGTAGCTGCCTATCCTCTTTTTCTAGATATGAATGAAGTCACAGTAGATCCTGGACCAATGTGATGGTGTTTTGTACTTCCTATTATTGGTGTATTACTTGTTGATACATATATTTTATGCAGAATAGCTAATGCATTAGAAAAACTAGCGAGGTAACTAGACATGGCAAATACTCCATATCCTTGTAATACCTGTGGGCATTGTTATGCATGTGTGATGAATGAAGACAATCCCAATTACAATGCAGAGTGTTTATTGAATATAGGTTCAGATATTGATCCTTCTAAGTCAATAACTACAATGGGTGATTCTGATTGTCCTTATTGGATTCATTGGGAAACTGACATATATATTCTTAAAGAACTTAGAGAAAATATATGGAGAAAAAAGAAAGGAACAGCAAAATCATGATAACCATATTTTATTTGAATACGGCAAAAAAGTCAGTAGAGCATTCTATGCCTATTGCTTTTAGTGTTATATTACATTTTGGTGAAGAGCTTCCAAATATCTTTACTGAAGATGTATTCGAACTTGTAGCAGATGGAGATGAGCTTGATGTTTTGCTGAATGGTTTTTCTGGTATACCATTGCGTAAGAATGCTAGAGTCATGATTTGGCGTGGTGACACAGCCAGGTTTATATTTGAGCATATACAAGATTTATTTCATACACTATAAGAAAGGAGACATAGAAAGAAAGTTGTTCGTTACTACACTTATCCTAATTAACAATATAAAGGAGTAGTCAATGGAACAAGAAAATCGTTGTTTTGTAACTGCGGCGTTTCCTATCATCGGAGGATTAGATTTCTCTGATGTTGCTGAAAAGTCTTTTTCTGGTACAATTCTTGATCCAGCATTTGCTGGTAAGCCAGTATGTATAGATGTTGGTGCTTCTTCCTCTGATGGAGAAGGTTGGATAGCATATAAAGGAGGACCTAAGATCAAGAGTATTTGTATACCTTGGAGTCTTAGGACTAATCTGTATTCAATAGGTGCTGGTGTAAAGCGCCTTACTCCTATCCTTGTTGCTTCTAACAAGATAGTAGATGCTATTCTTTTTGATGATAAACAAAAGATTGGATCTTCAATTAAGATTTGGGCGTCTACATATGCTGAGCTTGTAAGAAGAGAGCTTGATCAAAAGCTTGGAAGACCAAGACAAGAGTATTCTGGTGCTCTTGTAGCTGTAGTAGATGTAAGAGAAGATGCATTTACTTCAGAGAATTATAAGAAAGGTATTATAAGTTCACTTAACATAGGTGAAGTTGGGCTTAGTACTAAAGTAATTAGTAAGCTTAATAATGATTCTTCTAATAGAAGAACATCTGAAAGGAATAGACTTTCTGTTCTTTTGAGAGATAATCCTGAGTCTTCAACTGCAGAGAAGATTAAGGACAAAATAGAAGAGTTAGCTCCTATTGCTAATCCTGGAAGTTATGGTCTTTTGTCTCGATGGCCTACTACAGATGTATTAGGAATTAAGCTCAGAAAGATGAAAAGCCAATCTAAAGCAGACAGTTTCTGTATTTATGTTCCAGCAGATATGTTTGCATTGATGGGTGAATTTGATGATGTATCTTCTTTTATGAAACTCGTTGAAGGTGACAACGATGGAGATACTCTTAACTTTCATCTATTAAAGAATCCAGCAGCTGTTGCTGAGTGTAGAAAACATTATGATAATCTTGTAAGTAAGGTTCTTGGTGTTAAACCTAAGCGAACTGTATATACATATAAAGATCATCAATTTATAGATGATTCTTCTTTTTCTTCATTAATATATGATGAAGATACAAATAAGTGGAAGAGTTCTTCTTCAATAAAAGAAGAAGAAGATGTTGTTTCTTCTAATGATGTTACTGAAGATATTCTTCTGGTACGAAGGATGGATCAGAAGCTTTGGATAGGTGCGTTGTCTATTATGCATTATTGTGGACATGCATGGTTAGAAGATTTAAAGACAAGAGGAGAGGAACTTCCTGTTACTCATAAAGAGTGGCTTGATGCTTCTACCCAGAGTCTTGAGTTGTGCTTTGATCAAAAACACGCAGAGAAGTTTTCTGCAAAGACATTGTATTCTTTACTTACAGCAAAATCTGGATATACTTGGGATAGAGTTGGTCCTATTCTTGCTAGTGAGGGATTAAATGGGGAGGTATATGGTAAGGTTGTTCAAGCACTTGCTGGGCAAAGTTTAAGAGATGCTGCTATGGTGAATACTCCATTTAGTATCTGTCATCTGCTAAAAAGTAAGTTTAGTAAATTACAGAAACTAAATACTGTCTTTAGAGAGATTGTGCCAGTAGACGATGTTGCGTCCTGGTTTACTAACAATCTTGTAAGTTCACTAAAGAAAGTAGAGGAAGGTTAATTATATGATATCAGCAGATAATACTATGGTAATTTCTTCTTGTTCAAAAGAGTCGTTTGAAATTACTAAAGTAAATAATGAATTTTTCTTTGGTGTTATTAATAAACCATTGTGTGTTGTTAGAATTCCAACATATGATGATAAGATTATACTTCCTAGTGGTATATGTCCTGTTTTTAGAAAGGGATATGTAATAGACTATAAGCCTATCAATGAAGATGGGCATAGTGGTATTGAGTTACTTCCTCAGTTTATAGATACTGTAGGTAAGTATATACTAAGAATAACAAAAAAGCCTGAATATGCTAGTCAGATTATAAGAGTTCTTGCCAAGAATTCTGATGAAGAAATTCTTAGTATGCTTCGTAATTTGATGATGGTTGCGTTAAATGAACTCTATAAAGGAGCTGTTTCTTGGAATGATGATAATCCAACTACTGAATTTGAAAAGGTAGTTCAAAGTAATACCTTTTGCCTTTATGGTGAACAGCTACCTATGTTAAAAGGTAGTAGCGGTCCTGAAACTGAGGCTCTTAGACGATTGAGTTTCTTTAAAGAGCTTACAACTAAAAAACTTACTCGATGTGCTGCTACTAATGTTGGTGATCCTGGTAAAACTGCTGATAGAGTAGATATTCATGGCTATCCATTAGCAGTAGGTATTCAACCACTTGCACATTTATGTCCTTTGAATCGTTATGCTGTTCAAAAAGGACTATCTCATGTGCTTCCTATTGTAGGAGCAAGCTTGCCTCCAGTTCACATTAAAGGAGTAAATGTTCTTCCTCCGCTGGCAGCAATGAATGTTGTTTGTATGGATATGAACCTTAATGATAGTGTTATTATAAGTAAGTCTGCCGCTAATAGTCTTACTTCTTTTCAGGAAGTAATTCATAACCATGATATTGATAGTCTTATCAATTGTCGTGGTGGGCTTAGATTTATTGGAAGAAATGGATGTCCTGTTCTTCCTAAAGCTAGTTTTTCTAAAGCTAAGAGGCAATCTAAGTCTCTTAAATCTAATGTTCCTTATTCAGAAGTCGCAAAATCAAATGATAAGTTTGATTATAAGAATCAACCTATTTATAGGAGATTCGAAAGTGCGGCTATTGATAGAGTGTTGAAACCCTCTTTGAGTGGAGAGATACCAAGCTATAGAGAACATTTTGGAATTGAATATCACAATCCTTCTGATGGTATGAAACTTCAATCTGAAGCAGACCTCTTTAAAGGAGTTGCTGTTATTCTTCCTGATGCATCTATGCCTACTATTCATTATGCTGATGGTAGTATAGTAAGAGCAGATATTGTATGTGATATGAGTGCTTCTACTAAAAAGCATAAATCGTTAGAGTTTGCTCATCTTACGTTAGTATTAAATCGTATAGCTGCTGTTAAAGGCAACTTGGAAGTTGACTTAGATAATCCTCCTTCTAAAGAATGGATTATAAAAACAGCCCAGGAATGTGGTAGCTATAAAAATGATAATCTTACTGCTGAAGTTTATTCTTCAGATAAAAAACCTAAGTGTTTGGGTGTATTTCCTGTAGGTGTAATTAGAGTTGGTAGACACAGACAACATGCTGAAACAAATGGCGGACTTGTAGGTAAGCTTCCTGCTAAGAGCATGAGAAGCAGAAATACCTTAAAGACTGGTGGAAAGCGTGTTGGCTTTGTTGATACAATGGTACAACTAGCCAATGGCTTTGTAGAAACTGCTCGTGAGCTTAGAACAGTTGATGAGTCAACCAAAATATATATAAATGAGTTATGTTCTATGGTTGAGTTGGCACAGTAATTATATCTTTGTGAAAGAAAGCACAAAGTAATTTGTACGTGCATGGTTCTTCCTCCTTTCTAGACCTTGGTGGATTCTTTCCTTTTTAAAAGGAGAGAGTCCACCATTTTTTTATGTACGTTTGTGTTTGTTTGGTAACTGGTTACATGCAAATAAGAAGTAATTTGCGAAATATCTAATCTTAAAGATAAACTGTAGAATGAATATGGTTGGTGTATATAGAAAGGAAAAATAACATGAAGTATTCTATTTTGATTTTCGTAATTGTTTTTCTTTGCTTAGTGTTATCTACTATGTGTTGTGCTCTTTCTGGGGATTTTGTTAGTCTTTACAATCCTTCTTTTGAAATAGCAGAACCTTATGATGGTAATGAAAATAGAGCACATGGTTGGGATATGACCTGGACTGGATTTGAGTGGATGCGCGTATCTTCTGATTATGCTTTAGAATATACTACAGATAGTTACAAGTATATTGATGGTAACTTTGTTGTTGTTTGTGATACAGATGATCGAAAGATTCCTAGTGGATTTGATTGGATACATGGTGAACAAATACAGCCTGGAGATTATACTTTCTCTATAGCCATGGCCGCTATTGGAAACTATAGAAGTATGGTTTACTTTATAGTTGATGGACAGAAATCTGAATTTATTGTTCCAAGTGATTCAATCTGGAGAACCTACTCTGGTGTTGTTAACAATGTCAAAATTCCTTATGGAATTTGGATTGGTTGTTACAACACAGGAGATGACCTTCTTTTCTTAGATAATATTTGTGTATGTAATAATACTAGTAACATACCAGAACCCTCTAGTTTTTTGTCTTTGGTTGTTATTATGATTGGTAAAATTTTATCAAGGAGAACAAAGAAATGATTAAGTATTTTTGTGATAACTGTGGTAAAGAAATTAATGAACATCCAGCAGATATGCCAGATATAGATCAAGAGCATCTCTGTAAAGAGTGTAAAGATCGTCAAGTAACTAATACTGATGATTCTTCTTATACTTTGAATTAGCTGTCTATAGAAAAGAAAATATATTTATAGAAGAAAAGAGGTAGAAAAATGCATTAGAAGATGTAATGTCTTCATTCTTTATTTTTTGTGGTTTGCTATTGTTAGCCTTTTCGTTCTGCAGAAAAGTGAATAAAGTACTTGCCAACTGGTGCCTCAATAGTATATTTGTATAATAAAAGTTGGTATTTGATTAAAAATATGAATAAATTAAGTTTGATTGGTATCTATTGAGAGATAGAATGAAGTCAGTGCAGGTGGTTGAATGAGATTATTACCTCATAGCCTGTAAATCACAGAAAGACATATTGGGCTGTTTTACTGATACTGTAGGCCCACGACCAATCACATGCAGAGAAACTTAATTTATTCAACCTCCTCTCAGGTCTTGGGTAGGTTATGGCATATGATTTATGTGAAATATGCAATAAGGCTTGAACTAACAGAGGTCACCGTGGCGATTGACACCCAGCGAAAGAAATCAATGATAAATAGCTGGATGATTACAAGGTAATCATGGTACCTGTGGAGGGTAGGCAGACTGATCAGTTACATTTATTTGTAATGTACCCCTTTCGTTATGTTGGGTCTTTTGATCAAAGACTTTAATCAGGATCAGTAGTTGGTGAAAGTCCAACACCTCTGTTAGTTGTTAAAACTAATAAATGGAAAAAATAGAGAAAGGAAAATAATAATATGTTAGTTATATTGTTTGTAGTTGTTGGTATATGTCTACTTGTATGTGGAATACGTGGAGGAAACTATAATACTAAAGTTGGATATGAGTATACTAATGATAACTATAAAACCTATACTGTTTATAGTTATAGTGAGCGTAATATTGTGTGTGTTGTATTTGCCTCTATATTATTAATAGGTAGTATGAGTATTTGGATGGCTATTTACTCCAGTCAAATTGGTCGTTGTATAAAAAGAGATGTATGTACTAAGCAGATTGCTTTAGCAACAGAACGTTGTGAGTCATTACTTCCAATCATTAAAATAGAGTTAGATAAATATCCAGAACATGAAGCAAAAGTATTTGAAGAATATACTGGTAAAGGTATGTTTATTAATATACCACCAGATGTAAAAGCAAGTAAAACTATTCTTACTGCTGTAGATAAAATTGAAAAGATAAATGATAAAACATATAACCTACGTTTTGAATATGAGAAAATAACTGGAAGTATTAATTATATTAATCGTTGGATTTGGATGATTACTCCAGGAATTCCAAAAAAGTAAATGAAAGGAAGTATAAAATAAAATGAAGTATGAAGTTATAGATGTTAATGAAGCAATTAAACAAAGTCGTAATGTGCTAATAGATAGTTGTTGCTATAAAGATGATTATTCTAGTGCTCTTATCAGAATTGATGATAATGAAGAAGAAACTCTTATCTTTATAGATAGCATGGAACCAGAAGATGCTACTATTGGTAGAGATTTGTCTCCATTAGTTAGTGAAATACTTAAATTAGCTGAAGAAATAGAAAAACTTAGAGGAGAGATAGTTTCTTTGAAAGTAAAACAATAGGTAAAGACTTGGCTGGTAATTTATTTGTTTGCTAGCAAGTATATTATCAGCCAATACAAATTCTTGGAGGTTATTATGAAAAGTATTAATTTGTCGATTATGTTGATTGCTCTTTTCTTGCTGCTGATGGTAGCAAGCCCTGTTCTTTCTGCTCCTAATTATTCTAGTTGTCCACCAATTAAAGCTGAGATGTATTATATTACATCTATTTCTTGGTTTTATGGGTATACAAAAATTGATGGTATAGGTGATTGGGTACCTCTCTGGACGCTAAATCAAATTCCAGAAGAGTGTAAGTTTAATGCCAAAAATCTTTTTGTATTACATGTGTATAAGAAAGATATGAATTCTGTAAATGCGGCACTGTGTATTCGACTATATGCTAGAGATTTTGATACAAATAATTATGTATCTTTTTCTGGTCATTTTGTAGAAGATACTATCAGATTATATAATTCTTCTGAGCAACCTGCTTTCTATATATATGACATAATAAATGATGAGTATAAACTTTATGTGGATGAAGTAACTACTTACTATAAAAATATAAATTGGCTATGGTTTGATTATACATTTACTAAGGAAGATTGGAAACAAAATAAAAAGAGAGGATGGTGTTTTTATAAAGTATCTGTTACCATAGATGATTGTAGGGCATCTGTAGATAATCGTAATGATGAACAAGTTACTATAGAAAGTTATGTTCTTGTTTATTTTCATAATAAATTAAAGAAGTAGTAATATAACAATAGTGCTTGATTTTTTCTTTCGTTTTATCTATATTATAAAAGGATAGAAATACACATACTAAATAGTAATTGTATGTTTTGGCCAATGCTCTATGTTCTTATTAGACATAGAGGCGAAACTTAGAATGGGTGTCGGATCCCCATGACAGAATGACGCGATAACTGCTTCTAAGTGCTGTAGGTGTCCATTGGCCATTATGGTTTTGTGGTAGGTACTCTACAATGTAGAGGATTTATGCCCTAGCGTCTTCTGTTGTCCGACTTATGATAGTTAAATTAAAGGCATGGACAGATGCTATAGTTGCTGGTTGTTGTGGATAGAGGAAGAGGAGACAGAGTAAGGTATTAATTAGCTTATAGATTTAGGATTGTTAAAACCATGAGTATATTAAAATAAGAAGTTGTGGAGTAAGCTACTGATATGAGATATTTTGATGAAGAACGAATTATCATAAAGTGCTGGTGTGAATCTCCAGAAGATGTAGCATTGGACCAAGCTAGAAATTTGGCTAACTTGCCATTTTTGTTTCATCATGTAGCTTTGATGCCTGATGTTCACCAGGGTTGACATACATTTTAATAATGTGATATAATGAGTAAAAGGAGATATATGAAAAACTCATCAGAAACATTATTAAAAAGAAACGCTTTAAGAGCAAAATGGAAAAAAGAAATTGACTCATCAACCATTCCGTCAACAATAGAAAGAGTATGTAAAATGTGTGGAGAAACAAAAGATTATGGTTGGAATTACACTTTTTCTCAAACAGGGAAACCAGAATATAGAACGAAATGTGTTGATTGTTTCAAGATTTATCTTTCAAAAATAAGAAAAAATCTAAGACCAAGTTTAACAATAAAACATAAGCAAAGAATGTCAGATGGAAAAGCAAGAGCAGTAAAGTATCTTGGTGGCGAATGTATCAAATGCGGATACGATAAAACAAATTGTGCTTTAACGTTTCATCACAGAGACAGAGCCGATAAAGAAGGGGAGGTCGGACAAATGCTTGATTGGTCTTGGAACAAATTAAAAAAAGAATTAGATAAGTGTGACCTTATGTGCTTTAACTGCCATATGGAACTACATGGAGAACAAAATGGAAGTCATTAAAAAAGAAAATTACAAAGTACCAGTTTTTAGCTGGTGTTCAGAAATAGAAGAAAATGCTATGTCGCAGATAGACAATTTGGCACAATTACCATTTGTATTTAATAGAATTTCTATTATGAGCGATTGCCATCAAGGATATGGTATGCCTATTGGAGGAGTTATTGCTACTAAAGATGTGGTAATTCCTAACGCTGTTGGTGTGGATATAGGGTGCGGTATGAGAGCTGTCAAGACCAATCTTTGTGTCGAAGGGGTTGCTATAGATCAGTTAAAGACTATTCTTGGATTCATTCGAAAGAGAATTCCTGTAGGATTTAAACATCATGATAAGCCTCACCCTATTCCTGATTTACCTAACTGTGAAATGAAAATTTGTACTGAACAATATGAATCAGCTACTAAACAAGTAGGCACGTTGGGTGGAGGTAATCACTTTATTGAGATACAACGAGACCAAGATGGTTTTATATGGTTTATGATTCATTCTGGTTCACGAAATCTAGGTAAGAAAGTGGCTGACTATTATAATAAGATAGCTCAAAGGCTGAATGCTGATTGGTATAGTTCCGTACCAAAAAACTGGGAGTTGGCATTTTTGCCTATGGATACTGCTGTAGGTATATGTTATCTTTCAGAAATGGAATACTGTTTGCAATTTGCAGCAGCTAATAGAGATCTAATGGCTGAGATTGTTAAGGATATTTTCTATGAGGTTGATGGTGATGTTTTGTTTTCTGATGAAGTAAATATTCATCACAACTATGCGGCGATGGAAAATCACTTTGGTTGTAATGTTATGATACATCGTAAAGGAGCTACACGAGCCAGAAAGAACGAAGTTGGTATCATTCCTGGCTCACAAGGTACACATAGTTATATAGTGTCTGGTTTGGGTAATCCTGACTCATTTATGAGCTGTAGCCATGGTGCTGGTCGGTGTATGGGACGCAAGGAAGCTATTCGTAGTCTCGATTTTGATACAGAAGTATATGCTATGGAAGCACAGGGAATTTTACATGCGATTCGGAATAAGAATGATTTGGATGAAGCAACTGGAGCATATAAGAATATTGATACTGTAATGGCTGAGCAGAGTGACTTAGTTAGTATTTTCTATACATTGACTCCAATGGCTGTAGTAAAAGGATAAAACGTTTTGGTTGTAGAGGTGTTTATATTTTGGATAAGGAAGTTGATATGATAGATAAGCTATTAATGGTTATTGTTATATTATTTGTAATGTGTTGTATATTTGTATACATACATACATGGTATACTATATTAGCTATAGTAATTATTATTTTAACACTATATACAATGAAGAAAATACTTATAAAGAGATAGGAAAAATGAAGAAGAATAAAGAAAAAGTAATTGTTGGTGAGCATGAATTACAGCATGCATCTATATATACCTTTTGTTACCGTGGTATAGCTTTAAGAATTGTTAGATCTTATATTCTTCCATGGTGTTATTATGTTACACTCAATTTAGACAATATTTCTAATAAAGATTTGTGTGAAAAGATATGGCTAGATGCGTATTGGATAAATGATTGTTCTTATAAAAAATGGATATATAAGGAATGTGATATTCTTAATAAGCTTACTGATCCTTCTGCTGTTTTTAGTTACTATAATAAGTATACAAATGTAGATGATGTAAGATTTATTGATTTGGGATATATTGTGCCAGAATATAGTAGTTATAAACTTAAGGATATAGTAGATTGTTGTGTTACAACAGTAGATACTATACATGATACAATAGATTACATACAAATGAAAGGTAGAGAAAATGAATAATAATAAAGATACATCACTTTCTTTTCATCGTAGTATACCTTTAGGTACACTTGTAGTAGAAAAAGATGTTGATAATGGTAATCTTGATATGGAAGTTGTTGAAATATCAGAAGTATCAGATTGTGCTGCTGTAAGTTTTGTAGGAAAAGCTGATATCATAGACAGCATGAGCCGAGACACAATCTCAAACCTTGGAATACGTTATATGTCACTTTCTGATTTTGATAACAATTGGCATAAGAAAAAGATATAGCTATGATACAAATTTTAATAGTATTAGGAATAGTTGTTGGTGGAATATTAATAGTTACTTTACTATTCCATACAATTTATAAAATACTTAGTTGTATTTTACAACGTAAGTATAATATGCCTAAGATAAATAGTGAGTATTTGGCAGAAGATTACATAGTTCTCTCTTTTATTGCATTAATACTTGTTGCTTTTCTTACTGTTATGGCTTATATTTGTATATTTTGTTAGATTTGGAAAGGTGTAACTATAATGAATAAAATAAATATATTAATTATTAGTATTAATATATGTTGTTTACTTTTACTCTTGATTAATGGATGTTCAAATCAACACAAGTCGTCACGCATAATATGGAACAGTGGACCATTTAGCCCTATACCTACGTCAACACAAGCAAAAACTTTTGCTTTGAAAGAGTTTAGAAGCGCAGTAAAACGAGGTGATGCACCAAACTATATACCTAAAACTTCTAAGATTACAGCTACATGGAGATCTCATGTAAAAGCTGGAACACCTCAAGATGAAAAAGCAGATGCAGAACAGTTTATATTATGGGATGTATTGATACCTTTCTATTTAGAATTAGAGGATACTCCAAATAAAATTAGGATTGGTAATGCTCATTTTATATTAGTATATAATGAACAGGATGGTAATTTTACCTTACATAAATCATATATCTCTGATATTGGAATACAAACTTTGTATTAGAGAAAATAAAATAGCACCTAACCATAGATGTCGTACTTATACCTATGGTTAGGCACTAAAACTTATATGCATATTACATCGGTACGACTCGATGGAGAGAATATAATTATTCTCTATTAATATTATCGGTAGATTATATTGAAATCTTTAGGGTAATTAGATAAAATAAATTAAAATCTTTACCCTATATTTATTACTTCTACACATAGTGTGTGAATTCCTCCTTTTTTGAGAAAATAAATAAATTAATTTTTGGGCCGGTAGCTCAGTTGATTTAGAGCAGCCGACTTTTAATTGGCAGGTCGTGAGTTTAAATCTCACCCGGCTCACCAAATCGTTAAACGAGAGTTCGATTCTCCCTATCCCCACCAAAGTATAATAAGGAAAGTTGACCGAGTGGTAAGGTACTGGTCCGTCGCTAAACCAAGGTCGGGTTTTGCCCGTAGATGTTCAAATCATCTACTTTCCGCCAAAATATTTAGGAGTTAGACGATATTGTTGAAAGAAAATAATATGTTAAACGCTAAACACATAGCAGAGTACTTCTTGACTTATGTGGATGAAGATGCAGGCGAAGGAATAACGAATCTAAAATTACAGAAACTTGTGTACTATGCTCAAGGAGTTTATCTTGTGATTTACAAAAAGCCATTGTTTAATGCATCTATTGAGGCTTGGATACACGGCCCTATAGTGGCGTCTTTATACCATATCTATGAGAAATATGGTAATAATCCAATACCAACTCCTAAGCAAATAGATTTTTCTATATATAGCCAGAATGTAAAAGAAATTCTTGATGAAGTCTATAATGTATTTGGACAATTTTCTGCCTGGAAACTTCAGCATATGGTATATGAAGAATTACCATGGAAAGAAACTATTTATGGAAATGTTATTAGCCTTGAGGTATTACATAAGTATTTTAAAACGATAATCAAGAAGGATTTAATAGATTAATAGAAGGTAAATAAAAATGAAACAACAGTATAAAGATATTCGTAATAGAGCAAATGATAGCGAACCATTTTGGTATGATGAACATGGTACACCAAGATATGTAATGTTTATGCCAGGATTACAAAGCAATATTTATGCTAATGAAGTTGCTCTTTTTGTCCTTGAGTGCCAAGCATGTGAAAAGCGTATGGACTGTGTTGCCTCTGATTCTAAGTATGATCATATATTGGGAATGGAACATTTTCAGAAAAGACAACTTCATGTTATGGTAGAACATGGACATACTGGATATGGAGATCCTCCAGC